>ERZ1032852.364-NODE-364-length-11230-cov-9.924206_pt1 | contig 11230 bp, 14 predicted proteins | sample MGYA00516689_ERZ1032852 | MGnify/ENA primary metagenome ERZ1032852 (study PRJEB33719, sample SAMN04262499) | wastewater metagenome | biome: rural village; feature: composting latrine chamber; material: composting feces with ash | place: El Salvador | collected...
AGCGGGTTCTCCATCGGAGCGTTCTACGCCCCCGCCGCACTGATGCCGTGGGCCGCGATGGTCGTGCCGTTCTTCCTGACGAAGCGGAGGGGTTCTGGAAGGTTCAGCCTCGGACGTGTGATTGGCGGGACCCTCGTGATTCTGCCGGTGATTGCCGTGCTGTTTGGGGTGCTTGCCGGAAGCGTCTGGGTTGGATTGGGTTTCTGGTTCGCAGCGGTGCTGGTGGTGGTATTGGGTGTGCTTTTCGCCCTGGGAACCAACTACACCAGCCAGATTCTCCTTGTGTTGGGCGCTGCTTTCATGATCTTCTCCGCTTTTGACGAGGGGGTGCTCACCGTGGGGATCTGGTGGACGGCTGGGATCTGGCTGGTTGTCGGACTGGTCGGTGTACTGACTGAGCAGGTGCGGCCGTAGCCCCTGGCGAGCCCTCGTACCCCCGGAAGCCGAGGTGAAATCGGCGGAATTACGGGTGGGTATAGAATGGAAACTTCTCCCAGCATTTAGCCCTTCGCGGGCTACATCACCGTGTCTAAAAGGGGCTACGGCCCTTTGCCGCCTTCGCGGCCGAAAGGAAAACCTTGGCGCATTCTCCCGATAAGGCTGTGCTCAAACACCTCCGCGGACTTCTCCCGCGTTCCTCCGACTACCGAGAAATGAAGCGGCACTGGCGTAGCGACATCGTCGCGGGTATGACGGTTGGGGTGGTGGCGTTGCCGCTGGCGCTCGCATTTGGAGTGTCATCCGGAGTGGGTGCCGCCGCTGGGTTGATCACCGCGATCGTAGCGGGGTTGGTGGCGGCTTTCTTCGGTGGTTCGCGGGTACAGGTCTCAGGTCCAACGGGGGCAATGGTCGTCATTATTGCGCCACTCGTTGCAACTCATGGCATCCACGTGGTTCCGCTACTGTCGATGATGGCCGGAATAATCGTGGTGCTGGGTGGGTTGCTTGGACTTGGCAGAGCCATATCTCTGATTCCGTGGCCCGTGATCGAGGGGTTCACCCTTGGCATCGCCATCACCATCTTCATGCAACAGGTTCCCGCAGCCTTTGGGGTTGAGCCGATACCAGGCCTGAATAGTTTGCAGGGTGCGTTCCATGCGGCGTTCTCCGCTGATTGGCCGAGTGCCGCTCTGACATTGATACTCACTGCGGCAGCGGTTGCTGTAATCCTCACCATCGACAGGTTTGCCCCCAACATTCCCAGCTCTTTGGTTGTGGTGGTCTTAGCGACTTTCTTGCTCTGGCTGGTCAAGTGGCCGGTGGCGTTGATCGGAGAAATCCCCTCGTCCCTCCCGGCACCTGTCATCCCGCATTTCACTGGGGACCTGCTTGTCCAACTATTCCCGGGGGCGGCAGCGGTGGCACTGTTGGCGGCGATCGAGTCGCTACTTTCAGCACGTATCGCGGCCGGCATGATGAGTGGCGGTACGTATGAACCGGACCGAGAGTTGTTCGGCCAAGGGCTTGCCTCAATCGCATCTGGGCTCTTTGGAGGGATGCCCGCAACAGGCGCGATCGCACGGACAGCGGTGAATGTTCGAAGTGGGGGACGGTCGCGTTTGGCCTCAATCGTCCACGCACTTCTGCTGCTACTGGTCGTGTACGCAGCGTCTGGGCTGGTGTCCCTCATCCCGCTGTTTGCACTGTCGGCGGTTCTCATGGTTACGACGTTCCGGATGATCTCGAAGGGAACGATCAGGCAAATCATGAGGTCCACCAGGTCCGACGCGTTGGTGTTCGTGCTCACCGCGACGATAACTGTTGGCCTCGACCTGATCTGGGCGATCGCAGTCGGCATTATTGTGGCAGGGACGCTGATGCTGCGACACTTCGCGAACCATTCGGGCGTTTACCGGGAGTACATCGTCGAGGACCCCAGAATCGCCGTCTTCCGTATAGATGGCTCCATGTTCTTTGGCGTTTCTGACCGCATCGAGTCCGAGATCTCCCGGCTCTCCGGCGTCGACGTAGTCATCCTCCGACTTTCCCGCATTGGGGTGATGGACGCGACGGGGGTGAAGGCGCTCTCTGACATTGCGGTTGGTTTGAACGAGCGCGGCAAACTAGTCATCATCAAAGGCCTCCCCACGCAGTACCGGGAGTTGGCGGCCCGCATGGGCCTGATGAGGCCGGAACACAAGGCGTCAATCCTGGTCGACAACATGGACGACGCGATGTACATCGCCGAGAACCTGCACTCGATGGCAATTGATGACGAGGCGGACCGGGCCGGGGTGCCGTCCACCCGCCTCACCGGCATGGGCGACGATTAGTCGGCCAGCCTTGGGGTCTCGCACTGGCCTTTCGGTGCGGCTCCGCCCAGCCGGCCCCAGTCCAGCCGGCCCCAGTCCAGCCGGCCTCGTTCAGTCGCACCAGTCCAGCCCGCCTGGTTCAGTCTCACCAGCCCAGCCGTGCTGTGTAGCCCTGTACTGTGCCGCGGCCTGTCGGGGCGCTCTTGACGGTCAAGTTACGTAACACTGTTCCCGGCCCTTAATCCGGTTCCCGGGGCTCTAGGCGTGGCCTATAAGGCCCATTACCTATTCGTAACTTGGTATTTAAGGACCGGGAAGCATATTAAGAACCGGGAACAGTGTTGTGAAAACAGGCTAGGGTTTTCGCTCAGAGTGAGTCACTTCGTTGTGGGTCGGGCTGGTGGCGAAGCGCGACCGTTTGATTCGGACGTATTCATAATGCGGTAGTTGGGGACTTGGGGTGAGGTCGGCAACCGCCGTACGCCGTATAGCCCGCAACCGCCATACGCCGGGGATGGGAACGCGCAGGCAGGAAGCAGAGAGCGGATATAACGGTCGGGGCTGCCAGTGAAGGGCTGCCAAAACACGGGAATCCGCCCCTCCGGGTCACAGAACAGTGGATGACGAAGACGCGCTGGGCTGACGTAGGCGCGCTGGGTTGACGTAGGCGCGCTGGGCCGGCGAGGGCGATCCGGATAGCGAACACGGTCTCGCAGTGCGTGGGCCTCGTATCCTTGTAGCTATGCAATTTCGTAGAACTCAGCGAGGAGGAAGCCATGGCAACTTGTGATCGAATGGTAGAGAAAGTCGTCCTGATAACGGGCGGGGGTGGCGGCATCGCCAGGGGCGTTGCCCGAGCGTTTGCGTCCGAGGGCGCAAAGTTGGTCCTCACAGACATCGTTCCCGCCGGCATGGAAGTAACCAAACGGGAGGTTGAGGAAGAATACGGCACCGAGGTCCTGACGCTGATCGTCGATGGCTCGGACGAAGAAGCAGTCAAGGAAGCCCTCGCCACCGCAGCAGGGCATTTTGGGAAGCTCAATGCTCTCATCAACAGCGCGCAAACCTCCGCATCCGGACTGACCCTCCTTCAGCACAGCAAAGAAGATTTCGACAAAGCGATCTATTCCGGCCTGTACGCGACCTTCTTCTTCATGAAGCATGGCTTCCCGTACCTGCGAGAGACCGAAGGTTCCGTCATCAACTTTGCCTCGGGTGCGGGGTTGTCGGGGAACCCGGGGCAGAGCTCGTACGCCGCAGCCAAGGAAGGTATCCGCGGAATGTCGCGCGTTGCGGCGAATGAGTGGGGGCCATACAACGTGAACGTTAACGTCGTCGCGCCGTTGGTGATGACCGACAAACTGGCGGCTTGGGGAGAAGAGAACCCTGAAATGTTCGAGAAAAACATACGGGCTATTCCCCTCGGACGCTACGGAGACGCAGAGCGTGACATCGGGCGGGTCTGTGTCTTCTTGGCCAGCGATGATGCCAAGTACGTAACGGGGGACACCATCATGATTCAGGGCGGCCTGGGAATGCGCCCGTGATTGGGTGCGGTCCCAGGAGCACCGGACGTGAGCGCAGTCGATGAGTGAATACAGGCGCCCGCCCATTCAGCCCCTCGTTTTTTTCGACGAGGATGGCCAGGTCATCAACTACGGCAGTCGTTGGGAGGGCAGTCCGCCGGAGGACAGCTACTCGGTAACGGATCATCCCGAACGATTCCAGCCCGTACAGACTATTGCTGACGCCCTGATCGAGTACCTCACTGATGTGTACGAGGTGGAGGTGACCGAGGGTGAAGCTGCCCAGCAAGCCCTCGTCCCCCACGAATTCTACGTGCCGGATCCGGAACAGACGACGCGCGTGGTCGGGCTGACTCCCGGCGACAGAGACTGCTCGCCTGTCACGTTTATCTATACGAACTACCCGTCCGTGCAGGTCCTGGCAGGCGCTTTCGCTTCTTTCGGCTACCCGTCTTGTGGTTGCGACGCCTGCGACGAGACCTGGGAGAGCTGCGCAGACGAGATGGAAGGCGACGTCTTCGCGATCGTGAACGGAGGGTTCGAGGAGTGCGTCAAACTCTCTCGTCGCCGCGGAGTCTCCTACCAACGAGGGGTCGGTTTAGAGGTCGGGATGGGCCGGGCGTACGGCTGGTCGCTCACAACCCGCGACTCTAAAAAGGGTTCTCAAAGTGACGCTAGCAACGTACCTCGTACTACTTTGGAAGCAATTCACCGCCGGTTGGAAGCGCTAGCGCAGTCAACGCCGAACGGCGCCTGGAAAGCGTGGCCTAAGAGAGGGAACTAGGGGCAGTCTCGCTGGTACGTCACCAACTGGTTGGCAGAGGACGGCCTTCCTGGTAGCCGGCGTCCGTTTGCACTCCGACCGTGGCGCGCTCCGCGAACTGCTCCAGGTTCCGCGCGCCCGCGTATGTGCAGGCTGAACGCACGCCCGAGGTGATCATGTCGATCAGGTCCTCGACCCCGGGCCGCTGCGGGTCCAGGTGCATGCGGGAAGAGGAAATGCCTTCTTCGTAGAGCGACTTCCGGGCTCTGTCGAAGGACCCCTTCCAACGCCTGTCTGCATCCGGGTTGTGCACATCGCGCCCGGCCCCACTCCGACTTTGATGATGTCGGCCCCGGCAGCTGCGAGTTCTTCGGCGCCTGCTGCAGTGACAACGTTTCCCGCAGCAATGGGGACCTGCGGATCCAGAGCCTTTACTTTCCGGACCGCCTCGATCATCTTTTCCTGGTGCCCGTGAGGAGTGTCGATCACAAGAGTGTCCACGCCGGCGTCAAGTAGTGTTCGCGCCTTCACAACCACATCGCCATTGATCCCGATTGCGGCAGCGATACGCAGTTTTCCGTTGGCGTCGAGGGCTGGCCTATAAATCGAAGAGCGCACCAGTCCAAGGGGAGTGACGATACCAACCAGCAAACCATCGTCAACCACGGGAGCCATTGGGAGACGTCTGCTTTCAAGCTCGCTGTAAACGTCAGCGAGCCCGCTGTGATCAGCCTCCAGCCGGCTTCGCTCAACAGTGAAGGGGTTTTGGCTCATGATCTGGTGGACTTGGGAATACTGCCCACACCAAGGCAATCCGAGGTGCTGACGATCCCGACCGGCCGCCCCTTCTCAACCACAACAGCGGCCCCGTGAGAGCGCTTGGGGATCAGGCTGAGCACTGAGCCCACCGGCATTTCTGGGTCCACCGTGATTGGAGTCTCGACTATCGGGTCGGACTGCTTCACGCTGGCGATCACGTTAGTCACGATGCTTGCGGGGATGTCCTGCGGGATTACCGCAATTCCCCCTCGACGTGCCACGGTTTCCGCCGTCCTCTTGCCCGATACGGCCGTCATGCTTGCGACGACGAGGGGTGTCGAGGTTCCCGTTCCATCAACACTTGAAAGATCGACGTCAAAGCGAGAAGTTACATCGGAGCGCGAGGGCGCCAGGAACACATCGTTGTACGTAAGTTCCGTGGCTCGCGTTGGACCTTGAAGAAATTGTATAACCGCAAGCGTAGAGGAAGAAGCGCGGGGAAGGTTTGGCCGTACAGGTCTTGGTAGGACGGATGCATTCGCCACCACGGAGCTGTGGAAGAACGTATAGAACTGGGGCTGTGTTCAACGTGGCACTAACCCGCAGTGTCTCTGAGGGGCGATTGCCCCATTCAGCGACATAACTGTCCTAGCCTTGCGATAAGACAGCAAAAGCGCAAAGTTGGATCGGTTCCGTTTCCTACATGATTTTGTGCAGTGAAGATCACGCCTCGTTTTTCGCGCTCTTCAAAAGGCCGCTCTTGTTGGAATTGCGGCGATGATGGTCTGGCTGGCGCAGATCTTGTCCTGGCTTCGCGTCGTTGTGGCAACGCGAGCTAGTAGCCCGAACAACTGACCGGATTTGGAGGGCTCCGTGTACATGTGGCGCTGCCTCACTCGTCTCTGTTTCTCAGACCGGAGATCTCTCGATTAGCGCAAGGTTCCGAGAGGATCTAGTTTGGGCTCATGAACTACACTCGCTCACCGATGCAGATCGCAACGGGCATTACCCTAATTGCCGCGCCCCTGCTTGGTGTCGCCTTCAAAATGCTGACTGCCGGTTGGGCGTTGGTGTTCCTAATGTTCGGCCCGGTCATTATCCTCGTCGCTGGCTACGTTGTGCAGGTTGTCATCGCAAGCCAAGGATTCCTGGCATCATCCGACCTGTTCGGCGTCGCACGCCCTCGCGCGACAGCAGCCGCGTGGATAACATCTGTCGCCGTCGTGGGTGTGGGGGTATTTTTCCCTGATGGCACGGACGCGGGCTACGGCTCCACTTTCCAGAAATGGCTGGGAGCCTATGGACCAAACGCGCAGGTGGTCCACGCTGCCACTGACGCTTGGTCCGATTGGATAGGCATTGTGTTCGCAGCGGCCTGGGTTATCAGTTACATCTGGTTGTTTGTCGAGTGGATCCTTGCCCTCCGGGTCCGCAAATCCGCCCGCTGACAACGTCGAAGTGCAGAGCGCCGGGCGCAGCGCCCCGGATTTGACCGTTCTTGAGCGCAGTTACCAAGTCGAATTCTTTGACCAGGGGTCCTCGTACGCAGTTGATTAAGCAGGCTTCGGGCCGCGTCAGGGCCAGTTGCGGCGCACTGATCATTAGGTGGTTGTCTGCGTTTAGCTCGTGATTTGGGAGACGGAGTCTGCCCAGGCTAAGCCTTCGTTCAACTCCATTCGAGTCAGCCCCAACTCCTTGGTGATGTCCAAGGGAGCAGAGACTGGATCGACGTACGCGATGTCAACGTTGAATGCGTGCATCATTTCTGCGACCAGCTATCCAATGCTCCCGAGGCTGATGATCAGCAGCTTCTTCCCGTAAACCTGGGGGCTGCCTCGATCACGGAGCCCGAGACTGTGGCATTCGCCGCGCTTACCGGCACCTGCGCATGTGTCAGGTTTCCGTGCCGTACGAGGGGTTCTACCGGACGGACCTGGGGCGAATAAGCCCTTCTTCCTTTAGCCATTTGATGGTGTCTGCGACGGTGACGCGGAGAGGGCGGGCGTGGAAGCCCAGTTGTTGTTCCGCTTTTGCGCTGGAGTAGTCGTTGTTTCTTTCCAGGTTGTACACCGTGTAGTCAGTGAAGACGACCTGCTTCCCGGTGATTTTGCCGATCTGTGTTCCTATCCAAGCCAGTGGATAGAGCAGGCGTAGAGGGATGGAAAACCGTGGCTTCCGCACGCCGGCCTCCCCTGTTACGCAGTCCAGGAGTTCGTCAACCGTGTGACACTCACCTGCCATGATGAATGTTTCACCAGGGCCTGCGTTACGAGCGCAACTGATGATCCCTTCCGACACATCGCGCACATCCACCGAGTTGAATGACCCCCCAATAGAAACTGGCAACTTCCCTCCTGCGAAGAATCGGATGGCGCTGGTGATTAGGCCAACGTTGTGGTCGCCGGGGCCGATGATTCCACTGGGATACACGATCGAAGCGTTCAGGCCGTCCTTCTGAGAGGCTTCTAGCACGAGGTTGCTGGCCTCTGCCTTCGTCTTGCTGTAATAGCCGATGACCGACGTCGGGTCATGAGTGGTGCTTTCGAAAATGGTTCCTTGAGCCGTTTCGGGGAGGGCGCTGGTGGAGCTGACGTAGACGAGTTTGCGCACATCATGCTCGATGCATTCTCGGATAATATTTGCCGTGCCTATGACGTTTGTTTCGTAGACGACATTGTGAGCATCCGGGTTCAGGGTGACGATTCCTGCCGCGTGGATGACGATTACATCCACGTCGGGGGGAGTGTCGAAGAATCTGTCCAGCGCCTGGCGATCGAGCAGGCCTCCTTTAACCACTTCTGCCCCGTCGAGCACCTTCTTCTTCTCGGGGTTCCGGACCAAGACGCGGACGTGGCAGCCCTCGTCCAGCAGAGAAGCGAGGATGTTGCTCCCGAGCAGTCCCGTGGCGCCTGTAAGCAGATAAATCGGTTCGGTCATCTGGAGTGCTCCTCGGCTAAGGTTTTCGCGACCAGGCTGCAAAGTTCGTCTCTGCTGTTATTGGGTGGGCGTCGCAGGGCAGGCCGCATCCATTATGCAAGGGATAAAGAGGTCTGTCGTGGTGGGCATCCGACTCTCGGGCGGCGCGCGCGGCGTTTGTGGTGGGTGTTCTGGTTGTTGCTACCGGTGCCTCTGTTTCAACTGTTTCAACTGTTGCGGTTGTTGTAGGTGGGCTTGGTGGTGTGGTTTGTGGCCCTTTCGTGATCGAACATATGTTCGATTGGTGGTATGGTTGGGTATGAGCAAAACCGTTATGACGCCGCTGGATGTGTCCTCGTTAGAGGGGGAGGACCTGGTGTTCACGTGTCGTGAGTTGGCTCTGGAGATGAATCAGCTTATGGCGCTGCAAGCTGCGGTTTGTGAGCGCATTGAGTATGAAAGCAGGTTTGTTGAGGGACGGGAGGGTTTGGCTCAAAGCTATGGGTGCCGCAGTGCAGTGGAGTTGATTCAGCGTTTGACGGGGGAGTCTTCTCGGACGGTGTCGAATCGGTTGAAAGTGGGGCGCCGGGTTGCCAGGCGGCAATCGCTGCTGGGGGAAAAGCTGCCGCCTTTGCAGGAACACGTGGCTGTGGGGCTTGAAACTGGGGTTTTGAGCTTTGAGTCAGCGGTTCATGTTTGCGCGTTGATGGAAAAGAACGATTTGGTTGCTGATCCGGCCGACCTGGATGCTGCCGAGCGCTATTTGGTGCAGGCAGCTACGGGGGTGAATTTCGGGGGCGATGATAAGCATTTGGTGCCGTTGCATTCGGACGATATTCGTTATCTTTGTGTGCGTTGGGATCATGCTTTAGACCCTGATGGGAGCCAGCCCAGCGAAGAGGAACGTCAAAGCAGGCGAAGTGTGAATCTAGGGCCAGTGCGCGATGGTTTGGCTCGTTTGACTGGCTACTTGACTAGTGAGGTAGCGGCTGCGTTTGCGGCGGTCAGCGACTCTTTGAATAACCCTCGGGCCCAAAGCCCCTCCAACAACAATGCTTTCGGCGGCCACACTTCTAACATCGAGGGCGGCACTGACGGCAATGGCGCTGTTTTAGGGCCGGAGGCTTTTGGTGTTGACGTTTCGAGTTCTGAGGAGTCGGACCCAACTGATTCTCGGAGTCGGGCGCAAAAGGACCATGATGCTTTAGCGACTGCGCTTAATGTTGCTTTGGCTAGTCGTGAGTTGCCGGTCTTACAGGGAGCTAACGCCACGATCGTGGTGGAGGTAAAAGAAGAAGACCTGGTCGATCCCATGAGCGAAAACACGGATTCTTTGGTGGGGTGGTTGGTGGATCATCGGGGAAGCCAGACTCCGGTTCGTAGGTCCTCGTTGAACCATTTGTTCTGTGGGGCCCAGGTTCAAAGCGTGGTTCGTAATAGTTTGGGTAAGATCACGGCTTTGGGTACCCCGACCCGAATTTTCGGGGCTAATCAGCGTCGCGCGATTGCTTTGCGTGATGGTGGGTGTGTGATTCCTGGGTGCACGGTGCCCCCGGCATGGTGCGAGATTCACCATGTGGTTCCTTACGCTGATGGGGGCCCGACCCATACGGATAATGGGGTGACGCTTTGTCGTTTCCATCACCGCACCATTGACTCCAGTGGCTGGGAGATCCAGATGCGTGACGGGGTCCCTTATGTGCGGGCTCCTGAATGGTTGACGGGCATGTATCCAACTGATTGCCGGCACGGCTGGGTTGACCAGGGTGCCGCGAACCAGGAAACTCAGATCCACCAGGCGCTCCAAGCCACCAACGACCCAGATCCGACTTCGGGTTCGAGTTCGAAAATGGGGCGAGGTAGGACTTTGGAGATTCCCCCCGGCCCGGATCGGCCGGTTGGTTTATTTGACATTGACTCGCCTGATGATGGCGGCGGCCACGCGGCTGAAATTAGGTCATCCGGCGCGCATCTTTCGCCGAACCCCTCGCCGGGTGTCTTCTGGCTGGAAGACGCCCCTGAACCAGAACCGCCACCCAAAAAAGGGTCGGACCCGCCCAAGACGTGACGCTTCGGCTGGGGGACGCAACACGGTTGCCTAGTGCCGGGTCCACTGCACCACGCAAAGGTGCAGTGGCCAAGGCTACGGCTGCGCGGTTTTCTGTTAGTGAGAGTTTTCTGTTGGTGAGAAATGCAGTCGGAGTTTGTGGCGCACAAAACCTTAGCGGTCGGGTGTGCAGTCTCCGGCGGGCAGCGATCCCGCGAGCTTTCGATTTTCAGTCGAACCCTGAGGTGCCGTCGTGTTCAACCGTCTCTCGGAGCCGGTTGGCGAGCGCCTCGAGCTCGACGTGATCAGCGGCATCTGAGACAACAAGGTCGTACCAGTCTTCGTCACTCACGTGACGGTCATCGATTCCATTCCCGCGTAATACCAGCGCTACCAGGAGGTAGCCCAGTCGCTTGTTGTCATCTAGAAGGGGATGGTTGCGCTCAATGGAGTCCAAGAGCGCGGCCAACTTGAGCCAGATGGTTGGATACATTTCCTGTCCCGATAGGGCAGTCAGCGGTCTTGACAATGCGGATGCCAGAAGGCCCCAATCGCGGGAGTAGAAGCCGTTTTCGTCTAGCCATGTTTGGACGTCGTCGGGCCTTGGCCACCACGTTCTCACTCGGCTAGCCGATCAAGCAGTCCTTTGCGCTGGAGACTAATTTCGTCGAGAGCGGAGTGGGTGTAGGTCCTGGACTCTCGGCTTTCCCAGGCCTCGCGCACTGCTGTGGCTACGGCTTGGTTCTTGGAGACCCCCAGTTGAGCAGCAAGGTCCTCAAGCATCTGGTCTTCTTCGGGACGTAGCCTCAATTGCATTGCCATGTAATGCTGGTGCCGCGTTGGTACCAACGTTGGGGGTGGGTGTCCGGCCGTGGCATGAAAACAGAAAAACCCCGCTTTCGCGAGGTTTCTGTGGCTCCGACGGGCGTCGATCCCGTGACCTTTCGATTTTCAGTCGAACGCTCTA
>ERZ1032852.365-NODE-365-length-11220-cov-5.594716_pt1 | contig 11220 bp, 9 predicted proteins | sample MGYA00516689_ERZ1032852 | MGnify/ENA primary metagenome ERZ1032852 (study PRJEB33719, sample SAMN04262499) | wastewater metagenome | biome: rural village; feature: composting latrine chamber; material: composting feces with ash | place: El Salvador | collected...
TTCTGAAGACAACTTGAGGCAATAACGTAGCCAAGAGGAACCTTAGCCAACCCGAACGAAGGAGAACCAGTGGCGCTATACCCATGCACTAACCCAAAGTGCCCAGACAAAAGAAAGAACCCGAACAACAGTCACAGGGTTCCGATGTGCCCTTACGAAAAGAGCACTACCGGAACTCAAGGTGAAGTGAGAACTCCCCTTCTGCCCACCAGTACGTCGGCAGAGGCGACCATAGAGGCCCTTAGAGCACAGTTAGGTGACTCAGGGTTCAAAGGGTACGTTATCGACCGTCTCAAAAGAGAGCTAGACGAAGGAGCGCTGACCCCAACAGAGGCAGATGCACTCAAGGTTACCCTGTCGATCTCTGATCAGCTTGATGAAGAGGACATCGACTCTGCTGCTGAGATTTTCCATAGCCAGTTTCCAAAGACTGAAGATGGGTCCTCCAGGCTAGGCACCCTTCAGTACCTGACTGAAGATATGGTCATCGAAAAGATTCTCGCTGATGTCGGGGAGCCAGCCGTTAAGAAAACTGGACGTAATGGCCGCATTGCCGGTCTTTCTCAGGCCACTAAGGGCGTAGTTGATGACTACAACTACAGTGAGATGTTTGAGACCAACTATGAATTCAAGAAAGACCCAGAAGAGTTCTTGGACTACAGCATCGACCGGGCTAGGGCCGGAGTTAACCGAGAGAAGGAGTTAGCAGCACTTGTGGGCTCCTACGGCTTTGACGATGGAGTTGGTAGACATCTCGATGAGTACCCAGACCATGAGAAGCTGACTTCTCTACTCAGCCTTAATGGAGCCAACTTCAACCAACAGCTATATCTCAGCACTGTCTTTCCCCACAACGAGCTGAAGGACGAGATGGACCGGCTCGATATCACTGGAGTCTCGGCTACACCTGTTCTAAATGGAAGAGAGAATGGGATTGCCTACACTGCTCTAACTCCTGAGGGGAACACTCGTACCTTCTTTGTCTACGAGCACAGGAACACTGACTCAATTATCGTGAACGGTAAGGAGAACTGGGATGGGGACGGGCTTCCCTACGCCGGAGATGACTCCCATACCTACTTTGCTGAGTTCTCACCTAATGAGTTTGGGGTAGTAGCAGACACTCTTTCCTTCTACCTAAAAAGTGCTCAAGAAGGGACGCTTCCAAGTGACCAGAGCTTGACTCAATCTGTAAACCGTAGAGACTGGCTTTCTGTGTACCGAAGGAGGGTACCTGCTCTGTATGAGATGATCAGGAGAAACAATCCTGAGATTGATCGTCAAGAGCAAGAAAGAGAGGCTAGGGCTAGACGCGGAGAACCGGATAACTTCTGGGACATCGTGAATCCGCTCTAATGGGACTTTTTGCCCAACCAGAACCACCGATTGCTCGGTGGTTCTGGGTTTTAAGCACTAAGGGTTGGTCAGAGAAGAAGAATGACCTTGATTTGTTTGCATCAAAAAGTACCTATAAGGTACTCTTGAAAAGAGAGACAAAACCATCTTGAAAACAAAAGCAAAAATGTATCTGATCGAGATACTTCAAGTGAGAGAGAAAGTAACATGCGAAAAAGAAACTCCAACCGCATCCTACGAAACACACTAATCACCCTAGGGGTCATCGCTGTCTTGGCTTTGATCTACTGGGTTGTCGTTGGCCTCGTATTTGATTCTGACTTCACTGTCTGGTCATTCTTCATCAACAACATCTGGCTGTCTTGGTTATTCCCAAGTGGATGGAACCTCTTTGGGGCAACCCCCTTCTTTTGGTTCCTAGTTCTAACAGTCATCCTGTCTACAGCCGGGTACGTCTACTACAAGAAGAATAAAGACCCTCATCGGCGGTCCTACTACAGAAGCAGTGATGCTGAACGTGTCGCTGCTATAGTCACCTCTGCTTTACTGATCATCGGGGTCCCAGTCTTTGCGTTCACTACCTTCCAGTGGGGACTGTGGAATGCTGAGTACTACAACAGGGATTCGGTCTACGTCGTACCTGATACCGAAGACCTACCTAACACCTTGAGCCGAGTTGCTTCCCACAAGAGCCCTCAAGTTGAGATCGCTGAGGGACAGATGCCCGACTCTTGGGTTCCTCGTGTTGCTTCTGCTACGGGGGCTACCTACGTGATGGAAAAAACTGGTGACATGATCCAAAACACCGAGCTTCTCTCCGAGACAATCTCTTACATCTACGGGGACACTGAAGCGGAAGGTCACTGGACTGCGATTCGTAACGGAACCAACCGTCAGCCCATCTATGGGGTCGCTTCTTGGTCCGGTGCCGGTGAGAAGGTAGAAACTTGTAAATTCAGTGGAGATAACACCCTAAACAAGACCTTTGGCGGCATCTTGGGTATGAACCTAAACAACGAGATTGCTAAGTTCAAGCCGACCTTCGTCTACAGTATGCACGATGTCTACGGCTACTGTGATGGCGATACTCCGGTGATTGTCATTCCGGGCCGTGAGGTTGTTGGTAACGGCATCCAAGCCGCTAATAACACTGCCGGGGTTATGACCATTATGGGGTCGCCTGAAGGTGATCCAGTCTTTGAGTACTTTGATGAAGTCTCTTCTGGTCAGTTCCCTGGTCCTGTTTACTCTAAGACCTTGGCTAGCGAGGCCCGAGATGGTCTTACCTGGAGCATTGGACGTGTTTGGCCGTGGCAACCAAAGGTCGGCTTCGTGGCCTCTGACAGTGTTACTCAAGAGGGCAACTCAACCGACTTCCTGCTAAAGGACACGAAGGATGGACGTTTGTATTGGGTAACCCCTCTACGTCCAACGGCAGCAACAATGGGTGAGACAATCTCTGCTTACTCTCTCACCCCTGCCGACGAGGTGACCAAGGGAGAGCTAAACGAAACCAAGGTCTACGTCTTCAACGATGACAATCCGAACATCGTGAACTTCAATGACCTATTCGTGAAGGTTCAGCAGGCCGTCTCCAAGGCCGATCCGGGTTTCTTTACAGGTGATGAAGATGCCGGAAAGATCGTTGAGTTCATTCCAACGAGTGAGTCTGAGTGGCGAGTATTCGCTGAAAAAGGCGGTCGCGCCGTCTATCAGATCAATGTCTCTGGTGGCTCACTGCTAAGGACTCAGATTGTGGACCTAGAGGGCGATAACGACCTCTTTGACGAGTCTTCAGGTGATCCTGTAGGTCTCGATGGGGTAATAGATGAAGGTCGCTCACAGGGACGTACAGAGGGTCTGTGTGGCACATCTGTTGAAGACCTTTCCGATAAGGAACTCATTGATTGCCTAGCTGAGTTCTCAACCGAGTTGTCTAAGCGTAACTAACAAACAACAAAACACCCCTGGGTTCGTCTCAGGGGTGTTTTGTTTTCGGGATTACTAGAAGCGATTAGTCTCTCCAGGACTCAAACAGCTCTACCTTCCTGGTTGTACGATCCTGGTCTACACCTTCACGGATGTTGCTATAGACAGTCTCTTTGAGGTACTCAGGCTGCTCTGCTAGAGGAGCCTTCTTTGCCTCGATGCGAGAATCAAGGTCACTAATAGCAGAGCGTAGCTTGTGGCCTAGATCGTCTCCCTGAAGGCGCTCTAGGTAAGAGTGAAGTCTCGGGTCTTCTCGTTTTACACCCTCTTCTCCGTCCTTCTCAAAGACATCTAGTGCCTTTCGATAGTCAACCACTATCTCCTTGGCGCGGTTGATCTGACGCTCGTGGTAATCAGAGATACCTCGCTCATAGTCAGCAGGAATAGTGATTCCCTTTTCATCTGCTCGCATGAGTTGGTTTTGCTGGGCTATCTCCCATGCTGAAGGGGATGGATACCCCTCCCCAACATCCTTAGCCCATTGCTCCGCTGCCTCTTTGTCCTCATTGGTAGGGAACGATAAGGCATCCCACTCAGAGAGGTCACGGTACTCTCCCCCGCTATTGATGAGAGCGAGTTCTGCTATTGCCGACCCGATGTAGCGGCTTCCAAATGTCCCAGGATCAGTCTCATTGACATATTGAACGAGTCCGGTGTTCTTCCAGAGGTTGTCAGAGACTTCTGCGATGCTGTCGGTATCTTCTACTTCGATAGAGAAGGAGATCTCGGGGAAGTCGCCCCCGGCATCTTGAACAAACACTTCAGGGTAACGGTAACTAAAGAGCTGGTTCAGGTCTTCAACAGGGATACGCTCAAAAAGCTCTAGGGCCTCTTCTTCTGAGTACTGAGATAGATCGTGACGGGCAAAGAAGTCGTAAGAGAGTTCTCCTTCGGCAGAGACAACTACCTTCTCGTCATTGTCATAAGACGGGCTGATGTTGATGAGGTTCAGCCCCATGTCCTCTAACCCTATCTCTTCAGGGGTTAGGGCATCTTCTAGGTAATCCCCGATTGGGCGATCACCTAGTTGGCTGGCTGAAGTTGGAGGAGGGCTTGGAATTTTGACGCTAGTATCTACGGCATCCGCTGGCTTGACCCAAACGGTAGTTTCCACCCCGTCTATTCGGGTGATTCTTTTCGGTACTAGGTGTGATCTTGACATTGGTCTTCCTAACAAAAGTGAATGTGTAGTTAAGAGATTAGAGTAGAGAGGTTTTTTGTGCCTATTCCCTCCTTAGGGCCGTGGGGTAGGGCTTTCATCCTGGTTTGTACGGGAGAGAAACTAAACCCTTCCCAAATGCCAATCGTGTGCTAGTCTGGAAAACGCACCAAAGGGTGTTGCTGGATTCTTTCTTTACCTTTCGGGCTAGAGCTACTGGGCATACCGTCACAGTGGCTCTAGTTTTTAATCAACCCCTTGTGTTAGTGAATACGCTCCCATTGGGGCTTTGAGCTTCCCTCATACTTAGGTTGACCAGTACTATTACCTAGTCGTTGATAACTCAACGACTTTTGTTTTAGGAGGGCTGGGATAAGAGTGAGCTTTTGGGCATCTGTCAAGAATGCTTGGTCAGAATCGGGCGTATCCCTACTCAAAATCACCTCGACTGCCCTAGCGGCTATTACGGTTACCCTGCTCAGCCCAAAGATATCGGCCTGGACCAACTCGATCCTTACAGTTGGTCTGATCTCTATGATCTCGGCTATCCTGGGTGCCTCTTACTCCACAATGATTGCTCTGACTACAAAGGGAGCAAAGAAGGTCACTAAGACGGTAGTCGAAGATGATGTCTTTGATGAGATCGTCGCATCAACCGAGGTTGAAGAGGTTGAAGAACGGCCAACCATTGAGTCAATAGTTGAAGAGGCTCCAAGAAAGGCGATAAGCGCTCAACAAAATAGAATCAAGGCGCTCGCGGTATATGCTGTCTCCTTCGTTATTGTCTCGGTCCTGACAGTTGGAGGCTCTTGGCTTGCAGCCCAAGCCGCTACTGGTGGGAATTCTCAGGTTCCACTAATGAAGGTCCTGGAGGGTGAGCACAAACTCAACGAGGGCACCATTGAAGAGATATCTGACCTCGCGGCCAGTAAGGTTGATACTTCTGGGAAAGTCATCGAGAAAAACACCATTAAGGAGAAAGAGAACAGAGACAAAGAGGACGAGGGTCAAGATGATCTTGATAGCGAATCTTCTAGTAATAGCAAGGACAAAGAGAAAGGCAGCGACAAAGACGAGTCGGGGACTCTCTCAGACATCGACTTGGACTTCCTTGAAAAGGAAACTTCTCGAATACAAGAGCTCTTAAAAGACCTAGAGTCACAAGACTACTCGTCCTTGGTTTCTAAAGAAGAGTTTGATCTACTTCTCGACGAACTCGCGTCGCTGAAAGCTCAGATTGAAGAACTAGACCAAAGGCTTTCTCAGTTAGAGATCATTGAGGGCCAACAGACAGAAGAGCAACCCCCGAATGGGTCTTCGATTCCACCTTCTGCCGGATTACCATAAGTGCCTGCGACTGGGATCGAACCAGTGACCTCCGAGGCTTCAACTCGGCGCTCTACCAACTGAGCTACCCAGGCGTGAACACACCCTATCACGACTCTAGTTTAGGCTCGCTTTTGGAATCTGCTGATAACCTTTAGCCATGGCCGAACCACTAAAAGAGAACAGTGAGATTCTTCCCCTCCCAACCACCCCTGGAGGTTTTGTGACGGTTTTGGCCGACCCTCCTTGGCGATTCAAGAACCGAACCGGAAAAGTTGCTCCCGAATACAGAAGATTCAATCGCTACTCAACCTTGAGTCTAGATGAGATCAAAGAGCTTCCTGTGGAGAGTGTAGTAGCAGACAACTCTCATCTATACCTGTGGACCCCTAATGCTCTCTTACCCGAAGCCTTAGAGGTAATGAATGCCTGGGGTTTTCGCTATGTCGCCAACATCGTTTGGGCTAAGCGTAGGAAAGATGGAGGACCTGACGGCAGAGGGATGGGTTTTTACTTCCGTAACGTAACCGAGTTGCTCCTCTTCGGGATCAGAGGGAGCTTAAAAACTCTCCAGCCAGCCCGCACTCAGGTAAACATGATCGAGACTATCAAGCGAGACCATTCCCGAAAACCTGATGAGCAATACGGTCTAATCGAGGCGTGTTCCCCTGGTCCCTACTTAGAGCTGTTCGCTAGACAGCGCCATGAAGGATGGGTAGTTTGGGGAAACGAGAGCGATAGGGACGTGTTAGAGCCAGTCCACGAGCGCTTTGACGGCGGCGAAGTTCTGTTTCCCTTGTAGGGGCAATCATCTAAAAGGGCTAAGCCCTAAGACTTGGTGGAGTCAAGGGGACTTGAACCCCTAACCCTCTGCTTGCAAAGCAGATGCGCTACCAATTGCGCCATGACCCCTTGGTTGCGGAGGGTGGATTCGAACCACCGACCTCCAGATTATGAGTCTGGCGGGCTACCGAGCTGCCCTACTCCGCTGTAACACCCTACACGAAGGTAGGGTGTTTTTCTACTGATAGGCCCTCTTTCTCAAAATGTCTAGTCCGGTACCTATCAGTAAGGTAGTCCCAGAGATAGCGAGTAGGGTTCCCAGCCCCCTCAACTCCCGTCTTGGCTAAAGTGCCTGAACCATCTGTGTCAGTTTGAGAAGACGGTGTAGATATAGAACCTTCACCAGACTCTGTTCTGATTCCAGTTCCGGGGGTTTTCTCCGCCTTCTCAGCCACCAGGACCAGTGCCAGTTTCAGGGTCGATACTGAACTCAGCTTTTCTTTCAGGAGCTACAGCGTTCCCACACGTCTCATACGTTACTGTTACAACGACTGTATGGCTTCCCAAAATCAAGCGACTTTGCAAACAAAAACGACCTCTCCGATGATCGAGAGAGGTCGTTCAAAATGAAGAAGTTTTCAGTACCCCCAACGGGATTTGAACCCGTGTCGCCGCCGTGAAAGGGCGGTGTCCTAGGCCTCTAGACGATGGGGGCTTGGACCGCTTGGTAACTATAGCAGACCCTTTCTTGCTACATATCAGATTCTTGAAACTCAATTATGTCAACCCACACGTTCTTAATGCCTTGAATAACAAAGGCAGTGGTTACGACCGATAAGGTACCAAGCCAATCTGAGCGACTTTCTTGAGCACGTTTCTCCTTACTGTTTGGCTCCTGCCACCACCATACAATCAGTAGTGACAGGAGCGAGGCGATTACTTACGGAAGTAGCCCAGTTCGATCTTCTTGAGCAGCTCAATCCCTCCAGTGTGCTCGGCAACTCGCATAGCTAAACCCTCTTCTGGGAAGGCGGTTTCAAGCCGGTAGAAGTTAGATACATCGGCATGTCCAAACGCCTCTAGCAGAGACGTTGTGAAGGAGCCGGGAGTGTGCCCACCTTCGTTGAAGTGGGCCAGTACGTGCTGGACTGCCTTGATATGGAGCATCTTCCCAACGTACTCTTCGTCCGGGTTTGCAATCATTGTTTTAACCAAACCATCCCTGAAGAACGTTGGTAGTTCTGTGTAGCTTTCGAGTGGGTTTTCTAAGTCGTTCATCTCTTTTCTCTCTCTTCTAGGTCTTGTTTTCTGTTCCCTTTGTAAGGACGTTTTGAGAATAACACAGCACTTAGATAGTAGAAAAAGTATCCACTATTTGAGACACATGGACGCGCGGTTGAGACACTGTGTTAGACTGAGACCACTAAGAAAGAGAAAGAGAGAGCTAGCAAAATGACCACTATTGGAACTGAAAACGAGACCCAGGTAAACGATCTACTAGATACCTTCGCTGCATTTGGACCACTGGACCAGTCCAGGCTTCTATCCATGATGGAGCAAGTTCGCCTGGCAAAGGATCTATCTGAAGATGACGGCGACCCACTTGTTTGGCCTGAAGAGCTTCCGGCCCCTACGGTTCACACAGAATCTCGCTTTGGAAACGGTGTGTATGTCTCCCTCAAGTGGACTGACCTAGAGGGCAAGTCCCACGAGTGGACGGCAGAAGGAGATAGCTACGAAAGCCGCTTCTTGTCTACCGATCACTCAGTAGAGTTCAGCGATGAGATTTACGACTACCTAGAAGAGGTTTCCGCTCGGGCGATGGTGGCAACTGAGGTTATCGCTAATGCGGCACTAGACCGTAACAACAAGGTGATCTCGCGGGTTGCTGCGGGAGAGTTCTAGATTTAGACAAAAAGATCGGGCCGGAACGAATGCTCTGGCCCGATCTTTCCTTTTCCCGCAAAACACACCCTGTAGAAGGTTGAACAACATGGAGATATGTTGTTCAGACAGTATATCAGAAGTTTGAACAACCTCTTGACATCCTCCCCCACCTGAAGGAGGGGGATTCCTACTGCGTCTAGGGTTGGTGCCGTTAGGCCACTAACTCCAGATCACTTCGGCGGGTTCTTGCTTCACAGCAGACTACAAGAGCTAGGAACTCCAGCTCTTGTCTTACATCCGCTCCACAAGCGTTTATGGTCTCCGGCTGTCCACCGGCGACAAGTATGTTCACGGCAGCGTTGTAGTCACGATCCAATACCGCTCCACAACTGCCGCATTCCCAGACTCTGATACCCAACGGTTTTGGACCGTCGATAACCCCGCACAAGCTACACGCCTGAGAGGTGTAGTTGGGGTTTATAGCCTCGTGGTATCTACCGAGTTCAGCAGATTTGTCAGCAAGCTTGGCTAGGAAACTACCCCAACCAACATCCCTGACCGATCTTCTTAAGCCTCGACCGCGAGCGCCCTTGGCACCAGCTCTCGACAACCCTCGCACGTTAAGCTTTTCAACGACTACCCCTTGGTTTTCGTAGGTAAGTCGATGGACTAGCTTATTGTGAAAATCGGATCGTTGGTGGGCTACTACTGAATAGGCTTTTGCTACCTTCTTCTGTTGTTTCTTCCAATTGTTAGAGGGCGATTGTTTGGTCCTTTTGTCCGGTCCAACCTTCCGGGATAAAGACCGCTGCTCTTTTTTGAGCTTCCTCTGAGCCTTCTTGAGATGACGAGGGTTCTTAATCTTCTCACGGCTACCATCCGAATAGACGATGGCGGCGAAGTCGGCTAGACCTAAGTCAATCCCAGCTACACGTCCAGGGTGTTTGGATGTAGATATCTCCGGTTCTACCTCGACAATGAACGACACTTCATAGGTGCCGTCTGGCTTGTGAATGATGGTTACTGATGTTGGTTCACTGGGTAGCTCTCTAGAGAGCACAAACCTAATCCAACCAATTTTAGCTAGGTAGACCTTCCCAACCCCATGAGTGGTTTGGCGAACCTTAAACGAAGTTCCAACAAACCGGGCACTGGACCTCCCTCGCTTGGACTTAAACCGGGGTGCTCCAACCCTACGACCTTTCCTTTTACCCGTTAGGGAATCGAAGAAGTTCTTATAGGCAGACCGAGCATCCCTCACAATCTGTTGGAGGGGTACTGCACTAACGTCGCCTAACCAGGCTCGTTCTTCGGTCTGTTTGGCGAGTGTGGTGACAGCTTTCTCGACTTCACCATCCGGGGTGTAGCGCCGTTGGTTCTTCGGAAGATCCCGGTTCTTCCGCCACTCTTCCTGCTTAATTCCCAGGTAGTCGTTATAGACAACCCGAACACAACCGAACAGCTGAGCAAGGTCTTTGGCCTGCCCAACCGTGGGGTATGCACGGTAGCTATAACGCTTTTTCATAGGTCTATTTTAGCCGGTCAGGGGAAAGTTTAACAACAAAAATCAGCACTAAAATAGCTCCGAACACCAGTAATCACGGTGTGGTTTCAAAACCATTATCCCGCGATTCACCTCCACCCTGAAGGTTGGAGCACTCTCGCGGAGAGAGGTAGAGGTGCTCAAGAGAGTTAGCCCTAAAGTTGCTAGGGTAGTCATAACCTCAGAAAAGGGAAGCGGTAAAGCAGGCAGACCGATCTATAGTCTGCGAACCAGGCTCGGAAACCATTGAGAAGGACTAAAAGAACATGAACGACATAGACCAACCACCTATCAATCACGACAACCTAACCGGGTTCAAAACGATCCCAGATGCCCAAACTCCCTGGTACAAGATCTGGTGGATCTACCCGGTAGCCCTCATCATCGTCTTACTCATCGTCGGCGGGGTCTTCCAACACATGAGAGACACCGACAACACCACCGTCCAATCAGCTCACATCACTGAAACTGAGGTTGGGAAGCAAGGGCATGGACCTTACTGGGGTGACCCGGAAGACTCTGGGCCAGTAGACCTGGGACAGATCTCTACTACCGGAGCGAGCCTTGGTGAGACAGTAACAATCCAGGGAATCTCGCTCACTATCGAAGAGTTATCCGAGATCATCTACTCGCCCCAGACCAAGCCGGGATCAGACCAACCTGAAGAGAACACCTACCAGATGAGGGTGAAGCTAACTAACCATAGCGATGAGCCAGTATCAGTTAGCGGTCAAGACTTTGTGCTGGTAGGGCACGAGAACATGGGCTACCTAATGGATGTGGATGCGAGCGAAGAGTTAGGCGACAAAGAGCTCGTGCCAACCACGCTAGAACCGGGAGAGACCATAGAGGGAACCCTCGTATTCAACACTCCTTACCTAGCAGGGGTAGCAGCTGTGGGGTGGAAGCCGACTGGGGATTCCGAACAGGTCTTCATCAACGCTAAGGGCATCGGGACTATAGAACGCTAAGAGCACTCACCTAGATGACTACTAGATAGATGGTCCTACTCATGGGTAGACCGGGATCGAAAGCGGCTGGGGATCTAGTCGATGAGACTGGGGTAGATAGCAGATCAACTAGACTGTGGAAGTCGGTCAAAGTAGAAGGAGACCAAATGACAAACCCAAATCAACAAATGAATCAGGCGACTAGCCAACAAGGACCAGTAACCCCA
>ERZ1032852.368-NODE-368-length-11172-cov-8.726905_pt1 | contig 11172 bp, 9 predicted proteins | sample MGYA00516689_ERZ1032852 | MGnify/ENA primary metagenome ERZ1032852 (study PRJEB33719, sample SAMN04262499) | wastewater metagenome | biome: rural village; feature: composting latrine chamber; material: composting feces with ash | place: El Salvador | collected...
TAGCGAGGAAAAGTCTAACTTTAGTGAACGCAGCGAGTTATTTATCAGATAGCCTATAAATCGACAATGGGTCACGAAATAATGGAAGTCGAGATATTTAGCTATAAAACAACACAAGCGATACTTAAATCAACACATCAACACATCAACGAAATGAAAGCACTGGTAAAATCGCGCCCGGGGAAGGGCATTTGGATGGAAGAAGTGCCCGTACCCTCGATCGGGGTGAACGACGTACTCATCAAGATCAAGAAAACGTCGATCTGCGGCACGGACCTTCATATCTACAAGTGGGACGACTGGTCACAGAAGACCATCAAAACCCCCATGACCATCGGCCACGAGTACGTGGGCGAGATCGTGGACATGGGCAGTGGAGTAGTTAACCTCGAGGTGGGCGACCGGGTGACGGGCGAGGGGCATATCGCCTGCGGCCATTGCCGTAACTGCCGGCGTGGCAAGCTGCATGTCTGCGAGAACACCATCGGGGTAGGGGTCAACCGCGACGGTGCCTTTGCCGAGTACCTCTCCCTGCCCGCGGCCAACGTCGTAAAGCTCGATCCCCGCATTCCCGACGAGATCGCCTCTATCATGGACCCGTTTGGAAATGCCACGCACACCGCGCTCTCGTTCCCCCTTATCGCCGAAGACGTGCTGATTACCGGTGCGGGACTCATCGGCAGCATGGCCACCGCCATCTGCCGGTTTGCCGGTGCACGCTACATCGTGGTGAGCGACTTGAGCGAGTACCGGCTGGAGATCGCCCGTAAGATGGGCGCCACCCTCACCGTGAACGTATCGAAAGGAGAGACGGTGGCAGACGCGGTGAAGAAGCTGGGCATGCGAGGGTTCGACGTGGGGCTGGAGATGTCCGGTTCCCCCGCCGGGTTCCGGGAGATGATTGCCAGCATGTACAACGGGTCAAAGATCTCGCTGCTGGGCATCCTGCCCAACGATACCGCGGTAGACTGGAACGACATCATCTTTAAAGCCCTCACCATTAAAGGGATCTACGGGCGCGAGATGTGGGAAACATGGTACCAGATGGAGCAGATGCTTATCTCCGGGCTGGACTTGTCGCCCATCATCACGCATCGCTACCCGGTAGAAGAGTTCCAGAAAGGGTTCGACGTGATGGAGCAAGGCGATTGCGGAAAAGTGATCTTGGATTGGGAACAATAACGGGATAAAAAACGTTGAAAGGGAAGGTGCGCGAAACCGAAGAATGCGCTGGTTTCACGTGCCTTTTTTAAAAGATAAAACCGGATGGTATGAAGCGAGTGGTGATTTTACGTCACGGCAAAGCCGAACAAAACACGATGGCGATGGACGATTACGACCGTGGCCTAACCGAACGAGGTATAAACAACGCCACCGCGATGGGAACGTTTATACTTGGCAAGACGGGCAGGCCCGACTTGATCCTCTCCTCTTCCGCGAAAAGGGCACATCAGACGGCCCTGCTTGCCGCGAAGGGACTCGACTACCCCACGGGGGAGATAGAGGTCGACCAGAATTTGTACTTCGCGCCGGCAAGGTGGATCCTTAACGCGGTTTCGAAATTGCCCGACAAGATTGATAGCTGCCTCTACGTGGGGCACAACCCGGGCATCACCGACTTGATCAACGACTTGGGCGTGAACTTGGATAACCTGCCCACCGCATCTGCCGCCTGTTTCGAGTTCCCGGTAGACCGTTGGGAAGAGATATCTACCGATCGGGCCAACTTCCTATGGATAAAGCTGGCACGGGAACTGTAAACGGGTCCCCCGGCAAGGTGTTACCTGAAGTTCGAGAAGAGCAGCCAAGCCACGATCAAGGTGAGGATGACATTGAAGCCCTGCGCGACGAGGAACGACCAGATGTAGCGGGCGTTCTCCTTCTTGAAGATATACCGGAAATCGGTCTCTAACCCGATGCAGACGAAAGCCAGCGAGAACAACAGGCCCCGGGGCCCGCTATTAGCCACCCGGGACAGGCTCTTGCCAACCCCCGCGTCGAACGCGAAACTAAACACCAGTGAAGCAATCAGGAACCCGAGGACAAACTTGGGGAAACGGTCCCATAACACCTTGCCCGTGGGACGTATCTCGGTGTTGGTGCCCTTGTACGACCAGTAGATGGAGATCGCGAAAGCGGCCACCCCTAACAGCACGTTTTGTGCCGACTTGATGATGACGCTATACTGCTCGGCCGTTTCACCGATAAATTTACCCGACGCGACCACCGCGGCGGTAGTGTCAATGGTCCCTCCCAACCAGGCACCGGCCACCTCTTGGCTTATCCCCATCCACTTGGCGAGGTAAGGAAGGAGGTACATCATGGGAATAGCCACGATCAATACCAGCGAGATGACGAACGAGAGCTTCTTTGGATCGCCCTTGATGGCACCACTGGTAGCGATCGCCGCAGATACACCACAGATAGAGACGGAGCTGGAAAGCAACATCGACATCTCCCGATCGATCTTGAACGCGCGGGTGGAGACCCAAAAACTAAAGTACCATACCGAGAAGACCACGATAACGGCCTGCACCATTCCCAAGGCACCCGCCCGCATGATCTCGTTGAAAAGGATGGAGCTTCCTAAAATGACCAAGCCCGCTTTGATGTAATACTCGCTCTTTACCGCGGGAGCAAGCCACTTGGGCAGTCCCACCGTGTTGCGGATCAATAACCCGATGAGCACGGCGAAAAATACCGACTCTAACCCGATGGTCTTGATGCCCGAAAGCCCCGCGATATATCCCGCCAGCTGGGCCAACAGGTAAATCACCGCGAACGAGATTAAAAACATACCCTTGTCCTTGTTCCCCATGAACAGGTAGCCAAGGTAGGCCAATATAGCGATAACCAGCGACATGTAGAGGTTGCTCTGCATGACGGAAGGTAGTAACACGACTAAAACCAAGATCAGGGCACCAATGATCGTCGATACCCAATCCTCACTTCTTAATGACTTTAACATATAGTTGCGGCGTATTTTGAACGTTAAATTTCCTGTAGTACCATCTATTTGCCGACAAAATTATAAATAATTCCCGTAAAATGAAGCAATTTGCTTTTTCTTTTCCCGCTCCACGTGTTTCAACCCTCCTTTTCTCGGGCACTGGTAGCCTGAAGTGCTTTGTTGGTCGATGAAATGGAACAGTTTATCGATTTGTTTTGCGAGACCAAATCGCGGGCTGTACTTTTGTACGGTAACTATTTTGATTAAACGCCTCAACAGATTTAGAAATAACTATGAAACGAATATCATTTATAGCCATCGCGTGCTGCCTTATCATGACCGCGTCGGTCATGCAGGCGCGGGCACAGGCCAATCGTTCCGTCTCGGGCAAACTGGTAGATCAACTCACCGGGGAACCGGTCCCCCAGGCCAATATACGGGTGCTCCAACAGTCAGACAGCACCTTCGTGACAGGGAAAGCATCCGAGAACGATGGAACGTTTTCGATTCCGGTAAGAAACGGGGACTACATCGTGCATGTCTCTTTCATTGGTTATCATGACGTGTACCAGGATGTAGCGGTAAACTCGTCCACTCCCCTTGCACGGCTTGGTAACGTGGAGATGGTCCAAGACAACATCCTGCTTTCAGAGGCTGTTGTTACTGCCAAAGCACCGGAGATCGCGGTGCGGGGCGATACGCTGGAATACAATGCCGACTCCTATAACGTGACCGAGAGCGCGGTGGTGGAGGACCTACTCAAAAAGATGCCGGGCGTGGAAGTGGATAGCGAGGGAAGGATTACCGTGAATGGCAAGCAGATCACCAAGATACTGGTGGATGGCGAGGAGTTTTTTAGCGACGACCCCAAGGTGGCATCCAAGAACTTGCCTGCCAAGATGGTGGACAAGCTGCAGGTACTCGAACGTAGGACCGAGATGGCCCAGATGACCGGGTTTGACGATGGCGAGGAGGAGAACGTGATCAACCTGACCGTTCGCCCCGGCATGAAGGAGGGGTTCTTCGGCAACGCGTTTGCCGGCTATGGCAGTAAAGACCGCTACGAGGGCAACGCCATGTTGAACTACATGCGCGACCAGGACCAGTACACGTTTTTAGGAGGCATCAACAACACCAACAACGCCGGGTTTTCCGACCTGGCCTCCTCCATGTTTAGCGGCATGGGAGGGCGAGGCAGGCGAGGCGGCGGCTTTGGAGCCCGTGACGGGATAGCTACCTCTGCCAATGCCGGAGGTAACTTCAGCAAGCAGTTTACCCCGAAATTCAAGCTGGGAGGAAACGTCCGGTATGGTTATACCGATAGCGAGGTGCTGTCTGACGTTTTCACGCAGAACCTCTTGAGCACGGGAAACACCCTGGAGCAGGAGAACAACAGCGTGAACAACCGGAGCCAGAATTTTAACATCGACCTGCGAATGGAGTGGGAACCCGATTCGGCAACCCGGATCATTTTCCGGCCGGAGTTCTCGTACTATAACAATAACCGGGCCGAGATAGGAAATTATTTCACGGCCAACGAGCTAACGGGAGATACCATCAACCACGGGGAGTCGGACTACTTTTCCGAGGGGAGTGGCAAGGAGGTTGAATTCCGGCTCGACGCGAGCCGCGAGCTGGGCAAGGCAGGACGTATACTGAGCGTGCAGCTGACAGCCGAGACGGGCGACTCGGATAATAACGGATCGAGCTTGTCGAGCACCTTCTACAACGGCACGAGGCCGGACGACCTCATCGACCAGCGCTTTACCAATATCAGCACCGACCAGTCGTGGCGCGGCTACGTCTCCTACGTGGAGCCGCTGGGCAAGGACAACTTTATCCAGTTGGCCTACCAGTACCGCCAGAACCTGTCGGAATCAGACAGGGACACCCGCTCGCGGGACGCGAACGGCGACTATACCGTGCTTGACTCGCTCTACAGCAAGCGCCTCGAGAACGATTTCGTGCGGCAAGAGGTAGAGCTCAACTTCCGGTCGGTCCGGGAGAACTATGATTACATGCTGGGAGTCTCCATGCAGCCCTCCAGCTCTCGCAGTAAAACATACATCGGCTCCGAAATGATATACGATGGGGAACAGAAGGTGGTCAATTTCGCACCCATGGCACAGCTCAACTACCGTTGGAGCCGTACCAACAACCTCCGTTTGCGCTATTTCGGGAATACCGATCAGCCCTCCATCGCGCAGCTCTCGCCGGTGGTGGACGTGTCGGACCCGCTGAACATCAGCTACGGGAACCCCGACCTGAAACCGTCGTTCCAACACCGGTTCTACGTGCGCTACCAGCTATCGAACCCCGAGAAGGCCAGCTCCTTCAACGCCCATCTCAGCGGCACCTACCTGACCAACGACATCGTGAGCTCTACCTTTACCGATATCGAGACGGGACGAAAAGAGACCACGTTCAGGAACGTGGCGGGCAACTGGAATACCAACGGCCGGGTCATGTTCAACGTGCCGCTCCGGAACATCAAGTTCTCGGTCTTCTCCATGTCGTTCGCGAGCTACAACCACACCAACGGCTTTTCTAACAACGAGCAAAACGTGAACAAGAGAACGTCCCTCTCCGAGGTGCTCGGGCTCAATTACCGTTCCGACCTGTTCGACGCGAGCATCCGGGGGAACGTCAATTTCAATAACGTGACCAACAGCCTGCAAGGACAACAAGACCAGCAATACTTTAATTACGGGGGGAGCGCGACCACTTCCGTCAACCTGCCGTGGGACCTTACCGTCGAGAGCGACATCAACTACGCGACCAACGCGGGGTATGCCGACGGGTTTGAACAGAACGAGTGGTTGTGGAACGCGTCCATCCAGAAGCAGCTTTTCAAGCAAAAGAACGGCACCATCCGTTTCAAGATATACGATATCTTGCAACAGCGCAGCAACATCAGCCGGAGCGTTACGTCGAACTATATCCGCGATACAACCACCAACACGCTTACCAGCTACTTCATGGTGCATTTCGTGTACCGGTTCAATATCTTCAGCGGGGGTGCCTCTGCGGAGGATATGATGCCCCGGCGGGACGGCAGGGGATATGGCCGCGGCGGGTGAAAATGAATTCCATTTTCGCGTTTAGTAAAGACTTGATTGGTTATATTCGCGAGAGACAAACATTTAAAGTACAATATATGCCCCGGTCAATAACAATAAAACAGGCAAGCAGGTGGAACAACGTCTATGTTCACATCTTGTTGTGGGGAGTGATTTTTATCCTTCCCTATTTCCTTATGGATTCGGAGCGAATTTTCAACTGGAGGTCTTTCAGCCGTGCACTGCCCGAGTTGTTGGGCTTTATGCTGGTGTTTTACCTCAACTACGTCGTGTTGATCGATAAGCTGCTTTACAAGGGGAAAACCCGGGAGTTCGTGGTCTATAACCTGCTGTTGATCGTGGCGGTGGCTTTCTTGATGCATTACGGGCGGGGATGGATAGAAGCAATGGTCCCCGATTTGAGGTTTCGACGGCGGGGAAGGAGGAATATGAAGCTCCTCTACCTGTTACGCAACTCCACCTCGCTGTTCCTGATGGTGGGGCTGAGCGTGGCATTGAAGATGACCCTCCGGTGGTTCGAGGTAGACAACGAGCGCAAGGAGCTGGCCAAGGCCAAGTCGGAAGCGGAACTCCAGAACCTCAAGAACCAGATTAACCCCCATTTCCTGCTCAACACGTTGAACAACATCTATGCCCTGATCGAGTTTAACCCGCCAAAAGCGCAGCAGGCGGTGATGGACTTGAGCAAGATGCTGCGCCACCTGTTGTACGATAACAACCAGACTTACGTGCCGTTGCACCAGGAGGCCAATTTCATGCGTAACTACATCGAGCTGATGCGCATCCGGTTGTCCGATAACGTGAAGCTGCGTACCGATTTCTCTTATTCTGAAACAGGGAATACGCGTATTTCCCCGTTAATTTTTATATCTTTGATCGAAAACGCGTTCAAGCACGGCATCAGCGGCGATAAGCCGTCGTTCATCGATATCTTGCTCAAGGAGCATGCCGACGGGAAAGTGGAGTTTGTTTCGAGGAACAGCTATTTCCCGAAGTCGGAGTCCGACAAGAGCGGCAGCGGGATAGGGCTGGAGCTGGTGAAACGCCGGTTGGAGTTACTCTATCCCGGCAGGTATTCATGGCATACCGGCATCGAGGACGACGTGTATACCACCGTGCTGGTGATTGATACAAATAAACAAGCAGATGATACTGAATTGCTGGATCGTGGATGACGAACCGTTGGCTTTGTCGTTAATCGAATCATACGTTCAACGGGTGCCTTTCCTGAAGCTGACGGGCAAGTACAGCAACGCGCTTTCGGCCATGAAGCATATCGCCGGGGAGAAAGTAGACGTGCTGTTCCTGGATATCCAGATGCCGGAAGTGAACGGGATGGAGTTTGCCCGTGTGCTTGACGACCACACCCGTCTCATTTTTACCACCGCCTTTAGCGAGTACGCCCTGGAGGGATACAAGGTGAACGCGATGGATTACCTGCTCAAGCCCTTCTCTTTTTCTGATTTTCTTACGGCTGCCCGGAAGGCACTGTCGTGGTTCGAGATGACCGGCGGTACCAGGGAGTCGGCCGCGGAGCACGAGAGGGTGGGACTTTTCGTGAAGTCGGAGTACAAGCTCCTGCACGTGTTGTACGACGAGATCCTTTACATCGAGGGGTTAAAGGATTACGTGAAAATTTATACCGAGAGCGACCCGAAACCCATCCTCTCGCTGATGAGCCTTAAATCGTTGGAAGAGGTGCTGCCCGACGACCGCTTTTTACGGGTGCACCGCTCGTACATTATCCACACGAACAAGATCTCCAGCATCACCAAGAACCGGATCACGATCGGGAAGAAACAGGTGCCCGTGGGCGAAACCTATCGCAAGCCGTTCCGGGAAATGATCGAGAAGAAGTAATCCTCTCATCCTCATCACATCCTCTCATCATCACATCCTCACATCCTCACATCCTCACATCCTCACATCCTCACATCCTCAAATCGTTAAATCGTTAAATCAAACTCCTTCGCGAGTAGTTGGTATGCCTTTTTCCTCGCCTCGATCTCCGGGTAGGAGTCGGCCACGATGATCTCGTCCACTCCCGTCTGTTCCGCCAGTTCCGTGAGTCGTTCCGCTACCTGTTCCGGGGTACCGATCACGAACTTGTTTCGCTGCATTTGGCGTATGGCTTCTTCCTGTGGCGAGTAGTCGTAGTTATTCGCGAAACGTGTCGATGGAAAGGAAGTGAGCGAGTTGAACCGGCCCGTGGCAAGCCTCGTCCACATCAACAGCGAGGGCTCCGCGAGGTAGTGCGCCTCCTCCTCGGTCTCCGCGGTGAAGACGGCTATGGACAGGATACTTTTTGGCTCTTGGTAGTACTTGGAAGGTTTGAATTCCTTCCGGTACAACTTCAGCACTGGGATAGCCATCTCGGCGTTGATCTGCGCGGCAAACACGAATGCCAGCCCGTTCTCTATCGCGAATCGCACGCCGCCGGTGCTCGATCCCAACATGTAGAGGTCGGGCGTGAGGGTAGGGCTGGGGTTTGCCTTGATGGCGGCAAACGGGTGATCCGGCGGCAGGTCGTGCCCGAAGAATCCCAAGAGCGCTTCCAGTTGATCGGGGAAGGTATCTTCCTTGAGCACCTCCCAGCTGCGCCTGAGGGCATACGCGGTCCGCCCGTCGGTGCCCGGTGCTCTGCCAATGCCCAGGTCGATTCTCCCGGGGTGAAGCGCTTCCAGCATCGAGAAGCGTTCGGCCACGCTCAGCGAGCTGTGGTTGGGGAGCATTACTCCGCCACTACCGACCCGGATGCGGCGCGTGTTCGCGGCCACGTGGGCCATCATGATCTCCGGGAACATGCTCATGAGGAACCCCGTGTTGTGGTGTTCGGCAAACCAGTAGCGGGTGTAACCCAGCTCGTCCGCCAGCTGTGCCACCTCGGTGGAGTTTTGCAGCACGTGGGTGGGCGACTCGTCACCCTCGGTCATGTAGGCCAGGTCGAGAATAGATAATTGAAGTTTTTTCATCTGATAAAAATTAAAAAAGCCGTCCCGACGTGATCGCCAGAACAGCTTTCTTGTTTTCTTCTGAGTCTTTACTCCTTACGAAAGCAGTGAGGCAAGCATCCACACTGTTTTTTCTTGGTCGGTGAGAAACCCGGTCAAGAGGTCCGCGGTTCCTTCATCGCCGGCATCCGAAGCAGTTTCAATCAGTTCACGTTCCAGTCCGATCAGTACTTTCAGTTGATCAAGCAATTCACCGGTAATTTCTTTCACGCTGTGTACCACGCCTGCTTCCTTGATCTGGGAATTTTTCAGGTAATCACTAAAATTGTGCGCCGGCGTACCACCCAGCTGCAAGATGCGTTCTGCCACCTCGTCCACCTTGTCGGCGGTATCGTCGTAGTACTCTTCGTATTTCGCGTGCGCGCCAAAGAAAGTAATTCCTTTCACGTTCCAGTGGTATCCTCTCAGGTTGGTGTAGTACACTTGGAGGCTGGCGAGTAATTTTTGTAAGCCATCAACTGTCTTTTCTGTCTTTTTCGGGTCTAATTGTAAATAATCCAATGTTTTCATACGATTTTTTTTAATTTAGCATAAGAGCCGGGCATCCTAACGCGAGAGATTTTTTAATCATCTCCTCGTGTAGCAACGTTTCTTACGCCGTGTTATTAATTATATAATCTTGTCTATACTAACGTCGTGCTGAACTCGTTTGTTCATTCGTTTTGGCAGCTTGCCACGGGTACCGGTTGTAGCCCGGAAAGACCGAGGCGATCCGAAGGGCCCGAGATTCATGTTCTCTCTTTTTGACGCGGCACCGGCACGTGGCATATGATGAACAAATATACAAAATTATCGGATGCTCCCACCGACTTTTCCCCATAAATGTTAAATAGATAATTTCTATTTTTCCACGCGCTGCAACTGTTTCGGTCGATTATCCCGTGACCAAGGATGGACGCGAGTTTCGTGCAAATCGCGTCGGTGGAGAAACTATCTTTTGTGGGGTATGAACGGCGCCATCCTGTTTGGCGTGCTCTCGTTCACCCTGGGGATGACCACCGGTGTTCACTGGTGGCACGCGGCCAACGGCATCTCCTACATTCTCCTGCTGGTGGCTGCCATCGGCACCCCCATCCAGTTCCGGCTCTTTAGCCGGGTGCCCGAGGGGAGAGGCGACCGCGGGTTGAAGTTCATCCGGGCGGCCTATATCTGGTTTATCGTGGCCATGCTGTTGTTGGTATTCGGCCCGTATTACATGTTCCAGGTCTACCTGCCCATGACTGGTGGCGAGAATCCTTTCTCCCACGCCTATTTCGGGGCGTACCGCCACGCGTTGACCGTCGGCTTTATCATGATGATGATCGTGGGCGTATCCAGCAAGGTGGTGCCGATGTTTGCCGGCATCGACCCGAGGAAAACCAACTCCCTTTGGGTGGCCTTTCTCCTGCTCAACGTGGGCAACACTTGGCGCGTTGTCTCGCAGATCACTACCGATTTCTATCCCACTGCATTCGGGATTATCGGCATCTCCGGCTTTATCGAACTTGTCGCGTTGAGCTTGTGGGGCTACGAATTGATTCGAAATATCCGGGCCGGCAACCGTCTCCAACTTGATAATCGTCCTTCGGAGAGCAATCGTCTCTGACTCGGAACCGTCTTCATAGCAGCAATCGTCTTTGAACCGGAACTGTTCTCATGGCAGCAACAGCCTCTGGGCAGGTAACCGTTCCACGCTTTTTATAGTTCTACAACCTGTAACTCTTTACCGAGTTTATTAAAAGCATCCGATATTTTCTTTGCTTGGGAGGCTCTTGGCTTAGTCTCCCCCGATGCATAACGTTGTAGCTGACGTTGGTTAATTCCGGTGAGTCGCTCTAAGGCGGAGTTGGTGAAAATTCCTTTATAATGCTGTAAAATACTTGCTGTATCAAACTTGAAAACAAGCTCAAAGCTATTATTGAATACTTCTGGGAGGTTATCCCCGAATTCCCTGCTGGTCTCTAAATGGAAATCCACCGCCTCCTTCATATTATTTTGCAATTCATCAAATGTTTTTCCGGTTGAAACACATCCTGGAAGAACATCGATGTACGCCGAATAATTATGATCGGTAAGTTCTACGTTTACTATTACTTTTTTCATACGATTAATTTATTTTTTACACTACGGTGTATGGAACTCGCTTTAATCA
>ERZ1032852.369-NODE-369-length-11090-cov-19.268509_pt1 | contig 11090 bp, 9 predicted proteins | sample MGYA00516689_ERZ1032852 | MGnify/ENA primary metagenome ERZ1032852 (study PRJEB33719, sample SAMN04262499) | wastewater metagenome | biome: rural village; feature: composting latrine chamber; material: composting feces with ash | place: El Salvador | collected...
ATGACGACTACCTGCTGAGCCTCATTCGTCAGTTCGCTCAACTGCGATAGCCCTGGGCGTAGCCGACGCCCTTGGCGCGATCGGTGGCTAGAGGCGCCTCGCCTGCAACGTTAGCCGGCGGCACTGCCAGGCTGGCTTGGTGGACAGGTAGAGGAAGGATGTCGCAGGGATTCATGAAGAGGAAGTCCCGCACGCTGGCAATGGCGAGCCATAACGCCAACGGCCGGCATCTCTGCCGGCCGTTGGGTGAAACCTAGGCTATGCAGGGAATTAGGGTCTACCCCCTATTAGCCCGTTAGCCATCTTGATTATTGCTTAGTTACTGTTTCAACAGAAAGGCAATTAGTAGTGACGGGCTCAGGAGCCGCTGTCTGGCAGCTCCATACACCTGGCCCAAAATCTTCACCACCAAGGGTAAGAGTATTAGCACTGTCATAGCGGAACACGACTTCATACCCCGCACCGCTATTATCAACCAACTGTGTATTTACTTCATTAGGATCAAAAACATAAATCATTTGGATCGCATAGCCTGATACAACTGGCGGAGTAGCCTCTTCATTTGCATCCACAGCGATCACATCGATTTCTGTTATTTCGCCAAACCGCCCATCCCTTTGAACAGAAAAATCATCTTCATCAGCAGAAAGAGTAACCCTTCCGGAATCAACGGCTTCAACAATACTAACCCGGGCTCCTCCCAAAAGAGAGTGAGCCTCAGAAAACTGACTCCTCGCAACATAGTCCTGATATCTCGGAATCGCAATCGCCGCCAGAATCCCGATAATCGCCACCACGATCAGCAGTTCGATCAGGGTGAAACCACCCTGCGTATTTTTCATCCTTGTCATAACGCCTTGTGTCTTCATTTTCGTGCCCCTTGAATTCGTGTCCGCCCCGGCAGTTTCCTGCCCCCTGCGGATGTGCCCAAGCCAGGCGGCGCGGCCGCCTGCCCTCCAAGGAGCCGCTCCGGCGCGACTCCTGTCAGTTACTCTAAGTTACGGTTTGTAATTCTGCAAGGACGAGTTCACATTGCGTGACCTATTTTCACGGTCTTCGCTCACGGCGTGCCGCGGTGCTCGGCACGTGACCGTCACCGGGCGACGAGGCGCCAGAGCGCGGGCACGGCCACCGCCTCACCGCCCGCCCTCTGCAGGGCTGGCTGCCCTCCCCGGCCTTGCTGGCATTGTTAAGCGCCGAGATGCGCTACCATCGGGGGCCAGCAGCCACACCTTGCAGGCCAGCCATGCAGCCAAGCCACACAGCCCAGGAGAGCCCGAACGCGATGTCAGCCCCAAAGCACCAGTACCTCCTTCGCGGCGAGATTACCGCCACCGCGCCGCTCTCCGTCACCTATGTGGGCCTGGACGGCAAGCTGCCCCGCACCCCCCATGGGGAGGTGTTCCTCAACAGCGGCACCCTGCGTGGCCCGCTGCGCAAGGCCGCGCTGCGGGTTGCCAAGGAGCAGGTGAACGAAGCGCTGAGCCTCCAGACGCTCTATATGCTCGGGGAAGGCGTGGACACCACCCGCGAGGTGAACAACGAGGTGGGCAAATACTTTGATCCCGCCGCTGAGCAGCGCCTGCGCGAGACCAACCTGATCCTCGACATGTTCGGCCGCTGGCGGCTGGCCGGGCAGCTCAGCGTGAGCCCGCTGCGCACCGCCGCCGGCAACGTCATCCAGGCGGGCCAGGGCACCCGCCACGACCAGTTCGAGCGCGACCCCTCGCTGGTGGAATGGCTCTCCGAAGAGGACCAGGCGGCCCTGCGCGAGATGATGGCCAGCGCCTCGGCGTCGATGGCCGATATCGCGCCCCTGCAGGCCGAGATCAAGCAGCTCAAGGCCCAGTACCGCAAGACGGATGACCGTGAGCAGAAGAGCCAGCTGTGGAAGCAGGTCGAACGCCTTGAAGCCGAGATCAAGGAGCTGCGCGAGAATCGCAAGGGCGCCGAGAACTCGATCAAGCACCCCATCGAGGGTTATGAAGCGATCGCCCCGGGCAGCACTCTCTCCTCCACCCTGACGCTGCGCAACGTTACCGAGGCGTCGCTCGGCCTGCTGCTGGAGACCCTGATCGTCTTCTCCCGCCACCCGGTGATCGGCGGGCACCAGGGGGCCGGCGGCACCCTCGAGGCGCGCTGGACGGTCTACCGTCGCGACGCCGGCAGCCTGCAGGCCGAGGAGATCGGCGAGGTCGCACTGGACGAACTGGGCATTCAGCTGACCGGCGATGCCCTCGAAGCAGCCCGAGAGGCATTCCGGGCGGCGATCCCGACCCAGGATCTCTCCTGCTACCTGCTGGAGCAGGCGATGCAGAAAACGCCGCGGGGCCGGTAAGCATGGTCGGCGACGCCTTCTGCCTGCGGCTCAGGCTCCACACGCCGCTGATCCTGCCCCGCGCCGCCCCCCGGCTCGATGTGCTGCTGGCCGAGGCCGTGCGCAACCTGCGCCTGGACTGGGCCACCCCGGTCCAGGCCAGCGACATCCCGCTGACATGGGATGACGAACTGGGCGGCCTTCGAGGCTCTCAGCTGGTGTTCGGCACAACACCTCGATCAGGGCTGGTGGCCGAAAGCGTGGCTTTCCCCACGGCGATCAGACGGCTGCCCTTCAGCGAGGTCTCACCGCCGATCCGCAAGCGCATCACGGTGGACGGAGGGCCAACCGCCCCACGCCTGAGCGAGCACCCTGCCCTGCTGGCCCCCTACGCCCTGTTCTATGGCGTCGGCGACCCCATGCGCTGCGCGGAACTGCTGACGCTGCTGACCGGCATCGGGCGCGAGCACGCCCATGGCTGTGGCGAGTTCTCCGTGGAGAGCATCGAGCCACTTCCCGACGACGATATCCGCTGGTGTCAGCGCCCCTGGACCATCGACCGGCCGGAGGCCCACGCCGAACAGGCCTACCGCCCCGTGGTCGACCATCTCGCCCTGGTGCCGGGCGGTGACGATCAGCCAGTGCTTCGCCCGCCCCGCGTGCTCAAGGAGGCGCTGCCCCATGGCTAAGCCCCGAACAAATCGACTGCAAAAGCCCAGCCGTATCGCCAAGGGCGCCGAAAGCGCGGTGCAGGGCACCCTGCCGCTTCTCTTCGATAGCCCGGCGCCGGAGGCTCCGCTCAACCCGAGCGCCCATTGCCCCAGCACCCATGCGGTGAGTTCCTATGCGCTCTTTTATGCCGCCACCCACGCCGTGCGGGAGGACAACGAAGCCGAACCGGTAACGCCCACCTCCCTCGCCTGCGGCTACTGTCAGCGCGGCTGGGAGGAGGTAGAGGACCCCGGCCAGGCCTTTACCTACCGGTACTCCCCGCCTACCGCCGTCGAGTTCCTGTGCAGCACCTGCTATACGCCGCGCATCTCGGCGCCCAACGCCCTGGGCATCGAGTCCTACCGGGGCAAGAGCCGGATACCCACCCCCGGCAAGCTGGGCATGCTGGCGGGCTCGGGCGGCATCGTGACCCATGAGGGAACGCTGTACCTTGCACTCCCCAAGGCGTTCGTCACGAAATACGGCCCTGGCATCTACGGGCAACGGGGGCAGATCCATGAAATCGGCCCCGGGGTAAGGCCGCTGGATATCCTGCTGGAGCTGATACAAGGGGAGCAGATCGAGATCGAGCGAGGCTTTCTCTACATCGACCTGTGGGGGCGCAAGCCCGACGCCCTGATGCAGGGCCTCAGCCTGACCCACTCGCTCTCGGAGCTGTGGTGCAACAGCGAGAAGGGGTCGTTTCCCCGGGACCTGCTGGCCCATGCCGCCACCGCCCGTGAGCTGTGCCGGCAAGGCATCGCCGACAAAGGCCTCAAGCCGAGCTTCTGGACGCCCATCCGCCAGGCCGCCCAGGGGGCACCGCTGGAATCGCTCTCCGACGACATGGCGACCTGGCTCAGGAAGGTGCCGGAACCCCAGGCGCTGCTGGCCGCCCTGCCCATCAACCCCCACGACCGCCTGGAACTGCCCGCCATGATGCGCTCCCTCATCCCGCGAATCAGCGCTGATCCGGCGTTTCTGGAGGAGGCCCCGTGATCGTTCATTACCATGAGGCCATGGCCATGGTGCCCCAGGCCACGCCCCCCCGGGGCCACCTGAGCCTGGACGACCACCACAGGACCGCCTGGCGGCTGTTCAGCCAGGGTGTCACTGAGCTTCAGGACGGCGACCCACGCCCCTTCCTGTTTCGCGTGCAGCCTCACCCCAGCCTGCCCATGGATGTCTACCTGATTCGCTCAGCCCTGCCCTTCAGCGGGGCCAAGGAGCACCGAGTGGACCTGAGCGTGGGCAATGAGCTTACGCTCTCCTGGTTGCACCTGCCCTCCCGCAGCCGGTTGCTAACCTCGCCACAAGAAGGCCGTGCCGCCGGCAAGCCCCGGGGCCAGCGCTACCAGCCCGGCATCGAGGAGTGGCCACAGACCTGCCGCGACAAGATCCACCGTCACGGCTGGGCGGTAGGCGGAGAGATCGCGGTGCATCGGCATGGCGTGTTCCGCCTGCCGGGCAAGGGGGAGCGCCTGATCGGCGTGGCCCACTGCCAGGCGCGGCTGCGGGTCACCGACCCGATGCTGGCCGCCGAGGCGTGGCTCAAGGGGGTCTCACGCAAGCGCGGCTATGGCCTAGGGCTCCTGATGCCGGTTCAGCACGGCGGTGACGAATGACCAGCACCCGGACGGCAAACCGCGTTCAGGCGTTTCTCGCCGAGCGCTTGCCCAAGCGCGCCGGCTACCAGGCCAACCCGGTGCAGATGGCCTATGCCGGCTCCATGACCGGCGCCCTGGCCCAGCCCGGCAAGCTGCACTTCATCGAGGGGGATACCGGCATCGGCAAGTCGCTGGCCTACTCCCTGGCGTTGGCGGACTGGGTGGCCCGGGGCAAGAGAAAACACAAGGACAAGGGCCGAAACACGAATATCGGCCGACGCGCCATCGTCGCCACCCACACCCGGGCGCTGCAGCGCCAGTTGCTGGACCCCGAACATCTCGACCTGATCGCGGAGTACCTGGCTCAGGAGGGCCTGCCCCCCCTGAGCGTGGGCCTGCGCATGGGGCGCGGCAACTATGTCTCACCCGAACGCCTGGCAAGGGCGCTGGGCGCGGCGGAGCTGGCCACGGTCGCCAAGGATCGCTCACGGCGTGACGAGGAGCGCACGCTGGCCCAGTGGGCCCTGGAGACGCCCGGCTGCCTGCTCGACCTGGAAACGGACGCCCTGCCCGAAGGCGTCATCCTGGCGGATATCTGCCTGCTGCCCCAGGAGCCACTACCCCGAGCCCTCGAGGAGCACTTCCAGGCCGCCCAGGGCCACGACATCCTGATCATCAACCACGCCCTACTGGCTCTGGATCTAGTCACCGAGGGGAGCATCACCGGTGCCCAGACGCCCTATGCGCTGCTGCTGGATGAGGCCGACCGCTTCCCGGACGCCGCCGAATCGATTCTGTCTGAGCAGCTGTCGCTGCGGGCCAGCCACGCACTGCTGGAGCAGCTGGGGATAAGGGCAGCACACGCCTGGCGAGAGCTGCTGAACGGCTGGACGACGCCGTCCCATGCCGGGCGGGCACTGCCGCTCTCGGCTCCACAACGTGAGCAGCTGGTGGCAGCCTTCCAGGCGCTGCGCCGCGCCAAGCCCAACCTGGACGCCGTGAGTAGTACCCTCGCTGCGGAGTGGCACCGGTTCATGGCGCAGGTCGACCTGATGACCATGCGCCTGAAGGACTCCCCCGACAGCCCCCTGTTGGTATCGCACTCCCCCGTCATAGGGCTGCCCAGCCTCGTGGCTCAGGAGCCCGCCGCTGGGCGGTGCCTCAAGTCAGGCGCCGCTTCACGCTGCACCATCCTGACCTCTGCCACGCTCTCCGATATGCAGCACGCCCTGGGCGAAGCCCCCAGCTTCGACTACCTGCGGGGCCGCCTGCAGCTGGGCACGGCGGACACCCGCCTGGGCCTCAAGGCGAGCCACCCGGCCATGCGCTTCGGCAGGATGCGCTTCACCCTACCGGACGACATGCCCCCGCCGCTGTGTCAGCCGGAGGCGGGTCGCTATGCGCTCTCCCGACCTTCTGCGCCATGGCCACTCGTCGCATCCGCTCGCTCTCGGGCCGCGTCCTGGTGCTGGCCAACGCCTACTCGGACGTGGAGGCAATCCGCCATGCCTGGCCAGAAGAAGACACAAGGCTGGTGACCCACCCCCCCGGCGCGAACCTCAACCAGATCGCCGAGGCGCTGGACGAGGACGCCGTGCTGGTGACCCCTGCAGGATGGGAGGGGCTGTCGCCGACTCGCGGTGACCGGGCCTTCTGGGATCACCTGGTCATCCTGCGCCTGCCCCACCCCACGCCGGACCCTGTGCTCCAGGCCCTGCTGGAACAGCAGTTCATGCGCCGTGGCAGTCGTTCACGGGAGGAGGCCAGCAAGCTGGCCCGGCAGATCCTGCTCAAGCAGGGCGGCATACGGGCGACCCACAAGCTTCGCCAGGGCCTCGGGCGCGGGATTCGCCACCCCGATGACGACGTGCATGTGGTCATCCTCGACCCACGCTTCCCCTCGCCCAGGGGAGCGCCCGCCGGCGAGGGGCTGCGACAGCACGCCCAGTCGCTCGGCGCGATACCGCCTCGCTTCCTGAAGGATTACCGCGAAGCCCAGACCACCTGGCCGGGTGAAGCGGCAAGGAGCGGCAGGGGCAATCAGAAGCCCATGCCTGATACCGCCTGGGAGACGTTCTTCTGACCTGATGAGGCCGGACCCAGGGCGCAATCTGAGGTATCATCGAACCGTCCCTGCAGCAGGACTCCCGCAGACGCGGGGATGAACGGCACGGACAGGGTGGTTTCACCCTAATCGAGTGTTTTCCCCGCAGATGCGGGGATGATGGCAGCACAATGAGCACTCATAGCCCGATCCATCGGGTCGGGCTGCTTTCTTCTCTGGTACCAAAAAAACAGACAGTGGCATAAGGGGCAGCCACCAGGGCTGCCCATATGCATTTGACGGGGCCATGGGGAAGGCCTGAACACTTCCCCAGCACTCAGGCGCTGAGGCCGTGTTGGTGGCCCGTGGCGTCAGCGTAGGTACGGGTCTGCAGCGGCAACAGCGCCTTGCGCAAGGGGCCAGTGGCATCATTCAAGCCCCAACGCTTGCTGGGGGAGTAGCGCCCCTGTACCGGCGGGTCGTCGCTTCCAAGCAGCTCCCTATGAAAGTACCGGGCGAGCTGCTGTAGATGTCGTGCGGTCTCGCGGCGGCACACTGGATACTGACTGAGCAGTTCCAGCACACAAAGCGCCCTCTGGAACTCCTCTCGTGACATCACGCCACGCAGCTGCTCCAGTTCCGCCCACGTCGGACGATAGCCGCGGTACCAGACGGCTTCAGCCAGTGCCTTCACGTCATCGACCGCCACCTCTAGCGGACGAGAGCCGACGCGATACAGCCGTTTGCGTTTGAAAGAGACCATCATGACTGCCCCTCACTGTGGTGATAGTCGTCAAATAGCACGGTCAAATTACCCAACAAACGGGATTCATCAATGCTGTGACTCTCAGCGTAGCTGAGCAACTTCCTGGATGGACAACCCCGTAATCTCTGAGATCTACCTTGCCCCTTCGAGCTCAATGCTCGCCCAGCAGGCTTTCAAGGCTATCAGCGACAAGGATGGCGGTGGACCAATCTTCCAACTGGTCCGGTGTCGCCTTGTCTAGACGATTCTGTGCCCATTCCGGCATGTCACCGTACTTGAGGCTGATCTGTTTGCGCAGAATCCGTTGCGCCTCTTCCTGACGACCTTCCTGACGACCTTCCTGACGGCCTTCCAGCCGCTCTTTCTTCACCAAATTCTCTAAATTCTCTGCCAACATATCTTTGTCCTCCACGAGGCTTTCGAGACGATCCAAGTTGACCCCGGCCTCAAGTCGATGCAAATGGCGCTTGAGCCAGCGGGTGATGATCCGGTCGATGCGCTCCTTGTGGGGATCAGCTTGGATGATCGCCACGACCCGATCCACCGCCTGCTGCAGGGCATCCCAGCTCTCCCCGGCGTTCTCGATACCGAACACCCCGCTCAGCGGCGTCTGGCGCAGCCCCAGTTCCTCGTCAGTGTAGCGGCCTTCATCGATCAGGTAGTAACGCAGGTGCGGCTGGTAGACCCTCAGGAAGCTCGGCGGTTCCGGCTGCACCAAGTCGTAGATATCCTGCTTCGCCGTCCAGCGCTTGGCCCCGTTATAGAGCACGATAGGCAGGATGGGCGGCAGGCCTTCGCCAGGGGTGACCACCTTCTGCTTCAGTAGCTCGCTGTAGAAGCAGGCGACGTAGTGCATCAGCCGAATCGGCATGGTGCGGTCCACCGCGGACTGGAACTCCAGCAGGATGTACAGAAAGACCCGCTGGGTCACGCCTTCCCAGGTCACCTCCACCGACCAGACCACGTCCTCGAACTTCTCCTCGAACAGCGGCGTGATGTAGTGACCGCTGTGGTTCTTGAGCGTTGAGAAGTCCATCAGATCGGCGATCTCGCTGGGTGCAAAACCCTCGATCAGCTGCTGAACGAACTCAGGGTAGCTGAACAGCTCCTTGTACCCAGTATCGTGATGGTTGCTGGCCATGCGCCCTCCAGTCGTAATGTCACCATGCTACCACATGGCCGCTTGTCAAGCGCTATCTCAAGCTGCACTTCCCCACACTATCTCCCTGCTGAGTAAAGAAAAAAATGTCATCAGCCCTCCCTACCCCTCCACGCGCCAGGTGCTGGTCAAGCGGCCAGATACAGCGAACCCGGAGGCCGAGGCCTCCGGGTTCGCTCGTTACGGGCTGGAGGCTACTCCGCGCGCAGCCTCAGGGCGACGAACAGCGAGCGACCGTCGCGGTAGAGGCGCACCGGCACGGCACGATCGGTGGGCAGCTCGCCGACCAGCTCCACCAGCTGGCCGGGACTGGATACGCCCCGATGGTCGATGCTGACCAGGATGTCGCCGGGACGGATGCCGGCCGCGGCGGCGGCACCGTCGGGGTCGACCTCGCGCACCCGCACGCCGCCCTCGATGCCGATCTGTTCACGCTCGGCGCGCTCGAGCTCCCCCACCGAGATACCCAGGCGGGCCTGGCGACTCTCCTCGGGGCGGCTGGCGGTGGCCCGCTCGGCGTCGGGCCAGTCACCCACGGTGACGGTGAGCTGGCGACGCTGGCCGTCGCGCATCAGTTCGAGCTCCACCTCGCTGCCCGGCGCGGTGCGGCCGATCAGCCGCGGCAGGGTGCTGGAGTCGTGCACGCGACTGCCGTCCACCTCGAGGATGACATCGCCGGCCTGCAGGCCACCGCGGGCGGCCGGCCCCTCGGGGTCCAGGTCGGCGATCAGGGCGCCGCTGGGGCTCTCCATGCCGAAGGACTCGGCCAGGTCCCGGGAGACCGGCTGGATCATGACGCCGAGCCAGCCGCGGCGCACCTGGCCGTCGTCGCGCAGCTGGTCGGCCACGTCCATGGCCACGTTGATGGGGATGGCAAACGACAGCCCCATGAAGCCGCCGCTGCGGGTGAAGATCTGGGAGTTGATCCCCACCACCTCGCCGTCTAGGTTGAACAGCGGGCCCCCGGAGTTGCCGGGGTTGATCGCCACGTCGGTCTGGATGAAGGGCACATAGGCGTCCCGCGGCAGGGTGCGGTCGATGGCGCTGACGATGCCGGCGGTCACCGAGTGGTCGAAGCCGAAGGGCGAGCCGATGGCGGCCACCCACTCCCCTACCCGGAGCACATCGGAGTCGCCCAGCTTGAGGGTCGGCAGCGCGTCGGCGTCCACCTTGAGCAGGGCCACGTCGGTGCGCTCGTCGCTGCCCACCAGCTCGGCGGCCAGCTCGCGACGGTCGTTGAGTCGCACCAGGATCTCATCGGCGCCATCGACCACATGAGCGTTGGTGAGAATGTAGCCATCATCGCTGATGATGAAGCCGGAGCCCAGGGACTGGCGCTCCTGGGGGCGCCCGGGCGCCTGGCCGCCGGGCGGCGCCGGGAAGCGGTCGCCGAAGAAGTGGCGGAAGATCTCGGGCAGCTCCTGGCCGCCGAAGCCCTGGAAGGGGTCGCTGCGGCCGGGCACCGTGCGGCTGGTGGAGATGTTGACGACGCCGGGGGCGGCCTCCTCCACCAGTTCGGTGAAGTCGGGCAGCTCCCGGGCGGCGACCGACTGCCAGGCCAGCAGGGTGGCGGCCAGCAGCACCCACAGGGTAAGAGGACGAATCATGCGCATCATGAAGACTCCTGCAGTACTTGGGGACAAGGGTGAGCCCGGGTCAGCTTGCGACGGCTCGAACACGGGTTTCCAGATAGGGTTGGGCGGACCGTTTCACAAGGGGTCAGGGCCCTTCCGGCCACTCCAGGGCCTCAGCCACCCTCAGCAGCACCCTGGCGGGCAGCTCCCCCATCACCACCAGCTGGCGGGGCTCTCCCCCCAGGTCGCGGTGACGCACGGCGGCATTGGAGACGCCCAGGCGATGAAGGCCCGGCGCCAGCAGCTCCACCTCCTCCATGGGCGCCAGGAAGATGCTCAGGGTGGAGAGGCCGTCGCTGTAGAGGCGGTGGGTCACGCCCTCCCCGTGCCGAGCGCTGCGGGTCTCCACCGGCTGGGGGGTGAAGCCCTCGGGCAGCCAGCCGAGCCGCCAGGGGTCGGCGGGCGGCTCCCGCCGGGCATCCAGGGTCACGGCGCCTTGATAGAGGCGCGGGCGCTCCAGGGCGGTGAGCTGGAAGGTCTCCAGAGGCCGACCGGTCTCGTCGAGCAGGGTCTGCTTGAGGGTCAGCCCGGTGGCCTGATCGAGCCACAGGCGGTGGCCGAAGCGGAAGTTGTCGAGGGGGGCGATCTCCAGGCGGCGGGCGCGACGGTTGGCGATGCGCTCCTCGCCCCCCAGCTGCAGGCGATAGTGGGCGTCGACGCGGTCGGCGATGCCGGTGGAAGGCGCTCCCGTTGACGTTTTCGCGTCCGCAGACATAGCGAACATGGAGACCCTGACCGGTGACTCCATGACATATGGAGACCCCGTAGTCTTTGCGACCAACCAGATTACAGTTGCGCCGAGCCAGCTCCGGCAGCTTTGAGGTTGGGTGCCCGGCCCCAAGCCCGTAGGAC
>ERZ1032852.371-NODE-371-length-11058-cov-25.991639_pt1 | contig 11058 bp, 10 predicted proteins | sample MGYA00516689_ERZ1032852 | MGnify/ENA primary metagenome ERZ1032852 (study PRJEB33719, sample SAMN04262499) | wastewater metagenome | biome: rural village; feature: composting latrine chamber; material: composting feces with ash | place: El Salvador | collected...
GGTGCTGACCCGGCTGATGGCCGGCGAGCGCCTGGGCACCCTGCTGCATCCGGACCAGGCGCCCATGGCGGCGCGCAAGCGCTGGCTGGCCGGCCAGCTCCAGGTGCGCGGCACCCTTACCCTGGACGCCGGGGCCGTGAAGGTGCTCCGCGAGAGCGGCTCCAGCCTGCTGGCGGTGGGGGTCAGGGCGGTGGCGGGGCAGTTCCGCCGCGGCGACATGGTGCAGTGCGTGGACGAGACCGGGCAGCGCGTCGCCAAGGGGCTGGTCAACTACGGCGCCGACGATGCCGCCCGCATCCTCGGCAAGCCGAGCCACCAGATCGAGGCGATCCTCGGCTTCATGGAGGCGCCGGAGCTGATCCACCGCGACAACCTGGTGGTGCTCTAGCCTTCCCGATACCGCGGCGCTATAGCAAGCGCCGCGCGGGCTGTGATAGGATACGCCATCCTCTCAGACACGGCCCGTGAACGGTCGCTGCCTCGCGGCAGCAGGCCAGATGGCCCAGGCCGGCGGAAAGGCGCACGCCTTCCTGCCGGATCAATACGTTATAGAAGCCGTCACCACACGGGCGGCGAAAAATCTCCAAGGAGACAATAGCAGTGGCAAACAGCAAGCAAGCTCGCAAGCGCGCCCGTCAGGCCGAAGGCCGTCGTGTACTGAAGGCCGGTCAGCGCTCCATGGTGCGCACCTACATCAAGCGCGTCGTCAAGGCCATCAGCGGCGGCGACCACGCCACCGCCATGGCCGAGTTCAAGCAGGCCCAGCGCGTCATCGACCGCATCGCCGACAAGGACGTGCTCTCCAAGAAGAAGGCTGCCCGCCTGAAGAGCCGCCTGAACGCGCGCATCAAGGCCCTGGCTGCCTGAGCAGACCGGACGCCTACGGAGTGACTCGCCCCTGAGGGCGGGCCTCCAGCAGAAAGACCGGCTGCGGCCGGTTTTTTTGTGGCTGCCTTTCTCTCCGGACGCCAGTCGAGGACGCAGACGTGACGGATCGCGAACAGTCGCCACCCGCCCCGGTGGACGAGCACGACAAGGTGGTGGCCCCCAAGGCCGGCGGGCTGATGCGCTCGGGCCTGGTGGTCAGCGTGATGACCATGCTCTCCCGGGTGATGGGCCTGGTGCGCGACGTGGTGGTGGCCACCCTGTTCGGCGCCGGCAGCGGCGCCGACGCCTTCTTCGTGGCCTTCAAGATCCCCAACTTCATGCGCCGGCTGTTCGCCGAGGGGGCCTTCAACCAGGCCTTCGTACCGGTGCTCTCGGAGTACGCCACCCGCGGCAGCAAGCGCGAGGTGAAGGAGCTGCTCGACGCCGTCTCCGGCAGCCTCACCGTGGTGCTGGCGCTGCTCACCGCGCTGTTCATGGTGGCCGCCCCCTGGCTGGTGTGGGTCTTCGCCCCCGGCTTCGGCCGCGACCCCGCCAAGCTCGCGCTCACCGCCGACATGCTGCGGCTCACCTTTCCCTACCTGCTGCTGATCTCGCTGACGGCCTTCGCCGGCAGCGTGCTCAACACCTGGAACCGCTTCGCCATCCCGGCCTTCACCCCGGTGCTGCTCAACCTCTCGCTGATCGGCGCGGCGCTGCTGCTCACCCCGCTAATGACCGAGCCCGCCATGGCCCTGGCCTGGGGGGTGCTGATCGCCGGCGTCGCCCAGCTCGCCTTCCAGGTGCCCTTCCTGGTGCGCCTGGGGCTGATGCCCAGGCCCTGGCCCAGCTTCGTGCACCCCGGGGTGAAGCAGATCATGGTGCTGATGGCGCCGGCGCTGTTCGGCGTCTCGGTCTCCCAGATCAACCTGCTGCTCGACACCATCCTCGCCTCCCTGCTGGCGCCGGGCAGCGTCTCCTGGCTCTACTACTCCGACCGCCTGGTGGAGCTGCCCCTGGGGGTCTTCGGCATCGCCATCGGCACCGTGATCCTGCCGGCGCTCTCCAAGCGCCACGCGGAGCAGTCCGGCCAGCACTTCAGCGAGATGCTCGACTGGGCGATCCGCGCCGTGCTGCTGCTGGGGCTGCCGGCGGCCCTGGCGCTGGCGATACTCGCCGAGCCGCTGTTGATCTCGCTGTTCCACTACGGCGCTATGACCGAGCATGACATCGCCATGGCGGCGATGAGCCTGCGCGCCTACGCCTTCGGCCTGGTGGCCTTCATGCTGATCAAGGTGCTGGCGCCGGGCTTCTTCGCCCGCCAGAACACCAAGACGCCGGTGAAGGTCGGCATCATCGCCATGGTCGCCAACATGGTTTTCAACCTGATCCTGATCTGGCCCCTGGCCCACGCCGGCCTGGCCCTGGCCACGGCGCTCTCGGCCTTCCTGAACGCCGGCCTGCTGGGCTGGCTGCTCCACAAGGAGCGGGTGCTGGTGTTCCAGCCCGGCTGGGGCCGCTACGCGGTGCAGCTGTTGGGCGGCTGTGCGGTGATGGGCGTGGGCCTGTGGCTGAGCGCGCCCGACTGGCAGGCCTGGCTGGGCTGGAGCGTCTGGACGCGAGTGGCCTGGCTGGGCGCCCTGGTGGTGGCCGGCGCCGGCGCCTACTTCGCCTGGCTCGCCGCCACCGGCGTGCGCATCCGGCATTTCAGGATGAAGAGCTGACCTGAATGTGTGGGAGGCCTGACCTGACTTTGTGGGAGGCCGGCTCTGCCGGGCGAATGGGGCCCGACCTGGTTTTGTGGGAGCCAGGCTCCGCCGGGCGAATGGAGGCCCGACCTGGTTTTGTGGGAGCCAGGCTCCGCCGGGCGAATGGAGGCCGAAGGCCTCCCGGCGGTGTTGCTAGCGTTGGCGCATGCCGCTAGGAGCCCTTCGGTCTCCATTCGCTCGGGGAACCCGAGCTCCCACAGGGAGCCCTTCGGTCTCCATTCGCTCGGGGAACCCGAGCTCCCACAGGGAGCCCTTCGGTCTCCATTCGTCGATCCGTCGGGGAACCCGAGCTCCCACAGGGTGCCCTGCAACGAATCGCGCTGGATTGCCATGGCAAGCCCGCCCCGGCTGTCAAGGGGCTCGCTGTCCGGTATAATCGCCGACTTTACGTCTATCTTCCTGGCAGCGGGGCTCGCAAGCCATGCAAGTGATCCGAGGACTGCACAACCTGCGCGACGAGCATCGCGGCTGCGTGGCCACCATCGGCAACTTCGATGGGGTCCACCGCGGCCACCAGGCGATTCTCGATCAGTGCCGCGAGCAGGCCGCCAAGCTGCAGCTGCCGGTCACCGTGGTGGTCTTCGAGCCCCAGCCCCGGGAGTTCTTCGCCGGCGACCAGGCGCCGCCGCGCCTCACCCTGCTGCGTGACAAGGTGCGCCTGCTGGGCGAGGCGGGGGTGGAACGGGTGCTCTGCCTGCCCTTCAACGATGCCCTGCGCGGCCTCACCGCCGAGGCCTTCATCGAGAAGGTGCTGATCGCTGGCCTCGGCGTGCGCCACCTGGTGGTGGGCGACGACTTCCGCTTCGGCTGCGACCGCCGCGGCGACTTCCACCTGCTGGCCGAGGTGGGCGAGCGGCACGGCTTCAGCGTCGAGCACACCCGCACCTTCACCGTCGACGACGACCGGGTCTCCAGCACGCGCATCCGCACCCTGCTGGCCAGCGGCAACTTCGAGGCGGCGGCACGGCTGCTGGGGCGGCCCTATCGCCTGGGCGGGCGCGTGGTGGCCGACCAGAAGCTCGGCCGCACCATCGGCGTGCCCACCGCCAACCTGCCCCAGCCGGTGCGTTCCCTGGCGCTGCACGGGGTCTATGCGGTGGTGACCGAACTGCCCGACGGCCGCCGCCTGCCTGGCGTGGCCAATATCGGCTGGCGCCCCACGGTGGGCAGCACCCGGCCGGTGCTGGAGGTGCACCTCTTCGACTTCGACGGCGACCTCTACGGCGAGCGCCTGGCGGTGTTCCCCTGCGCCAAGCTGCGCGGCGAGGTGAAGTTCGACGACTTCGAGGCCCTCAAGCGGCAGATCGGGGCCGACCAGCGCCGCGCCCGCGCCTATTTTTTACAGCGCCCCGAAACCGGCGCCGCACGCCCTGGCCTGAACAACGACGATTCTCTTCCTCTGGCATCGGCGCCGCTGGCGCGCGAGGCCGTGACTTCCGATTCCTCGGCGGGGACCCCCGCCGACCACGACGACGGCTGACCCCCAGGATATGAGCGACTACAAGCACACTCTGAACCTGCCAGAAACCGATTTCCCCATGCGCGGCATGCTGCCCAAGCGTGAGCCGGAGCGCCTGGCCGAGTGGCAGGAGAAGCACCTCTACCACCGCCTGCGCGAGGAGCGCCAGGGCCGGCCGCTGTTCGTGCTCCACGACGGCCCTCCCTACGCCAACGGCAGCATCCACATCGGTCACGCCGTCAACAAGATCCTCAAGGACATCATCGTCAAGTCGAAGAACCTGGCCGGCTTCGACGCCCCCTATGTGCCCGGCTGGGACTGCCACGGCCTGCCCATCGAGCACAAGGTGGAGGTCACCCACGGCAAGCACCTGGAGGCCGAGCGGGCCCGTGAGCTCTGCCGCGAGTACGCCGGCGAGCAGATCCAGGGGCAGATGAGCGACTTCGTGCGCCTGGGGGTGATGGGCGACTGGGAGAACCCCTACCGCTCCATGGACTTCGCCAACGAGGCCGGCGAGATCCGGGCCCTTGCCGAGATGGTCGAGGCGGGCTACGTCTTCAAGGGGCTCAAGCCCGTCAACTGGTGCTTCGACTGCGGCTCGGCACTCGCCGAGGCCGAGGTGGAGTACGCCGACAAGAAGTCCGACGCCATCGACGTGGCCTTCCCGGTGGAGGACGCCGACCGCCTGGCCGCCGCCTTCGGCCTGGAGGCGCTGCCCAAGCCCGCCGCCATCGTCATCTGGACCACCACCCCCTGGACGGTACCCGCCAACCAGGCGCTCAACGTCCACCCCGAGTTCACCTACGCCCTGGTGGATACCGGCGAGCGGCTGCTGCTGCTGGCCGAGGAGCTGGTCGAGTCCTGCCTGGAGCGCTTCGCGCTGCAGGGTGAGGTGATCGCCACCGCCCGGGGCGAGGTCCTGGACGGCATCAACTTCCGCCACCCTCTCTATGAGCGCCTCTCGCCGGTCTATCTGGCCGACTACGTGGAGAGCGAGGTGGGCAGCACCGGCATCGTCCACTCCGCCCCCTCCTACGGCGTGGATGACTTCGTCACCTGCCGCGCCCACGGCATGACCTTCGACGAGATGCTCAACCCGGTGCAGGGCAACGGCGTCTACGCCGACGACCTGCCCCTCTTCGGCGGCCAGATGATCTGGAAGGCCAACCCGCAGATCGTCGAGAAGCTGGCCGATGCCGGCGCGCTGCTGGCCCACAAGCGGATCACCCACAGCTACATGCACTGCTGGCGCCACAAGAGCCCGGTGATCTATCGCGCCACCGCCCAGTGGTTCGTGGGCATGGACGTGAAGGGCAAGGATGGCAAGACCCTGCGCGAGCGCGCGCTCGAGGGCATCGAGGCCACCCGCTTCACCCCCGCCTGGGGCCAGGCGCGCCTGCACAGCATGATCGCCAACCGCCCCGACTGGTGCATCTCCCGCCAGCGCAACTGGGGCGTGCCGATCCCCTTCTTCCTGCACAGGGCCACCGGCGAGCTGCACCCGCGCACCGTGGAGCTGATGGAGGAGGCCGCCAAGCGCGTGGAGAAGGAGGGCATCGACGCCTGGTTCCGCCTCGACCCGGCGGAGCTGCTCGGCGAGGAGGCCGGCGAGTACGACAAGGTCACCGACACCCTGGACGTCTGGTTCGACTCCGGCACCACTCACCGCCACGTGCTACGCGGCTCGCACCCCCACGGCCACGAGGCCGGCCCCCGCGCCGACCTCTACCTGGAGGGCTCCGACCAGCACCGCGGCTGGTTCCACTCCTCGCTGCTCACCGGCTGCGCCATCGACGGCCATCCGCCCTACCGCGGGCTGCTCACCCACGGCTTCACCGTGGACGCCCAGGGCCGCAAGATGTCCAAGTCCATGGGCAACGTGGTGGCCCCCCAGGAGGTGATGGACAAGCTCGGCGCCGACATCCTGCGCCTCTGGGTCGCCTCCACCGACTACGGCAACGAGATGGCGGTCTCCGACGAGATCTTGAAGCGCACCGCCGACGTCTACCGCCGCATCCGCAACACCGCGCGCTTCCTGCTGGCCAACCTCAACGGCTTCGAGCCGAGCCGCGACGCCGTGGCCTTCGGCGAGATGCTGGCCCTGGACCAGTGGGTGGTGGACCGCGCCGCCCAGCTGCAGGCGCGCATCGAGAAGGCCTACCAGGAGTATCGCTTCCTCGACGTCTACCAGCAGGTCCACGGCTTCTGCGCCCGGGAGCTGGGCGGCTTCTACCTGGACGTGATCAAGGATCGCCAGTACACCACCCAGCGTGACTCCCTGGCCCGGCGCAGCGCCCAGACCGCCCTCTACCAGGTGGTGGAGGCGCTCTCCCGCTGGATCGCCCCGATCCTCAGCTTCACCGCCGAGGAGATCTTCGAGAATATCCCCGGCGAGCGCGGCGACAGCGTGCTGCTCGAGGAGTACTACCAAGGCCTGGGGACCCTGGACGACGGCGCCGAGATGGGCCGCGACTTCTGGGAGCAGGTGCTCGAGGTGAAGCAGGCGGTCAACAAGTGCCTGGAGGACGCCCGCAACGCCAAGACCATCAAGGGCAGCCTGGCCGCCGAGGTCACCCTCTACGTGGACGACGCCCTGCACGCCACCCTGGCCAAGCTGGGCGAGGAGCTGCGCTTCGTGATGCTGACCAGTGAGGTGACTCTGGCACCGCTCTCCGATGGCGAGCAGGCCGAGGCCACCGAGCTTGCCGGCCTGAAGGTGGCGGTGGCTGCAAGCGCCCATAAAAAGTGCGAGCGCTGCTGGCACCACCGTGAGGACGTGGGCAGCCACGCAGGCCATGACGACCTGTGCGGCCGCTGCGTGAGCAACCTGCCCGAGGGCCCCGGCGAGACGCGCCTCTATGCCTGACGCCAAGCCGACCGGCGGCGGCCCTTCCAGTCAGCCAGAGGTGCCGCCCATGCAGCGCCCGCTTCGCTGGCTCTGGCTGGCCGCGGCGATCATCGTGCTGGACCTGGCCACCAAGTACGCCGCCAGCGCCTGGCTGGAGTACGCCCGGCCGGTGGAGGTGCTGCCCTTCTTCAACCTGACGCTGCTGCACAACACCGGCGCCGCCTTCAGCTTCCTGGCCGACCACCCCGGCTGGCAGCGCTGGTTCTTCGCCGCCATCGCGGTGGGGGCCAGTGTCGGCCTGACCATCTGGCTGACCCGGCTGAAGCGCGACGAGACGCTGCTGGCGTGCTCGCTTGCCGCCATCATCGGCGGCGCGCTGGGCAACCTCTACGACCGCCTGGTGCACGGCTACGTGGTGGACTTCCTCTCCTTCCACGTCGCCGGCTGGTACTACCCGGCCTTCAACGTCGCGGACATCGGCATCACCCTCGGGGCCATCGGCCTGATCTGGGAGTCGGTGTTCGGCGAAAAACGCCGCGCCCGCAAGCGCAGCTGACCCCCTGGGCATGGCATCAACATTGTAGGAGCCCGATTTATCGGGCGAATGGCGCCGATAGGCGCCCCGGCGGTGCCACCCGGCCCTGTAGGAGCCCGATTTATCGGGCGATAGACCATCCACCCGACTCCGAGAATGGCATGACCGACCAGAACAGCGAGCAGTACCGCATCGACGAGGGCATGGAAGTGACCCTGCACTTCACCCTCAAGCTGGAAGACGGCACCGTGGTGGACTCCACCCGCGACAAGGCCGCCGCCACCTTCCAGGTGGGCGACGGCAACCTGCCGCCCGGCTTCGAGCATCCCATGAAGGGCATGGCCGCCGGCGAGAGCGCAAGCTTCGAGATCACCCCGGAGCACGCCTTCGGCCAGCACAACCCCCAGAACATCCAGCGCCTGAAGCGCGACGACTTCGGCGACGAGGAGCTGGAGGTAGGCACCGTGATGTCCTTCTCCGACCCCTCCGGCGGCGAGCTGCCCGGGGTGATCAGCGCCATCGACGGCGACATGATCGACGTGGACTTCAACCACCCGCTGGCAGGGCGTACCCTGACCTTCGAGGTGGAAGTGTTAGACGTGAAGCCCGCGACGACGCACTGAGGAGGCTTGATGAGCAAGGCGGCCGGAGGCAGCAGCGACTTCGACTCTCCCTGGAAGGAAGCGCTGGAGCACTACTTTCCTCAGTTCCTCCAGCTGCTGATGCCGGAGATGTACCGGGAGATCGATTGGCAGCGACCTCACGAGTTTCTCGACAAGGAGCTGCAGCAGGTCGTGCGTGACACCGAAGCCGGTCGCCGACATGCCGACAAGCTGGTCAAGGTGTATACACTGGATGGCAGCGAAACCTGGGTGTTGATCCACGTCGAGGTGCAGGGCAGGGCCGATCGACACTTCAATGCCAGGATGTATCGCTACTACTACCGGTTGCAGGACAAGTATCCCCAGCGGCGTATTGCCAGCCTGGCTATCCTCACGGATCAAGGTCGACACCACACGCTTGGCCGTCACGAGCAGCGGCTGTGGCAGACCCACCTCTCCTTCAGCTTTCCAGTGGTGGACCTGCAGCAGGTGGGCAATGACCGCAGGGCGCTCGAGAACAGCACCAACCCTTTTGCTGTCGTAGTGATGGCTCAACTGGAAGCACACCGCACCAAGGGCGACGCAGCCGCTCGCCTGGTAACCAAGTTCACCCTGATGAAGCGCCTGTACCAGCATGGTTTTACGCGTGCGGAGGTACTGGAGCTGTTGAGGCTGATAGACTGGATGCTGGAGCTGCCGCCGGCGCTGGAAGAGAAGCTGGAAGTCCAGATGGCTCGCTTCGAGGAGGAGGTAAAGATGTCGTATGTCACATCATTCGAGCGTATCGCGGAAAAACGCGGCATGCAGCAGGGTGAGGTGAGTGGCCGCGCCAAGATGTTGTTGAAGTTGCTTGTGCTGAAGTTCGGTGAGCTTCCCGAGGGCTTGGTCGCGCGGGTAGAGGAAGCCGATCTGGAAACGCTGGATTGCTGGGCCGAGCGTGTACTGACCGCCGATTCGCTCCACGATATTTTCGATTAATCCACCAAGGCAGAGCTTTCATGCAACCCGACACCTCGCCGTCACCGCCTACCCAGACAAGGTCCATGCAGATCAGGCTGGCCAACCCCCGCGGCTTCTGCGCCGGCGTCGACCGCGCCATCGAGATCGTCAACCGGGCGCTGGACGTCTTCGGGCCGCCCATCTACGTGCGCCATGAAGTGGTCCACAACCGCTTCGTGGTGGACACCCTGCGCGAGCGCGGTGCGGTCTTCGTTGAGGAGCTCCACGAGGTGCCCGACGACGTCATCGTGATCTTCTCCGCCCACGGCGTCTCCCGCGCCGTCCAGGAGGAGGCCGAACGCCGCGGCCTCAAGGTGTTCGACGCCACCTGCCCGCTGGTCACCAAGGTCCACCTGGAGGTGCTGCGCTACGCCCGCCGCGGCCAGGAGTGCGTGCTGATCGGGCACGAGGGCCACCCCGAGGTGGAGGGCACTATGGGGCGCTACGACACCTCCCATGGCGGTGCCATCTACCTGGTGGAAGATGAAGGGGACGTAGCCACCCTCGAGGTGAAAGACCCGAGCCGGCTCGCCTTCGTCACCCAGACCACGCTCTCCATGGACGATACCGCCAAGGTGATCGACGCCCTGCGCGCCAAGTTCCCGGAGATCCAGGGGCCGCGCAAGGACGACATCTGCTACGCGACCCAGAACCGCCAAGACGCCGTGCGCGAACTGGCCGCGGGAAGCGACCTGGTACTGGTGGTGGGCAGCCCCAACAGCTCCAACTCCAACCGCCTGCGCGAGCTCTCCGAGCGGGTCGGCACCCCGGCCTACCTGATCGACAACGCCGAGCAGATCGACCCCGCCTGGTTGGAAGGGGTGAAGGCCGTGGGCGTCACCGCCGGCGCCAGCGCCCCCGAGGTGCTGGTGCAGGGCGTGATCGCCCGCCTGCAGGCGCTGGGCGCCGCCGCCCCCGAGGAACTCGACGGCCGCGCCGAGACCATCACCTTCTCCATGCCTCGCGAGCTTCGCGAGCGCGTCATCGTCAGCGAATAGGCTGGCGCCCTCCGCGCAGCGGCTGAGCGCCCTGCGCGGGGCCCTATCAAAAATCCCCGTCTTGCCACATACTGAAACATGATGTAACGAAACGCTGGAGGGGATATCGCGTGAATTCGCCAAGCTCTCGCCGCAGCTCCCGCACGCCCGCCGCGTCGCCGCGGGGCAGCGCCGGCTTTACCCTGGTCGAGCTGCTGATCGCTGTGGCTATCGTCGGCATTCTGGCCTCGGTGGCCTATCCAAGCTACCAGCGGCATGTGCAGCAGGCTCGCGTCAGCGACGGTCAGGCCAAGCTGATGGAGATAGCTAGTCGCTTGGAGCGCTGCTTTACCGAGAACCGCTCCTATACGGGCTGCGATAGCGTCAGCTTGCCGGTCGACTCCGAAGGCGGCTTCTATGAAGTTACCGACTCGATCAGCCCAACGACCTATACCCTTACTGCGACGCATTCCGGCAATCAGGTCAAAGCCGAGTGCAAGACGATGACCCTCAACCAGGCTGGGCGCACCACACCCTCCACCGGGTGCTGGTAACCCCATGCGTATGCGCGGCTTTACCCTGATCGAACTGCTGGTTACGCTGGCCGTTGCCGCCATCCTGGCAACGGTGGCCGTTCCCGGCTATCAGCAGATGCAGATTAGTCGCCAGCTAGCTGCCGACGTTAACAGCATCCTGATGGGGCTAAACTATGCCAGAGTCGAGGCGGTGAAACGGCGCGCAGATGTCGAGTTTCATGTCGCTGCCGGTGTTACTGGGTGGGCCTATGAGATCTGGCCTGAGAGCGGTGGTGGTCCGCTGCTGGAAAGGCAGGCTAGCGGCAATCGTGTGGCGCTGAGTGCCAGCGAGAGTCTCTTGGTTTTCAACTCCCGGGGGCGTATGGCGCCTGGTGTCAATGGCCATCAGAAGTGACCCACCAGTGGTCATTAGTTTTGACCCACCCGTGATCGTCAGCTGAGCGTCTTCTGCTTCAGCCGGTAGCTCTCC
>ERZ1032852.372-NODE-372-length-11010-cov-6.090370_pt1 | contig 11010 bp, 8 predicted proteins | sample MGYA00516689_ERZ1032852 | MGnify/ENA primary metagenome ERZ1032852 (study PRJEB33719, sample SAMN04262499) | wastewater metagenome | biome: rural village; feature: composting latrine chamber; material: composting feces with ash | place: El Salvador | collected...
TAAATATTGGGTTTTTCTTATCATACACCAAAACTTCAACAATAAGAATGATTAGCATAAACCATGCAAAGTAAGTAAATTTTTCGTCATATTCGGAATATGTGAGCGAAGTACTTTTCTTTGTTTGCAAGTCGTTAAGCTCATCTTCCAAAGCTCTGATCGCACTGTTTGAATTGTCGGCATGCGCATAAAGACCTTTCCCGCTTTTTGCAATCTCCATAGCCATCTGTTCATTCAGTTTGGTGACTACTACCTGACCGTCATTGTCAGTTTTATATCTGCTATCGGAGTATCCTTCGGGAATGGGGGCACCTTCGGGCGAACCTATTCCGATAACGTTAATCATGATGCCTTGTTCAGCCGCTTTGGCTGCCGCCTCATAAGCATTTCCTTCGTGGTCTTCACCGTCGGTTATGATAATCATGGCTTTGTCCACATCTTTATCACTCGAAAAAGAGTTTACACCCAAATTGATGGCTTCGCCAATGACAGTACCCTGAACGGGTACAATATCTGTATCGATGGTGTTAAGGAATAGTTTTGCCGATTGTGTGTCGGCAGTCAGTGGCATTTGCACATAGGCTTCGCCCGCAAAAACTATCAACCCCACTTTGTCGTGCTTTCTAATGTCAATAAGTCGCGACAGTATTTGTTTGGCACGTGTGAGACGGTCGGGCGACACATCCTGCGCCATCATTGAGTTGGAAACGTCGATGGCAATCATCAATTCAATTCCCTCTTTGTCAACATTCTCTACTTTGGTGCCAAACTGCGGACGGGCAACCATAAAGATGCCGGCACAAATTGCTCCGAATATTAGCCAAAACTTAAGATATGAACGTTTGAGCGACAGCTCGGGCATCATCTGCTTGATAGTTGAAATCACCCCAAGTCGCTTCACGTCATTACGTTTTCTAATATTCAGGTATATATATAGTGCCACCAGCAGCGGCATGGCGATAAACAGATACAGATATTCAGGATTTTCGAATCTAAACATTGTTACATCTCCTTTTTTATGGAATATTTCTCAACCAGGTTCGCCTCAAAATCAGTTCGATAACTACCAACGCCAGTGCCCACAGAGCAAATGGCATAAATAGTTCCTGTTTTCGGGTCACATTCTCAACGCTAATCAAGTATTTCTCCAATTGGTCAATCTCGCGATATATGCCGCGCAGACTTTCATTGTCAACAGCCCGGTAATACTTACCGCCGGTGAGGTCGGCAATATTTGTGAGCACTTCTTCATCAATATCAACAGGCATATTCTGCATACGAATTCCGTAGGGTGTCTGTACCGGTGTGGGTGCCATTCCTTTTGTGCCTGCACCAATGGTGTAAACTCTGATGCCGTACGATTTTGCAAGGTCGGCAGCTGTGAGCGGAGCTATTTGTCCGCGATTGTTTGAACCGTCGGTAAGCAGTATCACCACCTTCGATTTCGACTGGCTGTCTTTCAGCCTGTTCACAGAGGTTGCCAGTCCAAGACCGATTGCTGTTCCGTCTTCAATCATGCCGAAGTCAACTTCGTTGAGCAGATTGAGCAGAACCTTATGGTCGGTGGTCATTGGACACTGCGTGAAACTTTCTCCGGCAAATATCACCAGTCCGATATTATCGTTCGTCCTTTCGGTCACAAACTCTGCCGCCACTTTCTTCACAGCCTCCATACGATTAGGCTGAAGGTCTTGCGCCAGCATCGAGCCTGAAATGTCAAGCGCCAACACAATGTCGATACCTTGAGTTTCCGATTTCTCCCAGCTGTCAACAGCCTGCGGACGTGCCAGCACAATAATTATCAATGCAATGGCAACGGTTCGCAACACAAAGGGCAGATGGCGAAGGTACACTCTGATTCCTTTGCTTTTTCCGTTGAATGCGTTAGTCGAAGCAAGCTTGAACGAAGCCTGCGTTTTTGACATTCGTATGATATACCACGCAATTATCGGAATGAGTAGTAATAATAAATAAAGATATGTTGGGTTTGCAAACTGCATAATACTAATTCAAATGTCGTTTATGACTCTTTTTCTTCAGATTCATTGTTGTTCTCTTCATCCTTGTCGGGCAGCGGATCAGCTTCTCTTGTCTGGTTAACGAACAGATAGGCATTCATCAGGCTCAGGTCGTTTTCGTCTTGATAAGGTTCATGTTTGGCAAACTTTACCAAGTCTGATACAGTCAGAATCTGTCTCAGACATTCTAATCCCGACTCCGCTTCCACTTTCATCTTCATAGCCTCCAAAGTTTCGCCCGATGTCATCTCCAAAGAATTCGTGCCGAAGCGCTCATGAATGTATCGGCGAAGAATATCGGAGAGAGACGTGTAGTATTCCTTTTGTCTGCCTTGCTGCCAAATTTTCTCCGACTTCACTTTGTCGAGAGCCAGCAGCGCACGCTCGTGAGGTTTGAGCACAACGGGCGGCGTAAAGAAATATCCTTTGTCTTTTTTGCGCAGTACCATCAGAATGATAGCGGCAATGAGCAACAGGAGCACCACAAAAGCGAGCACAAACCAAAGTACCCACAGATAGTCGGTCCACACAAACGGTGGTTTCTGTAGCGCTTTAATATCATAAAGCTGCAGCTGTTGGAAGTCGATAGAGTCGGTCTGACCCGTATTTAGCTTTTCGAGATATGCCACGGTCGAGTCTTTCAGCACGGGTGAAGTCACCTTCAGTCCAAATGAGTTGGAGAAGATGGTGTCCGTGCCGTCAAATACTGACATGTGGGGAACGTGATAGAGCGTAGAATCGAACGACGTCACTATATACTTGAAATTCATCGTTGCCACTTCATTCTCGATCAAGGTGTCTGGTGGAAGCATTGTAAGCACTTCCAAACCTTCCACAATATCTTTTTCAAATACAGGAAAGTGAATCGTTTTCTCTTTGGGTGTAATCACCTTGAGATTGATTAACGCCTGTTCGCCAATCATTATTTCTGCCGGCTGCACGGTGGCTTGCACCGTAGTCCTTTGTGCAAATGTGATGCCTGTGCTAATCAATAGCATCAATATCACGGCCGAGAGTTTGTGCGAAAATATATGTCGAATTGTTCTTTCCAATTTATTACTTTCTTTTTTGAAAAAGTGCAAGCAGTGCTTTCACGTAGTCGTCGTCGGTCGATATCGACACACTGTCCACACGGCTTTGTCTAAAGTTGTCTTCCATCTCTGCCTGTCGCTCCAGCCACCAGCTGCGGTATTCATTTCTAACACGCTTTGATGAGGTGTCAATCCATGTTTCACCTCCGCTCTCGGGGTCTTTCACTTTCATCAGTCCCAGTGCAGGCAAATCTGTGCTCAGTTTGTCATATACCTGAATGGCAACCAGGTCGTGTTTGCGGTTTACGATGCGCATCGACTGTTTGTAGTCTTTGTTGTCTATAAAGTCGGATATGATAAACGAAGTTGAGCGTTTTTTAATCACGTTGGTCATATACTGCATTGCCAACCCCAGGTCAGTGCCTTGATTTTCCGGTTCGAAGCCCAGTATTTCGCGAATGATAAACAGGATGTGCTTTCTCCCTTTTTTTGGTGGGATAAATTTTTCAATCTTATCCGAAAAGAAGATAACACCTATCTTGTCGTTGTTTTGAATGGCAGAGAATGCGAGAGTTGCGGCAATCTCAGCCACCACATCGCGCTTCACCTTTTCGGAAGAACCAAATCCCAAACTTTCCGAAGCGTCGATAAGAAGCATAACGGTCAGTTCACGTTCCTCTTCGAATATCTTCACGAAGGGCCTGTTGTAGCGGGCGGTCACATTCCAGTCAATGTCGCGCATGTCGTCGCCAAACTGATACTCCCGAACTTCCGAAAAAGCCATACCCCTACCTTTGAAAGCCGAGTGATATTCTCCCGCAAAAATATTGCGCGACAATCCGCGTGCTTTTATCTCAATGTGTCGTACTTTTTTCAGTAATTCGCTTGATTCCATAATTGTTATTGTGAGTTTTTCTTTTATCCAATTTTGTCGGTTATGGAACCTCTACCTTGTTAAGTATTTCGCTGATAATCTCTTCTGATGTTATGTTATTAGCTTCAGCTTCGTAGCTCAGACCAATACGATGACGCAACACATCGTGACAAACGGCACGTATATCTTCGGGGATCACATAGCCGCGACGTTTGATGAATGCGTAGGTGCGGGCTGCTAGTGCAAGATTTATAGATGCACGGGGCGATGCGCCAAACTCAATCATGTTTTTCATTCCGTCGAGACCGAACTGTTCGGGGAAACGAGTTGCAAACACAATGTCAACTATATATTGCTCTATCTTTTCGTCGATATAAACCTCTCTCACCACTTTGCGAGCTTCCAAAATCTCTTTGACTGAAACTACGGGCTGGTCGATGGTGACAGGTTCGAAAATGTTTTGACGAATCACCTTGCGTTCTTCGTCTTTGTTGGGATACGAAATAACCACCTTGAGCATAAAACGGTCCACCTGTGCTTCAGGCAGCGGATAAGTTCCTTCCTGCTCAATGGGGTTTTGGGTAGCCATCACCAAAAAAGGTTTGGGCAGCATATATGTTTCATCGCCAATTGTTACCTGACGTTCCTGCATCGCCTCCAGCAGAGCACTCTGCACTTTGGCGGGTGCACGGTTAATCTCGTCTGCAAGCACAAAGTTGGCAAATATAGGGCCTTGTTTCACCGAAAACTCCTCGTTGCGCTGACTGTAAATCATGGTTCCCACCACGTCGGCAGGCAGCAAGTCGGGCGTAAACTGAATACGGTTGTAGTCGGCATCAATCAGTTGTGCCAATGTTTTGATGGCAAGTGTCTTTGCCAGTCCCGGCACACCCTCCAGCAATATGTGACCATCGGAAAGCAACCCGATAAGCAGTGATTCTATCAGATGTTTCTGACCCACAATCACCTGGTTCATGCCGTTTACCAGCGTTTGAACAAAAGCACTTTTTTGTTCAATTTTTTCATTTAGTTCTTTAATATCAATTACCTGACTCATATTGTTATTGTGTAGTTAATTTGGTACTCATTTTTATTCGAAACACAAAAATAAGAATGTTAAAGCGGTTTTGACTGATTGTGTCGTTAAAAATATTTAAGTATGCAGGGGCGTGTGCTCGTTTTTTGATTTGTTGAAGGTTGCACAAGGTTTTTTATGCTCGTTATCTTGTTTGTTAAAGGTTGTATTTGTTTTTTATACTCTTTTCTCCGCTTTCAGGAAGTTGTAAATAGTATGAGGGTATATCACAATGTGATTTCACCCTATTTATATTTAGAGATTTCAACTTTATTTTATGTCAATGTCATAACACACTATAACATTGCAAAATTGTAAACACAAAGCATGTTAATACATTTGGTGTTTTCAAACTTGAAATATACTAATGTAATATGATATTGATAGTTTACAAAATTAAAATGTATCAATGTTGGATGACAACGACACATTTCAAACTTGAAATATACTAATGTAACATGACATTGATAGATTACAAAAATAAAATACACGAATGTCATACGACACTGATAGTCTACAAGACTAAAATACATCAATGTATGATGACTAAAAATGTATCGTTTCTCTGTCTGTGGGAAGGTGTATTTATTTCAAGAAAATAATAGCCTGAAGGCATCACTAACCCTTCTGACCTGCTCAATCTTGATGTTCACCTTGCTGTTGAACCCTTTCAGATTATTGGCTGGAATGAGGATGCGGGCAAAGCCCAGTTTTTCGGCTTCGAGTATTCGCTGTTCAATGCGATTGACGGGGCGTATCTCGCCCGACAGACCCACCTCGCCTGTCATGCAGGTGTCGTTATCTATACTTATGTCGAGGCTTGAAGAGAGCACCGCACTTATCACTGACAGGTCAAGTCCGGGGTCGCTCACGCGTAGCCCGCCAGCAATATTCAGGAAAACATCCTTTTGTGTGAGCTTAAAGCCTGCACGCTTTTCCAAAACAGCCAGTAGCATATTCATTTTGCGAATATCGAAGCCCGTTGCCGAGCGTTGCGGAGTGCCGTAGGCCGCACTGCTCACCAAAGCTTGTGTCTCTATTAGCAGCGGGCGCACTCCCTCGATGGCTGCGGATATGGAGGCGCCGCTCAGCCCGTCGTGGTTCTGGGTTAACAGTAGTTCCGACGGATTGGTTACCTCTCGCAATCCCGACTGGTTCATTTCGTAAATACCCAGTTCGGCAGTACTGCCAAAGCGGTTTTTGATGCTTCGTAAAATGCGATACATATAGTGATGATCGCCCTCGAACTGCAACACAGTATCCACAATATGCTCAAGTACCTTGGGCCCTGCAATACTGCCTTCTTTGGTGATATGGCCGATGAGGATAACGGGAGTACCCGACTGTTTTGCAAACTTTAGTATGGCAGCCGCACACTCGCGCACCTGCGATATGCTGCCGGGCGACGACTCCAGCAAGTCGCTGTAAACAGTTTGTATGGAGTCTATTATCACCAGATCGGGACTGTTGTTTTTGATGTGTGTGAAAATATGGTCGAGATTGGTTTCGCAAAGAATGAGGGCATTATCATTTTGAATACCTATGCGGTCGGCACGCAGTTTTATTTGTCGTGCGCTCTCTTCGCCCGACACATAAAGCGTTTTGATACTTGAAAGCTTAAGCATTGTTTGTAGCACGAGGGTAGATTTTCCGATTCCCGGCTCACCACCAATCAACACCAGTGAAGCGGGTACCATGCCGCCACCAAGTACCCGGTTTAGTTCGCCATCCTGCATGTCGATACGCGGTTCTTCATCGGCTCTTATGTCGGCAATGGGTTGAGGAGTACTCTTGTCGGGAGCAAATGAACGGGTGTCATCCTGCCTCGAAGCAGCATCTTTTCTGATTACTTCTTCCACCAGCGAGCCCCACTCGCCACAGGCTGGACATTTGCCCATCCACTTGGGTGACTCGTTACCACAATTGCTGCAAAAATATACTGTTTTAAGTTTTGCCATCAGACTTTTCCTTTCAAATGATATAATGATATTTGTTTGTTATTCAGTTTTAGCAAAGATAATTGCTTTTTCATACAATGCCTATCCTAAGGACAGATTGTTTCCGCTATTTTCTCTACTTTTGTATTTACGATAAATCAGAAATAATTTAAAACAATGATAGCATCATTAATTTCAAGTTCAGAAAATCTTTCAAAAAAATATGTTGAGAACACCATAGCATTGTTCAGCGACGGTGCCACAATCCCATTTATCAGCCGATATCGGAAAGAGGCTACGGGTGGCATGGATGAGGTGCAGGTGGCAACAGTCAGGGAGTTGTTTGACAAATATACCGAGTTGGAAAAACGAAAGGAGTTTGTTCTTAAGACCATCGGGGAGCAGGAAAAGCTTACGCCCGAACTTGAGAAGAAAATTAATGCTTGCTGGGATGCTGTGGAGCTTGAGGATATCTATCTGCCATTCAAACCCAAGAGGCAAACGCGTGCCGAGATTGCCCGCAAGAGGGGATTGGAGCCGCTGGCTAAGTGGATAATGCAACAGAGAGACGAGTCGCCTCAGACAAAAGCAGGCTCATTCTTAAATGATGAGGTGAAAGATGCTGATGCAGCATTGCAGGGAGCTAGCGATATTATTGCCGAATGGGTGAATGAGGATGCTCCATCCAGACAGGTGGTAAGAAATATTTTTGAACGAAGGGCAATGATTACATCTAAGGTGATTAAGGGCAAGGAAGAGGAAGGGGAGAAGTATAGCGATTATTTCGATTTCTCATCATTGTTGTCACGATGTCCCTCTCACCGTTTGCTTGCCATCAGGCGTGGCGAGAGTGAAGGCTTTCTGAGAGTCAGTATTTCACCCGATGACGAAGAATGTCTTGACAGGCTTGTACCTCGCTTTGCCAAGAATGATACCGCAGCGGCCGATATTGTGGAGTATGCAGTTGTTGACGGTTATAAACGCCTGATGAAACCCTCTATCGAAACTGAGTTTGGCAATTTGTCTAAATTGAAGGCCGATGAGGCTTCTATAGAGGTGTTTGCCGAAAATCTCAGACAGCTTTTGCTGGCTCCTCCTTTGGGTCAGAAAAGAATACTAGCCATCGACCCCGGCTTCAGAACAGGATGCAAGGTGGTTTGTTTGGATGATCAGGGCAACTTGTTGCATAATGAAACCATCTATCCTCACCCTCCGCAGAATGAGCGATCGAAGGCGGGTAGCAAGGTAGTGAAACTGGTTTCGACATACAAAATATATGCAATAGCCATTGGCAACGGCACAGCCAGCCGGGAAACAGAGCATTTTATCTCCAATCTTCGTTATGAGAAAGAGGTGAAGGTGTTTATGGTGAGTGAAAATGGAGCTTCTGTTTATTCAGCTTCTAAAGTTGCGCGTGAGGAGTTTCCGGATTACGATGTTACGGTGAGGGGAGCAGTTTCTATCGGTCGCAGACTCAACGACCCTCTGGCTGAGCTGGTCAAAATTGACCCCAAGTCAATTGGGGTTGGGCAGTATCAGCATGATGTGGATCAGACGATGTTGAAAAAGTCGCTTGACCTGACGGTGGAGAGTTGTGTGAATCTGGTGGGTGTCAATCTCAACACTGCAAGCAAACACCTTTTGGTATATGTGTCGGGATTGGGCGAGTCGCTCGCACAAAACATTGTGGACTACCGCTCAGAGAATGGAGCCTTTAAATCGCGCAGCGAGCTTAAGAAGGTGCCTCGTCTTGGCCCTAAAGCTTTTGAGCAGTGTGCCGGTTTCCTGCGTATTGCCGATGCTGAAAATCCCCTAGACAATTCGGCCGTTCATCCCGAGAGTTATTCCGTTGTGCAGCAAATGGCAAAAGATTTAAATTGCACAATAGATGAACTGATAGGCAACAAAGCTTTGATTGATAAAATTGATATTGAAAAATACAAAACTCAGAAGGTGGGCAATGAAACACTTACTGATATATTGCAGGAACTTGACAAGCCGGGGCGCGATCCTCGTACGCAGGTTAAGCTGTTGGAATTCGATCCTAATGTCCGTACTATCGACGACGTAAGGGAGGGCATGGTTCTGCCGGGCATTGTAACCAATGTCACCAACTTTGGTTGTTTTGTTGATTTTGGTATTAAAGAAAATGGTTTGGTACATATCTCAGAGCTTGCCGACCGATTTGTATCTAATCCCACAGATGTTGTTTCTTTACATCAGCATGTCAGCGTCAGGGTGCTCTCGGTTGATCGCGACAGAAAGCGAATTCAGCTGTCGATGAGGGGTGTGCAGTAGAGTTGTGTGAGATTTGTTTTATCTGAGTGTGAAATTATAATTGCGATAATTTTTTTTACTCGAAAGAAAACTCTATCTTTGCGCTCTCAAAACGAGAATCGGTACCTTGACCGAGTGGTTAGGTAGCGGTCTGCAAAACCGTGTACGGCGGTTCGAATCCGCCAGGTACCTCGAAAAAAGCAAAGGGGCTGTTTCATAATGAAGCAGCCCCTTTTTCTTTTACTTTGCTAAACTTAGTGATTTACGCCAACCCTACAAATTGTTCTTTATCTTTAGTCTCAAGAACAATCTTGCCTTCTCTTGCTAACCAGCCAAGAGCTGCATAAAGGTCATTATAAATAAGTTTAGATACTTTCTTTAATTCTTTTACGTTTTGATAGCCGGTTTCGTCAAGAATTGACCAAACTTTTCCGGCGTTAATACCAATTTGTTCTACCATTGTTTTGATTATTGTTTTGTTTGTAACACAATTAGCGTACAAAAGTAGTGAAAATATTTTTAACTCCTTTTGTTATGATTGTAAAAAATCTTAATCTGTTTTGGTGTAATGTCCCACAAGTCAATGCTGTAGGGACTTTGAACTATTTGTTGTTTTATCCAGTATATTTGAGACTTGTTCAATAATAGAGTGGTTATTATCGTTTATCATGATAAAATCTGACAGCTTTATTTTCTCTTCCTCACTCATTTGGCTATTAATGCGTGCCTTAATTTGCTCTATGGTTAAATGCTTGTCCCGATTTAATACTCTTTCTATTCTGATATCCTCAGGAGCAGTTACGGTAATCGTTGCAGTTACATACTTCTGGAAGTTTGCTTCAAACAGCACAGCAGCATCAATGGCTACTATGGGATAATTATTGTGGAGCTGTGTCCAATCCAAAAAATGCTTTGCAAGTTCGGTGTGAATTAGTTTGTTTACAATAAGCAGTTTTTCCTTGTCGTTGAAAATATGTTCTGCCAGTTTGCTTCGGTTTAGCTTTGCTCCTGTATAAAGGTCATTGCCAAAAAGCTCGGTTAGCTTCTCCTTTATAACCGGTGAGCTGTCGTTGAGGTCTTTTGCCTCTTTGTCAGCATCGTAAACGGGTATCCCATGAATGCGAAGCAGGTCGCATACTAATGTTTTACCACTTCCTATCCCGCCTGTTACGCCTAAAATAATCATTCTAATTTCCTTTTTCAAGTAAGAACTCAACAGATTGGGTTGATAACTTTGTGTTTATTACAGAAGCCGGTTCGGTGGTTAAGATAAGTTCCACTCTTCCATTTTCATTTTGGTGAAACGTGTTGTAATCCAGTAAAACAGCAAAGTCATCTTGAGATATTTTCTTATACTCTTCGAGAGTCACCGAAAATGAAACATCGGTTGATGAGGGGAAGAATTTTACATCTATGCCTTCCGGCACATTCTTCACTGTAATCGGTATTTCGAATTTTCGTTCTGTATACTCATTTATGGGTATATAGATATCCACAGTACTCGGGACAAACTTAATGCCTTCTATCGGTTTAATTTTTATCTGAAATAATGAGGTGGCTTTAAGATTGTTAAACAATGAATATTCTGTTAAAGCATTTTCTATCTCTTCCAATTGCGCCTTAGAGCCGTAAGCAACTACTTTTTTAGGTTCAATGGTATAATCATCAGCAACCAGATTGCTTCTGCCGGTGGCAATCTCACCGTCGAAAACTACATCCAGAGATTTCTGATGAAGCTTGGATACATCCAGCGATATATGAGAAGGATAGTAGGCTGTTAGTGTTGAACTTTTGAACA
>ERZ1032852.373-NODE-373-length-11009-cov-7.054409_pt1 | contig 11009 bp, 2 predicted proteins | sample MGYA00516689_ERZ1032852 | MGnify/ENA primary metagenome ERZ1032852 (study PRJEB33719, sample SAMN04262499) | wastewater metagenome | biome: rural village; feature: composting latrine chamber; material: composting feces with ash | place: El Salvador | collected...
GCCGCTTTCTTTCCCCGTATTTTTCGCCCAAGGTGTGCCGGGCCCCGGGGAGCATAACAAATTCAAATTCTTTATCGTGCTTGATTAGTTGATTCACGACTTGCAAAGTGCTGGACGGATCCACGTTGTTGTCCAATTCTCCCAGGATTAACATGAGCTTACCTTCCAAGAGATGCGCGTTCACCATATTAGAATTCTCTTCATAATGTTTTCCTACCGGGTATCCCATCCATTGTTCATTCCACCAGATCTTATCCATTCGGTTATCGTGACAAGCACAAGAGGAAACACCCACCTTGTAAAAATCTGGATGAAAGAGAAGCGCCCCCATCGCACTTTGTCCGCCTGCAGAAACACCATAAATTCCTACCCGCTCGATATCCATCTCCGGGTATTTAGCAGCCGCAGACTTTATCCATGCAATACGATCGGGGAAGCCGGCATCTTTCAAGTTCTTCCAACACACGTCATGAAAAGCCTTGGAACGATTTGCTGTTCCCATCCCGTCGATCATCACCGTGATAAATCCCATTTCAGCCAACGCGCTCGGTGTGAACTCCACACCAAACGATTTGGGCACGTACGAGTCGTGTGGACCGGCATAGATATATTCAATTACCGGGTATTTTTTAGCCGGGTCGAAATTCGAGGGGCGAATAATCATTCCCCAGGTATCGGTTTTTCCATCCCTGCCCTTCGCGGTGAATACTTCCGGCATTTGCCAGCCGGAGTCCAGTACCCCCGAGATGTCAGGCTGGAGTTCAGGCTTATACACGATCCTCCCTCCTTCTTTAACAGAACGTATCACCAGGGTCGGCGCCAAATCCACTCTCGAGTAAACATCAAACATGTACCGGTAGTCTCGTGTAAATGTAACGTTATGATTAGCATTTTCAGGGGTGAGCGGTGTTATCTTTCCACTATTCATATCTAACGTGTAATATTTCTCAAGGTAGGGATCCTCGTTCTTATCCATGCCACACCCTTTGAAGAGGATTCGCCTGTTCTTCTCATCAACATGCTCCACGCTTTTCACGATCCACTCCCCTTGGGTGAGCTGTTTCTTTACTTTTCCCGTGGGGACATCATGCAGGTAAAGATGCCGCCAACCGTCGCGTTCAGAGATCCAGAGCAGTTCGTCACTCTTTTTAAACCAATACTGGTAAAGGCGGTAATAATGAATGAAAGTAGGACTTTCCTCCTTTACAACCGGACGTAATGTTCCTGACTGAATATCTCCGGCATATACAATAAATTGCTGGTGCCCCCTCTTATTGAAGTCAAACGTGAAAAAATCACTATCGGCATCCCATTTTATGTTGTTTAAATCGTATTGGGACTCGACTTCCGGCACGTCGAAGGGAATAACCCGTTCTTCATCCAGCAAAAATGCCACCGGGCGTCTTATCGGAAGGGCATCCCCGGGTTTTAAGTAATCATAAGTCTCGGTGGTAGGCTGTAACTGATCTCTTGGTGAAGAAGAAATCAATTGCAATTTGCGGTCACTACCCGGACGGTACTTGCAGCACACAATTTTTCTGGAGTCGGGTGACCAATGGATATTCGACGAATAGTATTCGTAGGGGGAGCCATCATCACTTAATTTTCGGGTCTCACCCGTTTCCCTGTCCTTAACCCAGAGATTTCCTTCGGAGATATAGGCTTCTTTTTTCCTGTCGGGCGAAACTACTCTTTCCTTGGAGTCTTCTCTGAAAACAGTACTCCAGTAGGTCTCTCCTCGGCGTCCGCAATCACGCTCCTTTGCCACTTTATAATCTTCCAATGCAGCGTAATAGTCGGTTGTGCCAACACGAAAAAAGATAGAATCTTGCTGATTATTGAAACGTATCTGCTGAAATGGCAAATCATAAGGATTGGTTTCCTTATTCAACACTTTTGACAAAGAGGTTGCAAGCCGCTCTTGGTCGAATGCACTCTTTTGTGTTTTCTGTAGCACGTCTATCAGGTAAAATTCTTTACCTTTAGGAGTCCGCGTCGTGTAAACAAAACCGGGTGAGTCGTTCACAGCCCTCACGTTCGTGCTATTATAATAATATTTCGAGCCAAATCGCTCGTGAAAACTATCTGCCAACCAGTATAAACTATCCGTGCTTCGTGCCAGTAGCGACAACACGAAAACCTGTAACAAAAAAAAACAGATGAACCGAAATTTCATTTTACCAAGTATTTATTATTCAATAGAGCTGGCATCGAGTCTTGTTCTCGTTTACTCGATACGAATTATTATGTTTACGATAATGTTATTTTTTGGTAGCGCGGACGGGAAGCGCTGCCGTGATTCTTGACAGGGCATTTTCTATCATATCACGCGTCCCGCTTCCATCTCCCACGTATTTCACTACCATCTCCGCGTATTCAATCGCTCCGGTCAGATCACTCGTATGGCGGGACTGCTCCACCGATTTAGCCTTGTCGAGCAAATTCAACAATTCGCCCAAATCTTCCAATTCCGGCAGGTTACCCGGCCTCATGGTATTGATCGCGGCATTAAGAGCTGACGCCGTTATATTTATTTCGGCCTGATCGTAGGCCTTACCCGTGTCATCGAGAACACTTCGAGCCCGTTCAATTTGCTCCATCAGACGGTTAAAGCCATGGGGCGCCCAAGGAGAGTACTCCGGCACCTTTACAGCAAGCGCGCTCCATTTTTCTTGCGCGGACTTCCTCTCTAAAGCTACCTGTAGGTATTCTTCCAGCATACTTTTATCTATAGTATCCGGTGCTGTTTTCAACCCGGAATCTTGACCACCGGGCAGGTTGATCCTGAAATAGTGCGTTGTATTGTCGTGCCTGAAATAATCGGGTTGAAAAGTATTATCTCCCAATGTTAATGTATAAAGATTCCCGTTCACACCGGTTTTGGTTCCAACAGGCCTGTTTTGCACGATATTTCCCAGATCGGGATCCACGTCGATGGTAGCTTGTTCCCAACTCTCTATGCCGGTTGCCGTCATAGCCAAAGGCCCATACATCAGGGTACCAACCCACGTGGGGGTAAACGGGGTATTTGTTTCGTTTATACCCGTGGCAGCGATTTCTAATTTATCCGGACCAAAATCAATGTGCTTGGTAAAAGGCATGATAACCTCCACCACGTCGGAAGTTGTCCAGGTACGTGCCGGAATGGCGACATAGGTGCCAGGGTCGTAGGAAGATGCAATCGAAGTCCCGTTCAATTTCACGTCAAAACCCTCTGTGGCCCAATAAGGGACACGCAGTTTCATGGCAAAACCAGCCGTTCCCTCTGTCAACCGGATGGTTGAGTTCTCGGCAGGCCACAAGCAATCCTGTTGAATAGTGACGTTCATAGCATCCCACGAAGCAGTTGTCGGCAGATACAAGGCAACCCAGAGAGTATTGTCGGAAACAAAATAGGCCGCTTCCTGGTACTTCACGTGATTCTCGGAGCCTGTTCCCCCGCAGCAGGTAGATTGCGGTGTTCTATTGCCCCATGGTTTGTATGAATTCAAACCGACCGCGTACTGATAGGTAGTCTGATAACAAGTGTGATGCAACGATCCAATGAGCTGATTGTACAGTACCCTTTCATAATAATCCATATACCTGGCATCGTCCGGGTTAAAACTATTCAGGTCCTTGGTCAGTTTAGCCAGGTTATAGGCACAGCAGGTTTCGTTGATGTTAGGTGCGGGATGCAGATTGCGTTGATTGTCGGATGTTACATTGGTCGCCATACTCAGGATCTGGGTATAGGGTTGCCTGAACATCTCCCCGTTGCCTACTCCTCCGGTGGCATAACGGTAACGGCCTTGTATCATATTCCAAAAGTTTTCAGACAGATGATAATAGTAGGGATTATTATTGCCTCTGAAACTCCAAAGCGCACTGGTTATTTTAGGGATATGCTGGTTGGCATGACGGGTACGGATATCATCGATATTCTTAGCCAACGGATCATAAAACGCCGGACTATCGAAATAATTAGATGCTTCGAGAAGGCGCGCTTTCTCTACCGGGTCAGTTACCATTTCTGAAAGCCGTGCCAACGACTCACCCGTACCACCATCTTCCCCGGCAATATATATATTCCACATTTCATAACGGTTACCCGGATTGGCCCTGCGCTCTTCCTGTGTTCCATCCGTTTTCACATATGTCCGGTAATGCAAGCGGTTCCAGATCCATAATCCCATATCTTTGGCAATAAGCAGGGCTTTACCGGCAATCTCGGGATCATCCACATAGGTCGCTATATCGATCAGACCCGCAAGTTGTTTATGAATAGAATAGTAAGGTGCCCATACCCAATCAGAGTTATTATATGCACGATACATTTCAATCAGCGCCGGATGGTGGGCCGGAATGGCATTGAGATATCCGTAACCATATTTTCCCCATTGGGTTTTATGAACATCAAAATCCTCCCATGTACCTTTCATGGTACGCAGTTCGGCTTCGGGTGCAAAATCCCGTGCTTCCCAATACCTGCCTAACTGTTCATTCCAGACAAATGTACGTTCCTGGCACGCGCGCAGCTCGTTAACCATCCGTCGCATGTTATCACGCAGTTGATCCTTTTGCCCTGCATGGGGGGCGCTTGCAAAGGCAAAAGCCAATGCAGACATGTAGTGGCCCGAACCGTGGCCTTTAAGCTTGGTGGTAGGAGAGTCCCACCCATCGGCCACCTTATAGCCCTCGGTACTCAACCCGTAGGTATCGCGATAGTTATACAACTGTTGGGACACATCCCAGCTTAGTATCTGTTGGATAGCGAGGTCCCGGTTGGAGGTCAACCTGTTGTCTCCGTCAATAACAACTTTATCCAAGGGAAGGGGATTGGCAACCGGAATATGGGAAGGCGTTGCATAAGTCTCCTTTACCACGCTAACGGCAGCTGTAATCGGGTATCCATTGTCGGTAGTGTTGTCTCCAATGATAAAACCTTTCACAGTGTATTCATGTCCGACAGGGTTCTTTACCGGATCTGCTTGTTCCTGCTCGGTAGCAAGTGCCGCGTTCGACCATCGAGCTTGGCGGTACTCCGACTTGCCATCGGAGTAGGTGACCCATACTTGGTAGGGCAGCCGGGGCACGGTTCCTACCGGACAGTCCACCCGGATGGGTTCAACGCAGGTAATGGTTCGAACGCCGGCTGAATCTGCACTTGAACGCGATTCCCCTGTATTCTCGATTTTTAAGCGCAGCGTGTTCTCTTTTCCAGTTGTCGACTTGATTACATAATAGCCTCTGTCCTCTTTGGTTATTCCCGTAGGAAGAGCTACCTCCTTATCATCCGAGACGGTTACATCGAGGAGTGCATCCCCCTCGAAGGCAATGATTATTTCCTTGGTTACGGGATTATAATCGACCTGTTTCATTTGTCCGGCAACGGTGAACAAGCCAATCGATTCGGGGGCGATAAAGACCCGGTTTTGACCGGCAGTGGTCACTTCGGTACTGATCCACTCTCCCTGCTTTTCAATATTGCCACTGAAAGCAACCCATCCGAATTCAGGGTGATGGTAGATATAGGTACCTGCATTCACGGCGTACCCGTAAAACCCGCTGCCATAATCACCCGCGTAACCATCGATATCCAGGGTAGATGGATAGGAATGAAAAGCGGCCGGGCCAAAACCATCTTCGGTCACATTGGCCAATGGCCCCATCGAGCCGGCATGTCCTACCCTCAACAGGTAGAAATCCTCCGGGTTATCCCTGTAGGCAGCAAGCACGGGTATTGCGTTTAGTCCCGAACCATAATGGTGTAGCTGCCGTTCAATCCTGGCCAGTTTTCCACCATATACAAAATCCCAGTACCTGCGGGCACTGCCGTTGTAACCCCAGTGGGGCAGTGCAGGCATATAGGCGAGGATCGCATTGAGGGTAACATCCGCCTTGTCGGCATAACCGAAGTAGGATGTCCACATATACACTTCCTCCTGTCCGGTGGAGTCCCAGGGCATTTCACTGCCAAACGGATAGTTTAACGAACGCCAGTGATCCGCCCGTTTTTTCATTTCTGCCTCCAGAGTAACAGCCATTTCCGTAAATCCTTCCCGTTGCAGATCCAGAAGGATATAGAGGAAAACAGAACCTTCCATCTGCCCGAATTGTGCATAGTAAGGAGCAAATTTCATCATCGCGATCGCTGTATGATACGCGTTTTCGAGACTTTCTTTCCAGTCTATTCCCTCTATACCGCGGTTCCGCCCCAGGTGATACATCACCCAGTGAGCGGCTGCCACGTGCGGGTAGTTATAGGAGCGGCCGAGATCGTCGGCATTTTCTTTCGACCAGGCCTCCCAGCCGCTGAACCGGATTGAATCGCTATAGGTACCTTCCGGCATCAGCTCCGGTTCATAGTAAAACAGGCTCTTTCTCACGCCGTATTTCGTAGAATCGGAGTTATGCTGTATCCTGCCCCACATCGTTTCATCGATGAATTTTCTTATTTTGCGGATCTCCTGATGATCGGGACGCACAAGTTGCTTCATGACCGCTGCCAGCCAACTTCCCGCTCCGGCTTCATCGCTCAGGCCAACAAACCATGCGCGTCTCTCCTGGGTAAGGATCTGTTTCCTGTCATAATCATAGTTCATGATGGAGGGTGAACGGCCAAAAGCATCGTTTTTGTTTTCATACCATTGTGCCGTAGTAAGGAAGTTACCCAGGTCATCCACCACTTCCTGTTGCGATTTAATCACTTTATAATGAATAGCCTGCTGCACACCATCCGCATAGCTGACAGTAACTCTGGCTCTTCCCCAGCTATTTCCCTGCACTTCATATTCCGACCATCTTTTGGGTGTTTCACCTTTTTTCGTCAATATCAGTGCATTTTCCGGATAAACGGAAATACTTCTTATCCTTTCCGGGTATTTTATAAAGAGCCTTCCTTTTTCGTTAGCTGGCAAAACATATCCGGGAAGTCCTACCGCGACGGGTCTTCTTCGACAAATCAATTCATCTTCTATTCCTCTTATAGACGGAGCAAGGACAAACTTGATAGAAAAGTTTTTCGACTCTCCCGGAACCAGATTGGTCGAGGTCGGTTCGTTCCATGGCTCCACATCTTTCCATTCCGTCTCCGCATTTGCTTTACTATGGATAAGCCACTCATGGAATCCCTCAAACACCACACCTTTCGGGGTCGGGTCATCGTTGAGCGGATTGTATGCCTCAAATGCAGCATTTTCGTGAGGCAACACCAATAAACTGGCACCTTTGCCATGCAAGCGGTTTACCTGAAGATAGCCTGCATCTCTTCCAATATAGGGATCAAAAAATACATTGTCGTGATGCGCCTGATCCAGATTTTTCCCTTCCAATATATTATTAAAAATAAGAGGAATACCCAAAGAACCTATTTCTACATTCTCCGAAGAGAGGTTGGTAATCTCAAAACGTAGTACCAGATCCCCTTTGTCGGTCTCCCAGAATCTTTTTATGCTCACCGGTATATCTTCAGGTAAAGAGGCAGCAAGGTCAGCAGCAGCAATAAGATTGCCGGTCACTCCCAATTTCTGTACCGGCTTACGGCTATACGCAGTAGAATATTGTCTCCAACTCCCGTCTCCGGACTTTCTCAGGGTAATATTTATATCTCCCAGATGATACAGCCCATCTTTATCCCTTTGGTTTATCCTGTCACTGGGTGTGTAATCAAAGGATTTATCTGAATGTGGCGTCAGATGTTTCACTGTTTGAGAAGCATTGACCAGGGTCAATGAGAAGGATTTTGTCGTGAATGTTTCCTCACCCATCCCCATAAACAGCGTGGAGGGCCTTTGCGCGATTCTCTCCCAGGGAGACTGGGCAGAGGAGTAAAAAGGACTTAAAGACGCAAGGATGCTAATGGTTATTAACAGTCGTTTCATATGATTAAAACTATTTATTTTCAAAGGTATCATATGGAATATTCGCAATAAGCTAAATGAGCAGAGCCAAGCTTGCTTGAGCTATGCCATAGCGAGCGAATATCTAACGTTAGTGAACTCGCTTTAATCATGTACTTGTGTGATAATGATTATAATGCTCGTTTCATACGATTAAAGGTGTTTATTCTCAATTTCATTTAGACTCTTACTCACACATCATATGGAGTAGGCTTTCTCTCGTTCCCGTTTCACCTCTTCGATTGTTCTGGCTAATGATTGTTCACGTTTTCTTTCTGTTCACGATTCATGAACATCATTAAAAAACAAGAGTATACACCTATATATAAATCACTTAATGGCTTTTATCTCGTCTTGAGACAACACTCTATCATAAATTCTGAGGTGCTGCATAGTGCCCTTGAAGTTGATGGCAATGACTTCCGAAAGGGATAATCCTCTCACCGCGATATATTGATCGACAAGGCCATCGATGTAGGTTCTCAATGCACCGCCTTCTTCATAGGTGATGGCCAATTGAAACTGTTCCGGCTTCACGGGAGGATACCAGTGCCCTCCCGTCCCTCTGTTAGCGGTCTTCCACGCATCGGAATTGCCGAGCACGTTGGAGCTTTCTGCTTTTCTGTTCCCTGTTTTTATATAAGGCCTTGGCAATTCACCCGGTTCAATGCCGTAGGTAAACGCGTCGGTTCGGATAATCTCGCCAAAGAAAGCATCGTGGTCTATAGAAAGGGTAACGACCAAGGTAAACGTACCTGTCTTGGGAATAACAATTGGTTTCACACCCGCGGGAGCAACGCGAGGGGTTCCATCGTGAAACAGTAGGCCCTTGTCAGGAGACATTTTACTGGCGGGAATCTCCATGTTGGTGCGTATTGCCGTTGGGAATCCCCCGGGACGGGCAGAACTCACGATCCAGTCGTGGTAATCGCCCTGCATCCATGCTAGCCACGGTACTCCTCCTTCATTGGACAGCACGAAAGGACGGACATTATTTTTGGGGGAATCATAGGTAAGTTGCTCCCGTTTTACAGGTGCTCCTTCCCCGACAACGGTAAACTTCACGAGTTCATACACCTCTCCATGCTTCCCTTCTACCGGCACAGAGCCATAGATTACCGACGGGTCGGCTTTATCAATAGCCATACCTCCGCTGTAACACTTCTCTAACCCGGGCGTTTGATGAAAATGCCCACCGGCACGCGAAAGAAATGTTTCTAGCCACTCGCTGCCGTTCCACTTCACGTGCCAATACTCGTGTGACTCCTTATCTTCGCTTATCCTCACCGCCGCGATGACCGGTTTTTCCTCGTCGATAATTGATATCTCCCAAAGCCAGTTTCGATAGGGAGAACCTACAGCAACCGCGTTGGGATAGCTATTCTCGTAACCTGCTGTAGCCTCCACGTTGTGCAAGGTTCCGCTTCCTACCGTCTCCAGTTGCTTTCCTTTTATATCCTTCAATGCCCGGGTATTGATATCGATGTAATTGAAATAGATATAATTCACGCTTTGGTTATCGGGATGCGTCGTGGTATAAGCCAGGTAGATCCTGTCTTTCCCGTTCGACATGTACTTCGCGTAGGGCCTCACTCCTCTCCCACCCTCTTGGGACTGTACAATCTGGTACGGGCCCCAGTCGAAATGCACGTTATCCTCCTTATCGGGCAGGGTGAGCCTGGCAATGGTGGGGTGCCACCCGATCCCCCGCCAACAGAGATAGATATGGTCAGGATCATCGGCGAGAATGAAAGGAGATGGATAGGTGGTATTATTCGCTGTTTCCAGTCGCATCTCCTTCCCCAACGTGGTGATATCCCCCGGTTCCCGGGAGACACGATAGTAAAAACAGGGCTCGTCGGTATGCCTCGAGTAGAAGATCATGACCCGTTCGTCGGGCAAGACAAGGAATGTTGGATTATTATGGTCATCGGGTTGAAACCACGAGCGAATCAACACTTCGCTCGTTCTGTTGGCAAGATGATCAACCTGGGTTGCCTTGATATTTCCATGCACATCGATATAACCGATATAGCTATTTTTAATGGTACCGCTTTCGTTCTCGTGAAAGAGCGCGCGCGGATCGGCAAACCAGCACCAAGCACCTTTTTCGGTGAGGGTGTTCACGTTGAACCCTTGGGTGTCGGCCCGGCCCACATCCTCTCCAAAAACACTCGTTGATGCCGTGAAGCATGCAAATAAAAGAATGATTAACCTCTGCATAATATCCAGTTTCCCGTTATATTACCGGTACTGCTCACCTACTATCAACCTATCACCCGAGAGATCCACCTCAAACAGGTGGGGAATCCTGTGATACCGCCCGTTCCTGTTTTCGTGGCTGTGAACCGACATCAGCCATTTCCCCTCGAAGGTCTGGAACAACATTCCGTGTCCAAAGTTCGGCGGGGTAATCGTTCTCTCTTCATGTATCCATGGCCCGTCCAGCGTGCCGCTTTCAGAATACGCGACACCTTGCACGTAGATGTCAAACACCCAACTTGTCCAGATCATGCCCAATCTCCCGCTCCCCGTACGGAACAGGTAAGGGCCATCGGTCACCTTACTGCGCCTTAGCTGTCCATTTTCGTCGTTCTCGCAGCTCCAAGGCGAGTCGCTGGCACGGAACAGCAGTTTTCCCTCACCTACCGATCCGCTCAGGTCGGGTTTGAGTTCAATCTTCTCCATCGTCCCATCCCAATTTTGCAGCCACTCGTGGCAATAGATCATGTAGGGTTTTCCATCCGTGTCCACCCAGAAGGTTCCATCCAACGTGGGCATATCGGCTGGCAAGTAGATAGAGTCCTCCATCGGGACATAGGGACCATCGGGCCGGTCGCTTACCAAGATATGGCTGGCACGCCGCTCGATGGGATTTCCCTTCACGGTGTCGATGATAACATCCCTATTGGTAAAGGTACCAAAATAGTAATACTTGCCATTATATTCATGCAGCTCGGCTGCCCAAATCATCGGGTTCGGTCCCATCCATGAATCGGGATCGGTCTCGGCCACCTGGTAGGGGCCCGACCAGAGCTTCAAGTCGCTGCTTTTCCAGAGGCGCCCCCCGGTACCGGTCATGTAATACATCTTCGTTTTCTGATCGGCCAAGATGGCGGGGTCACTCAG
>ERZ1032852.375-NODE-375-length-10960-cov-7.902247_pt1 | contig 10960 bp, 10 predicted proteins | sample MGYA00516689_ERZ1032852 | MGnify/ENA primary metagenome ERZ1032852 (study PRJEB33719, sample SAMN04262499) | wastewater metagenome | biome: rural village; feature: composting latrine chamber; material: composting feces with ash | place: El Salvador | collected...
CGGGCTGTGGCGCAGCTTGGTAGCGCACTTGACTGGGGGTCAAGGGGTCGCAGGTTCAAATCCTGTCAGCCCGACAAATCGGAAAAGGTCAAAGGCGACTTTCCCGCAGAATAGCAACGAAAAGTCCAGGTCGGCGAAAACCGAAGACTTGACTTGTCGGAAACAAGTGTCCACAAGGTGTCCAAGTAAGTGTCCTAGTGGATGCCCTAACCGGCGTCTTTGCACGCGCAACACAGGCCTTGTAGGCAACCGATGCGCACGTTCTAGCCGGCTGCTCATGTGCTTCTTTGTCTTTGAAGTGTTTCCTTGTCCTTGATCTGCTTCCCGGAGTTGTTGGCGCAGCCTTTTCCTTCCATAACCGCGACATCGCGCGCTTATTGAGGTCGGAGAGACATTTGAGGGGCAAGGAAACGCATCGAGGGCAAGGCCAGAGCCTATTCTCTTCAGGTGCACTAGGTGAGGATCCTCCAGTCAACGTCCGACCGAACCTCCAAACAAGGGAAGTATTTTTCCCATTAACGTCAATGGGAAAAATACTTCCCATTAGTTCTAATGTGCACTATAGTGTTCATTAGAACGCGGGCTGGGGAAGGCAGGAGACATGCAAACGAGCTACACCATCGCAACACCAGAAGACTTCTCTGCCATCATGCGCTCGCTTCGGGTCGAAAAGAACGTCACCCAGGCACAACTCGCGAACCAGGTTGGGAAGACCCGCCGCTGGGTATCAGATGTTGAACGTGGAGTGATCGCCCCGACACTGCCGGCAGTCCTAGCAGTGATGCGGATCCTGGGCTATAAGATGAACTTCTCCGCGGCGGTGGATGAGGTAGGTGTTGATCTCATCGCGCTCGCGTTGGGGGAATAATGTCCGACCACGACACTCTTGATGTTTGGCTTGCTGGAAAATATGCAGGAAAACTGCGCCGGGGTGAGGAAGGACTAGTCGAGTTCGTCTATGACGAAACATATATGTCTTCGCCCTCGTCCACCCCACTGTCCTTATCGATGCCCCTTGGGCGCATCGGCCACGGGTACCTGACAACTCAAGCGTGGATTGAAAACCTCATCCCCGAAAACGCTAAAACCAAAGATCTTTGGGCACGTCACTTTGGGGAAACGAGAACAGATGCATTCTCCCTGCTCAAGCACATGGGGCTCGATGCTCCTGGTGCAGTGCAGATAGTAAGGGAGGGGGCGACCCCTAGCGGGCAGGGAGGATTCGAGGAGCTATCCGAAAACCAGATCGCTACTCGCCTTAGAGATATAAGGGAGACTCGGACAACCTGGAATCTCGATGACGATGACGACATCCGGTACTCACTTGCAGGGCAGCAGTCCAAGTTTGCCGTGGTGAAGTCGGGGGACACATGGCTTGAGCCCACGGGGAGGTCAGCGAGTACCCACATCGTGAAGCCAGGCATGCAGAGCATGAAAACACCTCGCTACAACGATCAGGCAGCAGAATTCTTGACCATGCGCGCTGCTCAGAAGCTGGGACTCCGGGTTGCCGATGTGGATATCCTCTTCTTTGAGAACGAGCCGGCGTTTGTTACCAAGCGGTTTGACCGTGTGCAGGTCGGGGACCAGGTTGTCCGAATCCATCAAGAAGATCTTTGCCAAGCTCTCGGTGTCGCTCCAGACAACAAGTATGAAACAGACGGCGGTCCTGGCGTGGTTGACGTAGGTGACATAATCTCGCGGCACTCAGCTGCCCCCGAAAAAGACCGTGCGTTTTTTGCCCGAGCACTTGCGTTCAACCTGATGGTCGCTGGTATTGATGGACACGGAAAGAACTTCTCGTTGCTCCTAAATGGCGGGAACGTGAGGTTCGCACCCCTGTATGACCTGATCTCAGCGCATCCTGTGATCAACGCTGGCCTGCTTGGACACAAGGGCAAAATGGGGATGAGGTATGGCAAAGAGGATCGTATTCGAGGGATAAATGGACGCAACCTAATGCGCACAGCTGATGCCCTTGGGTACGACCGCGGAGAATTACTGGTTGCCGCCAGGGCTATCGGGCAATCCCTTCCCGACGCGTTCGCCCAGTCCTTGGAAGAGATGCCTGACATTCCTGTGACGGACTCTATCCGTCGTCTTCCAGACACGGCAGCAACCTTTGTGGAGGATCGGCTAGAGACCATTAATGATCAAGATCTGGAAACGCCGCGATACTCCACGCGCTCTCAACTATCAAGATTTGTCGAATCACGACGCGGGGAAATCTGGGTTCCGGGCCGCTATCGCAACGGACGCTGGGTGACCGGACACTATCGCCAGTCGCCGCGTGCGCGCGGCTAACATGTGGGGTCGGGGAGCAAGAAGAAATCTTGCTGGCGGATAGTTTCGGGAAGTCGCGTGCTAGTGATAGCCGGCACGACGCCGGGCATGCTCAGAGGTTTTCTGTCTTTAGCGTGCTTCCTCGTCCTCAATCCGTGGGTGTCAGCCTGTTTGGAGTCAGCGGGGGGTGCCTCCTTGGTCCTAATGTGGTTCCATGTCCTGAATGTGGTTCCATGTCCTCACTATCCGCGTTATGAATAGGTAATGGCCCTAAAGAGTGGCACCGAGAGCTCCGGGAGGCACATCAGGGACAGGGAAGCACTTGGAGTGCAAGGAACGGCGCTGCGAATCCAGGAGTTCCCCGTCGCTCAGACACCCCGCAGCGCGTCCACCGGCTCAATCCGAGCAGCCTTCATCGCGGGATAGGTGCCCGCGACGAGCCCAACTAACGCACCCATCCCAACGCCCGCCAAAGGAACCCACGCGGCTAACACCGGGGTCCAGCCCTGCACCAGACACACGCCCACCACTACGAACAGTCCGAGGGACACCCCAATGAGTCCCCCCAAAACCCCAGTGACGAGGGACTCCAACATGAACTGCTGGCCAATCTGACGCTTCCGCGCACCCAAGGCCCGGCGCAAACCGATCTCCCCGCGCCTTTCCGTCACCGACAACAAGGTCACGTTCGCGATCCCGATTCCGCCGCCAATGAGAGCAACAACCCCGATAGCCACAAAAAGCACGTTAATGTCGGACGCAACTTTTTCTTTCATTCCCGACGAGACGCTGGGCACCTTCACCTTGTACGCGTCCGGATTATTCGGGTCTAGAGCAATCGGTGCTTGCCGACCGACCAACTGGCCTGCCCCCACCGCAACGCGAATATCCAGGGCGGCTATTGTGGATAACCCCAGTTCGCCCCTCGCTACTCCTATGGGCACGATCGCGGCGTCGAGCAGATTTGTCCTCGCCCCCACTGAACCCAGAATCCCAATCACCGAGTACGCCCTGCCCTCAATGAAGACCGCCGGCGACCCACTGACCCTGTTTATCCCAAGTTTCTCCGCGGCATTTTGTCCGAGGACAACTACTCTGTCTGCACGGTCATCGTGGCCGGAGTCGAAGAATCGGCCTGTCGCAATCTGCCCATCGACAACGTCCAGCATCTGTGGCGACACCGCAATAACCGGAGGTGGAGCAACCGCGGCTTCCCCTGGGTCCACAACCTGAACCGCCGAAACCTCCGGTCTAGGTTCGACCGGTGCATACAGGAACGACTCTTCCACACCTGCCAGATCAGCAACCCGCTCTACCGCATTCCACGGGATTGCGGCCGTCACTTTCTCCGTCCCACCTCGTCCCTCTGCTTTCCCCGGCTCCACGGTGACCCGCGTCGCTGATAGTAAGTCAAAACTTTGCGCTATCTGGCCCGCTGTTGTTTGCGCGAGGCCCAGTGTTGCCACCAAGGATGCGATCCCCAAAACCGTCCCCAAAAGTGTGATGAAAAGGCGTGATGGGCGCGCGCCTACTCCCTCCAAGGACTCATGGATCAGATCCCGCCCTGTGAACCCGCCGGAGTCTTTTGGACGAGGGCGTTGCCGCACTTTCGCTCTCCCAGCCGATTGCGGCCTACTTTGCCGCCTCACTTGCGGAGCTCCGTCAGGCGCCCGTCGTTGATGCTGACGCGGCGGTGCGCACTCTGGGCGACCGCGTTGTCATGCGTGATCATTACGATGGTGAGGCCGTCGGAGGAAAGTTCCTCGAACAGTGCCATCACGCCCTCGGAGTTCGTCTGATCCAGGTTCCCTGTTGGTTCGTCCGCCAAAAGTAGGCGTGGCGTTGTGCTTACGGCCCGAGCAATCGCGACGCGCTGCTTCTCCCCGCCAGAAAGCGTGCCTGGGTAGAAGTCAACGCGGTGCCCCATGCCGACACGGTCGAGGGCAGCCCTCGCCCGCGCCTCTCTCTGCGACCTCGGGACCCCGGCGTAGGCGGTGGACAGTATTACGTTTTCGAGGACGGTGCGCGTTGGCAGCAGGTGAAAGGACTGGAACACGAACCCGATCTCTCCGCCGCGAAGTGCTGCGCGTTCATCCTCCGACAGTTCCGCCACGTCAGTTCCCTCAAAAAGGTATGTGCCGGTGCTGGGGCGGTCCAGCAGCCCGAGCGTGTTCAACATCGTCGACTTCCCCGAACCGGAAGGCCCCACAATCGCCACATACTCTCCGGGCATAACCGTCAAGTCCACACCGCGCAATGCGTTAACCGCGGGAGGTCCGGGGAATATGCGTGTCACGTCGTCCAGTTTGATAATCGGTTCGAGGGCGGCTTGCTCAGCTGGCTGCTCTTCCTTCGTCTTCGTCTTCTCCATCTGCGCCCGCTGCCGTTTCACCGGCCCACCACAATCTTCGCGCCCGGCTCAATGCGGGAATCATCCGACTTCACCTCGACAAACCCTCCGGCAGCCAAGCCTGCGGATACCTGAACGATTTCCGTCGCGTAAGGGTCGTCCGTCGTAGGGACCAACAGCTCCACGCGGTTGCCGCCGTCGGGCGAAGCAGAAAGAGCTGCGATCGGCACTGCGAGCACCGTTCCTTCAGTTGAGGCGACCGGGATTGTTACCCGAACATTTGTGCCCCGCAGTTGGCTGATCTGCTCTTCTGACAGGGAGCCTGGGTCCAAAACGAGTTTGTAGCGATCGGAGGAAGAAGATCCCTGATCGCCCTCGCCCGAATCATTCCCGGCCGTCGCTTTCGGTGCGTCAACAGACGTGATTGTCGCTTCCAGCTCCTCCCCGTCCGGGCCCGCATACAAGGCGGGCATCCCCACCGAAAGGAGTTCAGCATCCTGTTTCGAAATGGTTCCTTGAATAGTCAGGGTCGCACCAGAGACGGTCATTGCGACGCCAGTGAGCTCGTCGCCGCGTTGCACAAAAACCTCATCCACCCGGCGCGGCAATGATGCCAAGTAGAGGACTTCTCCGGCAGGCAGTGTCGGCTGGACTGCAATCTGCGCGTCTTCCAAGGCGGTGTAGGCGTCAGAGCGCATCGCCTTCGCTTCCTCAATTTCAGCGTTTTCAACGCTGAGGTCGGTCGCACCACCCTCGGCCGCAGCGTTCCACGACGCGACAGCCCTCGTCACCGCCGTTTCCGCCGAGTACACATTGTTCTGCGCTAGTCTCAGGTTCTCCGCGGCTTCCAAGCCGCCGGTAGGGGCCGAATACCCGACCCGAGAGTACAGCTCACCCACCGCCACTGATGTGTCCCACTCATACACGTCGGAGTCGGGGTCCCCAGCCCAATAGCCGAGCGCCGCCAGCGCCTGCTTAAGCTGGTAAACGTCGGGCCCACTCATGCCGATACTCAAAGATCGGTAAGCGGGGAGCTCCCCTGGAAGAACGATCACGGGACGCCCAGTCACTTCAAGTGCGACACTTGCAGCTTCAAGAACAGTCCCCACTTCCGGCACGTGGCCGGTGACGATGGGACGCCCCTCGATCGCTGAGGTATCAATCGTGACCTGTACCGGGTCCGCGTATGTGACTTCGCCGCGGGTTATCACCGTGTTCTCAATGATGCGTTCTTCGACAACCGCTGTGACGGGTCCGGCCTCTGGAGGTTCGGTGCGGGCTGCCAGTTCCGTGGGGGACACAATGAACTGCATTAGTGCAATCCCCGCCAGTAACGAAACCACGGCAACCCCTGCGATCAGGGCAACCAGTCGGGTCCCGGCCCAAACCTTGGGCTTCTTCTCTGTGTGCGCGGGCTTCGATTTCTGTTCGCCCGACTTTTTCGACTTAGCCATTCTTTGTGGAGTCGACGCCATGCTTGGCGACCAATGCTTCTAGGGCATCCCGGTGAGTGTCAACAAACTCCTGTTGAGCAGCGAAGTCTGCCTTCTGCAGACGCTCAAAGTAGTTCACCTGGTCTTTGCACTTCCAATCCGCAGTAGCCAGAGTTATCTCTTCGACACGCAACTCCTCAAGTGCCTCTGCGCTGGGTTCAGACCATTCACCATCGGGGGTGCTGGCGGACTCGTATATTTCGTCCAGGCGCTGATCTATCAGGTTCCGGGCGTCTGCCGGTTCCGAGAGTCCAGGGAAACCCGCAGCCTCCATACAGGCGGCCCACTCCGCACTGGCGGCAGTGATATCCGGAGAATTTTCGATACCTGTCCAGAGTTCTTCCATGTCTAGGAAGAGGTCTTCGAACTCCGGATCCTCCCAGGCGGCCGCAGAACTGTCTTCCTTGTTTATTTCATTGTCTGCCCAGCCCCAACAGCCGTTGTCTTCCCAGTTGTAGTCGAAAACTTCTTCGTCCATTTCAGTGAAAGAGTCATCATATTCCACTGGGGCGCCGTAGAGCGTTTCGTAGTACGCGTCCTGCTCAGATTCTGACAGTGAACCGACATAGTCCTCGTTCGGATCAAAGTACTCTGTGTCACCGATTTCCTCGATTTCATTGCTTCCTGGCCAATCGACGACCCCGTAACCATATTGCTCTGCGAACTCAAGGGAATCCCACGCCGGGCCTTCCACGTCATCGCTGTAAACCAGGGTGCCTCCGGTATTGGAGTTCGGGATGTACTCAAATCCCTCTTTGGCCATGCACTCAGCGATCAGTTCTTCACGGCGCAAATCTTGTTGATCCATCATTTCTTGGGACCACTCTTCGTCATCCCACAGCGCCGCAAAATACACTTCCAGCGGCCCGACCTCGTCCGCGCTGGCGGTGTCTTCCGACTGGGAGCCGGCACTCCCGTTTCCGCTGCAGCCTGCCAGCGCGAGGACGCTGGCTGCCGCGACGGCCGTGAATAGAGTCAGTGGTCTACGCATCGCGCCCCCGATCAAAGAAAGGTCACAACATAACAAGAGCAAGAGTGGTTGCAGGATCCTTGCACCCGACCCCGTCTCAGGGGCCAATCAGGGAAGAATCAGGGTCGGGGTACGGTCGCCGCGCATGGGGGAGGGGAGGGAGGATTCCGAACTCTGCTCGATTCGGTTTGACCGTGCCCAGACCTCGGCCACCGATGCTCTGGTTGTCGGAGCAGCCCCGGAGACTCGCGGTCTTTGATGGGCAACGCCCGCTTTGTTTCACAACGCCGTTCCTTGTCCCGGATGTGGTTCTCTGTCCCCGATGTGGTCCCGTGTCCCCGATGTGGTTCCGCGTCCCTGATGTGGTTCCCGGAGCTCTTGGTGGCACTGTTTCGGGCCATTACGGTTGCATAACATCCCCATTAAGGACAGGAAACCACATTAGGGACGCGGAACCACATCAGGGACACGGAGGCGCCTACCGTACTGACTCCAAACAGATCGACATCCGCTTCCCGGTCCTTGAATGCCATGTCATGAATGCGTGTGAGCCAAAAACTGGCACGCCTGGAGCTCCGGGAACCGTATTAAGGACCGGGAACAATGTTATGGAACTCTTGGCGCTCGGTGGAGGCTGCAGGGCCGGGTTCAGCGGAGGCTGCAGGGCCGGGCTCGGCGGAGGCGGGGGCCGGGGCGCATGGCTGAGTTCGGCGGACGTAGCAGTGAGGGGGCCAGAGCCTGGGGAGGTCACACACCCCATTCACGCAAACAGGCCCCCAGCAGCACCCTCATTCCCCCCGGATACGCTCCAGCGCGGCGGCGGGGATGTCCGACTCATCGATGGGTTCCTCGCCAAGCACCAGGGAGGACGAAGCCTCAACCTGCAAATACGTGCCCGGCTGGTACAGGAAGTCGGGGTTGTCGGTGCGGACATCGAACTCAAGCAGTTGCTCTTCCCCCTCATCGTTATACCCAACCAGGGTGTACGAGTATCCCTTATCCGCCACGTTTCCGTTCATATCGAACAGATCACCAACAGCGACGGGCTCATCCACTGGCACCTGCGTGTAGTACATCGAGCCCGCATACCGGTTATCGAAATACTGCTTCCCCATGACCACGAAGAAACCAACCACCGCAACCACGACGACGCCAAGCGTTACGAGGCCCACGATTTTCCCGCGTGAAGATCCCTGATTACCCATAATCACCCGTGTTTCCTAATCAATACTGAGGTGTCCGAGGATAGCCGGACACAAGCTTTCCTCGTCCACATTCTCCGCTAACCTAGCCAACGCCGACGGGCACCCCGACACCAAACGCCGAGAACCCCGCGCAGGCCCCAAACCTAAATCCAGTCATTCTTCTTGAAGATTATGAACAGGCTTCCCGAGAGAAGCACCATCACCCCCAGCGCAATCGGGTACCCGTGAGCCCAATCCAGCTCCGGCATCCCCACGAAGTTCATGCCGTATATCCCCGCGATCAAGGTGGGAGCAAACGCGATGCCCGCCCATCCGGAGATCTTCTTCATGTCGTCGTTTTGCCTCTCGGCGACCAGGGTGGCGTTGATCGTCAGAACCTGAGAAAGAGATTCTCGCAACGAGGTCACCTGCGCGCTCAACGATTGCACATGCTGCTCGAGGTCCCCAAAATGTAAGGAACCTTCCTCCGCTGTGTCGGGGTACCACTCGTTCAACGTGTCCATCAAGGACGGCAGCCCCCTCGCGATGGCGTTCGAGGCACGCAGCAACTCCGCCGCCTCCTGATTCAACTTGTAGATCCTCTGCGATTGGCGGGACTTACCGGTGAAGACTTCCACCTCAATCTGCTCTTGATCTTCCTCCAGACCTTCCAGTGCCGGCACGAAACTGCTAACCACCTCTTCCACCAGCCAGTACGTCAGGCCGGGGGGACCATGGGTAGCCATCTCTTCCAGAAGGTCGGTGTGAGCGCCCCGAAGCTCCAGGTCCGAGATCGAAGGCTCATCCCCATCCAACAACGGCTCCCCATCAACCCAAACCCCGTCGGGCAGGAGGATGACCATCTCACTGCCGCGCAGCAGCACCTGAATGGGAATGAGTTGCACGTCCCCGGTTTCATCAATGTACTGAGCCGCCCGCAAAGGAAGGTAGAGCACGTCGTGGAATTGTCCGTGTTTGCCCTCGGTGGGTTTGAGGAGCCGCGCTACCAGCCGATGGTGCAATCCCCACGCTTCGCCCAGTTGCTCCACTTGGGCGGGGGTTGCGTGCGGGTAGATGGCGACCGTGCAGGTCCCCGGATCTGATTCCGAACAAACGAATTCATCGCCCGGATCAAAACCTCGAATCCCTTTACTGCTGATGCAGAGGAAAACGGGTGGGATCTCTTGGGCGCCCTCGGGGGTGTTCCGAGTCTTCGTCAGCGCCGTCTTGAGATAGGCAAAAGGGTGGGCATAAGACCTCGTCATGGGTCTCATTATTCCAGACGCCCCCAGTCAGGGCGCGAGAGCCAGAGTGCACCTACCTTTGCCCCGCCCCGCCCGGCCGCTTCACTTTGCGAACTCGCATAAGACCCCTCCCATAAGACCCCTCCCATAAGATCTGAGCATGCCCATCGGAGCCGACTCCCAGAATCCGGCAAGCACGCAGGCACAGCTGCGGCCGGGTCTGGCAGGGCCGCCCACTGAAGGGACCCTCGTACCATCCTTGGTGACAGAGGCGTTGGAGGGGGTGGGGGTGGGGAATGCTCACCTCGTACCGGTTTGGGAAAACGAGGCTGGCGGCCTCACCTTCTCCGTTGCAAGGCGCGGCGCCGAGCACCCGGCGGATTTGTATGTGAAGTGGAACCCGGCGACCTCGGGGGAGTCCCTCGCCACAGAGACGGAGCGGCTGCGGTGGCTGCAGGGGCGGCATCCGGCTCCTCGCGTTGTCGACTTGGTGACTAATGCGGACGAGGAAGTCCTGATCACCCACGCTCTACCCGGCCAGTCAGCGGTCTCAAAGCGGTGGCGGGAGGAACCAGAAACGGCGTTGCGGGCGCTTGGGCGAGGGCTTCGCCTGCTCCACGAACTCCCAACCGCCAACTGCCCCTATGACTGGGGCGTGGAGAGTAGGAAGAGCATCAAGGATACGCCGCCTAGCGTGCTCGGCCAGGCGCCACCAATAGACAAGTTAGTGGTGTGCCACGGGGATCCGTGTGCGCCAAATACGTTGATCGGGGAGGGCGGGCAATTCCTCGCTCACGTTGACATGGGACGGCTCGGGTTGGCGGACCGGTGGGCGGATTTGGCGGTGATCACCACGTCGTTGGAATGGAACTATCCGAGGTACAACGAGGCCACCTTTTGGTCCTCCTACGACCTCACCCCCGACCGGGAGCGAATCGAGTATTACCGCCTGTTGTGGGACGCCGAGTAGAAACATCAAGCCGTTACATAAACCTGTCATTATTCGTGGCTGGCTCGGCCAAGAGCGGCCCCGCGCAACTTTGACAACTTGCGGCAACCACGTTACTTAATTCCTTTCTCTCCATAGGCTTCTGGCAGCAGCGTGGCATCCCTTATGGGGCACCGAGGCCTCTAGAACGCTGAAGAACGGAGCAGATCCAACATGGCCGTCACGGATCAAACACAAGCCGCGGGTGGCGCACCAAGCCGCGGCAAGAAGACACTTTCATTGGTGCAATACTTTGCCTATGGTGGCGGCGACATGGCGAACAACCTCGCCTTCTCGCTCGCAGTCACATTCCTTCCCCTATACCTGACGGACGTCGCACTGATTAAGCCGGCAACCGTCGCCCTGATCTTCCTCCTGATGCGCTTCGTTGACGCGTTCACCGACGTCCTCATGGGTATGGTCATCGACCGCACCGACACCCGCTGGG
>ERZ1032852.376-NODE-376-length-10947-cov-10.060779_pt1 | contig 10947 bp, 9 predicted proteins | sample MGYA00516689_ERZ1032852 | MGnify/ENA primary metagenome ERZ1032852 (study PRJEB33719, sample SAMN04262499) | wastewater metagenome | biome: rural village; feature: composting latrine chamber; material: composting feces with ash | place: El Salvador | collected...
ATGTTTGATACAAGGAGAGGGTTATCAAAATAATTATCAACGTACAAATCAATACACTTATCAAACTGGCTTAATTCTTCATAGCATTTAAAAAGATTTTGTAGTACTTTTTCTCTCTGAAAATTTTTTAAAGATGCTTCATTTAGCATCTCTTCCCACAAATGAATTGCTTCGTCGTACTTTTTGTTTTTCTGGTACAAAAAAGCATTAAGTATCCTTTTCCTATTTTCAGGTAAGTTCGAAGCTTCTATTGTTTGTGTCGTTCCATTTTGTTGTTGGAAAAGATATGCAAGACTTGATGAATTAATAAACTCAAATGAAAGATTCTTGTTTCGACAAGAATCACTAAGGAGCTTTATCAATGAAGGATTCAGAAATTTCGTATTTAGAACACTTTGTTGTTTAAATATATTTTTGCCCTCAACTTCTTCTTTGTAAAAATTCATTAAGTAAAAGGAAAGTGAAAAGATTGAACTAATATTAAAAGCAATCTTTCTAATTTCATTTAAACACTCTGGCATTGACTCATTTCTCAATAAAATACCATATAGGGATTTAAGTATTCTATTTTGAAACGAGTTACCATCTTGACCAATTGGAGAAAACTCTTTCTCTTGAAGAACTATTGACTTCAAATAGACTTCATACAATTCAATTGATAAAGGATTTTGAATTAGCATTTTTTTCAATAATTCTTCAACTTTTTCGTATTCTCCATTTGTATAATAATCTAACGCTCTTAAGGAGTTTATATCTTGTTCTCGAGCTATATATTCGAAATCAAAATTTGTGTCTATTAATAACCTTAACTTATCAATATTAAAGTCATTGACTTTTTTTGATAAATAATAAATTCTACTATCCAAAAAAGCTTTCTTATCCTTATCATTTTCTAATACTGCTAATTGAAGAATTCGAACTAATGTGATGTATTTATCTATAATTGAATGGTATCCCTCAATTGCTAAGAAGTCTGGATGCAAAGTTTGTTGCTCAACTTCAAGAAAATTAAGTTTAAAATTGTAATAATGTAGGTCAACTTGATTTTTTGATTCAATATAACGAAACAGCAACCTCGCAAGAGATATATTATACTGATTTACAGAAAGTTCTTTTTCTGCTTTTAAACTAAAAAAATGAGAAAAACGTTTAATAAACCATTTTTTATTCTGTTCATTAATATCATTCAGGAATTTAGTATTTTCCTTAAGCCCTTTTTCAATTTCTATTAAAATGAATCTTTGTTCGATTCCCCAAAGAGAGAAGCATACATCTCTTTCAATATCGTCAAGTATAGTATTGGCTTGTGCATAATCACCAATTATTAACGCCTTTTCATATTCCTCTTTTTTATCAACGAAAATTTGAATCTTATCACTAAATTTTCTTATTGCCAACAATGACCAATTTACTTCTTTCTCAAAAGCATCGCTTGCATCGCCATATAGAACATTAGAATCACCTAATTCTGAAATTGAACTTGGTAATGAACAACCATAAATATGGTCAGTAAAGGTCTTGTTTTTATCTCCGAGGTTGTCGATAATATAACATATGTCCGAATAATCGTAGTTATATTTAAGCTTCAGAAATGACAAGTGAGGATTTTTGTCTCTTTCAATTAGGTCAATCCTAAATTGCCTTAAAAGTATATCATTAAAATCTATCATTTCGCTATCCTTAAGTGTGTTGGCAAAAATTGCACTCTTTTGCAAATTTTGGTTTGTGTGTCGGCTTGTGCGATTTGCAAATGTGTGCAATGTGCGTAGGCTTCCCCAACTGTCCCGCAGGGCAGAAGCGGGTGGGCAAAAACTATTTTTTTCTTGCACCAACTTTCAATAAATGAGCCAATATTATCTATCCGTTTTTTCAAATTATCAATCAATTTATTTCCGTGCAGTTCGTTTCTTTGCCTTGCATACAACGGTAAATTGTATGAGTAGTGGCAGATTGCGTGGTACTTTCCTATCAAACCGCTAGGCAGTTTGAGCGGGCTACAAACCTTGATATTTATCACTCTCCCTGCCATTACATATACAAAGTGTTATGGTGTCGTTATTTATTAATTATTAAGACTATCAAAATACTCTAATATTCTATCAAAATATTCTTCTATATCTTCAGTCTCTTCCTTTAAGCTTTTAAAATTGTCTATATGCCCAAAATGATAAGCCCACATCTCAAACAATTTAACAACAAAACCTATATAATGAGGATATTCATATTTAACTATTTGCAAGGCACTTAGAACCCTTTTATGTTCCTCTGGATGCTGTTCATCTCCATCAAGCTTTTCATTGAAGAACATTAAAGAACACAAAGCGGATAGTGTCCCAATCATTGCACTAACTTTTTGATTTTCATTAACATCCGAAAACAGAGTCCAAAATGCACACTCATCAGCTTCAACTTCTTCCTTTTTAGAAACATCGAGGTGGTTTAAAACGAAGTGACTAATCTCGTGATTAAGAATAAACACAACAGCATAACAATAAATTGCATTTACTTTAGATTGAGAATTGTGTGTTGCATTGGGCAAAGAGTAATACTTTTCAAAAGTATTAACCTTTTGTTTAATAATTTCGGCACCACTCTCAAATACTGAATGGCAAGTTTTAATACAATTCTCCCAATCTATATACTGTCGTAATTCTTCTGTAACTTCATTTCCTTTATACTTTTCAAGTTCTTTAAAATATTGTGAAAGTTCTGAATGACTTAACTTAGATATTTCATCTTGAACTATTAAACCATCATACATTCTTAAAGCTACATAGCAAATCGACCAAAGAAAATGACAATATGAAGCCGATAAATGAATCCTGTCTAAAAAGTCAAGAGACGCAATATCTGTAATAGGACCCTGTAAATCCTCAAAATGAATTCTCTTGTTTAATCCATTTGCTAAAACGTTCTTAATACCTAATGATTTCAAATCTCCAATCATAGAAAGGACACTTTCATTTAAATAGTATATAGGAAAACAATTTCTATTTTCGTTATCAGATTTCATGCTTTTTCTGTATTCAAAATGCTATTTAGATTTGCAGTGACATAATGCACCACAACGTCTTATTTACGCAACTTCTCTTTTAAACATTCGTATATACATTTAAATTCGAAAGTTATACGCAATAGAATTCTATTTGAATAATTACTTTCCAAAGATAAGCAATTAATTATTAAAAATGAAATGATGAAAAGTTGATATATTGTTATGTTATCTTTGCTCCTAAAATAACTTGTAGGAGATTATTGTTGGTTTTAACTGAAAAGATCGGTGTATCGTGAGAGATTTACATCAAATTTTGATGCTTAAAATTTAAATCAATAAATCTATACCCTGAGGTGCAAGGTGCAAGTGTCTATATATAGACCTTGCACCTTGCACCTCAGGTATGTGGTTGATTTACAATGTAGTTGCATATCCAAAAAAATGTATTAACTTTGAACCTGAGTTACATGCAGACAGAAGGTAGACATAACATACAAGATTGCATCGACTTCGATATTTCCCAAATCGTACACCATAGATTATAAAAAAAGGTAAACGATTATATTTGAACGGTTTAAAAGGAGTGGTTCATTTCCCTCTCTCTCCGCAAAAACCCTCGTAGATATTTAATATCTGCGAGGTTTTATTTTTTTGTGGCAATATGAAAAACACAAATTAAGTTCATCGTTTAATTAATGCTGCCCTCATTTTCCGTATCTTTGCAAATTATGTTATATGAAATATCAATAGAAGAATATTATAATAAAGCTCCACTTATCCCTCTGGTAGATGTGCGCTCACCAGGTGAGTTTCAACAGGGACACATTGTGGGAGCTGTCAATATCCCTTTATTCTCCGATGAGGAGAGAGCAGCTGTAGGCACTATTTACAAAAAGAAGACAAAAGAAAAGGCTATAGAGTTGGGTTACCAATATGTAACACCAAAGTTGCAATCGTTTTTAAACGAAAGTGCAAAGGTTTCAAAACAAGGAGCCATTGCTGTGCATTGTTGGAGAGGCGGCATGCGTAGTCGTTCGTTTGCACAGCATCTGCACGAAAATGGTTTTCAGAAGGTGTATGTAATTGAGGGAGGATACAAAGCTTTTCGTAATTATGTATTAGATTTTTTCGACCAAAAGTTTAAGCTGCACATTTTAGGCGGCTACACTGGCAGCGGGAAGACGTTTATACTGGATGAGTTGAAACTGATGGGAGAGCAGGTAATAGATTTGGAATATTTTGCACATCACAAAGGTTCGGCTTTTGGGTCACTAGGAGAGACAGCCCAACCCTCTTCACAGCATTTCGAAAATGAATTGTTTGAATATTGGCGCCACTTAGACATACAACGCCCCGTGTGGCTGGAAGATGAGAGTGCTAGAATTGGCTGTGTGCAGATACCGAAAACTCTTTATGCACAAATGCGATCCAACAAGTTGTACTTTATCGATATCCCAAAGGAGGAACGTGCAAAGCTTTTAGTGACAGAATATGCAGGCTTCGACTCTGACCATTTAGCCAAATCTATCAATGATATAGCAAAACGTTTGGGAGGGCAAAGTGTGAAAACGGCTTTGGAAGCTTTAAAGAGCAAAGATTACTTTCAGGTAGCAATGATTACGCTGCAATATTATGATAAAGCCTATTTTAAAGGAGTGGGGAAGAGAGACCCTGAAATGGTGGAGCGTATTCCCTTAAGCACAGTTAATCACATTGAAAATGCAAAACAATTATTAGAAATAGTGAAATAAATGGATGATATAAAACTTACTCAATATAGTCATGGTGCAGGTTGTGGATGTAAAATATCGCCACAAACATTAAGCACTATTCTGCATACAGAATTGTCAAAAGGAAATCATCCTAACTTATTGGTGGGCAATGATAGCAGAGACGATGCTGCAGTATATGATTTAGGAGATGGCACAGGTATTATCAGCACTACCGATTTTTTTATGCCTATTGTCGACGATGCTTTTTCGTTTGGACGAATTGCTGCTGCCAATGCTATTAGCGATGTGTATGCAATGGGTGGAGAGCCTCTTTTGGCAATTGCCATTTTGGGTTGGCCCATAGACAAACTAGCTCCAGAAGTGGCGCAGCAGGTTTTGGAAGGTGGACGAAGCATTTGTGCCGAAGCAGGTATTGCATTGGCTGGAGGGCATAGCATCGATAGCCCTGAACCTATTTTTGGATTGGCAGTAACTGGCAGAGTCGATATCAAAAACCTGAAGCGCAATGATACTGCTGAAGAGGATTGCCAGTTGTTTATAACAAAACCTTTGGGAGTAGGCATTTTGACTACTGCACAAAAGCAAGGAAAACTGAAAGAGGAGGATGCTGATTATGCCCCCAACTCAATGATGCAACTCAATAAAATAGGTGGCAAATTGTCCAAAATATCTGGAATAAAAGCTATGACAGATGTTACTGGCTTTGGATTGTTGGGTCATTTGGTGGAAATGTGCGAGGGGAGTAACCTTTCTGCTGAAATAGTGTTGGATAAGATTCCATTGTTACCAAAAGTGCAAGAATATTTAAAACAAGCGTGCATTCCTGGCGGAACGTATCGCAATTGGAGTAGTTATGGTGATAAAGTGGAACTTCGTTCTGATGATGATAAACTTATTTTGTGTGACCCACAAACAAGTGGTGGTTTGATGATTGCAGTAGAGCCTTCAACAATTGCAGAAGTGAAATCTCTATTAGCTCAAGAGGGATTGCAAGTAGAATCTTTTGGAAAGATGGTGAAGAGAGGCGAAAGATTAATTGTGGTAAAATAGTTCTCTCAGTTCTCCTTGTGGCGTTCTCACTTCCGATTCGTGGTAAAACTCACTTCTATCGATTACCTCACCCACAAATAGGGTGGGAAGTAATATCCATAATGATGTTTGAGGCATCACAATAAAAAGTATAAACGGAAGCGTCAGCGTTAGAAGTCTAACAGCAGATAGAGTAGGGTGGTGCTTCACTTTATTGTTACAGAACGTTGTTTTTCTATAGATATACAAACCCCCTTTTAGAAGTGTCAATAGTCCTATTAACAGGGGTATATTGGCAAGCCATGCAAAAAGAAAAGGAGCTGTAATCCATGCCATTGCACTATGCAATTTGAGGTTGTCGGCACGAATAAAGAATTTATACACCATATCTATCGATACTAAAGTGAATGCACCAAAAACAATTGCAGCAATGCCAACTGTTTTGCTATCCACAAATGAGAGTAAGTTGCCCATTCCCAATAGGTTGTCTTTCATAAAGAGCGATAGTGCACCCAATCCGAAAAAGGCAGAGAAAGAGAAGATTTCTCGGCTCAACCACGAACCCTTTACATTGAGTATAAAGCGCCATATACGAAACTTTTTGCCAACATGAATAGTTGTTAGAGCAATAGCAATGAGTGCCAACAAAACAAAGAGAATTGGCGATATAGCAACTTGGCTAGTAATCGCTGCTGCTTGCCAAGCTATCAAGCCCGCTGCTGCAAGTGAGAAAAGCACCAATGTCCACTCTTTACTCAATTCAACCTTTGTTTTCAATTTGGGCAGATAGCTTGCTGCTTTTTCATTATCAATAACAGGAGCATCAATATTTTCGATGGTTGGCATCTCATGTTCTTTGCGAAGCGGTACAAGTTGTATTGAGGGTCCAATGCCTGCATCTACAAAGCCTGGAGTGAGGTGTTTCTTTAAATCTACCTCTTCGTTGGTGCCATACTCCAATGCACCAACAGGACAAGCCGCTACACAAGCCGGTTTTAGGTTATCAGAAATTCTATCGATACAGAAATTGCACTTCTCCACAATTTTTGTTTGCTCATTAAATTTTGGAGCATCGTATGGACAAGCCCACGTGCAGTAGGTGCAACCAATGCAAGCCTCCGCATTGTGGATAATAGCACCCGTATCTTTGTCTCTACTATAAGCCAAAGCTGGGCAGTTTGTCATGCAAGGAGCATCGTCGCAGTGGTTGCATGCCAGCGAGTAGTGAAAAACGGGTAGTGTTGGGTGTTTTATATAGTTGTGGCTATTCACTGTGCGCCAATTGAGGGGCGGTGTTGTTCCGTTTTCTATGGTACAAGCCACCACGCAAGCCATGCAGCCCACACATTTGTTAGTATCAAAAATAAATGCATTCTTTGCCATATCTATATCTTCTTTATTTCTACCCATGTGTTGTGAAATGCCGTTCCGTGTCCCATATCTGTCTCCACTCCCTCTGTAAACATGTTGGGAGTAGCCCCATCAATACCCCAATGTCCATTGGTGAGCACCACATCTCCCAATCTGAGACCCATATCGAATTGCACCCTAACATGCGATTTACCCTCATTATTAAACAGTTGCACCATCTCGTTGTTTTCAATGCCTCTTGTTTCTGCATCATTGGGGTGTACAAAAAGGAATGCCTCTTGTTCAAACTGCTTGATAATGTTGAGGTTGCCAAACTGAGAGTGTATTCTGTATTTTGAGTTGGGTGATAGCATTTGCAGTGGGAAAGGTTTATCCTGCACCAATGGCACATAATCGGGTAGGGGGTCAACGCCCCATCGCTCCTTTGCTTGCTGGCTATAGAGCTCTATTTTTCCTGATGGTGTTCTATAGATATTGTCAGCAAATGCAATCTCCTCAAACGAATGAGCCAACATGGGACCCTCTTTCAAGCCCTTCAAGGTTATCTCGGGGAATGGCTTTAGAAATCTTTCTAAATAATCTTCAATCGCTTGGTCTGTTGGTGCTGGAATATTTTCTTCAATCTCTTTTTTATCCATACCCAACTTATGGGCAAGCAGATAGTATATTTCAGTTTCAGGTTTTACCTCACCTGCTAGTTCAACCACTTTTTGTTTCAACTGAATGTAAGGATTCCAATACGAACCAATAATATCCGACTGCTCGAACATGTTCTTGGCAGGCAGTATAATATCTGCTTCATAAGCTGTATCGTTCATAAACTGCTCTACCACAACACGAAAATCTGCTCTGCGAAAAGCCTTTCTAATCTTGTTGGTGTTGGGGTTTTGTGTCAAAGGGTTGCCCCTCTCCACCCAAATCATCTTTATTTCAGGGTCTACCATCTTTAGCATATCCTCGCCCAGTTTTGCTACCGATATTTTTCTTCTAAAGCAAGGGTGCTCTGTGCCTGGATAATACGATTCTGGCTCTTTTACATCATCAAAAATAAAGCTTTGCAGGTTGGCATAGTGCCAGCAAGCACCCTGTTTACCAATGTTTCCGGTAATTACTGAAAGAGCAAGTAGGCAACGTGTGGTTTGTCCACCATTTTCGTAGCGTTGCATTCCATAACCAGGAATTAGTGTCATTGGTTTGGTTGTGCCAATCAGTTTTGCCAACTCTCTGATGGAAGTTGGTGAGATGCGGCAAATATTAGACACTTTTTCAGGTGTATAGGGCTCTACACGCTCTTTAAACTGCTCAAATCCAATAACGTTTTGCTCTATAAAGTGGTGATCAATCCAATCGTTTTTAATTATCTCTCTTGCCAAACCCAGTGCTAGCGCTCCATCTGTACCCGATTTTATCTGATACAGACTATTTGCTCTATCCGCCGAGAGTGTTCTTCGTGGATCGATTACAACATAGTGAGCACCCCTCTGCTGTGCTTTCTCTATTGGAATCATCTGCTGAATATTGCTCTCTACAGGGTTTTTTCCCCACACAACAATCAGTTTTGCATGTTCCAAATCCCATGGTGCATTGTGTTTGCTCTCTCCCAATGTTAATCGTGTAGCCTCCAATCCGGCGGGCCAACAGAGGTTGCCATAAGTGGTAGTTGCTCCACCATACATTCTCCAAAAGTTGGTGCTCACCCCATTTAGCAGCCCCGACATGCCGCTTGCTGCAAAAAACAAAACAGAGTGCGGTCCATACTCCTTTTTATAGTAACTCAACTTCTCTGCAATTGTATCAATTGCCTCTTGCCAGCTTATACGTTCGTATTTGCCCTCTGCAACACGTTTTTGTGGATACAAAATTCTATCTTTCGAGTTGGCTCGCTCCACATAAGCTAGTCCCTTTATGCACGGACCATCGGGTGTAGCAAGGTTTTGCTCATGTGGCTCTATGCTTTTCACAATATTATCTTCAACCCCTACTTTAAAACTGCATGTACTATAGCAGTTTCTGGGGCAAGCACTCGAAATTAGCTTCATATATCTATCTCTTTTTTATCTAATTATTGTGACACAAAAATCTATTAGCCTGCTACACCCTTAATACAGGTGTTTATGGTCTGCTAAATTATACAAAAAATAGCAACTACTAATGGGTTTGAATGATAAATATTGATTTTGGCACATTAGAAGCATCTTCTATCGGCAATGGTAGGTATTTTTTTCTAAGTGCTTCTACTGTGGTAGATTTGGCAATAGCTATTGAAACTCTCATCTACCATGGTAGAAACAACAAAATGTGTTGAAATTAGCATCCACCATGGTAGATGTGTTGTGAAAAGAGATAAAACTTGCATTTTTGATAATTTATTGACTGTTTAAAGCCTATTCCTTGTTTTGTGGTGAATTTATTCGATATTTGCATCAAATAACTTTATTTCATCATGTAGAATAATTTGCTCAACTTCACCTTTTTCTTGTTTCATCCCAAAAAACCTTCATAGAAGGCATAAATACACGATATTTTGCAAAAAAAGGAGCATTTATTTTTTTCAAAGCAGATCTACCACCGTAGATTCAATTTTCAAGAGTTGTTTGTCCAATCTACCATGGTAGATTGGCTTTTGGTAGGTTTGACAATAAATAAATTATGCTGCTGAAGTTAATTAATGGCTGACGGTGAAAGTAGTTCTCTTTTTATTGATTGTTCTTTTCTATGTTTCCACCCATAGCTAATGGGTATTCATTCTCTTTGTTTTTCTAAAATACTCCTGCTCAACTGTTACTTCTGCTTGCTCCATTCTGTATTTAGCAGGAGTAGTTCCTTCTAACTTAGTAAAAGCACGATAAAATGAGCTAATACTTGAAAAGCCAGCCTTAGCGGCTATCTCGTTAAGTGTTAGTTGCTCATCTGCTACTTCTTTTGATGAGAGTTTCTCTTTAGCGTATATTATGCGGTATGAATTAATGTAATCCGAGAAATTGGATTGAGTCTTAAGTTTTATTAGTTGTGAAATATAAGTTCTGTTCGATCCTAATATTACCGCTAAATCATTTATTCTTAATTCAGGATTTCTGAAGATTTGCTCATTCTTTAATAAATGCTCCATATTATCAAAAATCTCATCCAATAAGATGTTTTTATCTTTATGATTATTCTCGCTTGTTGGCTCTTCCTTATTTTTAGATATCTCTCCAATCTTACCATCCTGAGTATAGTAGAAATAAAGTACTCCAAGAAAAGATGTCGAATGGATAATGAAAGGCAAAACTAAAATGTAGGGACTATTAGTAAAAAAGTTGTTACCCATAATGTTTGATATCATAGCCGCTATGCCACTGATTAATAGAAAAAGAAGAGGCACCCTTATATTGGATAATTTTCGATTTATTATGTTTGAAAAGAAATCAGATGGTTTTGCATCGAGGGTTATGATATGTTTCGATCCGAAAAAAATGTAAGAATTAGTTCTATTACAAGAATAACTTCAAAAATGTTCATTCTTAAAGTTTGCAGTCTGACTAGTGTGGAGAGCTGCCCACTGCTTGGTTGGTTGTGATACAATATCTCATTCGTAAATACATCAATCTCCTGTGGACTCATCATTATATAGATAACTATAGAAAATATAGTCAAAGAGACTGCTGGTAGTAATAACCATGCCCACCTATAATCAATTTTTTTATCTACAGTTAAAAGGCGAATATAGTAGTAATAAAGAGGATACACAGAAAGTGAAGTGAAAACCCAAATAATATCAATAACATAGTGTTGATAATTGGAGTTGAAATTGATAAAAGCCGAAAGAATGATAAAACT
>ERZ1032852.377-NODE-377-length-10936-cov-8.633673_pt1 | contig 10936 bp, 11 predicted proteins | sample MGYA00516689_ERZ1032852 | MGnify/ENA primary metagenome ERZ1032852 (study PRJEB33719, sample SAMN04262499) | wastewater metagenome | biome: rural village; feature: composting latrine chamber; material: composting feces with ash | place: El Salvador | collected...
GAAGCGAGTTATTTATCAGATAGCCTATAAATCGGTAACGGGTCACGAAATAGTGGAAGTCGAGATATTTAGCTGTAAATAAGACACAAGCGAAACTTGAGTAAAAGTTTTACATTGCTCGGGATAATTGATTAACTTCGCGGGAATCACTACTTAATGATAAGTTATTTGTCTTTATAATTTGAACTATCTTGCTCATATATATTTTTCAGGATCAAACCGTCAAGTTGCCGTTGGCAATTTCATAGGAGATTTTGTAAAAGGTAGAAGTTACGAGAAATACCCTCTCTGTTTCCAAAAAGGGATCCTTTTACACAGGAAGATTGATCATTTTACCGATACCCACCCAATATTCCGGGATACGGTGGATATACTTCGTCCATCTTTCGGGCGATATTCCGGAATAATGGCAGACATGTATTACGACTACCTGCTCGCCTCTGATTTTGAACGGTACAGCAACGGGCAGAGCCTCGGCAAGTTCTCCCGTGATTTTTATCTCTCGGCTTTGTTGTACTACCGATGGTTGCCCAAAAAGGTCAAAGGGTTCATTTTCCATTTCATACGAACCAACCGTCTCAAGGAATATGCCACCTACGACGGACTGCAACATTCGCTCGAAATCATGTCTGTTTACAATAGCCCTGCAATCAATCCTACTCTTGGAATCGAGGTTCTTGCAACAAACGAGGCACAACTGAGAATCCTTTTCGATAAGTTCATGGCAGAGGCGCGGCAAAAGTTTCCCCACCAAGGATAATAACACCTGATAATCAGATAAATACCGGACATCCTCTTTCGAGGTTGTACACGTACAGTAATAACAACACTATTCAAGTGGTATTGGATGAGGGGAAGACCTCTTTTCACGTGCACGCGCAGAAGCTACCCGATGATGCCGGGGCAGTTGGTTGAATACGATAAAACTACTTTACGACCACGCTAAGCAACCTGAAAAACTCGACGAACGATAATTAAAAACGATTAACTGCCAAAGGTAAACTCATCGTTATCAAATCAAATTAAATAAAGGGGAAAGACCGCTGTCATACAAACAGAACAAGAAGGAGCAAGAAAGCGTTATGCCAGTAGACAGAGGTAAGCAGAAAATTATTAAGAAAATTGCATATTCCTTTAATTTTGTCTACGTTTAACGTATAATTTGGTTGGCATACCCTCTCCAAAGGAGGTTGGTCAAATTAGTAGCATTCAATTAGGCGCAATCTATTTATTTTGAAGCAACTTACTACATATACATATATCGTGACTGTCTTCTTGCTCGTGGTTAGTACGATAATGCCCGGGGGGGAGGCCAATGCTCAGTCGGGTTCAGGCACCGTGACGGTTAACCTGGTGTTGCGCCCGGTACAAACCATCACTGTCACCACTTCCCAGCAGACGACCGATATACTCTATGCTTCCGTTAATGATTACCAATATGGGGTGTCGGTAACCCAAGACGATCACCTTACAGTTTTCAGTACCGGCGGGTTCATAGTATCAGTGGAGGTATCAAACAACAACTTCACCCGGGTAGGCGGTTCAGAAACCATACCGGCAAGCGATGTCATCATTCGTCCTACCGCGGGCACGAACAACAATACGGGCCCTGAATACTTCAACGTACCCCTATCCACTTCTTCCCGACCTATTATCTCGTCAGAAACCGGGGGTAGGGATTTAAAATACAGCATTGTTTACGACAACTCGGCTACGGGATCGCCCAACCGATATATTAACCGGTACGTGAAAGCGGATGGTGCGGAGACGGTCTATCGTTCACAAGTAACCTACACCATTACCACCCGTTAGCACCGCTGTATCACCGGTAACGCGTAGGACAGTACCACTTTGCGTCATAATAACGTGCACAACATCAAAAAAATCTCTTCACGTTTATTGTTCTCGATTGCACTTGAATCACAAACGGTTCCATCTCGTTCACTTTCCCCACCTCTATAGTAAATGTCCTGGTTGGCTCTTCGCAATAGGTGTATTCGGCGAGGGATGCCTCATCGAGGGTAATACTATACTCACCCACTGGTAGGAACCCGAGGAGTTGTCCTTCCGCGTTAGTTATCAATGTCCGGGTAAAAGACTTATCAGTAACACCTGTAACAACAAAACGTAACCCTTCGTGTTTCAGTGTCGCCTCCACGCTATTCTCACCTATCTTATAGGTAATGCTTCCCCTCATCGTGCCGCTTTGCCTTAGGGGTATATCCATAGTAGTCCGCGAGGAGTTGACCTCTATCTTCTTTTGCTCGAAAAACCATCGGCTGGACATTGTAGGTTTCACTGTATATTCGCCATACGGCACTAACTTGTATTTTAACGTGAGTTCGATGTAAGAAAAGTAGATAAAAACAAGGAAAATAGCGGAAAAATTAGTAATTTTAAAGCGCTGAAAGCTAAAATATTCACTAATAATTCCGCTATGATTTCCGACCATAAAATTACAGAAATTTATTTCATAATTGACGAATTTTTCAAAGAATTTGATCATCTCATCAAGGATCACTCGCTGCAGGATGCGCGAACAAAGAAAAGAAAACGTAAATTCACCATGTCTCAAAGCGAAGTGATGACCATCCTGATCTTGTTCCATAGCGGGGCATTCAAGAACTTGAAAAGCTTTTATGTCTTTTACGTCCAAAAGCACATGCGGAAAGATTTCCCGCAGACTGTGTCCTACAATCGTTTTGTAGAACTGCAACGTAAAGTTTGCGTACCGCTGGCGGTCTTTGTCAAGATGATGTGCATGGGCAGATGTACCGGAATCTCCTTTATCGACTCCACCCCGCTTCGTAGCTGCCATATAAAGAGGGAGAAACAGCATAAGACATTCAAAGATATCGCCCAAAAAGGGCAATGTTCCATCGGCTGGTTCTATGGATTCAAGCTCCACTTGATCATCAACGACAGGGGAGAAATCCTGGACTTTATCCTTACTCCCGGCAACGTGGATGACAGGGAACCGCTCAAGAGCATGGACCTTCATAAACGGATCTTCGGGAAACTCTTTGGTGATAAGGGATACATATCAAAAGACTTGTTCGAGCAGCTCTTTATTGACGGGGTGCACCTTGTCACCAGGCTACGGAAGAACATGAAAAATGCCCTGATGCTGTTGCATGACCGGATCATGCTCAGGAAGAGGGCGTTGATCGAATCGGTGAATGATGAACTGAAAAATATGTGTCAGATAGAGCATACAAGACACAGGTGTTTTGACAATTTTATTGTCAATATATTATCAGCCTTGGCAGCGTACTCTTTCTTTGACAAAAAGCCCTCTATTAATACGATAGACGACTTGGTAGAAAAAGGGGAATTAGTGGTTGCTTAGATCGAACTCAGGTTACTTTACAAAAAAAGACACCCGTTTATTCTTTTTTAACTAAATTAGTTATATATCGGCAACCCTGAATCGGGTAATAATCACATATAATACTGATTACAAGATTATTGCGTCAAGAATTAAAAAACTGTCTAAATCAGGCAAAGCACACTTAAATAATAAAACGTAACATGAACATGTCTTTTTTTTGAAAATAGAAACACGTGGGGGTCTTTTTCATTGCAATTTAGACTGAAGGACGAAGAAGGTAAAAAAGAACTCATCTATTACATATATACCACATTATTGCAATACGCTGTAAAACTGCTTGTTACAAAAAAACGCTTGCAAGGGTCTTTCGAAGGAATGGCAAAGCTTGTTATTTTTACCAATCATGCCCTATTTGACTAAAATAACTTCACGATTCGCTCGATGCCTCCCGCCAACTGTTCCACCTCTTCTTTGGTGTTATAAAAGGCTAACGAGGCACGGACAGTTCCGTCGATACCCAGTTCTCGCATCAAGGGCTCGGCACAATGGTGTCCCGTTCGCACGGCAATACCCATCCTATCAAGCAACGTACCCAAATCATACGGGTGAACCCCGTCTACCAAGAACGAAATCACGCTGCTTTTCTTCGCGGCGGTACCGATAACACGCAGCCCGGGAATAGATAAAAGCCGTCCGGTCGCGTAATCGAGCAACTCCTTTTCGTACCGAGCAATGCCATCGAGTCCTAACGAGGAGACATAACGTAGGGCAACAGCAAGTGCTGCCGTTCCAACGAAATCAGGCGTTCCTGCCTCGAATTTAAACGGGAGGCGGTTATAGGTTTTCTTCTCGAACGACACGCTTTCGATCATCTCGCCCCCGCCTTGATACGGGGGAAGTGCTTCGAGCCATTTCTCTTTCCCGTAGAGAACACCCACGCCGGTGGGCCCGTAAACCTTGTGGGAAGAGAAAACCAAGAAATCACAATCCAACGCTTGCACGTCTACCGCGCAGTGCTGCACGCTCTGGGCGGCATCGATAAGCACGGGAACGCCATGCAACCGGGCAATCTTCACGATCTCTTCCACGGGATTAATCGTTCCTAGCACGTTGGAAATATGAGCAACGGCAATCAACTTGGTACAGGGCGTGATCAACTTCTCGAACTCCTCCATGATCAGCTCGCCCTTGTCATTGATAGGTGCCACCTTCAGCTGAAGGCCGTACCTTTCGCATTGCAGTTGCCAGGGAACAATGTTGGAGTGATGCTCCATGGCCGTGATCAGGATCTCGTCGCCGGCAAGACACTGGCTGCTGCAATAGGACGCGGCCACCAGGTTGATCGATTCGGTAGTACCCCGCGTGAAGACGATCTCGTTGGGAGAGGCAGCGTGGATAAACTCCTGCACTTCCTTCCGGGATGTCTCGTGCTCGTCGGTTGCAGCTTGGCTAAGAAAATGTACTCCCCGGTGCACGTTGGCGTTCACGGTGGAGTACATCTCGGTAATCTTTTCAATCACTTGCCTCGGCTTTTGCGTCGTGGCAGCATTGTCAAAATACACCAAGGGCTTGCCGTATACTTCCCGGGTAAGAATCGGGAAGTCGGCACGTATCCTATCTATATTGAACTCTTTCAATGTTTTGTCATTAAATCATCACATCACCGAATCTTCACATCATCAAATCGGCTACTTGCATATCTCGGGATTCCCGCAACGGGACAACTCACCGCGGAAGCGCTTTTCGACCAATGTCATCAGCCTTTCCTGCAGCGCGGGTACCCGCACCATGTCCACCACGTCGCGGGTGAACGCTACCATTAGCATCAGTTCCGCTTCTTCCCGGCTAATACCCCGTGCCTGCATGTAGAATTGGGCTTCTTCATCGAGGTGTCCGGTCGTGAGCCCGTGCGAGCACCGTACGTCATCGGCATAAATCTCGAGCTGCGGCTTCGAAAACATCTTTGCCCGGTCTGACGTGACCAAGTTCCGGTTGGTCTGGTACGCCAATGTTTTTTGGGCGTCTTTTTCTACCAAGATCTTCCCGCAAAAGACTCCGGTAGACTCTTCCTGCAACACCGTTTTGAACAACTCGTTGCTGGTACATTCGGGAACGGAGTGATCCAAGAAAGCAAAGTTATCGATATGCTGGTCTTTATCACAAATAGCCAGCCCGGCGGCATGCACGTCGGCATGCTTACCCAAGAGCCTGTAGCGGTAATTATTCCGGGTGTACCCGTTGTGGAGAGTCATGCCGGTAGTTATAACGACAGAGCGTTCTTGTTGCTCGCTAAACAGGTTGTTCAGGCGAACCACCTCGCTCGAGTTCTCTTCCAGTTCGTACACGTCCACTTGGGCCGAGGCCGCGGCGGCGATCTCGGTAACCTGGGTCACCACGAACCGCCCATCGTCCAACGTGTGGTCGCACACGAGCAGCTTCACTTGCGCGTTCTCCTCGGCGATAACCAATATTCGGCGGTTCACGCTCAGGTTCTCTTTTCCTTGCAAGATGTTAATCAACTGCAAAGGTTTTTCGACTGCCACGTTCTTCGGCACGTATACCACGAAGCCATCTTGAGCGAACATGGTGTTGTAAGCCACCAGGCCGTTATCGGAGTAGTCGGCAATCTTCGCGTAATGGGCATCAAATTGCTCGGGGTATTTATCGGCGAAGGCCTGTAAGCTCCCCGCGAACACTCCCTCGGGGAGCGGCTCCTTCTGCTCGACTTTATCGTAGTACCTGTCGTTGACCAAAAAGTAGAGGTAGGTGGACAGGTTGGGGACATCGCACTTGAACGCGTCGTAGGGGTTCACCTCCACGGGAACGTTCCGAAGATTCAACTCGAGGCTGGCATCAAAAGCACGAGCAATATTCGAATGCTTGTAATCTTCCAGCTTTGAAGTGGGAAATCCGATCTGCTTGAACGTTTCGAAAGCAGCATCGCGATGCTTGTTCATCCCTTTCACGGAATGAGCATCGAGATCTGTTCGGGACTGTAAAAACAGATCGATATATTGTTGTTCTATCATTTTATTCCTGTTCTATTCGATTCACGGGTTAAGGGGTTATCAGCCAATCGTAGCCTCTCTTCTCGAGCTCTAATGCCAAATCGGGTCCACCGGATCTCACGATCTTGCCACCGTGCAACACGTGCACGTGGTCGGGCTTGATGTACTCCAGCAGGCGCTGGTAGTGCGTGATAAGAATGGTGGCATTCTCCTTGGTCTGGAGCTTGTTCACCCCTTCGGCCACTACCCTCAACGCGTCGATATCGAGTCCCGAGTCCGTCTCGTCCAAGATCGACAGCAGGGGGCTTATCATCGCCATCTGGAATATCTCGTTTTTCTTTTTTTCACCTCCCGAGAATCCTTCGTTCACCGAACGGCTCACCAACTGGCTATCCATACCGAGCAGTTCTCGCTTGTCGCGCATCAGCTTGAGGAAATCGGTGGCCGAGATGGCACCCTCGTTCCTGTACTTTCGTTGCTCGTTGATGGCCGCGCGCATGAAATTAACCATACTCACCCCGGGGATCTCCACCGGGTACTGGAAGCTGAGGAAAAGCCCTTCGCAGGCGCGTTCTTCGGGTTCTAACTCGAGGAGGTCTTTATCTTTAAACGTGATGCTACCACGTGTTACTTCAAACTTCGGGTTCCCTGCCAACACGGAGGCCAAGGTACTTTTACCGGACCCGTTGGGCCCCATAACGGCATGAATCTCACCGGGGTTCACTTCCAAATCAACCCCTTTTAAAATTTCCTGCTCTTCCACGATGGCATGCAGGTCCTTGATTTTTAACATATTTGTTTTTATGAATTATACGTGTTAAGCGGGCTTTTTCACGAGACACCGCATTATAAATACAACATTTTATCGCGTTATCTACTCCCGGCCACCGGCACGCTTCGAGCAAACGCGCGATTTGCTGCCGTGGCCTGTCAAAATGCAAGTGGTTGAATGACAAAGGGAGAAATTATCGCCCTTGAATAACAACCAGCCTCCTCGATTTGTTCTATCGCTTCACTCCTTTTCTCCTTCCGAGATAATATCTTCCGCGACTTTGATCTTCTTGAACAGGTCCGAAGCGAACACGAAATCATTCAGCTTTTCGTTATCGGCATCCATGATCTCCGATTTGGAGCCTTCCCATTCCTTGATTCCCTCGTTGAGAAAGATCACGTTATCCCCGATATTGATGACCGAGTTCATATCGTGAGAAACCACGATCGTAGTCATCGAGAAGTCGTACGTGATATCGTGTATCAACTCGTCGATAAGCTGCGAAGTCTTCGGGTCGAGCCCCGAGTTGGGTTCGTCGCAGAACAAGTACTTCGGATTGAGCGAAATGGCCCGGGCGATAGCCGCCCGTTTCATCATCCCCCCGCTAATCTCGGACGGGTAGAGGTCGGCCGCGCTCGACAGGTTCACCCGCTCGAGGCAAAACTCGGCCCTTTTCCGGCGCTCTCGCTTGTTTTTGCGGGAGAAGACGTCGAGGGGAAACATCACGTTCTCCAATACAGTCTTGGAATCGAACAGTGCCGATCCTTGGAAAAGCATCCCGATATCGCGGCGCAATCGCCTCACCTCGCGGTGCCTCATCACGATGAAATTCCTCCCGTCGTACATTATTTGTCCGGACGTGGGCTGGAGGAGGCCGACGATGCATTTCAGCAACACGGTTTTCCCGGACCCGCTTTTGCCGATAATCATGTTCACCTCTCCTTTTTGGAAGGTGGCATCGATATCTTTCAAGACCGGCTGCCCGTCGAACTCCTTGTTTAATTTTTTTACTTCTACCATTCCCTGTCCGTTACCCCATTGCCAACTGGGTGAAAACCAAGTCGGTCATGAGAATTAAAATACTGTTGATTACCACCGAGTTGGTGCTGGCGATGCCCACGTCGAGTGCTCCACCTTTCGCGTTGTACCCGAAATACGCGGCCACCGACGCGATGATGAAACCGAACAGCATCGATTTAGCGATGGAGTACCAGACAAACGACTCCCTGAAAAACGCCTGTATACCATATATATAGGTCTCCACTGACGGGGTGCCCAGTATCAAGCAGATCATGTACCCTCCAAACAGCCCCATGAACATGCTAAAGATTACCAGCACCGGCATAAAAGCCACGAAGGAGGCTATCTTGGGCAATATAAGATAGTTAGCCGAGTTCACTCCCATGATTTCCAACGCGTCGATCTGCTCGGTCACCCGCATTGTCCCGATCTCGGAGGCCACGTTCGATCCCACCTTTCCCGAGAGGATGAGGCACATGATGGTGGATGAGAACTCCAGTAGGATAATTTCTCGCGACACCACCCCCACGGTGAAGCGCGGCAACATGGGGGAGTCCACGTTGAGCGCGATCTGCAGTACGATCACCGCCCCGATGAAGAAGGAGATAACGATCACGATCCAGATGGAGTTGACCCCAAGGAAATAGACTCCTTTCAGGAACTCTTTCACGAACTCACGCATGCGGTCAGGCACCGAGAGTACCCTCTTCATCAACAGCGCGTATTCTCCCACGCTTTCTATGGAATGGATGAACTTCATGTGGTTTTGTTTTTGCAAAGATAATACCTGCCGGGTAATTTTACCCTAAGCGTGAAAAAAAACACGCTGCACGGGTAAAATCGGACCGTTATTCTCTATATTTTAAAGCGGGCTCCTCTACTAAATCCTTCAAGAGGAGATCGGTCTTACTGTCGTACATGCAACTACGCGACTCGAGCAGCACCTCCCAGTGCGCGTGAAACTCGTCTTCCGTATCGGTCAGGAAATCCTCCGACCCTCTGGCATCAAGCTTGGCCATCAAGTAATTCACCGTGATGAGATTGATATCTACTGCCGGCTGAAAAGCGATCACCCGTTCGTCATCCAACGACGGCGTGGGGGAAATCACGTTCACCTCGAACAAGTCGTCCAAGATAATATGGGTAAGGCGCGACGGCACTTGGCATCGCTCCGAAAGCTGGTCAGCCGTTAGCGGCGGCAACTCCTTCGCGAAGCGCCGCACGATCTCCGTGACGATCACCAGCGTGAAGAAATCCTTGTACCTCCTGCTGATATTCCTCGTTTCTTTCTCGAAAGAAAACTTGCCCACGTTTTGCGCCGCGTACGAGATCTCGGCCCCGATAAGGGCGATGAACCACGAGAACTGGATCCAGAGGAGCATCAGCGGGATGGCCGCGAACGTACCGTAAATGGCGTTATACCGGGTAATCCATAGCTGCCCGCTCAAGTAAAGCATCTGGAAAAACTGGAACGCGATCCCCGCGACTACACCCGCTATCAGCGCGTTCTGGAATTTCACCTTTGTATTGGGCAAAAACTTGTATAACGCCGTGAAGAGCAAGATGATAAGCACGAAAGGAACAATATCCAGTAACCGGGGAATAAACGGGTAAAGGATGTAGATGATCTTGAGCGTGTCATTCTGCGGGTAGCTGATGATATTGAGCGCGTTGATCAAAATAAAGAAGAGCGGCATGAAGAGCACCAGTGCCAAGTAATCGGTCACTTTTCGGGGAATGCTACGCCCCCTGCTCACTTGCCATATCTTGTTGAAGTTGTTCTCGATATCATTGAAAAGAAGCAGGATGGTATACAGGAACAAGAGGATACCGACTCCCGCGAATACCCCGCCTCCCTTGGCTTCTTCCAGCGAGTTGTTGATGATCTGGAACAAGAGATCAAGGAATTCTCGCGTACGGTCGCCGGCGGTGGCTTCTCCAGGAAGCAAAGTTTCCCCGGAGCTTTCAAGCACCTCGCCGCCTATATCCATCCCGTTCGTGCCAAACCTTTCCTGGGCAATCACGAGCGTGTCATCAGGCAGGGGAGCAATCCTCGTCATCTCCGCCTCGGGCCTCTCTCCCGTCATCAAGTTGAAGATGCTGCTTTGCATGATGTTCTCTATGCCGAACCCGCGGGCAATAGCAAAAATCACGGCAAGCAAGGGGACGATGGAGAGAAGGGTTCTATAGGTGAGCGATCGCGCGCTGGCCGCGATGTTTAACTCCTGCACGTTGCGCACGGTGAGCATGACCGTCTTGATCGCGTTAAAGAGGATATTCTTCTTGTTGGACATCGCCTCCGGATTCAGGCGCCAGATATCGTACGACAAGAAGTGAATCAGGTCCATTACCCGATTTCTAAGCCGCGCGACCCTGCCCGGCTCTTCTCCTTCATCGCGATTTCTTCTTTTACCGTTATTCGCCATGTCCTTGATCGTTATAATAAAAAAGCAGCCGGTCTATAAGCCGGGTTCTGTATCCCGATAGATCGGGCGTTTGTCATTTATCTGCGGAATGATGTCGCCACCCTCCTTTAGCGGCCTACCCCTCGGCATCGGGCGAGCAACCCTACATATCCGATATACATGGCCTTGCAACCCATAACACGTACGGCATGCCGTGTTGCCACGGCACCCGGTGAGCTCTTACCTCACCTTTTCACCCTTACCCCGGCAGTACCGGAGCGGTTATTTTCTGTTACGCTCGTCTGCCCTCGCGAACAGCTTCCCGTTAGGAAGTATGGCGCTCTATGTTGCCCGGACTTTCCTCCCTCCCGCGTGGGAGAGCGACAAACCGACCTGCTGC
>ERZ1032852.378-NODE-378-length-10895-cov-16.963007_pt1 | contig 10895 bp, 9 predicted proteins | sample MGYA00516689_ERZ1032852 | MGnify/ENA primary metagenome ERZ1032852 (study PRJEB33719, sample SAMN04262499) | wastewater metagenome | biome: rural village; feature: composting latrine chamber; material: composting feces with ash | place: El Salvador | collected...
GTTCGAGCTCCAGGGTGCCCTCGGTCTGCCCCCCGCCGAAGTGGCGGGTGTGGTCGGTGAAGGGCAGCGGCGCCTCCAGGTCCACCTCCTCCAGCGGCATGTTCACCAGCAGGTGGTGATGGCCGGTATCGGGGAAGTCGGCACCGGCCGGGGCGACGCCCATGCCCCTGAGCCCCATGCGCACCGTTACCGGACCGGAAAGAGTCGCCCCATCCTCCGGCGAGATGAGATAGACCTCGGCGCCATCGGGGGCCGAGATGCGCTCCAGGTCCGCCAGGGCCGGCGCCGCGAGAAAGGCACCGGCAAGCAGTCCCAGGGCCAGGGAACAGTTCCGCTTGTACATTGTGGTCGTCTCCTTGGTTTGGCATCCCGCGGCCGCAGGCAGGCGCCTGCGCCGCCTGAACAAGCCTAGCCCAGATAGCGCGGGACGACAGGCTCCGGGGGAGCGACCCGACCGCGCCTCAGCGGGGCACCGCGTCATCCCGAGCGTCATCGAACCAAGGCAGGCGACGCTTGAGCGCGCGCACCGTCCTCGGCACCGCCACCAGGCGCACCAGGTAGGCGAGCGCCAGGCCGCTGACAATCGAGAAGAGCATGCCCTGCCCCACCCGGAACATCAGGGCGGTGAAGAAGGCGGTCAGGATGGCGGTGAAGATCTCTTCCAGGTGCCCCTGGATCCAGGCCTTGTAGGTCGGCTGCATGGAGTGACTCCTTGTCGATATTGAAAGGTGACAGGAACTGCCGGGCCTGCGCGCCCTCAGGCGCCCTCCAGGAAGGCCCGATAGGCCTCCCAGGCATCCTCGACGCCCGCTTCGAGGAAGCGTGCGCCGTGCTCGGCGCTGGCCAGGGAGGGGTCGGAGCCCATGCGCCCGTCGGGGAAGCGCCGGCGGAAGGTGCGGGCATCGCACTGGGCGCTGCCGGCGGGCGCACGGCGCGGCGACATGGCCACATCGCGCACCGTCTGGGGCGCGGCGTACCAGGCCAGCGACACCTCGGAGGCGGTGGCGTGGGAACCCTCGGCCTCGCCGTAGAGGGACTCGGCCAGCTCGCGGCCGCGGCGACCGGCGAACCAGTTGAACAGCTGCAGGTGCAGCTCGCCGACCGCCTCGGGGCCCAGGCTGCGCTCGGCGAGCACCTCGGCGAAGGCCGCGTTCACGGTGGCGATATTCCCCCCGTGGCCGTTGAGCAGGAAGACGTGGGTGAAGCCGTGGTGGGCGAGCGACTCGATGGTGTCGCGCAGCACCGCGACCAGGGTGCTCGGCCGCAGGGTCAGGCTGCCGGGAAAGGCCAGGTGGTGCTGGGCCACGCCGACCGCCTGGGTCGGGCCCACCAGCACCCCGTGGCGCTCGCCCAGCGCCCAGGCGATCGCCTCGGGGCAGAGGGCATCGGTGCCGATCGGGCCGTTGGGCCCGTGCTGCTCGGTGGAGCCGATGGGCAGGATGATGCCCGTCGAGTGTGCCAGGTAGGCGTCTACCTCCTGCCAGGTCGCGTGCTGCAGTCGCATCGATGCTCTCCCCGTTGGCGCCGCTGATGACGCCATGATGGCAGATCCGCCCTGGCGCTGCCCGCCGATCACCGCAGCACGGGGCTCAACGCTCGCGCTGGGACTCCCGCCACTCCTCGGCGGCCTCCTCCACCCCGGGCTCGTCACCGCGGTTCAGGGCCGCCCGGCGATAGGCCTCCTCGTCGCGCACGTCGTCGATCACCGTCATCAGGTCGTCGACATCCACCGGCGCGGTATCATGGACGAAACAGCCGGTGAGTTCGCTCTCCGGATGCAGCTCGCCCGCCTCATAGAGCGCCCAGATCTCCTTGCCGTAGTCGGTGGCCAGCAGCTCCGGGGCGAAGCGGCCGAAGTAGCGGCGCATGTTGTCCACGTCGCGCTCGAACATCCACTCGGCGCTGTTGTTGCCGGCGGCGTCCACCGCCTGGGGCAGGTCGATGATCACCGGGCCGTCGGCGGCCATCAGCACGTTGAACTCGGAGAGATCCCCGTGCACCAGGCCGGCACACAGCATCTTCACCACGTCGCGGATGATCTTGGCGTAGGCCTCGCGGGCCTGCTCGGCGCTCAGGGTGATATCGTCCAGGCGCGGGGCGGTGAAGCCCTCGACGTCACTGATCATCTCCATCAGCAGCACGCCGTCGATGAAGCCATAGGGCTTGGGCACCCGCACGTCCGCCGCGGCCAGCCGATAGAGGGCGTCGACCTCGGCGTTGAGCCAGGCCTGCTCCTGCTCCTTCTGGCCGTAGCGGGTCTTCTTGGCCATGGCCCGGGAGCGGCGGCTGTTGCGCTCGCGGCGCCCCTCCTGGTACTGCACGGCCTGCTTGAAGCTGCGCTGCTTGGCCTCCTTGAAGACCTTGGCGCAGCGCCGCTCGCCGTGGGAGCGCACCACATAGACCTGGGCCTCCTTGCCGCTCATCAGCTGGCCCTCGACCGCCTCGATCAGGCCGTCGTCCACCAGCGGCTGCAGTCGCTTGGGTATCTTCATCTCGTCTCCCGAAATTCGCCGAGGTGCCTCACCGGCCAACCCGACGGGCGCGCACGCTGCGCCCCTTGATTCTGCCATTGAGCAGGCGCGCCAGGGCCTCGTCGGCCACCTCGCGCCGCACGGCCACAAAGGCGCTGTTGGCCAGCACCTTGATCTTGCCCACCTGGTCGCCGGCCAGCCCCGCCTCGCCGGTCAGGGCGCCGAGGATATCGCCGGGGCGCACTTTCTGCTTCTTGCCGGACCCCAGCTGCAGGGTGGCCATGGGCGGCACCAGCGGCTCGCGAGAGAGCACCGAGCGGGGCGGCAGGGTGGCCTCCTCGAGGGGCTCGCCGAGGAAGTCGGCCAGCCGCTCCAGCCGATACTCCTCGCCCTCGCCGACCAGGGTGCAGGCGATGCCGGCGCTGCCGGCCCGGCCGGTACGCCCGACCCGGTGTACATGCACCTCGAGCTCCCGAGCGATGTGGTAGTTGAACACCGCATCCAGCTCGGCGATGTCGAGCCCCCGGGCCGCCACGTCGGTGGCCACCAGGATGGAGGCGCTGCGATTGGCGAAGAGCACCAGCAGCCGGTCGCGGTCGGCCTGCTCCAGATCGCCGTGCAGCGCCAGGGCACTGAAGCCCGCCGCCTCCAGCGCCTGGGCCACCTCGTCGGTCTCGCGCTTGGTGTTGCAGAACACCACGCTTGAGGCCGGGCGGAAGTGCAGCAGCAGCCGGCAGAGCCCCTCCAGGCGCGCCTCGTCGCCACCCCCCACCCGGTAGACCCGCTCATGGATGCTGCCGGCGTCGTGGGTCTCGGCTACCTCCACCGTCACCGGCTCGCGCATCAGCGCCGCGGCCACGGGGCGCACGGCGTCGGAGAAGGTGGCGCTGAACAGCAGCGTCTGGCGCGACGCCGGGGTCTCGGCGACGATCGCCTCGAGGCTCGCCTGGAAGCCCATGTCGAGCATGCGGTCCGCTTCATCCAGCACCAGGGTCTCGAGCCCGTCGAGTGTGAGCGAGCCCTTGCGCAGGTGCTCCTCGATCCGGCCCGGGGTGCCCACCACGATATGCGCGCCGTGGGCCAGGGAGGCGAGCTGGGGACCGAAGGGGGCGCCACCGCACAGAGTCAGCACCTTGACGTTGGGCAGGGTGCGCGCCAGCCGGCGCAGCTCGCCGGCCACCTGGTCGGCCAGCTCCCGGGTCGGGCAGAGGATGAGCCCCTGCACGCGGAAGCTGGCCAGGTCCAGCCGTGAGAGCAGCCCCAGGCCGAAGGCCGCGGTCTTGCCGGAGCCGGTCTTCGCCCGGGCGATCACATCGCGACCGGCCAGGATCGGCGGCAGGCCCTCGGCCTGGATCGGCGTCATGGAGGCGAAACCCAGGGAGGCGAGGTTATCGATCAGCTCCGGTGCCAGCGGCAGCGAGGAAAAAGCGGCATCGGGGGAGGAATCAGACAAGGGAACATCCTGCAGACAGATAAGGGGCCACCGGAGACAGCGAGCGAGCCGGGGTCGATAGCAGCCGGGGTCGACAATGAAAAGCAGCGAAGGCCGGGCGGCACGGGCCGGGGAAGCGGGAGAGTGGAAGGCCTGCAGGATAGCAGAAAGCCGACCGGCACGCTGGAGAAACGACACGCTGCAGAGAGCCGGAATGGGCATACTGCTATGATGGCCAGTAAACTTAATTGCGCCCACACTCCCACTTCCCCCGGCAAAAGCGGGGTCATGATGAGTTGCCGTATCTATGCCCAGTCCTGCCAATGGGGGGAGAGCCCCCTCGCCTGAACAGCGCCGCCACGATGCCCCACTCCCTCCCTTCGGGACACCGCGAGCCGGCGGTGAGCTGAGGAACAGCCTGACATCGATCCGTGATACCTTCAGCAGTCGCCATCACTCGCTGGACTTCGCCTACTCCCACGCCCACTACCTGCGCAACCGGGTGCTGGCCGTCGGGATGATCTTCCTGCTGCTCACGCCCCTCTGGGCCCTGGTCGATGCGGCCATGCTGCCCCACGAGCTGTGGAGCACCACCCTGGTCGGGCGCGGCTTCCTGCTGGCGGGGCTGCTGGTCGTCGTGCTGCTGGCCAGGGCCAGCCGCGAGAGGATCGGCCGTGTCCGCCTGAGTGCGGGGCTGCTGCTGGCGCTGCCGGCGGCCTTCTATGCGCTGGTGCTGTTACTGCTGCCAACCGGTGAAACCGAACGCCTGGCCGGCTACGCCTTTATTCCCTTCCTGCTGGTCGCCGCGCTTAGCGTATTCCCCTTCACCATCATGGAGTCGCTCGCAGCTGGGCTCGCCATGCTCTGGCTGCTAGCCTTTGCCCAGATGGTCGACGGCAGCTGGTTGACCCCGATGGGGCTTGAGGGGCTATGGCTACTCGCCAGCCTGCTGGTGGTCTCGCTGGCCGCCAATCACTTCCAGCTCAGCCTGCTGATGCGGGTTTACCGCCAGGCGACCCATGACCCTCTCACTGGTCTATTCAACCGCGGCGCGCTGAAGCTGCACCTGGACAAGCTCCAGGCCTGGCGGCACGAGGAGCGATCGGATGGCAACCTACCCGCCTGCGCGGTACTGATGATGGATATCGACCACTTCAAGAAGATCAATGATACACACGGCCACTCCGTTGGGGATCTGGTGCTGGGAGAGTTTGCCCAGATACTGGTCAGCCAGACACGAGAAGAAGACTGCGTGGCGCGCTATGGCGGCGAGGAATTCGTCATCCTACTGGTCAACACTGACATTCGCCGGGCCAGAGAGGTGGCAGAACGCATTCGCTGGGCCGTGGAGGCGCACCACTTCCCCGACCACGAACACCAGCGAGTGCCCGTCACCACCAGCATCGGTGTGGCCGGCCTTAAGGAGGACGAAACGCCGGAGCAGGCCCTGGTGCGGGCCGATGCCGCCCTCTATCGCGCCAAGGAAGCGGGTCGCAACCGGATCATGACAGCGGCCTGAACGCGGCTTCCCGCGGCCTGCGTCAAGACACCGCCCTTGCGCCGCCGCGGCGCACCCCCACCCTGTGCCATAGTGAATCCATCATTCACGATGGAAGGAGAGCCCGATGCAGCAACGTGAGGTCGATATCGCCATCATCGGCGCCGGCAGCGCCGGCCTGAGCGCCTGGCATGCCGCTCGCCGGCACAGCGACAGCGTACTGCTGATCGAGGGGGGCGAGTACGGCACCACCTGCGCCCGGGTGGGCTGCATGCCCTCGAAGCTGCTGATTGCCGCCGCCGAGGCCGCCCATCGCGCCCGGGATGCCGGCGGCTTCGGCATCCGTGTCAGCGGGGTCGAGGTGGATGGCGCCGCCGTCATGGCCAGGGTCAGGCAGGAGCGCGACGGCTTCGTGGGCCGGGTCTTCAAGTCGATGCAGCGCATCCCCGACCGGGACCGCCTGGAGGGCCATGCCCGCTTCGAGGATCCTCACACCCTGGTCGTGGGCGACCACACCCGGGTGACCGCCCGCAACATCGTCATCGCCACCGGCTCGCGCCCGACCTGGCCGTCGATGTTCGACGCCGCCGGCGACCGGCTGATCATCAACGATGACGTCTTCGCATGGGACGACCTGCCGGAGTCCGTGGCGGTGTTCGGCCCGGGGGTGATCGGCCTGGAGCTGGGCCAGGCGCTGCACCGCCTGGGGGTGCGGCTGCGGGTGTTCGGCGTGGGCGGTGCCCTGGGCCCCTTCCGGGACGAGACGGTGCGTGCCAGCGCCGAGGCAACCTTCAACGAGGAGTTCTACGTCGACCCCGACGCCCGGGTCGAGGAGATCGAGCGCGACGGCGACGCCGTGGTGGTCACCTTCGTGGAGCGCGACAGCGGCGAGACCCTTACCGAGCACTTCGACTACCTGCTCGCCGCCACCGGGCGGCGCCCCAACGTCGACCGGCTGGACCTGGAGAAGGCCGGCCTGGCCCTGGACGAGCGCGGCGTGCCGCGCTTCAACCGCTTCACACTGCAGTGCCTGAACGCCGACGAGAGCCCCGGCCATCTCTTTATCGCCGGCGACGCCAACCAGGCGCTGCCGCTGCTCCATGAGGCCAACAGCGAGGGGCGCATCGCCGGCGACAACGCCGGGCGCTTCCCCGAGCTGCGCGCCGGCCGGCGCAACGTGCCGCTCGCCATCGTCTTCACCGAGCCGCAGATGGCCACCGTAGGCGAGAGCTACGCGGCGCTGGAGAAGCGCCTGGGCGGCTGCGACTGCCTGGCCGTGGGCGAGGCCTCCTTCGAGGACCAGGGGCGCGCCCTGGTGATGCGGGAGAACCGGGGCCTGATGCGGGTCTATGCCGAGCAGGGCTCCGGGCAGTTCCTGGGCGCCGAGCTCTTCGGTCCCCGGGTGGAGCATATGGCACACCTGCTGGCCTGGGCCCTGGAGCAGAAGCTCAGCGTCGGCCAGATGCTGGCCATGCCCTGGTATCACCCGGTGGTCGAGGAGGGGCTGCGCGGCGCCCTGCGCGACCTCAACGCCAACCTCAAGCTGGGGCCGGCGATCACCGAGCGCTGCATGGAGTGCGGCCCGGGGGACTGAGCCCCGGCTCCGGTCGGCTCTCGCCCATGCAGAAACGCCCGGGGTGCCGTTCAGGCCCCGGGCGTTCTCGTGCAGGCGTCTCCCGTCCTAAGCGATCACCGGCAGCCGGGCGGCACCACCGCCCTCCAGGACCTCGCGGAGCTCCTCCCCCTCCAGGGTCTCCCGGACCGCCAGCGCCTCGGCCAGACGGTCCAGCTCCGGCCGATGCTGCTCCAGCAGCTGCCGACCGCGATGCTCCAGCTCCGTCAGCAGTCGGCGGATCTCCTCGTCCAGCAGGCCCGCGGAGGCCTCGCTGTGCTCGCGCAGCTGGGTCATCTCGCGCCCCAGGAAGGCGTGCTCCTGCCCCTGGGAGAGCGCCATGGGGCCCACCCGCTCGCTCATGCCCCAGCGGGCCACCATGCGCCGCGCCAGGCGGGTCGCCTGCTCCAGGTCGTTCTCGGCGCCGCTGCTCACCTCGCCGTAGACGATGGACTCGGCCAGGCGCCCCCCGAACAGCACCGTGATGCGGTCGCGCAGCCAGGACTCGCCGTAGTTGACTCGCTCCTCGTCGGGCACCTGGGCGGTAACGCCCAGGGTGCGCCCCCGGGGCAGCACCGTGACTTTCTCCAGGCGGTCGGCGTGGGGCAGCAGATGGGCGAGCAGCGCATGGCCCGCCTCGTGGTAGGCCACCAGGCGGCGCTGGGCCTCGGAGAGCCCCATCTCGCGCTCCTCTCCCAGCATCAGCCGGTCCCGAGCGTCCAGGAAGCAGGCCCAGTCCACCTTGCTGCAGCCGCGCCGCCCGGCCAGCAGGGCGGCTTCGTTGGCCAGGTTGGCAAGATCCGCTCCCGAGAAGCCGATGGTGATCTCGGCCAGCCGCGCCAGGTCCACGTCACCCGCCAGCGGCATGCGCCGGGTGTGGACCCCGAGAATCGCCTCCCGGGCCTCGCGATGGGGGTTCTCCAGGGTCACCTTGCGGTCGAAGCGGCCGGGGCGCAGCAGCGCCGGGTCGAGCACGTCGGGGCGGTTGGTGGCGGCGAGCACCACCACCGCCTCATGCCCCTCGAAGCCGTCCAGCTCGGCGAGTATCTGGTTGAGGGTCTGCTCGCGCTCGTCGTGGCCGCCGCCCACCCCGGTCCCCCGGGTGCGGCCGATGGAGTCGATCTCGTCGATGAAGACCACGGAGGGGGCCTTCTCCTTGGCCTGGCGGAAGAGGTCGCGGACCCGGGAGGCTCCCACCCCAACGAACATCTCGATGAACTCCGAACCGCTGATGCTGAAGAAGGGCACCCCGGCCTCGCCCGCTACCGCCTTGGCCATCAGCGTCTTGCCGGTGCCGGGCGGTCCCATCATCAGGATACCTCGAGGCATCCGCGCGCCCAGCGCCTTGAAGCGCTCGGGCTCCCGGAGGAACTCGATCACCTCGAAGATATCGCGCTTGGCGTTCTCGGAGCCCGCCACGTCCTCCAGCGTCACCTTGCTCTGCTGGGGCTCCACCAGGCGCGCCCGGGACCTGCCCATGCCGAAGGTGCCGCTGCCGCCGGTCATGCGCTCCTGCATGCGGTTCCAGAACCAGAACAGCAGCGCCAGCATCAGCAGCCAGGGCACCACGCCCATCAGCAAGCGCTGCCACGCCTCGGGCTCCGCCGGGCGCGCGGCGATGCGCACCTGCTGCGCCTCGAGGCGCTCCAGCAGGCGCTCGCTCTCCACGTCCGGGCGGGTGGTGGTGAAGGCCCGGGTCTCGCCCAGGTCCAGGTCGAGGCGGCCGGAGTCGCTGAAGACGCCCTCCAGGGCCTGGCCGCGCAGCGTCACCTCCCCCACGTGGCCGGCGTCCACCGCCTCGAGGAAGTCGGAATAGGTCAGCTCCACCCGGGCCTGGCGGTCGGCACCCTCCAGGTAGTGAAACATCAGCAGGATCGCCACCGCCATCCAGACGAACAGCAGCCACTGCTGGCGCGGCAGTCCGTTCCCGCCAGGGGGGCCGCCATCCTGACGGTCATCGCCACCGCCGCCATCGGGAGCGGGCGGCCTGGGGTCGGAAGGGTCGGGGCGAGGGGCGGGGCCCCTGGGCTCGGCCATGTCACTCTCCGTCGCACTCACAGCCTTCAACATGGCCCTTTGCCTCCCGCCTGGCAACCCGTTCGAACCTCACCTCCCACCACGCCCGCCGAGCCCGGCTGTGGCATAGTGGCGCAAGGCCCCTCGGGGCGCTTCCCGCCGACATCGCCTGGAGCCCAGCGTGCGACAATCGACCACTCGTCCCCTGCCCCGCCCCGTCCGCCATCTGCTGGCCGCTGCCCTGACCCTGGGGCTGCTCTGCGGCCAGGCCGGCGCCTCGGAGCGCCCCACCCTGGGCCTGGCACTGGGCTCCGGGGGCGCCAACGGGCTGGCCCATATCGCCGTGCTGCAGGTGCTCGACGAGCTGGAGATCCTTCCCGACCGCATCACCGGCACCAGCATCGGCGCGGTGATCGGCGGGCTCTATGCGGCGGGGCTTTCCGCCGAGGAGATCCTCGACATCTTCGACGATGTGGCGGGCTCCCCCCTGGACGCTCTCTCGGGCCTGGCGGGCTCGGAGCTGGACCTGATGGACCTGCTGCAGCTGGGCCTCAGCGACGGCGGCCTCTTCGACTCCGGCGGATTCCTGCGCTTCCTGGCCGGCCATACCGAGGCGCGGCGCTTCGACGACCTGCGCATTCCGCTATCGGTGGTGGCCACCGACTACTGGAGCGGCGACAGCGTGGTCATCGAGGAGGGGCCGCTGTTCGCCGCCATCGAGGCGAGCATGGCGGTGCCGGGGCTGTTCAAGCCGGTGCACCGCGGCGACCAGCTGCTGATCGACGGCGGCACCTCCAACCCGCTGCCCTACGACCTGCTGATGGAGGAGATGGATCTGGTGATCGCCGTGGACGTCTCCGGCAGCCGCAACCCGGACAGCGAGCCCCAGCCCGGCATCACCGACCTGCTGTTCAAGACCTTCAGCATCATGCAGCAGTCGCTGATCCGTCAGGCCCTGGAGCGCCAGCCGCCGCACCTCTACCTGAAGCCCGAAGCCGCCGGCGTGCGCCTGCTGCACTTCAATCGCATCCACGAGATCCTGGCCCAGAGCGAGGCGGTGGCCGATGAGCTGCGTGACCAGCTCACCATCTGGCTCGCCATCCAGGCCGATGCGGCCCGCCCCTGACGGATCCCCGTGCCCGACCGACGCCGGGAGGTTATGCTCAGGAGAGCCCCCACCGCCCCCGCAGGAGACGCGCGATGGCCGATATCACCGCACGGATGGCCGACCTCAAGGCCAGGATTGATGAACTGGCCAGCCTGGCTGCCAGCGAGCACCGCGAGCGAGCCAGCTCCCTGGCAGGCTCGCTGGCTGAGGAGCTTGAGCGCCTGGGCGAGGAGCCCCCCGCGGCGCCGACGTCGACCGTGCCGCCCCCCAGGGCGCCCCGCGACGAGGTGGAGCGCTGCCCGGTGTGCAGCCTGCGCAGCTACCGCTTCCAGCGGGGCACCATTCGCGAGAGCGAGTATGGCGGCTTCGAAGCCTTCTACCGCTGCGGCAGCTGCGCCCACGAGGGGTGGCAGGCGCTCGCCTGAACCACCACGGGCTCAGCGGCAGAAGGGTCCGACCTGATAGAAGCGCCGGCACTGGAACTCCGCCTCGCAGCTCGCCAGCTGCGCCTGATAGCGACCGGCGCGTGCCGCCACCTGGCGAGCGGCGCGCTGCACGGCGGGCTTGCCACGCCAGGTGCCGCGCTGATAGCCCCCCGCCCCCTCGTGGTAGGCCAGGTAGAGGTGCTCGGGGTTGCGCAGCGAGATGCCGGCCTGCCGCTGGCTGCGCGCGTTGTACCAAAGCGGTAATTTATTGCTATTGTATTGGGGGATGGGCTTAACCGAATCGGAAAGTTTGAAATGTTTCCTGTATTCTTT
>ERZ1032852.379-NODE-379-length-10888-cov-8.884058_pt1 | contig 10888 bp, 8 predicted proteins | sample MGYA00516689_ERZ1032852 | MGnify/ENA primary metagenome ERZ1032852 (study PRJEB33719, sample SAMN04262499) | wastewater metagenome | biome: rural village; feature: composting latrine chamber; material: composting feces with ash | place: El Salvador | collected...
AGCAGCAATTGCGGTTATACCTCGTGTGCCGGAGAGTAGGGGGAAGTGGTAGGGGGTAAAAAAAATTATAAAAAGATGAAACGATAAAGCCCGCAGGTGTGTTTATTATTACGACCTATCTGAATTCTATTATATTGACACTGGGCTCTGTTACTATGCTACCAATTTTATTTTCCCTATATTTTCAGGTGTATGTCTTTTACTCCAAAGGATATATTGTGCTCCTTTATTGTCAAGTGCAGATAGATACTCGCTACTAACTTCTTTGTAAGCGTCATTAATTATAGCTAGTCCAACAATTTCCTTCTGGGTTTGATGCTCTCTCACTTTTTTAATATCATCCCAAGTAAATAAGAATTGGGGGAGATTTAATTTGTTTACTGAGTTGAATGATTTAATTACAATTTCAGTATTTTTATAGGCAATCTGAAAATCAAAAGTAAATTCAAGACCTGTGCTTCCCTTTGATATAAAATATGGGGTATAAATTAGTTCTTGCTCGTCTAAATAAGCCTTTACGTCTTCTCTGAAAACTGAAGCAACTGTATGTTCAGCCAAATAGTACATATCAGCAGTTTCAGAAATAGCTGATATTAGATTTAGTTTTCTTTGAGGGAAATCTTTCTCTGTTGCTACAGTTGTCAACTCATCATTATTGCTTATTTGAACACCATAATTAATAAGAATCTGGTTTAAAATTTCCTTTCTTTTTGATGAACGATAAATTTCCAATCCACTAATTCTTAAATTTCTAAGCGTATTACCATCATCCGACAAAATGATTTTATTCCCATCTTTTTTAGCGTAGATATCAACAGCATCATTAAACAGACCAATAAAAGGAGTGCTTATTTCAACCCAATCAGACGAATTACTAGAAGACACTAAAGTCTTCTCTTTTAAGAAAGAATAGTAATTGTCCATTAATGTATTTATCCAATTCATATTATTGTCATTTGATGGTTGAACCTTATTGAAGTTTTTAGGTTGATTTTTAAGAAAAATGCTTTAAGCATTCGTATATAATCTTCCTTACCATTTAGTTCTTTTACTGTAAAATCATCTACTTCTAAAGGTATAGCCCATACTAAGGGTTTGTAACCATTTACTATATAATGTATATGACCATTGTAGTCGTCTAACCATTGCCCCGCAAAGGGTCTAAAAATTTCAGGTACAGTTTCAATTACCTCTACAGGGTTTAAGTGTCGACCATTAAAATCAATCCTCAACAAACCGTTTCTACTGCTGTTGTCTTGATGATGAAGGCTGATTTTCAATGACTTCTTTTCACTCTCTTTGATATCAACTAGAAAGCTTTGCTCCGAACTATCAAGTGTTGACAATGTCAAGCGAATATTCATAGGGTACTCTATGTCAATTAAAAAGGTGTCTTGCATTTCACCATTGTGAATTATATATTTATGAAGTCCAATAAGATATTCCGCTAGTTCTACCGTCATTTTTATTCTGCTATTTCAGGTTGCAAATATACTGACTTCTAATTATTAATTGTCAGCCATTTTAACCTTTAAGAGTATCACAACTTATTTACACCGTAAATGTACAAAAAATATTAATATAAGATCAGATAATGCTGTAAGAATCTTTTTATACAAGCCACAGTATTTATTATGATAACAACCTCCCCAACACCTGCAAATTGCTCTCAGAGTCGGGTTGTTTGCCCTCTGCAGTATGCAGCAGCTCTATCTCTTGCGCATAGCGCTCATACACCTTGTGCTTCACAATCTTCATGGTAGAATTTATCAACCCATTCTGCTCACTAAAAGGCTCTTCTATAATAGCAAAAGCCGAAGGAATCCATCGATACGGAAAAAGCCCATCATGGCTCCCACCCTTCAAATACTGAGCTAGCTCATCGGCAATAAGCCCAGCAGCTTCAGCAGGGTCTGTGGTCTGCTTTTTCAACGCCTCGCTGTTTAGCGTCAACAGCGCCGTAGTATAAGGGCTCTGATTGTTGTGCAACACACACTGATTAATATACTGCGATGTAGCCATTATCGACTCCTCAATCCCCTCAGGAGAAAACTTCTCACCATCATTGCTTATCAACAAAGATTTGGTGCGCCCCAACACATACAAGTAACCATCATCATCAAGATAACCCATATCCTCGGTGTGTAGCCACCCATCAACAATACTCTCTGCCGTAGCCTCAGCATTTTTCCAATACCCCTTCATCACATTCCCTCCACGCACAACTATCTCGCCCCTCTCGCCAGTAGGCACAGCATTCATATCCTCATCCACAATCTTAATCTCCATGCGAGGCACAGGTTTTCCTGACGACCCCAACTTATGATGCTCCGTGCTATTGGCAGAAATAATAGGCGACGCCTCCGAAAGCCCATAACCCTGATACATAGGAATGCCAATAGCATAAAAAAAGCGTTGCAACTCAATATCAAGCAGTGCCCCACCCCCAATAAAGTACTGCAAATTGCTAGCAAAGTTTTTTCTCACCTTCGAAAAAACAACCCTATCATACAAAGCCACCAACGGTTTCAGCAATCGGCGGCTACCACGCCCCCTGTTATACCCCTCGGCATTATAAGCATAAGCCACCTTCAATCCCTGTTGGAAAAGCGTATACGCCACCTTTCCCTGCTTCTTCACACCACCCTCAATATTATTCCTAAAATTGCTAGCCAATGCCGGCACACTCATCATCAAATGCGGATTGATAGCCTTAAGACTCTTTGGCACATTGCGCAGTATCTCCATAGCACTCTTTCCGGCAGCCACCGAAGCAATAGAAGCCCCCACCTTCATAAACGCATACACACCAGCTGTGTGTCCAAACGAGTGATCCCATGGAAGTATCAACAACATACGAAAATACGAAGGAATACCATCCAACAAATCTACAGCCTGCTCCACATTACACACATAGTTGTTGTGCGTTAGCATTATCCCCTTCGGATTGGCAGTAGTACCCGATGTGTACGATATATTTGCCAAGCTATCAGGCTGCACACCCGCCATACGCTCCTCCACCCTCTTCCTATCCCTTTCAAGCAAAGCATCACCCAGCTTTAGCACATCCTCTATATGCACCTCAGCCTCCTCTGCCTCCACCTCAGCATCAAGCAAAATATATTTTTTTACAGTAGGCATCTTCCCCTTTAGCGGTCGCAACTTTTTTATCTGCTGATTGGATGCCAGCACCATCACCGAGTCGGAATGATTGATACGAAAAGTAATATCCTGCTCTGTATCAAGCTTTACCGATAGCGGCACACACACAGCTCCAGCATGCAGCACACCCAGTTCGCCAATTACCCAATTGCTCTTCCCCTCCGACATAAGCGCCACACGCTCTCCGCCCTCAACCCCCATTTCCATCAATCCCGCTGCAAACCTAATGGCTAGCTCCTTCACCTCCCTAAAAGTGAGCGCTGTATACTCTATATTGTGTAGCGCCTCGTAGAGATAAGGATTCTCTCCATACTTCTCCACCGTTTCGTTCAATAGCCCTATAATTGTCTTTCCCATATCAATCTGTGTGTTTTTTTAAATAATCAGAAGCAAAACTACACAATTTATGCAAGTTATCCTACAGATATGTAGGGTTTTTTTTTGGGGGGGGGGGAGAAGATATTTTCTTTCTATACACCTGCCTCGATTAATGGCACCTCCATTTTAAACTACCCACCCCACTTTTTTGCAACCATTATACCCAATATAATGCAAAGGTTTATTACATTTGTAGGTATGAAACCAATATACAAATCAGAAAACATAGAAGTGCTTATAGCACAAACCTCAGACCTTGAGCTACCCCACGTGGGAAGCATTGCAGCGGGCTTTCCCTCACCTGCCGACGATTATGATTTTGAGCGTATCGACCTCAACAAGATACTCATCAAAAACCCCGAAGCCACATTCTATGCACGAGTAAAGGGACGGTCTATGAAATCAGACTTCGAAGAAGGCGACCTACTAGTTATCGACCGCAGTTTAGAATGGAGCAACAACAGAATTGCCCTTTGCTTCATCAATGGAGAGTTTACCCTAAAAAGAATAAAGATGGAAGGAGGCAAGTGCTACCTTGTGCCCTCCAATAGCGATTTTCCTATTATTGAAGCTACAGACGATAATGAAGTGATGCTGTGGGGAGTGGTTACTTATTCGATTAAGAAGCATTGAGGGTGAGGATACTCTCATGGAGGTTAGTTCCCTTTCTAAAGCCCTTAATAAATGATAAACACCCTTTCAACAGCTCTCTGGTGCGACATATGTAACTTACATCTTAGAATTAATCTCCTTCAAGTTAATTGAAATATCGGCTAATACTCTCAATAATGCCCAAGATATCAATGTGCCCAACAACACACCTATAGACACCACTAAAGCTGATGGATTAAAAACTATATCTGTAATATAAACACCAACATCAACCCACACAGTTGTAGTTAGCAAAATTATCGTTGCAATAACTCCAAAAGCTAATACAATATTTGCAATTGTCTTTAATGTACTTTCTGTTGATAGTTCAGTTTTAACAGTTTCATTTCTTTCTAAATTTTCAAAAAACTCATTAGTTACTTTTCTCTCTGTCGTTTCCATAATATTATTCTATATCTATATTTTAATTGTTGCCTCTCCGTTTTCTATACCAGCAAAACATTAAAATCCTTTTTCCACAGGTCCATAAGTTTCTTCCCAATATCTTGTTTGATAACTCCCTTACACACCATCAAACAACGTTCTATTTAATTTGGGTTCACCTTTAAACAACTCATAATTGCTAATAAACAACTCTTTGCCAACTTGACTTCCATTTTTATTAACGTTTCTCATACCATATGTCAGATTCCACTCTTCGATATTTGCAAACGAGAACAACTCTTTGATATACTCACTATTATCGTAAGTAATCAACCATTTATGATTCGACTTTTTAAGCACCTCTGCAAATCTTTCATGATCAAATGTTGTGTGCATATTGCCATTTTTACCATAAAGAGCAGACTTTGTTGCAGAATAATAGGGTGGATCAAGAAAAACGAATACATTATCTCCTTCCGTTTCTACTACATCTTGATAATCATAATTAGTAATCTTTGTATCAAACATAATTGAAGCAAGAAGCCTTAACCTATCAACACTTGAGGGTGTAAATCTTTTTTCAAATGCAGCATTCGAAAACCCACCACTCTCAGTTGTACCAGAAAAAGTAATTCTATTAAACACAAAAAAAGCAGCTCCTTTTTTTAAATCATCAAACAACTCTATATTATCTAACAAATATCGATGCAGCTCCTTTCCGTTTTCAAACTCATTTTTCCAACTACACACTTGCTCTATTAGCTCATCTGGATTGGCTTGTGTTTGTTTCCAAAAATGAAATAAATTAGTATACAAATCATTTATCCAATATGTTTTATTTGGATATTTTTGTTTTAGATAAACAAAAACTGAGCCACCACCCACAAAGGGTTCTCTATACTCATCAAACTCGGGTATAAGTGGCGCAATTATTTTCACTGCCCTACTCTTACCACCTGGATATCTTAATGGACTTTTAATCATCTAATCTGCCTTTTCAATGTTTATAAGTATGTTGTTTTCTTTAGCTTCAGCAAACAGATTTTCTATAATAGATTTCTGACTTTTAGAAAACTTTTGATTACTAATAAATGCTCTTATTTCCTCACTACTATCAGATGATTGTATGCATCCTCTTAGCTTAGTTGAAGTTAATTTAATAACAGGTATTGGATTATATTCCACCTCATCTATTTTCACCTCTTTTAAATTAGTATATAATATCATTTTAAGCAAACCATCTTTAATATCTGCAAGACTTGGCAAAAGTGTAGTTCTTGAATGTTTTGCCTCAATCAGATATATATTATTACCTTCAATTTTTATTTCGTCGGTTGTAAAATAATATATCCCACCAAGATAATTCTTTATAGTTATTGTTGCTTTAGTTAAGGTTGACAAAGCCTCTTTTGGTTGAACTGTTTGCATTTCACGATTTTGAGCTTTCTGGGCTCTTATTCGTGATGTATCCATAAAATCTTCAACCCCGTTTACAAATTCATTAGCAAACCTATCAATCCCACTCTCGTTATGAAACTCAACTTCTAACTTATCTCCTATCTCTCTATAAGCCAATTTTATTTGTTGGATTAATTTAGGAAATGTTTCTTCTATTTCTTTTAAATTCCAGTGTAAAGCTGAACTATAATAGTTCTTAATATCTACAAGCTTTGCTCTCACTAATTTATTGTCAAACCTTTGTTTTGTTATTTTATTTTCTATAGTTAAATGCTTTGCAGCTCTTTCATAGTATGCAAAAATAACATATACATCAAGCAAACTCATTAACGAAACAGTATCCCATTGAATATAGTCTCTATCGCCACGTTTACCTTCATCTTTTATAATTGGAATAACAGTTACTTTTCTTCCTTTGCCAAGTGTGTCATATATTCTAGCATAAGGATATGAGCGTGTTCTTTTAGGAGACACCCATTTCGATACACCACAGGAGAAATCATCATCCTTTATTATAAAACTTGAAGGAAGAAGATTTATATCAAAGTTTGCTAAATCAAACTCCTTTAAATTGCTTGTTAATCTATTCTTGTATTCAATTCCTGTTATTTTAGCTGTTATTCTCATTGCTCTTATTTTTAATGTAATCTAATGATACGAATCTATACTTACCTTTGTCCCTTTCAACAACTTCAAAAATATCAGGGTTTGTTTCATTCACAAAGTCTATTTTTTTTCGTATTACAGTTTCTAAATCTCTAATAATTTCATAGCCAACTGAATTTCTATTTAATCTTTTTGCAACTTTTGAAGTTGTACCACTACCAAGGAAAGGATCTAAAACGGTTTCCCCATAATATGAAAACAAGCTTATAAGCCTATAAACAAGCTCTTCGGGAAAAGCTGCAATTCCTTTTTCAAGTGCAGAACCTGGTAAAACATTTGTAATTTCCCAGATGGTTTTATGCCACCCATTTGACTGAAATTCTTTAGTATCTATTTTTGATTTATTCCGAATTTCATTTGATATTGAACGGTAATCAAACCTCCCCTTTTGGAAAATGATAATACTCTCCAATAGGTTATCGGGATAAAAATACATTGGATATGGATTCTTTAACAAAACTCCACTTCTTCTGCTAATCCTTAAATATCCATCAGGCTTTTTCCAAGTAATCTTATCTCTATATCTAAATCCAACACTTTGGAATATTTTTATAGCATCAGCTATTATCGGATATTTTTGACCATTTACAAGCATATCATCAATATTTAAAGCAAATATACGACCTTCTTGTAATACTCTATAAGCTTCAGTTGCCATTTTTCTTATTACACCAAGGTATTGATTGTAACTTTCAAAAAGTCCTTTATAATCAAATGGTGCATTAAAATAAGGAGGTGAAGTAACAATAAAATGAATGCTTTGATTTGATAATTCTTGCATACTCATGCAGTTGCCAAATATCACTTTGTGCCTTGTCTTCATAGTACAAAAATACTTTTAAATATTGCAATTTAGCGTTTCTCGAATCCTTTTACAGTTATTCATGATATATATCTTTGACAAAACTAAAAAGGATAAAAAGAAACTACATCTGAAAATTATTTGAAAGCCATAAAGATAAGAGTTATTAGTTACAGATAAAAATAAAGATGTAGCAAAGCAATATGCCTTTCTTCTTTTACTTAATACTATTGAATAAGCAATTAAATATCCTTTTCTCTAAACATCCAATGTCTGTAGGCTGGGTCGCACATAGTTTTACTATATCATCAATCTATAAACTCCTTTATTATAGTCTATTATAAGGGTGCTATTCTATAAATATGTAATAGGGTTCTAAATTAACTGTATTTCCTGTCAATTCAGATTATAGCTATAAGATTTTGTATACATGTATGACAAAAACTTGTCATTTTACCCCCAAACCGATGGTTTTATTTTAAATATATAGCTATTATTCTTATTTTTGTTAACAGTGCATAAGAGATGCGCTAAATAGTTGTTTTTAAATTAGTTTTCAAGTTAAAAGTAGAGCAATGGATAAGATTCACAAATTCAAGAAAGAGGTTCTCAATCTTAAAATATATTCACAGATAAATTATTATCCTGGCAACCCTTATTATATAGGAAAGCTTGAGGATGAAAGATTAAAAAAGAGTATTGAGGAGAGTAGCTACAAAGATTTTATAAGTGAGAAAAATCAGAGTCTATACGGAGAGTCAACATCAAATGAACCTGTAAGTCAATATTATGTGGAGGTTACGGATGAAGCTGAATTATTTGATATATTAGAAGAGACCCTTCACTCAACAGACGACTTTACAATAGATGATTTAAAAGTTGCAATCAATCTGTTAGAGTCATATAAATATGATGCTTTTCTTGAAGAGTTGGATTTATTGAACCTGAAGTTTTTAAATGCTGAAACAACCAAAGAAGACGAACATCGTTTCAAAACTGTATGTAGAAAACAATTTGGATACTCCATTCCCAAAGATGGTAAAATAACAACGATATTTGTAAATAGTCTGAGACAAGAAATGGAAAAACGTATTGACTACTTAGAGAGTCTCAAAGAGATGATTGAAAAGGTGTTAGAGATTAAAGATTCGAATGAAGCAATTGATTTTTCTAGAGCCATAGATTTAATTTTTTTTCCAAATAATGACCCTGAAATTCAATCACTAATAGACTGTAACATTGAGCGAAATCAGGTAAAACCATTATTCGAATTCATAGATTTTCTTTACTTCAACAGAGCCGAATTGGTAGAATATAACAATTTTGTAGGTGAATATGAGCGGCTGAAAATGGAAAGAGAAAACATGTCACTATCAAATAATTACAAAGCACAGATAGTGAAAAAAGAAATTGATCATAAAATAGAGGCGAAAAAAATATTGATACGTACCAATATAACTGAGTCTATAATAAAGAAGTTGGAGTTTTTTGATGCTTATGATGTATTTGAGTATGATAGTGATGGTAATTGTGAAAAGAGTATGATGTCTGGAATAGATAATCAGAAAAAATACTGCACACCAGATGCTTTTAAATTAATTCAGATTTATGAAGATAGGTATATTGAATTTAGAGAGGCTACAAAATATAACCATTACGATTGCTTTGAACTTTTTGATATGGTGGACAACATGTTAGAAGATTTGTTCTCTTTCGTTCATGAAGATGAAGAGTCTAAACTAAAAGTAAGCAAAGAGAAACACCTTGAGGATATTAAAGCATTGTCTGTTAAATCTGCTAGTGACAAAAAATTGAAAACTAATCCTAGCAAAATGAGTTCAAAAGATGAAGGTATAACAGAAGCTCACAGAGAAAACAAATCAAGTATAACATCTCAAACAAAGTCACTATTCAATTTTATAGATTTCTTGCATTCTAATATAGATAATTTTAATCAGTATCTCGATTATATTTATGACATGAACAGAGCAAAATCATCAATAAATTATTTGGGAACACATTTTACTGATACTAGGGAGAAAAAAGATCTTCAAAAAAAGATTGATGAGAAGTGGGATGTAATTTTTAGAAATATTGTAAACCCAATAAAAGAGAAAGTAGCAGAGCTTGATGTTTTTAATTGGTATAAACCCGAAACATTATTAAATAAACACATTCCTCTTGTCTCATGGCTGAGTAAGAATTATGATGACCAAGATTTGAACTTAATATTAAAAGCAAAGAAACAATACATTGAATATACCAATGAAGTAAGCCCTTATGTCATAAAACAAACCGAGTTGATATTCATTTACCTGAACAAAGTGATGTCTATAATCGCCAAAGATTTTGAGGAGGAAGGGGATCTACCAATCTACACTGAAGTGTTAAGAGTTCCCCAAACAAGGCATGAGAGTCTAGAAGAAGTTTCGTTAAGAGAAGAACTTATGTTGCCTTTGTTGACAGATGAATATATACAACCTATAAGAGGAGAGGAAGCTAATCTTGAAAGTCTTAATCTAAACGATGGACGCAAGAACATGGAGGAGCAAGAAATATTTGAAGTAATAAAAGAGCTAACAAAAGAGGAATATATTGAAAAGAGTTATCGTTTTCTCATGAATGGCTTAACTCCAAAAGGGGTAAAATATAGTATAATAATTCATGTTTTTAAAGAGATGTATAGTAAGTTAAATGATGAATTCAAAGTCCTCTTTTTTAACGGAAAAGTTGAGTTGTTACAAAGAATAAAGATATTGTTGCAAAAAGGGCTTCAAAAATTGAAGTTATATTATGATGATGAAGGTCATTTTCTTGAAATTGCTTACGAAGATGGCGATAAAGAATTCATTGAAAGCACAAAAACAAAACAACACATTTTCAAAACTAAAATATACTATGTAAACAAGTTGTTACTTATACTAAGAAACTCATATGAAGATAACCTTGATGAAACTCCCAATATTTCTGAGCTTGTATTAAATGATTTAGAAATAAAATCTAAAGAAGCACAAGATAAAGAAAAGGTAGTAGAAACTATTAACGCAGAAGAGTTAACACAGCATTCTATAAACCTAACCGAGAGTCAAGTGGATAATATTTCTGTATTAATTGAAGATTCAAAACTTACACCAAAAAAAAACGAAAAGCAGGTTTTAAAAAACAAAAAAACCCTTGCCTTATACGAAGGCGAGCCCTTAACAATTACCTCAAATCCCCCAAGTTTCAATATTCCATTGACGGATAATGCGCTGAGGGAACACTTCAATGAATTAGTGAAAAAACCAAATTCAATCTTGCATCATAATACGGATTTTCACCATTTCTGCTATGCTTTTTCAGGAAATATCATTCCTAAGAATAAATTGCCTTATAAAACAATAGAGC
>ERZ1032852.380-NODE-380-length-10881-cov-14.633105_pt1 | contig 10881 bp, 8 predicted proteins | sample MGYA00516689_ERZ1032852 | MGnify/ENA primary metagenome ERZ1032852 (study PRJEB33719, sample SAMN04262499) | wastewater metagenome | biome: rural village; feature: composting latrine chamber; material: composting feces with ash | place: El Salvador | collected...
GTTTCAACAGTTCTCTCAGCGGCTGTTCTCCCATCCCGTAAATTAGCAGGTCGGCCCCTGTTTCGGCCAGGATGGTCGGTTGAAGCGCGTCGTTCCAGTAGTCGTAGTGGGTTACCCGCCGTAGCGACGCTTCCACGCCCCCGAGAAGGATGGGCACGTCGGGATAAAGTTCTTTCAGTATCCGGGAGTAAACCGTCACGGCACGGTCGGGCCGCATATCCGAACGGCCGTCCGGGGTGTACGCGTCGTTCGATCGGATACGTTTGTTAGCGGTGTAACGATTTATCATGGAGTCCATCACACCGGCGGTAACGGCAAAGAAGAGACGAGGTGCCCCCAGTTTCTTGAAATCCCTTAGGTCGTCTCGCCAGTTAGGCTGTGGCACGATAGCCACCCGCAATCCTTCGCTCTCGAGTAGGCGTCCGATCACGGCTGTCCCGAATGAGGGGTGATCGATATACGCGTCTCCGGAAAATAGAATTACATCGAGCCATTCCCACCCCCTGAGTTTTACCTCTTTCATCGTGGTGGGGAGCCAATCCGTAAGTGAACGTGAGCGCTGTCGTGGTTCCATTATGTTATGGTTGTCGGTTGCGTTTTCTCCATTCAGCATCCAGAAATACCGAACGTTCTACTGCCAAATGAATATTGTTACAGATATTTTCGGCTCCGATGATTCCCGGGATCTCAGATCGCTCTATCTTTCCTCTAACGCTATCATTTACTCCCGAGAGGATGATCTGGATCTTCTCTTTCTTTGAGTTGCGGCACAGTGCCTCGAGATTGTTCAATCCAGTGGAGTCGATGAAAGGCACCTTGCGCATCCGGATGATACGTATGTGGGAGTGGCCGCGTAGGTCGCGCATCACCTCATCGAACTTATTTGCAACACCGAAGAAAAAGGGGCCTTCAATTTCGTACACTTCCACACCTTGGGGAAGATGTAGCACCTCATCTTTCATCTCACCCGAGTGCGACTCCATCTCTTCGGTCATATTGATGCTTCCGGTGGTGCGGGAGACCTGAGTTGTCTCGTTCATCCGTTTTAGAAAAGCAAATACCGCGAGGAGGAGCCCAAAGCCGATCGCGATGGTAAGGTCGAAGATCACGGTCAAGAAAAAGGTAGTCAACAGTACGGCACGGGTCGACTTTGACTGTTTCACGAGCGAGAGAAACATGCGCCATTCGCTCATATTATAAGCTACGATTACAAGTACCCCCGCCAGGCATGCCATGGGAATATGTCGCGTGAGGTCACCCAAGAAAAGGACCACCAAAAGGAGTACGAAGGCATGGATGATTCCGGCGACGGGCGTCCTTCCACCGTTATTGATATTGGTCATGGTGCGTGCGATGGCACCCGTGGCGGGGATACCACCGAAAAAGGGTGCGACGATATTAGCAACGCCTTGCGCCACCAGTTCCATGTTTGAGTTGTGCTTTTTACCGGTGACCCCATCGGCTACTGTAGCCGATAAAAGGGATTCGATTGCCCCGAGCATGGCGATGGTGAAAGCCGCTGGAAAGAGGATTCGGATGCTTGATAAGCTGATGGGGATTTGCTCTATTCCCGGAAGTTCACTGTTGATTTCGAACCGGTCACCAATAGTCTCGATACCGGTTACACCGCCATACTCTTTAAGGAAGTATACCGCGGCGGTCATTACCACCAGGGCGACCAGGGACCCGGGAATCTTGCGAGACACTTTGGGAGTAAGTACGATGATAGCTACGCTGATTACAGCTACCAGGGTAGCCCACCAGTTGACGCTACTGAAATGTTCGAAGTAGATGCCCCACTTCTCAATGAAGCCGGAAGGCAACGTGGGAGTGGTGAGCCCAAAGAAGTCCTTTATCTGGGTGGAGAAAATGGTGAGCGCGATGCCGCTCGTGAACCTGGGCGCCTCGGCCTTCTGCTCGGGGGCCTTCGCGGCGGCGCTCTTCGCCGGCTTGCTGCCCGCTACCTCCATGTAGCCGATCAGGTCGCCCTCGGAGACGCTGTCGCCCTCCTTGACGGTCAGGGAGAGCAGCTTGCCGGCGTGGGGGCTGGGCACGTCCATGGAGGCCTTGTCGGACTCCAGGGTGATCAGGGTCGACTCCTCCTCGACCTCGTCACCCTCGGCCACCGCCACCTCGATGATCTCCACGCTCTCGGCGCCACCCAGGTCAGGCACCTTGATCTCCACGCTGCGCTTGCCGCCACCGGAGGCCTTGGCCGCGGGCTTCTCGGCGGCGGGATCGGGCGCCTTCTCGGGGGCCGGCTCGGCCTTCTCCTCGGCCTGGTCGGCCGACGGCTCGGCGTCGCCGCCACCCTCGACCGCAAGCTCGACGATGTCGTCGCCCTCGGAGACGGTGTCGCCCTCCTTCACCAGCACCTTGACCACGCGGCCGCCCTTGGGCGCGGGCACGTCCATGCTGGCCTTGTCGGACTCCAGGGTGATCAGGGTATCTTCGGCGGCGATGACGTCGCCCTCGGACACCGCGATCTCGATGATTTCGACATCCTCGCTGCCGCCGATGTCGGGAACTTTGATGATTTCGCTACTCAAGGTCGCGCTCCTTCAAACTCGTGCCTGATGGGCGGGCCCGGGGGCCCGCCGCCGGGCGGATCAGTCGGTCAGCGGGTTGGGCTTGGACGGGTCGATGCCGTACTTCTTCAGGGCCTCGCCGACCACCTTGCGATCCAGCTCGCCGCGCTCGGCCAGCGCCTTGAGTGCGGCCACGGTCACGAAATGCCGGTTCACCTCGAAGAAGTAGCGCAGCTTCTCCCGGGTGTCGGAGCGGCCGTAGCCGTCGGTGCCGAGCACGTGGTAGTCGGTGGGCACCCAGGCACGCACCTGGTCGGCAAAGAGGCGCATGTAGTCGGTAGAGGCGATCGCCGGCCCCTCGCGCCCTTCCAGGCAGCGGGTGATGTGGGGCTTGCCCGGCTCCGCCTCGGGGTCGAGGAAGGCCTCGCGGTCCAGGGCCAGGGCCTCGCGGCGCAGCTCGTTGAAGCTGGTCACGCTCCAGATGTCGGCCCCCACGCCCCAGTCGTCGCGCAGCAGCTCGGCGGCCGCCTCGACCTCGCGCAGGATGGTGCCGGAGCCCAGCAGCTGGACACGGCCCTTCTTGCCCTCGGTCTCCCGCAACAGGTACATGCCCTTGATGATCTCCTCGGCGGGCACGCTCTCGAGCTCGGGGTGCTCGTAGTTCTCGTTCATGACCGTGAGGTAGTAGAAGCAGTTCTCGCGGTCGGCGAACATGCGCTTCAGGCCGTCCTGGACGATCACCGCCACCTCATGGGCATAGGTGGGATCGTAGGTGCGGCAGTTGGGGATCATCGCCGCCTGCAGGTGGCTGTGGCCATCCTGGTGCTGCAGGCCCTCGCCGTTGAGGGTGGTGCGCCCGGCGGTGCCGCCGACCAGGAAGCCGCGGGCCTGCAGGTCGCCGGCCGCCCAGGCCAGGTCGCCGATGCGCTGGAAGCCGAACATCGAGTAGTAGATGTAGAAGGGCAGCAGCGGCAGATTGTGGTTGCTGTAGGAGGTGGCGGCCGCGATCCAGGCGGACATGGCGCCGGCCTCGGTGATGCCCTCCTCGAGGATCTGGCCCTTCTTGTCCTCGCGGTAGAACATGATCTGGCCCTTGTCCTGGGGCTCGTACTTCTGGCCTTCGGAGGTGTAGATGCCGAGCTGGCGGAACATCCCCTCCATGCCGAAGGTACGCGCCTCGTCGGGGACGATGGGCACCACCTGCTTGCCGATCTCCTTGTCCTTCACCAGGCCGTTGAGGATGCGCACGAAGGCCATGGTGGTGGAGACTTCGCGCCCCTTGGAGCCGGCGAGCTGGGAGGCGAAGGTCTTGTCCTCCAGGGCGGGAATCGGCAGCGACTGGAAGTCGCTGCGGCGCTGGGGCAGGTAGCCGCCCAGGCGCTCGCGCTGCAGGTGCATGTACCTGAGCTCGGGGGAGTCATCCGCCGGCTTGTAGTAGGGCACTTCCTTGAGCTGCTCGTCGGTGATCGGGATGCCGAAGCGGTCGCGGAATTTCTTCAGTGCCTCGAGCTCCATGCTCTTGACCTGGTGCGCCTCGTTGGCCGCCTCGCCGTCGCCGCTGCCCATGCCGTAGCCCTTGACGGTGTGCGCCAGGATCACGGTGGGACGGCCGTTGGCATTGGTGGTCGCCTGGTGGTAGGCCGCATAGACCTTGAACGGGTCGTGGCCGCCGCGGTTGAGCTTCCAGATGTCCTCGTCGGACATGTCCTTGACCATCTCGGCGGTCTCGGGGTACTTGCCGAAGAAGTGCTTGCGGGTATAGGCGCCGTCGTTGGCCTTGTAGTTCTGGTACTCGCCGTCGACCGACTCGTCCATGATCTTCTGCAGCACGCCCTTCTTGTCCTTCTCGAAGAGCGGATCCCACAGCCGACCCCAGACCACCTTGAGCACGTTCCAGCCGGCACCGCGGAAGACGCCCTCGAGCTCGTCCATGATCCGGGAGTTGCCGCGGACCGGGCCGTCGAGGCGCTGCAGGTTGCAGTTGATCACGAAGATCAGGTTGTCGAGCTTCTCGCGGCTGGCCAGCTGGATGGCGCCGAGGGATTCGGGCTCGTCACACTCGCCGTCGCCCATGAAGCACCACACCTTGCGGTCCTGCATGTCCTTCATCTCGCGGGAGTGCAGGTACTTCATCACGTGGGCCTGGTAGATGGCCTGGATGGGGCCGAGACCCATGGAGACGGTGGGGAACTGCCAGAAGTCCGGCATCAGCCAGGGGTGCGGGTAGGAAGAGAGACCGTTGCCGTCCACCTCCTGGCGATACTTGTCCATCTGCTCCTCGGTGAGGCGGCCCTCCAGGTAGGCCCGGGCGTAGATGCCCGGGGCCACGTGCCCCTGGATGTAGACCAGATCGCCCTCGAAGTCGCCGTTGGGCGCACGGAAGAAGTGGTTGAAGCCGACGTCATAGAGGGTCGCCGCCGACATGAAGCTGGCGATATGACCGCCCAGCCCCGGATTGGCACGGTTGTTGCGGATGACCTGGGCGATGGCGTTGTAGCGGATCAGGGAGCGGATCTTGCGCTCCATGAAGAGATCCCCCGGCATCGGCGGCTCGCGGTGCACCGGAATGGTGTTGCGATGCGGGGTGGTCGCCGAGAAGGGCGCCTGGGTCCCGTCGCGGCGCAGGCGATCCGCCAGGCGGGTCAGCAGGAACCGGGCGCGTTCCTCGCCCTCGCGATCCAGGACCGACTCGAGGGATTCCAGCCACTCCGTGGTCTCGATCGGATCGTGATCTTCTCTTGCATCCAGACTCATATGACGTCTCTCCGAATGACGATGGGGGTGTCGTTTGCCCCCAGTGCAGGGAGCACGGTGCCCTCTCTCTTGAAGAGGCCTACACGCCGCATGTCGGGGGTGGTGTAGTAGTTTTACAAGACGACGCGATCAATCTGCCGTTGTTTCGCAGGAAGATACCGTAAACCGCACCAGCTGCCAACTCAAGAGAACATGGAAATGATTTCCACCAACCGGATATTGCAACGCAACACAAGGGATTACGACATATGGATAGGCCCTGACACGCGGGGAAACAGCAGCTTGTAGTCAAACTACCGTATGAATAAGGGTGGCTGCCGAAAGCCGTCGGCTGCCCTGCCTCTTTCCCTGCAATGTGCGTTGCCTTTAATGCCTGATGCCCCGCAGCCGCTGACGAAAGAAGGCCCAGTCGAACGCCGGTCCGGGGTCGCTCTTGCGCAGGGGCGCCACTCGAGCGTGGCTGGTGATGCGGCGCTCGTCCAGCGCCGGCCAGGCGGAGAGCAGCTCGGCGGTGACCTCGGCCAGGGAGCGGTACTGGGCCAGGGTATAGGGCGTCACCTCGTCACCCTCGAGCTCGATACCGATGGAGAAGTCGTTGAGGGCCCTGCGCTCCCGCTCGCCGTCGTGCCAGCGGGAGCGGCCGGCGTGCCAGGCGCGGCGATCGAAGGGCACGAACTGGACGCACTCGCCGTCGCGGCGGATCAGCAGGTGGGCGGAGACCCGCAGATGGGCGATGGAGGCGAGGAAGGGGTGGGCGCCGGGGTCCAGCCGATTGGTGAAGAGGCGCTCGATATGCTCGCCGCCGAACCGCCCCGGCGGCAGGCTGATGGAGTGCAGCACCAGCAGCGACACCTCGCCTGCCGGGCGCTCGTCACAGTTGGGCGACGGCACCCGGCGCGCCCCCGCTAGCCAGCCCAGGTGGATCGGCATGGGTCCCTCCCCTGACGTGATCCCGATGGATTCCCTATAATGGACGCCCCCGACCATCCCGGCCACCCCGCGCCGGCCCGACCCCGCGAGTGCCCCCATGGACTACCAGGACGCCCTGCCCTACCGCCAGAAGCTCGACGACGAGATCCGCAGCGCCACCGCCCGCCTGCTGGCGGAGGATATCGGCGACGGCGACATCACCGCCCGGCTGATTCCCGCCGATGCCAAGGCCCGGGCCCGGGTGATCACCCGGGAGAACTGCGTGCTGTGCGGCGTGGCCTGGGTCGAGGCCCTCTTCGCCCGGCTCGACTCCAGCGTGGCCCTGCGCTGGAGCGCCGCCGACGGCGACCGCCTCGAGGCGGGCCAGGCCTTCCTGGAACTCGAGGGGTCGGCGCGCAGCCTGCTCACCGGCGAGCGCGCGGCGCTGAACCTGCTGCAGACCCTCTCCGCCACCGCCACCCGCACCCGCCACTGCGTGGACCTGATCGCGGGCACCGGCGTGCGCCTGCTGGATACCCGCAAGACCCTGCCGGGGATGCGTCTGGCCCAGAAGTACGCGGTCACCTGCGGCGGCGGGCACAACCACCGCATCGGCCTGTGGGATGCCTTCCTGATCAAGGAGAACCATATCGCCGCCTGCGGCGGCATCGCCGCCGCGGTAGGCCAGGCGCGCCAGATCGCGCCCCAGGCGCCGGTGGAGGTGGAGGTGGAGACCTTCGGTGAGCTGGAGCAGGCCCTGGCGGCGGGCGCCGATATCATCATGCTGGACAACTTCAGCCTCGAGCAGATGCGCGAGGCGGTCCGGCGCACCGCCGGCCGGGCCACCCTGGAGGCCTCAGGCAACGTCGACGAGAGCACCCTGCGGGCCATCGCCGAGACCGGCGTGGACTGCATCTCCAGCGGCGCCCTGACCAAGGACGTCAGGGCCGTGGATCTCTCCATGCGCCTGGTCGAGCAGACGACCTGAGGACGAAAGGCCCCGGGTCAGGTCTCCACCAGGCCCAGGGCCTTCTCCAGCCGCTTGCGGCAGAGCCGCTCGCCGCCGCGCTCCACCCACTCCTCGCCGACTTCGCGCCAGCCCCGCCGGACCAGGTGCTCCGCCAGCACCAGGCTGGCCTCGATGTCCACGCGAGCGAGCCCCTGCTCGCGCAACAGCCGCTCGGCATGGACCAGCAGGGTCGACCCGATGCCGCGCCGGGAGAGCGAGGGCCAGACGTAGAGGGTCTCGATGCGCCCGCGCGACAGATCCAGCTCGAGAAAGCCCACGCAGCGGCCGTCGCAGTCGGCCACCAAGGTGGTGTAGAGCGCCTGGCGCACCGCCCAGGCACTGGCGTCCCGCGGCAGGGCGCCGGCCCAGGCCTCACGCTCGGCCACGCTGTAGTGGGCGCTGGCGCCCTGCATCACCGCATGGTGGAAGACCTCGGCCTGGTCGGCCGCGTCACGGCTACGGGCCTGGCGATAGCAGATACGGGCGCCCCGGGGGGGCGGCGGCACGGCATCGGCCGCGCTCAGCGTCTCGTTCATGGGCACTCCGCAGCAGACGGGATTGGTGTGGACAGGGTGGGTGGATGGCGTTGCCGCAAGACTACACAAGATTGTCACCGGACGACACAGGGCCCGGCCCCCTCGCCGCGGGGTCCCGCGGCGGGCATAATCCGACCATGAGCGAACTCCCCCAGCCCGACACCTTCACGTTGTCGCCCATTGGCGTCATCGAGAGCGACTACCCCGACAAGTTCGGCATTCCCCGCCAGCCCGGGCTTGCCCCGGCGTCCCGGGCATGGCTGGTGCTTCAGCCACCCTTCGACGACCCCCTGGCGGTCCGTGGCCTGGAGGCCTTCAGCCACCTCTGGCTCACCTTCGTCTTCCACCAGAGCCCGGAGCGCTGGACGCCCCTGGTACGCCCGCCGCGGCTGGGCGGCAACGCCCGCGTCGGCGTCTTCGCCAGCCGCAGCACCCACCGCCCCAACCGCCTGGGCCTCTCGCTGGTGGAGCTCATCGAGATCGATACCCGCCGCGGGGTGCGCCTGAGGCTCGCCGGCGCCGACCTGGTGAGCGGCACCCCGGTGCTCGACATCAAGCCCTACCTGCCCTGGGCGGAGTCCCGCCCCGAGGCCCGGGCCGGCTTCGCCCCCGAGGCGCCGGTGCGGCTGCCGGTGACCTTCGCCCCGGAGGCGGAGAGGGTTCTGGCGGCGCGCGCCGATACCGACTCGCTACGCGAGCTGATCCTCCAGGTGCTGGCCCAGGACCCGCGCCCCGCCTACCGGAAAGGTGCCGAACGACGCACCTATGGCGTGCGACTGCGCGATGTGGACGTGCGCTTCCGCGCCGAGGAGCGAACCGGCGAACCCTGCATCGAGGTGGTGGCGATCGTCTCGGCCTGACACGAAGAAGGGCCCCGCAGGGCCCTTCCCGAACCGCGGGAGGCGGCGCGATCAGTCGAAGCTGATGCCGATGCGGCGGCCGACCTCCTCGTAGGCCTCGATGACGCCACCCAGCCCCTGGCGGAAGCGGTCCTTGTCGAGCTTCTCCCGGGTCTCGGCGTCCCACAGCCGGCAGCCGTCCGGGGAGAACTCGTCGCCCAGCACGATCTCGCCCTTGAACAGGCCGAACTCCAGCTTGTAGTCCACCAGCAGCAGGCCGCCGTCGGCGAACAGCGCCTTGAGCACCTCGTTGACTTTGAAGGTGAGCGCCTTCATCTCGGCCAGCTGCGCAGGCGTGGCCCAGCCGAAGGTCTCGGCCAGGGACTCGTTGATCATGGGGTCGTGGAGGGCGTCGTTCTTCAGGAAGAGCTCGAAGGTCGGCGGGGTCAGGGCCTCCCCCTCGGTGACGCCCAGGCGCTTGACCAGGCCGCCGGCGGCGATGTTGCGCACCACGCACTCCACCGGGATCATCTCGAGGCGCTTGACCAGGCTCTCCTCGTCGGAGAGGCGCTTGACGAAGTGGGTCGGCACCCCCGCCGCCGCCAGCTTCTCCATGATGAAGGCGTTGAAGCGGTTGTTGACCATGCCCTTGCGCGCCAGTGACTCCATACGCTCGCCGTCGAAGGCGCTGGTGTCGTCGCGGAAGTGCAGGACCAGCAGGTCCGGGTCATCGGTGGCGAAGACCGACTTGGCCTTGCCGGCATAGAGTTCTTGACGCTTGTCCATGAAAGCCTCCGGAGGCTTGGGAGAGATAGGGGTTGATCGGGTCAGGCGATGGCCTGCCACGCCAGGCCCGCCTCCTGGCAGGAGATGCTGAGCCGGGAATCATCGCCGTCGAGCAGGGGCACCAGGGCCTCCAGGGCCAGCTCGGGGCGGTTGTTGTGTTCCGACAGGTGCGAGCAGACGATGCGCTGCAGGCGGTCGAGCCCCAGGCGCGGCAGCAGCGCGGCCGCCTGGGCGTTGGCCAGGTGGCCCCAGTCGCCGCCCACCCGGCGCTTGAGCCGCGGCGGATAGGGGCCGTCGGCCAGCAGGCGGACGTCATGGTTGCACTCCAGCACCAGGGCATCGCAGCCGGCGAAGGCCTCGGCCACGTGGGCGGTGGGATGCCCCAGGTCGGTGAGCACCCCGAGGGTACGTTCGCCCCCCTGGACGCGAAACTGCACCGGTTCCCGGGCGTCGTGGGGCACGGTGACCGGGTCGATGGTGAGTCCCTTCACGGCGAAACGCCGCTGGGGGGTGATCCAGTGGCGGTCCGGCAGCTCGCCCAGGCGCCCCGAGGCCCAGGTGCCGGGGGTCAGCCACACCGGGATGCCGTGGCGCCGCGCCAGGGGGCCCACGCCGCGGATATGGTCGCCGTGTTCGTGGGTCACCAGCAGCCCGTCGAGCTGGCCCGGGTGCAGGCCGAAGGCGGCCAGGCGCCGCTCCGCCTCGCGCAGGCCGAAGCCGCAGTCCACCAGCAGGCAGGTCTCGCCGTCGCTGACCAGGGTCGCGTTGCCCTTGCTGCCGCTGCCCAGGGAGGCGAACCGCAACCGCCCTGCCGCCTGCCCCGCCGTCATCAGCGCAGCAGGCCCGACACCCGCTCGAGCAGCTCGCGCTGATCCTCGGGGCTGAAGCCACGCTCGCTGGCGTTCACCGCCCGCAGCACGGTCTGCCGGGGGCCTTCGGCCTCCAGCACCAGGCGGATCTGCTGGTGCATCTGGCGCACGTCGGCGCTGAAGACGATCTGCAGCGGGTTGCGGTTGCGCTCGGTCACCGTCATGTAGTTGATCAGGAAGGCGCGGCCCGCCGGGTCGCTCTCCAGCAGCTCGCGACGCTCCTCCACGGTGAAGTCCTGCTGCAGCTGGTGGTCGAGCTCGGCCCAGGTGCGGTCGAGCTCCAGCGGAATCCGCACCACCCACTCGTCACCGCGCTGCTCGAGGCTCAGCCGGGACTCGCCGGCGAGACGCTGGGCGGCCAGGGACGAACCGCTGGCGGTGGCACTGCGCGCCCCGAAGTGCTGCTCCAGGGCATCGAGACAGGCGCCCACCGGGCTGCCGTTCTGGTCGCAGCGCACCTCGCTGTCGCCGGCACGCAGGCCCTGGCGCACGCTGAGCCGCGCCTGCTGGGTCTCGATCACACCGCGGGAGGAGTCGCTGGCCACGACGCCGAGGCCGCGGCTGCGCGCGAAGTCCTCGAGCTGGGGCCAGACGCTGCCCGGGTCCGCGCCCACCACCAGCCAGGCATCCCGGCCGATGGTGCGGCGCTCG
>ERZ1032852.381-NODE-381-length-10868-cov-15.775918_pt1 | contig 10868 bp, 10 predicted proteins | sample MGYA00516689_ERZ1032852 | MGnify/ENA primary metagenome ERZ1032852 (study PRJEB33719, sample SAMN04262499) | wastewater metagenome | biome: rural village; feature: composting latrine chamber; material: composting feces with ash | place: El Salvador | collected...
GCGCCCATGCGTAGAGATTTACGTATTGACATTGGCTGTCAGGCCTCCGTTTGTTGAGTTTGCGAGGCTAGGCCCTAATTGGTGCCCTCACCTCCGATAGGAAAAACTATCCTGTCGCCCATGAACTCTACGCACCCCGCTTCGAGTGCCGCAAACGAATCACCGACCCGTTACTGGATCGATATGTGTTTAGAGGTCCCTCGGCTCTGGCAACGACTACCCGAAGCGCCCGGAAAGGTAGTCCGCAGTTTCGCGGTTAGACGGACGTGAGAACATCCGAGCGGTGGCGTCGTATTCAACGAGTCTTGCCATCGCCCCCGGCTCGCCCACGTTGAAGAACGCGGTTCGATCGGAAACCCTGGAGGCTTGCTGCATGTTGTGGGTGACGATAATGACCGTGTATTCCTCGCGCAGCGTCCCGATCAGATCCTCGATCCCCGCCGTTGAAACGGGGTCGAGGGCAGAGGTGGGTTCGTCCATGAGCAGCACCTCAGGCGCTACGGCGATGGCCCGGGCGATGCACAGCCTCTGCTGCTGCCCACCTGAAAGCGAACCGCCCGGCTCTCTCAGGCGGTCCTTTACCTCTTTCCACAAGTGAGTAGAGCGAAGCACGCGTTCCACAGTGTCGTCGGCTTCTGCACGCGGAAGTCTGTGGGCGTTCAGCTTCAGTCCCGCCAAGACATTAGAGCGGATACTCATCGTAGGAAACGGGTTGGGACGCTGAAACACCATGCCTACTCGGCGCCGCACGTCGACCGGGTCCACGCTTGGCCCGTACACGTCCTGCCCATCGAGCAGGACCTGTCCCGTCACCGTCCCCCCTCTGGTCACCTCATGCATCCGGTTGATCGTGCGCAAAAGTGTGGACTTTCCCGAACCGCTGGGTCCAATGAAGGCCGAGACGGTGCGTTCCGGGACTTCCAAACTCACATCCCCAATCACGTGGTGCCCTCCGTAACTCGCGCGCACGTTCCTTAGCGCGACGACCGGGACTTCCAGGGCAGGGGGCGTGTCAGGAATGACAGGTTTAACCTTCAGGGGCATGTCTTTTCTCTCTGGAGTGAGGCTCATCGGACTCGCACTATCGCCCGGCTGAGTAGGCGGGCACCGAGGTTCAAGGCGATCACAATCGCCATGAGCATCAGGGCGCCCGCCCACGCCCGCTCTAGGTAAGGGGTCGGGTCCGGGCCCTGGCTCGCGTACTGGGTGTAGACGAACACGGGCAGGGACATCATGCGTTCGGAGAAGACGTTGTAGTTCATGCTCGCGGTGTAGCCGGCGACGATAAGTAGCGGTGCGGTCTCCCCAATCACCCGTGCGACAGCGAGCACGATTCCTGTCACGAGCCCGCCAAAGGCCGTCGGCAAAACGATCCTTGTCACCGTGGTTCGCTTCGAAACACCTAGTGCGAGGGACGCCTCCCGAAGTTCGTTTGAAACGAGGGAGAGGAACTCTACCGCTGAACGCACGACTACTGGAATCATCAGCACTGAAAGCGCGATCGCTCCAATGAAGCCACTGCGGACACCCGCATCCGCAAGCAGCAGCGAGAACAACGCGTAAGCAAAGAGCCCTGCGACGATTGAGGGAACACCCAGCAGCATGTCTACGCCCAAGGTGACGGCGCGGGCCGCTCGGGCACTTGCGTACTCCGTGATGTAGAGCGCGGCGGCAACCCCAATGGGGATGGAGATGATCATCGCTGCCCCGGTTATTTGTAGCGTTCCCATCAGGGCGTGTAATGCGCCCCCGCCAGCTCCTGTAACACCTCGCATTGAGTGAGTGAAAAACTCGGCGTCAAGCCGCTTCGCGCCGCGAGTGGCAGTGACCGCCAGGATGGAAAACAGCGGGAGCATTGCCGCGAGGAACCCCGCTCCAAGGAGGATCGTAGCGAGGCGGCTACGCAACCTGCGAGCAGAAGTCGAGCGTGGGGTGAAGGATTGGGTAGACATCAGGCTCCTCTGGTGTTTCCGCGCACCAGCAGGCGCGCCAGAAGGTTGACCGCGAGCGTGATCGCGAAGAGCACCAGCCCGCTCGCTAACAAAGCACTCACACCGAGCCCTGTGGACTCAGGGAACTGAAGAGCGATGTTGGAAGCAATCGTTGACGGGTTTGCTGGGGTCAGCAACAAGAAGTTCACCACGAGCGCTGGGGACAGCACCATCGCTACAGCCATCGTTTCGCCCAGCGCACGCGCTAGACCCAGCAGCACCGCCGAAATGACCCCGCTGCGCGCGTTCGGAAGCACTGCGGTCCGGATCATCTCCCACTTCGTCGCCCCCAGAGCAAGGGCCGCTTCCTCGGTTAGCTTCGGTGTGGCGAGGAAGACTTCGCGGCACATGGCCGTCACGATCGGCAGAACCATGATGGCAAGGACGATGGCCGCGGTCAGGATCGTGCGCCCCGTAGCTGAAGCCGGTCCCGCGAAGAGCGGAAACCACCCCATGTGTTCCACGAGCCAACCGTAGACGGGTGCCAGTGCCGGGGCGAGGACGAGGATCCCCCACAGACCGAAAACGACCGACGGCACGGCGGCAAGCAGATCGACTGCGCTACCGGCGATCGATGCGAGCCGCCGTGGCGCGTAGTGGGAGATGAACAAGGCGACACTGAGTGCAAGCGGGGTCGCGATGGCTAGTGCGAGCACCGCGGACCACAGGGTACCGAATGCCAGGGGCCACACGTATTCCCAGAAGTTGCTCGCGCCGCCGGGTAAGTCTCCGTCACCGAAGATGGCGGGCAGCGACTGCGCGACAAGGAAGACGCCGATCGCCACGAGGATCAGGATGATGGCGATGCCCGAGGCCATCAGCACTCTGCTGAACAGACGGTCCGCACGCCGCTCAGCGCGACTGCGCTCCCCACTTGCAACGGGCGCGTGATGGAACACCAAGGCTTTGTCTTCCACGTCGATCTAACCGATCGCCTCTGCGACGGCGAGGACGCGGGCAGCAAGCTCTCCGCTCAGGGGCGCTGAGCCTGTGCCTTCACTCGCGGCTTGTTGGGCGCCGGGGCTCGCAATGTAGGTTGCGTAGGCGCCAACCAGCGCCCCCAACTCAGCATCCGCGTAGCGCTGGCATACAATCAGGTAGCTCACCAGCAAAAGCGGCCATGCCCCCGCTTCACTTGCCTGATGGTCGACAGCAACGGCTAGGTCGCTTTCTGCGTCTAGACCGGTGTCTGCGGTCGGCGACCGTGCAACTACGGCCGCCGCCCCTTCTGGGCTGAGCTCTGAAACCCCGTCACCGACACGCAAGGACGCCAGCTGCAAGCCGTTCGCCCCAGACAGGTCGGTGTAAGTGATGGCGCCGAGGGCGCTGCGCGCTGCGTCCGCCACGCCAGAAGTCCCTTTCGCTGCGTCCCCAACAGCGAACGGGAAAGTCTGTGAACTGGGCTTCCCCCAGGCCTGCGGCGCGTTCGCCTCAAGATATTCGGTGAAATTGTGAGTGGTGCCTGAGTCATCGGCGCGGCGCACGACCGTGACCGCCAGGTCGGGAAGGTCTGCGCTTGGGTTGAGTGCTGCTACGCGGGCGTCATCCCAGCGGGTTATCTGACCCGAAAAGACAAGCGCGAGCACCTCAGCATCCAGCACCAAGTCCGGCACATCCGGCAGGTTGTAAGCGACCGCGATCGGTGAGACATAGACGGGAAGGTTGACCGGCCCCACGCCCGGCTCGCACAAAGGCGGGTCGCCGTCGATGTGCTCGGCCCGAATCGGGGAGTCCGAGCCAGCAAAAGCTACTCCTCCCTGGAGAAAAGCGGTGCGGCCTGCTCCAGAACCTTGGGGATCGTAGTTCACCGTCACGTCGGGATGCTCATCTTGGAACCCCGCAGCCCAGAAGGTTTGAGCTGCACTTTGAGCGGAAGCTCCCATGCCGTTCAGGGTTCCGCTCAAGAGATGCCCTTCAGAAAGTGCCGATGGATCTTTAGGCTGCCTTCTCTCGTTCACAGCACAAGCCCCAAGCAGCAGGGTTGCGGCAAGAGATGCCGCCCCAAACCGCATAGCCCTCTTCTTGTTCACTCGCATTCTTTCCGTTTCTTACGCTGACCTTCGCGGCGCGCGCCGCTGATCCGAACGGTAAGCGTGCGGGATGGACAGGCGGAGACAACCAGGTGAACAGAAGGTGAACAGTGGGCGAATTCTTCCCCCTTCGGTGTTGACTCACTGTCTCTGCCGGATAGCCTGGCAGCGTGAATGAGACAGTCCGCGAACAACGAGGGCCCGCGGTCTCCAAGGGGGTCGAACTCATTGTTGGGGCGTTGCCCTCGGCCGCTTTGGTGCTGGACGCTGAAGGCGGCGTGATCGTAGCAAACTCGATCGCGAACAGCTACGGTCTGGTCAGGTCTGGACGAGTGGCGCACCCTAAGCTATCGAAGCTTCTGGTCCGCTGGTCGGGCTCCAGCAAGCCAAAGGAAGGCCGACTCCGCCTAGCGCCTGGCCCACTGGGCCGACCTCAGTACCTGACTCTCCGGGTGTCTCCCCTTGAAGACGGGTGCCGACTGGTGCTTGTCGATGATCACAGCGAGGCCGAACGTTTGGCCAGCGTCCGCCGGGAGTTCCTTGGCAACGTCAGCCACGAACTCAAAACCCCAACCTTCGCAATCGGTCTCCTTACCGAAGCAATCCACGCTGCTGCCGAGGATCCAACGCAGGTGCGCCGTTTCTCCGAAAAACTCTCTGAGGAGGTGGCGCGCCTCACGGCTCTCACGCACGACGTCATAGAACTCACGCGTATCCAGTCAGCCGACGTCTTGGCGGACGGCGCTTTGGTGGACGTTGGCAAGGTGATTGATGAGGCTGTAGAGCGCAACCGGCTCACCGCGGAGTCCGCGGGCGTCCGGATCCGCTGGAAACAACAGGTGTCCCCGTCAGTGCTCGGAAAGCACTCCGTGTTGGTGTCCGCGGTCAGCAACCTGGTCTTGAACGCTATCCAGCACTCAGCTCTGGGCACAGAGATCGAGGTGGACGTCGGCGCGGTGAAGGACATCGTCGAGATTTCGGTGAAGGACTTCGGGGAAGGCATCAAACCCAGTGAGATCGATAGGATCTTTGAACGTTTCTACCGAGTGGATGAGGCCCGAAGCCGCGAAACTGGCGGCAGCGGCATTGGACTCGCAATAGTGAAGCATTCCGCCCAGAGCCACGGCGGCGAGGTGCGCGTCCGGTCGCGTCCTGGCGACGGGTCGACCTTCACCATCCGACTCCCGGAAGCCCCAAGACCTGCAGCAACAACCCCGGCCCCTTCACTCAGAGAGGAACATCCCGCGTGAGCGAACGCATCTTGTTGGTCGAGGACGAGGCTGCGATCAGCGAGCCCCTAGAGTTCCTTCTTGGGCAGGAGGGCTACCAGGTGACCACCGTGGCAGACGGCGCCCAGGTTCTAGAGGTTTTCGAAGCCCTTCGTCCTGATCTTGTACTCCTCGACCTCATGCTGCCAAACCTCCCGGGCACTGAGGTCTGTAGGCAGATTCGGTCGCGCTCAGCCGTGCCGCTCATCATGCTCACAGCCAAAGACTCCGAAGTGGACATCGTCGTCGGGCTTGAGCTTGGGGCAGACGACTACATCACCAAACCCTACTCATCGCGCGAGTTAATCGCCCGAATAAGGGCCGTGCTGCGCCGCAGGATGGATTCGGAGTACGACGAGCCGTCCGTCCTGAACGTCGGACAGATCGAGCTTGACACTGACAGCCACGTCGTCAAGATCGGCAAGGTAGAGACGCCCATGCCCTTGAGGGAGTTCGAGCTGCTCGAAATACTTATGCGCAACGCGGGCAGCGTCCTCACGCGCGCGCAGCTTATCGATCGGATCTGGGGACTGGACTACTTCGGGGACACGAAGACCCTTGACGTGCACATCAAACGGTTGCGGTCACGAATCGAGGCCGACCCCAAGAAACCCCAACACCTGGTGACCGTACGCGGTGTTGGCTACCGACTTGAGCGGAGCTAAACCCCGAGGACCTTTCGTTGCCCTGTTCAGCTTTTCGGCGCGTCCCAGGGTTCGACAGACTTTTGGAGGACGGGGGTGATCGCGTACGCCCATCCGCCAAACCCCAGAAGCACCAAGACTGGGAGCGCCTGCGGGACGTAAATGGTCGTTGCAACCGCTATGGCAATCAGGATCGCCTGGATGGCCAGCGACGTCAGAGAGTAGGGCAACCTCAGCATGGGGATGAGCAACGCGTTCTTGATTGTCGCCCCCACCGTGTTCTCAAACTTCGCTTGCAGGAAGAAGAAGTAGGGGAAGACCGCCATGTAGATCAGCGTGGTCAGAGCCTTTAGAGGCAAGACCTCCTCTACCGGAAGGAGCACCCAGGACGCTCCAAGCGCGACTCCAATGGGCCCAACTAACAGCCAGAGCAGGCTCGCTTGCTTGAAGTTCGCTCGGAAGGCCAACCAGAAGGTTCTGTTGACCGGCGGTGAGTCTCCTCTGTTGAACCGGATCGTCACGTCGAAGAGGGCAGCGAACGCAGCACCCGCAGTAACCACGGGGAGTGCCGCAACCAGGACTAGGATGTTCAACCAAACCAAGTCGCCGGCGCGCGAGACCCCTTGCCAAAACGCGTTGCCTGAGTCGAACACTACGCCCCTTCCAGAAAGTCCCCAGAAACCCTACCCCCGCAGGTTGTTTTCAGACACGCAGAAGGTGGAGCACTGCGTTCACGCCCTCAAGCACCACCTGGTGCGCGCGAGCAGCGCTCTCAACAACTGCTTCTGGATCAGTCGGAGTGTTTGCGAACGAAAGGTCGGAAACCACTGACATCCCGCACAGTCGCACCCCAAGCGCATGGAGCATCAGGGCCTCCATGATCGTTGACATCCCTACCGTGTCGATCCCAGCCTCAGCGAGCATCCGCGTCTCCAACGGCGTCTGAAACTCGGGCCCCCGCAGCAACGCGTAGTTGCCGCTTCGCTGCGTGACGGCCTTCAACGCCCCGGTCAGCTCCGGATCCCACGCGTTCGACGTGTCCAGGAACACCGTGCCATCAAACGGCGAGATCGAAGACAGGTTCACGTGGTCCCTAATCGTCATGACGTCCCCTAGCTCCCAATCCCGCAGGCAACCGTTCGCGTTGCACAGCACCGCAGCCTTCGCTCCCGCGGCTTTCGCAGATCGCGCTAGGGCTGTCACTGGACCCGGGCCCATGCCCTCGTACAAGTGAGTGCGCCCCAAAGCAACCGCAATCCGGAACCCGTCCACGACATATGTGCGCAGCTCATCCCTGTGACCGTCGGCGACGGGGGCAAGCACTCCTGGGAGCGAAGACAGCTTCACGACGTTTAGCGGCGCTCCCCAACCCTCATAGTCATCGACTGTTTCTGCGAGCCCGGAGCCAAGCACAACAAGGACGTCGAGTTCTCCCCCCGCCAATTCCTGCAGGGCCTGTCCTGCAAGCCGGTTTTCGTCTGTCAGCAGGTAGTCAACAAAAGCGCTTGGTTGCATCGCGTTCCCCAGTCTCCGGGCAGCACCGCCCGTGGCTTATCGGATCCGCGACCCAAACTGCACAGATCCCTTGCTCCCAGGAACGTTCCGTCCCAAACCACCAGTGGCCTGCGACACGTTCCGGGTGAATCCATTCTAAGCTGGTGGCATCTGACGCGGCCGCGTCAGACCGTCAGCACAGCTAAGGAAAAACCGTGAGCGACACAGCGCTAAGCGGGGACGAGGCCACAGCCGAAAGTGGCGTCAAGTCCCACATTGAGATGACCGGGATCGAGATTGTGGATGAGTCCGAACGGACCGCCAAACCCCGCAACCTTTTCCTTCCCTGGTTCGCCGCCAACATCTCCGTCTTCGGAATGTCCTACGGCGCGTGGATCCTAGGTTTCGGGATCAACTTCTGGCAAGCAACCATCGTCGCAATCGTCGGCACAGTCTTGTCCTTCATGATCTGCGGCGTCATCGCCCTAGGCGGTAAGCGCGGCTCCGTCCCGACCATGGTCATGTCCCGCGCCGCGTTCGGCGTGCAGGGCGCGAAGGTTCCGGGCGTGGTCTCGTGGCTGACATCGATCGGCTGGGAAACCTCGCTCGCGATCACCGCGGTTCTTGCGACCGGCACCATCCTGAACCGGCTCGGTTGGGTCGGAGACGATCACACCAAGGTCTCCATCGTCGCCGCCATCGTCGTCGCGACGTTGATCATCTTGGGCGCCATGGCTGGCTACCACATCATCATGAAGATGCAGGCAGTCCTGACCTGGCTGACCGGCATCACCACGATCATCTATGTGATCCTGGTGATCCCTCACATCAACTGGGAGGTCCTCACCTCTATCCCCGCTGGTCCGTTCCCTGCGATGATCGGCGGCATGACCATGGTGATGACAGGCATGGGCCTTGGTTGGGTGAACATCGCAGCCGACTGGTCCAGGTATCAGTCGCGTGAGGCCAAGGGCTCCTCCATCATTTTCTGGAACACCTTCGGCGGCTCCTTGGGCCCGGTTGTCCTGATCACCTTTGGTCTGATGTTGGCGGGATCGAGCGAGGAACTGTCCGAGAACATCGGCCTCGACCCCGTCGGCGCCCTGGCAACCCTGCTGCCGACTTGGTTCTTGCTGCCCTTCCTGGTCACAGCGATCCTGGCTCTGCTGTCGGGTGCAATCAACGGTATTTACTCCTCTGGCCTCACGCTGCTGACGCTGGGCATCAAGATTCCGCGTCCTCTGGCCTCCCTGATTGACGGCGTCATCCTGACGCTTGGCACCATCTACGTTGTCTTCTACTCCCCAACCTTCATTGGGCCGTTCCAGTCGTTCCTAGTCACGCTGGGTGTTCCGCTGGCGGCGTGGGCGGGGATCATGATGGCTGACATCACGTTGCGCAAGAAGAGCTACGACGAGCACGCGCTCTTCAACTCTTCCGGCAAGTACGGCGCTTGGAACTGGACGTCGCTTGGCATCATGCTGGTCGCCTGCGTGATCGGTTGGGGCCTGGTCATCAACCAGTACTCGGACGCTGCGTGGAACGACTGGCAGGGCTACCTGCTCCCGCTGATCGGCGGCAAGGAAGGCGTGTGGGCCTACGGCAACGTCGGGGTAATCATTGCCCTGCTAATCGGGTTTGTTTCCTACTACTTCCTGTCGAGGAAGAAGGTGGCCGAGGAGGAGTCCACCCAGGCCGACTAACCCACCAGGCCGCCCGCCAAGGTTAGCCGCCCCAGGCAAGCTGGCCCAGGGTAGCGAACCCAGGGTAACGAATCTCTACCAACATGATGCGCGCCCGAAGCAACGTAACAATGCTTCGGGCGCCCATCATGTTTCGGGCGCGCATCGCCTCCCCACCCCGCGACCCGCGCAACTAGAATCAAGGCATGTGTGACACGGCGGTTGCAATAAGAGACGACGGAGTCCTTTTCGCGAAGAACAGTGACCGGTACCCGAACGAAGCTCAAATCCTGGAGTGGCACCCGGCAGGAACCCACGACTCAGGCGAAACGGTTCAAGCGACCTGGATTGAGATCCCTCAGGTCTCTTCGACCTACGCCACCGCGATTTCCAGGCCCTGGTGGATGTGGGGAGCCGAAATGGGCGCCAACGACCGTGGCGTCGTCATCGGCAACGAGGCTGTCTTCACGAAAGAGAGCCTGAAGGGCGACCTAGGCCTGCTAGGCATGGACATGCTGCGCCTAGCCCTTGAGCGTTCCGCGAACCGCGACGAGGCAACAGAAACAATCGTCTCCCTTCTTGAAACCTACGGCCAGGTCGGACCTTGCTCATACGAAAACCCCGGTTTCAGCTACCACAACAGCTTCCTCATTGCCGACCCAAACGGCGCAACCGTCCTAGAGACAGCGGGCAAACACTGGGCGGTCGAGGAAGTCAGTGGCCCCGCACGCTCCATCTCTAACGGCCTAACGATTCCTGGCTTCGTAGAAAAGTTCAGCGATCCTCTGCGCTCCACCATCTCCAAGTGCAAAACCCGTGCCGCAATCACCCAGGCCGGAGCTGCAAGCGCAAAGTCAGTCATTGACCTCATCGGCGTTCTCGGTGACAACGGGACCGAGGGCGGCCCGGCCTGGTCGCCCCTCACCGGATCGTTGGTGGGCCCGAACGTTCACGGCGGCGGACTGGTCTCCTCATCACAAACGGTCAGCAGCTGGATCGCTGACCTGCGAAGTGACCCGATCCACTGGGTCACCGGCACCTCCGACCCCGCGTTGAGCCTGTTCAAGCCCGTCTGGGTTGATCGCCCAGCAGACCTTGGGCCGGACCCAACCAACAAGCTAAACCCGGGTACCCTCTGGTGGAGCCACGAGCTACTTCATCGCTACGCCCTCTACGACTGGCAGCGAGCCTTCGACCACATCAGCCCGCAGCTTGCCGTAGTCCAGGAGCAGTGGCTCGCAGACCCGCCCCAGACGGGCGAGGCGTTCGAAGCTTCGAAGGAACTCTCAGACCAGCTCCGACTAGAACTACTTCTGCTGCCCCTGCACGACACCCGGCCCCGTTGGGTGCAGGAGCAGTGGGCGAAATACAACACCCAAGCGCTCCCCTAGCTAGGCCGCCACAGCAGACGCCCACAGCAAACGCCCGTCACAGCCGGTCCCGCAACACAATCACGAGGGGAAGCAGGCCAGCTTCCGCTCAGCGAGCCCGGCGGCTAGGCCCCGAGCCCAGCACGCGTGTGTTTCGGAGTGGCTCGAGAATCCAGCATGGTCAAGAGAAGTTTGGCTGGGGTCAGCGCGCTCACCGAGTGCGGCAACCTTGTGTCCATGTGGATAACGTCTCCCGGTCGCAGGACGAAGGTGTCGTCCCCACCCGTGATCTGCATTTCGCCCTCCAAAGACTGCAACAGCACGGGCATGGCAGCCGTGTGCTCAGTGAGTGTTTCCCCCGCATCGAATGCAAACAGGACCAGGCGAAC
>ERZ1032852.382-NODE-382-length-10838-cov-23.114161_pt1 | contig 10838 bp, 9 predicted proteins | sample MGYA00516689_ERZ1032852 | MGnify/ENA primary metagenome ERZ1032852 (study PRJEB33719, sample SAMN04262499) | wastewater metagenome | biome: rural village; feature: composting latrine chamber; material: composting feces with ash | place: El Salvador | collected...
GAGGGCGAGTGCGTCGGCTGGCCCGTCAGCGCTGGCTACTGTCTGCCCGAGCCCGAGCCCGAGCCCGAGCCCGAGCCCGAGCCCGAGCCGGAGGCTGAGACCGAGTCGCGCTCGGAGGAGGCACCCCTCGACGGGGCCTCCCTCGACGAATAGGGGAGAGGGGCCGGGCTATCATTCAACGCAGCGCCTCGTAGAATATTCCTGCTCACAATCACCATGCCGCCCGGCCTCCTGCCGGGTGGCCGCCGCAAGGACACGCCATGACCACCACACGCCATCTCGCCAAGCTGGCCGCCGCCCTCGCCGGCGCCGCCGTGCTCAGCGCCTCGCTGACCGCCCAGGCCCGCGAGCTCTCCGTCTCCACCGTGCTCTCCGACGCCTTCCCCTGGGGCCAGGCGGCCGAGAAGTGGGCGGAGCTGGTCGAGGAGCGCACCGAGGGGCGCATCACTCTGCGGGTCTACCCCAACTCCCAGCTGGTGGCCGGGGACCAGACCCGCGAGTTCTCCGCCATGCGCTCCGGGCTGATCGATGCCGCCGTGGGCTCCACCATCAACTGGTCGCCCCAGGTGCCGGAGCTCAACCTCTTCTCCCTGCCCTTCCTCCTGCCCGACGAGGCGGCGGTGGACGCCGTGACCGGCGGCGAGGCCGGCGAGATGATCTTCGAGGCGATCGAATCCCGGGACGTGATTCCCCTGGCCTGGGGCGAGAACGGCTTCCGCCAGCTCTCCAACTCCCGCGGGTCGATCAGCGAGCCCGACGACCTCGACGGCCTGAAGATCCGGGTGGTGGGCTCGCCGCTCTTCCAGGACACCTTCAATGCCCTGGGGGCCGACCCCACCCAGATGAGCTGGACCGACGCCCAGCCGGCGCTGACCACCGGCGCGGTGGACGGCCAGGAGAACCCGCTCTCGGTGTTCGACGTGGCACGCATCGATCAGGTGGGCCAGGAGCATCTGACCCTCTGGAACTACATGAACGACCCGCTGATCTTCGCCGTGAACCGCCAGGTGTGGGACTCCCTGGACGAGGGCGACCGCGAGATCCTGCGCGAGGCCGCCGTCGATGCCGGCCAGTGGGAGATCGCCATGACCCGCGAGGAGGAGGCCGAGCGCCTGGCGGCGATCCAGGAGCGCGGGGTCAACGTCACCGAGCTGACCGACGAGCAGTACCGGGCCTTCGTCGAGGCCACCGCCGAGGTTCACGACAAGTGGGTGCCGCGCATCGGCGAGGCCCTGGTCGAGGCGGCCCGCGAGGCCGTCGAGTCGCGCTGAATCGCGGCGTTTACCCCCGTCCGTCGCCCCCGCTTCCGGGGGCGACGTCATTTCATGAGGTTCCTATGACTCCCTCTCCCGATGCCCGGCCGGAGCGCTGGCTCGCCTCCCTGGCGCTGGTGATCATCTCCCTGATCAGCCTGGGCAACGTCGTCACCCGCTACATCACCGGCGGCTCACTCGCCTTCACCGAGGAGTTCTCGGTCTTCCTGCTGGTGGTGCTCACCTTCGCCGGTGCCGCCGTGGCCCTGCGCCGCAACGGCCATATCCGGGTGGGCCTCCTGGAGCGGGCGCTGCCCGCGGCGCCGCGCAAGGCGCTGATCCTCTTCCAGTGGGGCTGCGGCATGGCGGTGCTGGGCCTGATCACCTGGTTCGGCGGCAGGCTCGCCTGGCAGGAGTACCAGTGGGAGTCGCTCTCGCCGGGGCTGGGGCTGCCCCAGTGGTGGTACATCGTCTGGCTGCCGCTGCTCTCGGCGGCGATGATGGTCCGCCAGACCCAGCAGACCCGGGACCGCCTGCGCGGGAGGCTCAATGATGAGCCCTGACCTCTGGATGCTGCTGGCCTTCGCGGGCCTCTTGATCGCCGGGGTGCCGGTGGCCTTCTCCCTGGGCCTTGCCGGCGCCGTGGGCATCCTGGCCGGGCTGCCGCCGGCGATGCTGGCGACTCTCGGTACCAATACCTACAACAGCATCGCCAAGTATCCGCTGATCGCCATTCCGCTGTTCATTCTCACCGGGCTGATCTTCGAGCGCTCGGGGGTGGCGCTGCGCCTGGTGCGTTTCGCCCAGGCGCTGATCGGCCCGCGCCACGGGGGGCTTGCCCTGGTGGCGGTGCTGGTGTGCATGATCATGGGGGGCATGAGTGGCTCGGGGCCGGCGGACGCCGCCGCGGTGGCCATGGTGATGCTGCCCAGCATGACGAAGGCCGGCTATCCGAAGCCGTTCTCGGCCACGCTGATCGCCGCTTCGGCCTCCACGGCGATCCTGATCCCGCCCTCGGTGGCGCTGATCCTCTACTCCATCGTGGTGCCGGGGGTGGACCTGCGGGCGCTCTTCGCCGCCGGGCTCTTCCCCGGGATACTGGCCGGCCTGGCGCTGCTGGTGCCGGCGCTGCTGGTCTCGAAGCGCTATGGTTGGGAAGGGCGGGGCTGGGAAGGCGGCACGCCGGTGGAGGGCGCCGAGCGCCTGAAGGTGGGGGAGACCTTCAAGCAGGCGCTGCCGGCGCTCTTCGCCCCGGTGCTGATCCTCGGCGGGCTGCGCTCCGGGCTCTTCACCCCCACCGAGGCGGCGGTGGTGGCGGTGGCCTACGGCGTGGTGATCGGACTCTTCGTGACCCGCGAGCTCGGCTGGCGCGATCTCTGGGCGCTGCTGGGCGAGGCGGCGGTGATCTCGGGCGTGGTGATGCTGATCATCGCGCTGGCCGGCATCTTCGCCTGGGCCGGCACCATGCTCGGCACCTTCCGCGACATGGCCCAGTGGATCATCGCGCTGACCGACAACGGGGTGCTGCTGCTGATCCTGATCATGCTGGCGGTGCTGGCCGCCGGCATGCTGCTCGACGCCATCTCCATCTACCTGATCCTGATGCCGATCCTGATCCCGGTGATGCAGCACTTCGAGTGGAACCCGGTGTGGTTCGGCATCCTGCTGGCGATGAACATCGCCATCGGCCAGTTCACCCCCCCGGTGGCGGTGAACCTGATGGTGACCACCGAGGTGGCGAAGATCCGCCTGGAGCAGACCGTGGGCTGGGCGCTGCTCTTCGTGATGGCCATGGCCGGTGCCCTGGCGCTCGTCGCCGTGTTCCCGGAGATCGCCCTCTGGTTGCCACGCACCCTCGGCTACAACGTGGGGTAGGGCATCCGAGGTTGCCCTGCGGGTCGACCGGGTGCGCCGGCAAAGCCCGGCGCTCCCGGCATCGAAGAGCACGAGGAGCACCCTTCTGCCGGCTCGGGCAATGGAAGGTGCGACGGCCGGCCACCTCCCGCTCGGCGTGGGAAGCGTATAAGCTCGCGTCCTGAGCTTATTCCCAGTTTCCTGCCTGGAGTTCCCATGATCTTTCCCCCTCGTCTTGCCCCGCTGGTCTTCTCCGTGCTGATGTCGGTCTACATGGTGACCCTGATGACCTTCGTGATCACCTGGGTCAATACCGGGTTGGGCGAGGGTTTCACGGCACGCTGGTGGCGCGCCTTCTATATCGCCTGGCCGATCGCCTTTGCCCTGATCCTGCTCGGGGCGCCGCGGCTGCAGCGCCTCACCGCCAAGCTGATCCGCAAGCCGGCCAGGTGACGCCGCAGGCCCGAACGAGCGTTGCGCTTCACGCCGGTTTTCGAGACATTCGTTGCAGATCGGTGCCGAAGTTTGCACTTTTTCCGCCAACTCTGTACCAATAGCCTCCCCCGATGAGAAGACGGTGGCCCCTGCCGGCAAGGCCAGGCCCCGGACAACGAAGAGGAGGCGAGATGAACCAGCGCGTCACTATCGAGCTCGGCAGCCCCGAGGCCGAGGCCTTCGAGGCTCGACAGTTCAAGGTCTATACCCACCGCCAGCTCGACAGGATCGAGGCGATCCAGAACCTGCCTGAGGACCTGCGCTTCGACATGCGGGTCGTCAGCCAGGTGCTGCCGTTTCGCGTCAACGAGTACGTGATCGACGAGCTGATCGACTGGAACAACATTCCCGCCGACCCGATCTTCCAGCTCACCTTCCCCCAGCGCGGCATGCTGCGCCCCGAGCACTTCGACGAGGTGGCCGAGCTGGTGCGCCGCGAGGCCTCCGCCGCCGAGATGAAGCCGGTGATCGAGCGGGTCCGCAGCGAGCTCAATCCGCACCCGGCGGGGCAGATGGACCTCAACCTGCCGCTGCTCGACGGCGAGCCGCTGCCCGGCATGCAGCACAAGTATCGCGAGACCGTGCTCTTCTTCCCGAGCCAGGGCCAGGTGTGCCACAGCTACTGCACCTTCTGCTTCCGCTGGGCGCAGTTCGTGGGCGACAAGGACCTGAAGTTCGCCTCCAATGAAGCGGATTCCCTGCACCGCTACCTGGCCGAGCATAAGGAAGTCACCGACCTGCTGATGACCGGCGGCGATCCCATGGTGATGAAGGCCAAGCACCTGCGCATGTACCTGGAGGGGCTGATGGCGCCGGAGCTGGATCACGTTCAGGACATCCGCATCGGCACCAAGAGCCTGACCTTCTGGCCCTACCGCTTTGTCACCGACCCGGACGCCGAGGATATCCTCGATCTCTTCCGCGAGCTGACCGCGGCCGGCAAGCACGTCGCCTTCATGGCGCACTTCAACCACTGGAAGGAGATGGACACCCCCATCTGCCGCGAGGCGATCCGCCGTATCCGTGCCACCGGGGCCGAGATCCGCACCCAGGCGCCGCTGCTCAAGCACATCAACGACGACGCCGACCAGTGGGCGAAGATGTGGACCCAGCAGGTGCGCCTGGGGATGATTCCCTACTACATGTTCGTGGAGCGCGATACCGGCGCCCGCCACTACTTCGAGGTGCCGCTGGTGCGCGCCTGGGAGATCTACCGCGAGGCGATGAAGCAGGTGCCGGGCCTGGCGCGCACGGCTCGTGGGCCGTCGATGTCGGCCGATCCGGGCAAGGTGGAGATCCAGGGGGTGACGGAGATCCAGGGTGAGAAGGTCTTCGTGCTGCGCTTCATCCAGGGCCGCGACAGCGACTGGGTGCAGCGGCCCTTCTTCGCGAAATACGACGAAGAAGCCACCTGGCTCAACCACCTGGAACCGGCGCTGGGGGAGAGCGAGTTTTTCTTCGAGGCTGAGTTCGCGGCCATGAAGGACGAGAAGCAGGCGCTGATCATGAAGGCGTCGTGATTCACGTCCCATCGCTTCCGGGAACCGCGCTTCGGCGCGGTTTCCTGCTTTCCACGTTGCGGTCAAACGTCACGTAAACGCTGGGGGCGACTAGAATGAACTCGTGTGAATCTTGCTCCCGTTGACTGGGCCGTTACCCGGCAGAGCTTTTTTCCGCTAAAGTAGAGCAGAGTGGTGGATCGACGGATGCATGCCGTCACTGCCTTGTGTGTTTGCCTACAATGCAAAGAAGAGGTGTCTTCATGAAACGCCATGCTTTCTCGGCTGCTGCCTTCTCCGGTGCGCTTCTGGGCGCCGCGATGTTCTCGGCTCCGGCCGTGGCGCAGGACCGCTTCATCACCATCGGCACCGGCGGTCAGACCGGCGTCTACTACGTGGTCGGCCAGTCGGTCTGCCGCATGGTCAACCGCGGCAGCGACGAGCACAACATCCGCTGCAACGCCCCCTCCACCGGCGGCTCCGTGGCCAACGTCAACGGCATGAAGAGCGGCGAGCTGGACATGGGCGTGGTGCAGTCCGACGTCCAGTACCGCGCCTACCATGGTGAGGACAACTTCGCCGAAGATGGTGCCTGGGAGGAGATGCGCGCCGTCTTCACCATGCACGGCGAGCCGCTGACCGTAGTGGCCCGCGCCGACTCCGGCATCGAGCACATCTCCGACTTCCCGGGCAAGCGCGTCAACATCGGCAACCCGGGCTCCGGCCAGCGCAACACCATGAACGTGGTGATGGACGCCATGGGCTGGGATACCGACGTCTTCTCCCTGGCTTCCCAGCTGGATGCCGCCGAGCAGGCCGCGGCTCTCTCCGACAACAACATCGATGCCATGGTCTACGTGGTGGGCCACCCCAACGGCTCCATCCAGGAGGCCACCACCACCATCGATGCCCGCCTGGTGCCGGTAACCGGCCCCGAGATCGACAAGATCATCGACGACAACCCCTATTACACCCGGTCGGTGATCCCGGGCGGCCTCTACCGCGGCAACGACGAGGACGTCGAGACCTTCGGCGTGGCGGCGACCTTCGTCAGCTCCACCGCGGTGGACGAGGACGTGGTCTACGAGACCGTCAAGGCGGTGTTCGAGAACTTCGACCGCTTCAAGCGCCTGCACCCGGCCTTCGAGAACCTCGAGGAGGAGCAGATGATCTCGGACGGCCTGACCGCGCCCCTGCACGACGGTGCGGCTCGCTACTATCGTGAGCGTGGCTGGATCGAGTGATTCCGGCTGCGTCAGCCAATCACCCGTGGTGATCGATGCGCGGACCCCCTCGGGGCGTCCGCGCATCTCGTTGAGGCCCCCTTGGGGCCGGCGGCCACGGGGCAGGGAACGATTCAATTATTGACTGCGGGCAGGGCCAGCAAATGACTGACGAGAAGACAACGTCCCGTACCGCCGACGTCGACCTGGAGGATATGGTCGCCTCCAGCGACTCGGGAGCACGCAAGCCGCTGGGGGCACCCGGCAAGCTGCTGGTGGGAATCGCGGCCGCCTGGTCGCTGTTCCAGCTGTGGATCGCCTCGCCGCTCCCCTATCTGTTCCGCTTCGGGGTCTTCAATGCCACCGAGGCGCGCTCCATCCACCTAGCATTCGCCCTCTTCCTGGCCTTCATGGCCTACCCGGCGTTGAAGCGCTCGCCCCGCGACCGCATCCCGATCCAGGACTGGGTCTTCGCGGCAGTGGCCGCCTTCTGCGGCGCCTACATGTTCCTCTTCTACGAGCAGCTCTCCAACCGGCCGGGGGCGCCGATCACCCAGGACGTGATCGTCGGGGTGGTGGGGATCGTGATGCTGCTGGAGGCCACGCGCCGGGCGCTGGGTCCGCCGCTGGCGATCGTGGCCACGGTCTTCATCCTCTATTCTCTGTTTGGCCCCCAGATGCCGGGCATCCTCGCCCACCGCGGGGTGAGCCTCAACGGGCTGATCAATCACCAGTGGCTGACCGCCCAGGGGGTGTTCGGCATTGCGCTGGGGGTCTCGACCAGCTTCGTCTTCCTCTTCGTGCTGTTCGGCGCCCTGCTCGACAAGGCCGGGGCCGGCAACTACTTCATCAAGGTGGCCTTCTCGCTGCTCGGCCACTACAAGGGCGGCCCCGCCAAGGCGGCGGTGGTGGCCTCGGGCATGACCGGCCTGATCTCCGGTTCATCCATCGCCAATACCGTGACCACCGGCACCTTCACCATCCCGATGATGAAGCGGGTGGGCTTCTCGGCGGAGAAGGCCGGCGCCGTGGAGGTCTCCTCCTCGGTGAACGGCCAGATCATGCCGCCGGTGATGGGGGCCGCGGCCTTCCTGATGGTGGAGTATGTCGGCATCTCCTACGTGGAGGTGATCAAGCACGCCTTCCTGCCGGCGCTGATCTCCTATATCGCCCTGACCTACATCGTCCATCTGGAGGCGCTCAAGGCCAACATGACCGGCCTGCCGTCGAGCAACCCGGCGCGTCCCTTTCTCAACAAGGTGATCGGCTTCCTGGCCGGCCTGATCCTGCTGATGGCGCTCTCCTTTGCCGTCTACTACGGGCTTGGCTGGCTCAAGCCGGTGCTCGGCGATGCAACCCCCTGGGTGGTGGCCGTGGCGCTGACGGCGGCCTACGTCGGCCTGCTCAAGGTGGGCGCCAACTACCCGGAGCTCGAGCTCGACGACCCCAGCTCCAAGGTGGTCAAGCTGCCCCAGACCCGCCCCACGGTGATGGTGGGCCTGCACTACATCCTGCCGGTGATCGTGCTGGTGTGGTGTCTGATGGTGGAGCGTCTCTCGCCGGGCCTCTCCGCCTTCTGGGCGACGGTGTTCATGATCTTCATCATGATCACCCAGCGGCCGCTGATCGCCATCTTCCGCGGCCGCAGCAAGGTCGTGGCGGACATCAAGGAGGGCTTCAAGGACCTGTGGGACGGCCTGGTGGCGGGTGCCCGCAACATGATCGGCATCGGTATCGCCACGGCGGCAGCGGGCATCATCGTCGGGGCGGTCTCCCAGACCGGTGTCGGCCTGGTGCTGGCCGACGTGGTGGAGATCCTCTCCATGGGCAACCTGATGCTGATCCTGCTGCTCACCGCGCTGCTCAGCCTGATCCTCGGCATGGGCCTGCCCACCACCGCCAACTACATCGTGGTCTCGGCGCTGATGGCGCCGGTGATCGTGATGCTGGGGCAGCAGAACGGCCTGATCGTGCCGCTGATCGCGGTGCACCTCTTCGTCTTCTACTTCGGCATCATGGCCGACGTGACGCCCCCGGTGGGCCTGGCCTCCTTCGCCGCGGCGGCGGTCTCCGGTGGCGACCCGCTGCGCACTGGCTTCCAGGCCTTCTACTACAGCCTGCGCACCGCGGCGCTGCCCTTCCTGTTCATCTTCAACACCGACCTGCTGCTGATCGATGTGGGGTGGCTGCAGGGCTTCGTGATCTTCATCATCGCCACCATCGCCATGCTGATCTTCGCGGCGGGCACCCAGGGCTTCATGATCGTGCGCAACCGCTGGTACGAGTCGCTGCTGCTGCTGCTGGTGGCCTTTACCCTGTTCCGCCCCGGCTTCTGGATGGACAAGATCCATGACCCCTATGAGTCGGTACCGCCCAGCCAGTTCGCCCAGGCCCTGGGCGAGGTGGAGGACGGCACCAACCTGAGGGTGCAGATCGCCGGCGAGGACGCCTTCGGCGACCCCCTGACCACCTACATCCTGGTGCCGGTGCCGCGGGGCGATACCCCGGAGGAGCGCATGGAGCGCCTCGGCATGGAGCTCTGGGTGGATGGCGACCAGACCCTGGTGGACTTCGTCGAATTCGGCGGCCTGGCCCAGGATCTCGGCTTCGACTTCGACCAGGAGATCCTCGAGGTGCTGGCGCCCACCGATCGCTGGGCCAAGGAGTGGATGTGGATACCGGGCTTCCTGGTGTTCGGCCTTGTCGTGCTGCTGCAGCGTCGCCGGCGTGAGCCCGGCGCTACCGCCGCCACCGCCTGAGGAGGGAGAAGACCATGTACCACAAGATCCTGCTGCCGCTGGACCTCAACGAGGAGCTCTCCTGGAAGAAGGCCCTGCCCACGGCGCTGACGCTCTGCCGTACCTTCGGGGCCTCCCTGCACGTGCTGACGGTGTTGCCGGACTATCGAATGCCGCTGGTGGGCTCCTACTTCCCGAAGGACTTCGCGAAGAAGGCGCATCAGGCGGTGTCCGATGCCCAGCACCAGTTCATCCAGGAGCATGTCCCGGATGATATCAAGGTGCAGAGCGTGATCGTGGATGGTTCGCCCTGGGAGGCGATCATCAAGGCGGCCAAGAAGCTCGAGGTCGACCTGATCGTGATGGCCTCCCACAACAAGCGCAAGTTCGCCGACTACGTGCTCGGTCCCAACGCCGAGCACGTGGTGCACCACTCCAAGATGTCGGTGATGATCGTGCGGTAAGCGGCCGCTCTCCACGGGCGCCTCCGGTGCCCCCTACAGCGCAGGCGCCCCGGCCAACTGGCTGGGGCGCCTGCGTTCGGGTGGGTGGAGTCCCCTATCAGCTGACGCTGAGTCTCGCCTCGTAGCGGGCGCTATCGCCGCTGTCGTCCTGCCACTCGAACACCACCTCGGCATCCTCGGTGGGGGAGAGGTGGAAGCGCAGGTAGGGGTTGGCCGAGACCGACTGGTGCAGCTCGGCAGTGAAGGCAGCCTCGCCGTCGAGGGTCACGGTGAAGCGCTCGATGATATGGCGCGGCAGCGTCTCTCCGTCGGCGCCCTCGCGCAGCCCGGTCTCCATGGGGTGGCTGATCAGGGTGCGAACCTCGCCGGGCTGGCCGGCGGTGAAGCGCTCGGGGAGGCTCACCCTCGGGTTGGCCAGCGGCTCGGGACCCTGGTCGTCGCCGCGCATCAGGCAGCCGCTGACGGTGATGCGCACGTCCCGGGCTGTGGCGAAGGTCTCCCCCCGGTGGCTGCGTGCGATGGCGATCACCTGCTGGCTCTCGTTGAGCCGTACCCGGGTGGAGATCTCCGGCAGGCCGGCCGCGGGACTCAGCCGGAAGCTGGCGATCTCGGGGTAGGGGTTGCCGGTGGCGAAGAGGTGGATCTCGGCCAGGTGGTCATCCTCCGCCAGCGAGGCGTCGAAGCGCACGCTGAGCGGCACCGCGGCCCCATCCTCGGAGACGTGGGGGAGCTCCAGGACGAGGCCCTCGGTGGCCGGGGCGGTGTCGCCGAGCAGCTCGCCGGCGGCCTCCAGGCGCTGCCAGGGGCCCTCGGCCAGGGCCGTCGTGGAGAAGCCCAGCGGCGAGAGGGCCATCAGGCCGGCGCCGATCAGCAGGCGGCGGCGCGTCAGGGGGCGAGTCATGGGGTGGGTCATGGATAGCTTCCGGGTGCGTCGTTCGGTCAGGTGGTCGTGGGATTGGACAGCGCCAGGGGGCCCTTGATCCCCAGCCAGGCGCCGGCGGCGATGCCCGCCAGGGCGGCGAAGGTGGGCAGGGCTAGGGTCGAGAAGCCCGAGAGCCCCTGGCCGATGGAGCAGCCCAGGGCCAGCACGCCGCCGATGCCCATCAGGGCGCCGCCCGCCATGCTGCGGCCCATATGGCCGGGCCCGGAGAAGCCCTGCCAGGCAAAGTCGCGACGGACGAGCGCCATCACCAGGGCGCCGGCCAGCACGCCGGCCACCACGCTGACGCCGAAGCCGAGGCGGGTGCCGGTGGAGAGAAACGTGGAAATTAATCGTACCATGGCGGGGATCAATAACATCCCGGTAGCTACA
>ERZ1032852.383-NODE-383-length-10817-cov-6.159450_pt1 | contig 10817 bp, 6 predicted proteins | sample MGYA00516689_ERZ1032852 | MGnify/ENA primary metagenome ERZ1032852 (study PRJEB33719, sample SAMN04262499) | wastewater metagenome | biome: rural village; feature: composting latrine chamber; material: composting feces with ash | place: El Salvador | collected...
AACCGGAACAACACCTTCCTGGTAATCCGACAATGGTCCCATTTTATATTCTTCTGGTCCATATCTTAAACCGGATGCCATTATTTCATCCCATTTAATTGACTTACCTGTATAGGCAGCTTCTCTTCCGAGAATAGCAACTAAATTAGACATTGCTAAATCCTCAGCCTGATTTATTTTTTTATTTTTCCTTATTGATTCAACTAAGTGAATATGCTCCTGATTATAAGGGTTACTCACAGGTTTTGATTCGTAATCATATTTCCACAAAGTATTACCCTCCCAGTCCAGAATATGTATATTTCCATTGTCATTTAGTTGAGCGATACCTTTCGAACCAATAATTTGTTCAGAAACATTTCCATCACATCCATCTATTTGACGGGCAGTATGAAGCATTCGTTTGTTATTCTCAAAATAATAATCTACACTAAAAAAATCAAATATATCACCTGTTAATCTTCTTGCTCTACCACCATATCCTACTGCATGCATTGGGTTTTTACCCATAAACCAGGTTGCTATATCTATGTTGTGTATCCCTTGATCGAGAATATGATCACCACTCAGCCACTTAATATTAAACCAGTTTCTGATACAATATTCCATATCGCTCCACTCAGGTCTTTGTTTCTTATTCCACCATGCTCCCTGATTCCAATGAGATGTGGCAGATATAACCTCACCAATCAGGCCATTTCGTACCTGGATATATGCCTCCCAATAATCTTTTCTATGACGGCGTTGATTGCCGGTAATAACTGTTAATCCTTTTGAGGTTGCTACTTTTGATGCTGCAATAACAGTTCTGATTCCAACAGGATCAATGGCACAAGGTTTTTCCATGAAAACATGTTTGCCCGCCTCTATCGCTGCCTTAAAATGTTCAGGTCTAAAATGTGTTGGTGTGCATAGCAAAACCACATCAATATCAGACATATCCATCACTTTTTCATATGAATCAAAACCAATAAAGCAGTTTTTATCATCAACTTTGTTATTGAACTTATCAAGCAGGACACTTCTGCAGTGATCCATCCTATCTGAAAAAACATCGGCTAGTGCAACAATTGAAACATTCGGTCCTGCCTCCAGAAATTGAAGTGCGGCACCTGTTCCACGATCGCCACATCCTATTAGTGCTGCTTTTAGAGGTTCACCATCCGGTGCAATTTCCACAAATGAAAACATCCCCAACTCTTCAGCTGAATATTTCCCGGTTGAGTTTTTACCCGTATTATCCTTGCAGGAAGTCAATAATGCTGGAACACCAATACCTAAAGGAATTGCTGATCCTACAAGTGCAGACTTGGTTAAGAAATCTCTTCTTTTCATTATGATATTATTTTTAATTAATTATGTCAATCGGTTATTTATTAAATACTCAACATACCTGACAATATTTTTCACAAAAAAAACACCCTATTGCCTTTTTGTTTTCGTAATCAACAAAGAGGCAATAAGGTGTACTTATACTAAAGGATGTTGTAGAACATTGTTATTTTATCCGTTAAATAAGTTCTGTTCTGTAAACTCACCAAGTTTCAAATAATCCTTATAGATATCACTGTATGCTTTAACATTTTCTGCATTTGGATGATACTCGTGCGTAAATCCGGAACTCATTGCTTCCTGCGCTTCTTCAACCTTGGTGTATAATCCGGCTGCTGTTGCAGCAAACATTCCCGCACCCAATGCACAGGCCTGATCTGTTTTACATACTTTGATTGACATATTTAGAATATCACTCATTGTTTGCATAACAAACGGAGATTTTAAAGCAATTCCACCAATTCCAATAACATTGTCGATTCTCACTCCTTCGTCACGCATTCTCTCAATGATAGCACGTGAACCAAAAGCAGTAGCTTCAACAAGTGCACGGAAGATTCTTGGCGCAGAGCTGGCAAGAGTAAGTCCGGTAATAGAACCTTTCAGCAATTGGTTTGCATCGGGAGTTCTGCGTCCGTTCATCCAGTCAACCGCAAGCACTGTGCTTTCAGAAACCGGAATCTTCTCAGCTTCTTTAGTTAGCTCAGGCAGAATGTTTTTAGACATTTCTTTCTTGAGCTTCTCTTTTGTCTCCTCATCTATCAATTTAGTATTTGAAAGAATATTGTCAATTGGGAACTCAAGAACACTCTTAAACCATGCATAAATATCTCCATACGCTGACTGACCTGACTCCAATCCAACCATGCCGGGAATTACAGAGCCGTCAACCTGACCACAAATACCTTTAATGAGTTTGTCACCTATTTCTTCATATGGTGCAACCATGATGTCGCAGGTAGAAGTTCCAATCACACGTACATAGGTGTGAGGTTCAACACTAGCACCTACAGCGCCCATATGACAGTCGAAAGCACCACCAGCCACAACAACATCAGTCGATAAACCAAGGCGCTCAGCCCATTCGGCTGAAAGTGTTCCAACAGGAACATCGGCAGTTGCCGTTTCATCGAAAAGACGTGTCCTAAATCCTTTTAGCAATGGATCGAGTGTGGTTAAAAATTCTTCACTGGGAAGTCCACCCCACTTTTCGTTCCACATTGCTTTGTGTCCTTGTGCACAACGGCTGCGAACTATATCTGAGGATTTTGAAACTCCTGTAAGAAGAACAGGCATCCATTCGCAATGTTCTACGATGGAATAGGCACTTTCTCTTACTTTTTCATCTTTGCGCAAGATATGCAGTGCTTTTGCCCAGAACCACTCAGATGAGTAAACTCCTCCTTCGTAGGCTGTATAATCAATTTCCCATTTTTTTGCCAATTCATTGATTTCTGCCGCTTCCTGCACGGCGGTGTGGTCTTTCCACAATACAAACATGGCATTGGGGTTTTCGGCAAATTCAGGCAGCAATGCCAATGGGGTTCCTTCTTCATTTACGAAGGCGGGCGTGCTTCCGGTAGTATCGAATGCGATACCTACTATGTTTTCAGCAACTCCTTCCGGAGATAAGGCGATAGCTTCTTTTACAGAGGCCTCTAACACCTCAATATAATCGAGGGGATGCTGTCTATATTGATATGAACGATGATGGCGTGATTAATGATGATGACAAGGTGGCCATGGGATACACCAATATTCCCGAGTACGTGATGGGAGCCAACCTAGGTTTCGAGTGGAGAGGTTTTGACCTGAGCATGCAATGGACCGGCGCGTGGAATACCTCGCGTATGCTGCAAGAGACTTTGAGAGAGCCATTAGGAGACACGAACAATAAAGGATTGCTCCTGTATCAATATGAAGATAGATGGACGGAAGAGACCGCGGCTACCGCTCGACTTCCTAGAGCAAGCATTACCAGCAAGACAAATAATATCGCGGATTCTGACTTGTACCTGGTGGATGCCAAGTACCTCCGGTTGAAAAGCGTGGAGATTGGCTACAATTTTGATATGCCTTTCATGGAGAAAATTAAGGTGAACTCGGTACGAGCTTACGCCAACGGCTACAACTTACTAACGTTTGATGTCCTCAAGATCACGGATCCCGAGTCGAGAACGAGCGACCGGCCTAATTATCCATTGACAAGGGTATTCACGGTGGGCTTGAAACTCGGATTCTAATGAACTAAAACAAATAAAGACGATGAGATTAAATATAAAATCAATCCTTTTATCCTTAACACTCGGGGTGTCTCTACTCTGTTCATCCTGTGTTGACGACTTGAAGTTCGGGGATAGTTTTTTAGAGAAGGCGCCCGGCGTGGATGTAACGCTTGACTCTGTTTTTTCCAAGGCCGAAAACGCGCGTTATTTTTTATGGGATACCTACGGCAAGTTGTACTATGCCCTACCGGTCTACTGGAACGACGTGGATAACAAAATGAACATGGGTATGTTTGAAACCTTGTCTGACTCATGGCATAGCCACTTGAGTTGGGATGGTGTGAACCGGTCATATTATAACGGAACGTACAATGCGAATCGCGAAGACACCGGCAACGACACAAAGTTTGGCTACTCGAAAGAAAACACGTGGGAGGCCATTCGAAAAGCGTGGTTATTTGTAGAGAACGTGGATCGCGTGCCTGATATGCAACAAGACGAGAAAGAGAGGCTGAAGGCGGAAGCTAAAGTGATTGTCGCCTCCCGTTACTTTGATATGTTCCGCCATTTTGGCGGGCTGCCCATTATCGATAAAGCCTATGATTTCTCCCTCGACGAGTCGTACTATCAAACGCCCAGGGCATCCGTGGAGCAAACCGTGGAGTTCATGACGTCGTTGCTCGACGAGGCTTCCAGTGTACTGCCTTGGGCGCTTGATGAAGGCGAAATATCTAACTGGGACGGCCGCTTCACGAAAGCTGGGGCCATGGGATTGAAGACTAAAATACTTTTGTTTGCAGCCAGCCCATTGTTTAATGATACGGAGCCTTACTCCGCTGAAGCGCCGCAAGATGCGGTTACCAACCTCAGCGTTTGGTATGGTGGATATAAACAGGAAGTGTGGGACGATGTATTGAAAGCTTGTGAAGACTTTTTCAGCGAGCTTGATGCCCATGGACGCTACGGGTTGGTTCAACCCACGGCGGCAACCCCGGCGGCCTACCGCGACGCGTTTAGAAAAGCTTATTATACGCGGGGAAGCGGGGGAGATAATCCCGAGATGTTGATATCCACAAGAGTGCGATATACTTACAATAACGACTATCAGTGGGATTACTATTTCCCCCAGTCGGTAATGAACGGTGCATTTACACCAACGTTAGAGTACGTGGATATGTTTCCGCTGGCAGACGGCACCCCATTTGACTGGGATAACCCTGATCACATGAATAAAATTTTCTCCGATAGAGATCCCCGTTTGTTTGAGACTGTGTTAGTGAATAACGCTCCGTATCAAGGAAGACAGGTTGAACTATGGATCGGGGGGCGCGAAGCGCAACAAGGCCCGAGAACCGAACAAGGACAATTTGCTACCGGATTCGGGTTGTTCAAGTTTATCCTGGATTTTAACGATGCGCGGAATCGTCCTACCTTATGGCCCTATTTGAGAATGGCCGAAATACACCTGACGTATGCCGAAGCATTGATGATGGCCGGTAGAACCGACGACGCGATCGATGAAATTGATGCCGTGCGCGCGAGGGTAGGTTTGCAAGGACTTCGCGAATCAAACCCCAGCAAGGACTACAGTGATAGAGCCGTGTTGCTTGAAGCTATCCTCAACGAGCGTGCCTGCGAACTTGGTTTGGAAGATGTCCGTTTCTTTGACCTTATCCGGCACAAGAGGGCACAAGATTTCAAGAAGCCTCTTCATGGGTTAAGAATCTATCGCTTGGATGAGAACGGGAACGATGTAAATGATTCGTGGTCCGATAAACCATCTAACGATCGGGGGCCTCGTCCCACTGAATTCAGGTACGAGAAATTCCAACTCGAGAATTCAAGGCGTTCATGGTGGACAAGCTTCAATTCTAAATGGTACTTGTCTGCCTTCCCCACCTTAGAGGTGAATAAAGATTATGGATTAACACAAAATCCCGGGTGGTAATAGCTTTTAAATTACAAAAAGGAGTAAAAGATGAAAAATAAAATAGTAATGCTTTTGGTCTCGATCGCGGTCTCGTTCATGGCCGCGGGACAAGACAATTCAATACTGAAAGGCAGAATTGTTGACAGCAAGGGCAATCCCGTGTCCGGGGCCGCGATTTACAAGGCGGGTAACAGCGTGCCGTACGCGTCGACGGATTACAACGGGAGTTTCGAAGTAGAAGCCATGGAAGGAACCCTGCTCCAAGTTGAAGCTTCGGAAGGGTACAAGAAAGAAGTAGTGGTGGCCGATCCCACGAGGGAATTAACGATCACGTTGGACCCGAGTACTCGCTTGATGGATATCGGGTTCGGCCTTGAGCGAGAACTGGGCCTTTCCACCGCCGCGGTTTCTCGTGTCGACATTGAGGACATCGACAAGCGTTCGGCGATGAACCTTGCCAATTCGTTGTTTGGTAACGCGCTGGGGTTAAGCGCGCTGCAGAATTCAGACGTGATATGGGGCACGCCTGCCCATTTTAGTATTCGCGGGCTCCAGACCTTGTCCGATAACAATATCTTGGTATTGGTTGATGGTTTCGAGAGGCCCATCAACACGTTAACACTCGAAGAAGTAGAATCGGTCTCCGTGCTTCGCGATGCGGCGGCTGTTGCCTTGTACGGGTATAGAGGCGTGAACGGGATTCTCTCCGTGAAGACCAAGCGGGGAAAGGTAGATACCAGGGAGGTGAAAGTGAGCTATGATCACGCGTTTACATCTCAAGTGCGTCTTCCCGAGTTCGCGAATGCCTATACCTACGCGGGAGCCTTGAACGAAGCACTGACAAACGATGGATTACCTGCCCGTTATAATCAGAACGAGCTAAACGCTTTCAGGGAGGGCACCTATCCCAGCCTTTACGCGGACGTGAATTGGTTAGACGAGGTTTTCCGCGACAGGGGCGCCTCAAACATGTATAATATAAGCTTCAGGGGTGGGGGAACGCGCGTTCGTTACTTTACCGCGGCTAACTTGCAATCTAACTCGGGATTTATCGACGAAGGAAACGCGGTGAATGATTACTCTACCCAAATGAAGTTCTCGAAACTGAATCTCCGGACAAACTTGGATATGGACCTGACCGGTACAACGAAAATGCAGGTAAACCTGCAAGGGATGCTGAGTGAATTTAACCGTCCGGGACTAGGTTCCGATAACTTGATGGGAAAATTATACACGGTGCCTTCTGCTGCTTACCCGGTACAGACGCACGATGGTTTATGGGGCGGGAACTCGCTATGGGGCACCAACATGAACCCGGTGGCGTTGATCCAGTCGAGAGGCTTTTCGAAAGGGCATAACAGGGCGCTGTACGCGGATGCCAAGCTTACCCAAGATCTATCGGCATTGGCAGAAGGGTTGAGTGCCTCGGTGAGGATGGGATACGACAATTTTGCTGCTTACTGGGAAGGATCCATTAAAGATTACCAGTGGGCAAGCGATGCCGTTGATTTATCCTCGGGAGTTCCGGTGGATACAACCCGTGTTCAAGGAGGTACCATTGGTAAATTGAACTACAGCAGTTCCCTCGATTACCAGACACGCCATTTTAACTTCGTGGCTAACGTCGATTACCAAAAATCATTGGGTGAACACGACCTCTTCTCTTCGATTATATACTCGAGCGATAAAAAGGTGCAGAAAGATCGGTACAACACGAATTTCCGTCAAAATTTCGCGGCCTATTTCAATTACATGTATGACAAAAGATACATCGCGGACATGGCACTCGTCTACTCGGGCTCCAATAGGTTAGCACCCGGTCACAAGTATGCTTTTTCACCCACTCTTTCCGGGGCATGGGTAGTTTCACGTGAAAACTTCATGCAGTCGGCCGATTTTATCGATTTCCTGAAGCTGAGAGCGTCCGCCGGAATTATCAATGCTGATTTTATACCGGCGAACGATTACTGGTCGCAGAACTTTGGAGGTGGATTCGGTTACCCGCTAGGAAACAACGCGGCATGGTATGACGGAACGAAAGAGTATTATCTCCCCACCGAGAATATTAAAAACGAAAGAGCACTCAAGTATAATTTGGGGATTGATGCCACGCTCTTTAAAGACGTGAACTTTTCGGGAGACCTGTTCTACGAGCGGAGAGACAATATATTTGTTTCGGGGTATTACACGGTATCAGCGGTACTGGGTAACTATCCATCCTTTGCTAACGAGGGAATCGTGAATAGCCACGGGGTGGAACTGGGAGCTTCCATCGATAAAAAAGTGAACGATTTTTCGTACCATTTAGGTGGGAAATTCACCTACGCCCGTAGTGAAATCATTGAGCAACTAGAAGAGGCGAGGCCTTACGATTACCTGAGAAGAACAGGTCAACCGGTCGGCCAACTGTTCGGTCTCGAGGCGGTGGGCTTCTTCATAGATGAACAGGATATCCTTAACAGCCCAGCTCAAGAGTTTTCTACTGTTCGTCCGGGTGATATCAAGTACAAGGACCAAAATGGAGACGGAGTTATCAACGATTATGACATGGTCGCCATCGGGTATAATAGTACGGTTCCCGAGATCTACTTCTCATTCGACCTAGGTGCCGAATGGAAAGGAATTGGGGCAAATGCAAGCTTCCAAGGAGCAGGAAATTATAGCGTGATGCTGACGACTCCAAGCGTTTATAAGCCCTTAATCGATAACACGACGATTTCTACGCATTATTACGAGAATAGATGGACGCCTGGAACAGCTGGGAGTGCAAAATATCCCAGGCTGACCACATTGGCTAACGAGAACAACTATCGAGATAACACGGTTTGGTTGGCCGATGCGTCGTACTTGAAATTACGTCATCTTGAAATTTACTACAAGCTCCCCGAACAATTTATTTCGAGATTAAATATCGAAAATGCACGTCTTTATGTGAGAGGAGTGGATTTGCTCACATTCGACAAGATAGACATTGCCGATCCGGAATCAACCGGTGTTGCTTTTCCTTTGACGAGAACGGTAAATGTTGGGCTTGCTTTAGGTTTTTAATGGTGAAAAATAATTTAATCGTATGAACTACAGAATTTTATATATAGTAACAGCAGCTCTGTTTTTGTTTGCTTCCTGTGAAGATGAAATGAATTACACGGAAACCACAAGTAACAGCAAGGAAGAGGTGTTTTCCAGTTTTGCCAGGACTGCCAATTTCGTGACCGATATATACGGTAGGTTGGACTATGATTTCGGGAATTACGGCGGAGCCATGTTGGCATCGGCGTCTGATGAGGCAGAATACGCGTGGTCAAACTCAGAGATCCATGATTTTTATAATGGTTCTTGGAGCCCTACCAACCCCAAGGCGTCTATTTGGTATGATAGCTATGCTGGTATACGTGCTGCAAATTTCTACTTAGAAGCATCCGAGGGACAAACATTCGAAGGCAATAAGTACGATCAAGATTACGAGGAACAATTTATCCGGTTCCAGCGCTATCAATACGAGGTACGTTTCTTACGCGCATACTTCTATTTCAATCTTGTTAGGCAGTACGGTGATGTGCCCTTAGTCACAACCGTATTGACATCGGCAGAAGCCAACACCGTGACACGTACTCCCGCCGAACAGGTGTTCGACTTTATTATCGAGGAGTGTGATGCAATTGCTGACCACTTGCCTGTCAGATACACTAACCTTTCCGACAGGGCTAATAATGAGACGGGCCGCGTTGGCCGAATCGCAGTGTTAGCTTTAAAAGCGAGAACATTGCTTTACAAGGCTAGCCCGTTATTTAATCCGACCAATGATATTAATGCATGGAAGGATGCAGCGTTAGCGAGCAAGGAGGTGATCGACAGATCAGCAGAGAACGGTATCTCTCTTGGCGCATACACTGAACTATGGGGAACGGAAAATTACGCCGCAAGGGAAGCCATCTTCGTTCGACGAGTGGGAGATTTGAACTTTCTGGAAGCATATAACTACCCGATTGGCGTGGAAGGCGGTGGTTCCGGCAACAGCCCTACTCAAACATTGGTAGACGCGTACGAGATGGAAGAGTCCGGTTTGGCTTGGAACGAGCCCGGTAGCGGGTATAGCGCTAGCGATCCTTACACGGGTCGTGATCCCCGCTTCGCGATGACAATCGTTAAGAACGGCGATGAGAAATGGCCTATTTATAACGAATACCCGATCGAAACATTCGTGGGCGGCCGAAACGCGTCTCCATTGGCAGGTGCCACTCCCACGGGATACTACCTTCGCAAGAATCTTGACCCGTCGGTTGATCTACGTGTAGGAAACACCAATAACAAAAGGCACTCATGGATTACTTTCCGGTTGGGTGAATTTTACCTCAATTATGCGGAAGCTGTGTTTAATTACCTGGGATCTCCTGATGCCACCGATGCTATTTTCACATTGTCTGCGGTGGATGCTGTAAATATTGTAAGAAATAGGACGGGTGTTGATATGCCTCCGTTCCCTGCTGGGATGACCAATGACGCTTTCCTGAAAAAATATAAGAATGAACGGATGGTTGAATTGGCATTCGAAGGGCATCGCTTTTGGGATGTAAGGCGTTGGAAAGAAGGGGAAGTATTAAGCTCCATTACCCGAATGCAGATCACGAAAAACTCTAATGGTACATATAGCTACAACCGTGTGATTAAAAGGAGGAACTGGGAAGACAAAATGTACTTCTTCCCCATTCCTGATAGCGAGCGTAGAATTAACTCCAACCTCTATCAAAACGAAGGCTGGTAACAGACCGAGATAAAAATATAATTGTATGCAAATAAAAAAATATATCCGCTTTTGTGTTGCTGCACTATTGGGCGCATTCGTGATAACCGGTTGCAGCGATGAGTACAACTCTTTTGTTGATTCTGAAGAAAAAGTTACCGGATACCCTTCCTCGGTGTTGAATATAACTTCAGAGGAACTTCCGGGACAAATAAAGTTAAGCTGGGATATTCCGGCCGACTCGAATTTCTATTTTTTAAAGATCACCTACTTTGACCACCTCTCAGGCACGGAAAAATCAAAAGTCTCATCCGTGTCTGCCACCTTAGCAGGGATTACATCCATTAACACAGTGGAAGGATATGCTGCCCTACCGCCTGGCACATAAACACCGACTCGTTCCATAGCAGTCACCTTTTGTCCTAACAAAACTCCCTCTTCATCAAGGCTGAACCAGGACTCCTGTTTTTGCTTGGCATGATAGCTACGAATCCGATCGGCCGCATTTTCTAGTATAGCCACAAGTCTTTTATCTGTATTATCATAAGCTTTTTGTATTTCTTCTGCTGTTACTCGCATCATATGCGGC
>ERZ1032852.384-NODE-384-length-10776-cov-26.656002_pt1 | contig 10776 bp, 8 predicted proteins | sample MGYA00516689_ERZ1032852 | MGnify/ENA primary metagenome ERZ1032852 (study PRJEB33719, sample SAMN04262499) | wastewater metagenome | biome: rural village; feature: composting latrine chamber; material: composting feces with ash | place: El Salvador | collected...
CGGGTGGGTCAAAACTAATGACCACTGGTGGGTCACTTCTGATGGCCATTGACAGCGGCTAACGAGTGTACATTCCAGTAACATTATCCACATCACTCATTACCTTCCTCTGCGTACCGAATGAACCCGCCAACCGACACCCCTCTGAGAAGCTGTAACCGAAACCGCCTCTCGATCTGCGGATCTTCCCACCCATCGTCAGGCCAGTTCTCGATCGCTTGCTCCATAGCGTCGAGGTCCAGATATTTTCCGGCGCTTTCGTGGCGCCTTAGCTTCTCGAGCTCTTCACGCAGCTGAGAAACCAGCGTTGCCGAATTTTCATGCCAGTCTGGCGCCTGTACGCCACGGGTCGTGGTGTCAAGGATTTCTCCGGGAAGCACATCTGCCATCGCTCTTCGTATCAGCCATTTGGTGTAGCCCCCGCCCATGTACTGTGACTCAGGCACTGCCAAGCAGAAGGCCATTAGCTCCCGGTCCGCTGTTGGATCACGATCCTCCATCCCATACGCATTGGTAGACGCATTATATTCGCCGATGTCGATACGGTATAGGGTCGTGATGCGCTGCCTGCGACCATGCCAATCGGGCTGGTGGGTAAGGTCGAAGCCCATGTCTCTGGCTCGCTTTTCGCTGTTAATCTGACGCGACCAGTCGGGACGAATGGCTGAGTAATCAAAAAGAGAGCTAATCCTTCCTTGTGAGCGCTCCCGCGCCCTCCAGAGGGCCTTGGGCACGAGTGGCATCAGGCAGGGCCGAAGCATTCGGCGCCAGTGGAGGTTGGGGTTGCGGCGTTTCAGCAGGCGATAGTGGTTGATCAGCGTCGGCCATTTTCCGTGACGCAGCAGCCACGGTAGGAGCGGCATGCCGTCATGTGAAATACTCATGTTGCCGAGATTGCCATTCAGCAATACCTTGACGCCACGCTCTCTGGCATCTTCGCGTATTGCCGTTTCCCACACCATATTGCAGGCGTTGAGAGGTGCGCGATCGAGCTGTTCAATTGCCTCTTGCAGCTTATCGAGCGGTGTAGAGGCCTTATCGCGGCGCAGAATGATGTGGTGCACGTTGTCATACCGCCTGGCAAGCGCGGCAGCACCGATTGTTTCATCGGCGTGCCTTTGGGGCGATACTTTGCCGCTAAACTCAGCATGAGGTGCCGCGGTATAGGCGAGCAGCGGGGTGTTCCTTTTTTTCAACAGCTCGGCCGCTACCGCCGTGACCGTCGAGCTGTCCATTCCCGAACTCAGGTGCGAAGCGATAGGGCCACAGCTGCGCAGCCGACGCTTGGTAGCCCGTTCAAGCTGTTCCTGCAGGGCCTCGACGTACGCATCATCACTGCCTAATTTTATTTCTCGTTCGGGGTCAAATCGAAAATAGTAGTGGCTGGATATCTTGCCTTTATCCAGCTCGACAATCTCCCCGGGCTCAACCCGATATACATCCTGATAAAGCGATTGAGGGCCGCTCATTGGCATCAGGCAGAGATAGTCGTGCAGGCTCTCTTCACACAGCGCCTTGGTCAGGCCTGGCACTGCAAAAAGGGCCTTTGGCATAGTGGCAAAGGCAAACAGGTCGTCGCGGTGGTACCAGAATAGCGGGCGCATCCCCAGTGCATCTCGCGCCAGCCATAGGCGTTGGCGCTCGGGTTGCCAGCAGGCCAGAGCGTAGTCACCGAGCAGCTGCATGGGGGCCTCACGGTCCCAGCGCGCGCAGGCGTGGTAGGCGATGTCGCTATCAGCCATTTGAACGGCGCGGCTCGGGCTGATATTCAGTTTGTCGGCGAGCTCCTCTCGGTTATCCAACCGGCCGTCAAATACCATCGCCATCTTCTGTCCCGGGTGCCACAAGGGCTGCTGGTCGAGACTATCCTCTGGGGTGATGCGCAACAGAGTGCGCGTCAGGCCCGCACAGCCTTGGTGCCAGCTGTGCTGAGCATCCCTTCCGTAAGGCAAGAGCAGGGACTGCATGCGATGGAGAGTGTCGCGATCGAGACGACTGCCGTTCAAATGAATCAGCCCGGCAATAGCACTCATGAGGCCCTCCTAGCGGTTTGTGCAGGTATCAGGAGTTCGGCCAGCTGCTCGAAAAGCTTTTCAGCGACCTCATCGGGTTGGCGAACGGTCAGCACATGCTGATAAAAGCGCGCCACGTCTTGCCCCGTGCCGATGGCCGCCAGGTGGATCGGACTACTCTGGATTTCGGCAATGACAGAGCGCAGGTGGCGTTCCAGAAATTGTCGGCCGTTAGCCTGCACAGTGGCCTTATCGTAGGGGGCGCCATCCGACAGTACGATCAGAACCTTGTGCGGCTCGGGCCGCCGTGAAAGCCGCGTTGCCGCCCAGTGAAGTGCTTCGCCATCGATGTTTTCATGCCCTGGCATGTCGCGCAAAAGATAGCCCAGGTGAGGCCGCACTCGTCGCCAGGGCTGCATGGCGGTCTTATAGACAATGTGGCGCACGGCGTTGAGTCGGCCTGGAGCTTCCTTGGCACCAATTTGGCGCCACTGGCTAGCGAGCGGGTTGTCGGCGGCGTAGCGGGTCGTGTAGCCAAGCACCTCACAGCTGATCTGACAGGTTTCGAGGGTGTGCACGGCCAGGTCGATGGCCAGTGCCGCCATGTGTCGCCGCCTGCCGCTCATGGAGCCTGACTGATCGACGAGTAGCGTTACGCAGGCGTCCGGCAGGGGAGGAGCGTATTCTTGGCGAAACACTCTTTGTGTCGGGTGATCACCGACCAGGCGTGCCAAGCGTCTGCTATCCAGGCGCCCTTCTTCCTGGTCGAAGCCCCACCGAGGCTGACGCGCGGCGATCAATTTTCGCTGCAGCCGGTGCGCCAGCTGGCGTACCCGTTGCCTGTCGAGAATATCGAGTCGGCGCAACGCCATTGCATCTTCCGCCGTTGCCCAGTGGCTAGCGGGGCGTTCCTCATCCCGTCGCCGAGAGAATACACCATAGCCCTGTCGGTGATCGTCACGCTCTGCCAGCTCATCTTCCAAGACAGTCCGGACAATCTCTTCTGCGTTCTCATCTTCCTGCTCGCTATCGCTTGGGCTGCCTGGCTGCTCCGGGTTTTCGTCACTCGAGGTGTCGATTCGGTAGCGGCCTGACAGCAGCTCAACGAGCTCTACCACGTGGTCAGTAAAGGCTTCGCTATCCTCGAGTACTTTGCCGGCCTTTTGCAGCGACTCAATGAGAAAGTGTTCGCTTAACGCTTGGCTGCCATGGCCGTCTTCCGCACGGGTTGTTTCCCTATTCCGACGGGAAAAGAGCGGGCGAATCAGGCGAGTCGTCCACCGGTACGCTTCTGCGGTGTCGGCGTGGTCCAGCACCTTAAGCGTTGGTGGCTGATGAGAGAATACCTCGCGTGAAACTAGGTATAGGCGCGTAAGTACGGCACTTTGCTCACCGAGGCTGACGCCTTCAGACAGATTGCTGGCCATTCCCGGCAGTCCGGCACTTGCCAACGTCTCGACGCGCGCTCGCTCTAGCGCTACATACCAGGGGCGCTGTTCGGCATTGAAGCGGCTAGCCTGTTTGGGGGCATGCCACCGTCGCCACGCTGCCTGAGCATCCGCACTGCTTCGAGATATTGGGGCTTGGGTATTGAGTCGAGGCGGTGGCGACTGCCGGCCGGCGGCATAGGTACGCTCCCAGGCAGCCGCAAGCTGCTCCCTTTGGGCGCTAAGCCGAGCGCTAGTAGAGTGGGCTGTCATGATGGCCATTCCGGTACAGGTCCACATCGAAGCACCGTTGATAGATCTCATTGACAAGCGGGCGCTCTGTCTCATCACAGCGGTTCAAGAAGGTCAGGCGCATCGCTTCGTGGGTGTCGGCCAGCAGGGCGGCGTTTTCTCCCCAGGAGACCAGAGTACGTAGCGAAATCAACGATGTAAGGTCGCCCTGAGCGAACGCTTTCCGAGCCAGGTTGGCAAAGGCGACCATGGCGGTAACGGTGTCGCGAGCCAGGTGTGGCAGTCGAGAGCTCAGAATCGACTCTTCCTGTTCCGCAGGCATGTAGTCCAGCTCGGTAATGACTTGCCAGCGGTCGAGCTGGGCCTGGTTAAGCGCTTGAGTTCCTGCGTAGAGCCCGCTGGGATCCCCCTGGCCGGCCGTATTGGCCGTTGCGAACATCCGGAAGTCCGGGTGAGGAGTGATCACCTGGTTTTGATCGAGCAGAGTAAGCTTGCCGGAAGATTCCAATACGCGCTGGATCACGAACATGATGTCGGGGCGTCCGGCATCATATTCGTCGAAAATCAAGGCCATGGGTCGCTGCATGGCCCATACCAGCATGCCGGGAATAAACTCGGTCACCTGCTTGCCATCACGAAGCACGACCATGTCTCGGCCGATGAGATCGGCGCGGGTGATGTGGCCGTCGAGGTTGATGCGAACGCAAGGCCAGTTAAGGCGAGATGCCACCTGCTCGATGTGAGATGACTTGCCGCTACCGTGCGGACCGTGAAGATAGACTCTGCGATTATGGGCGAAGCCCAGCAGCAGAGCCCGGGTGACGTCTGGCACAAACCGGAACGTCTCGTCCCTCTGAGGTACGTGTGAATCCGCGCCAATAAAGGCTTGAACATCCCAAGGCACCTCGACCTGGAAGTCCTGTAGAGTGTCGCAGAGAGTTTTCGTATGCTGTTGGGCAGAGTCATTCATGTCGTGATACCGGGTCCTTATCAGCCAGCGTGCCGGGCGTGTTGAGCATTACCGGCCAGGAGTCGCCGATGCCAGGCGGTGCAGCCAACGTTAGCCGTGGGAGGTAGAGCGTCTCCGGCTGTCCCTGTAGATGCTCCAAGCTAGCAGGCCTGCGGACTCCCAGGCAACATAAAGCATCGGTTTGAATTTTTATGTTAACATGGTGCGGGTGACTTTGGTATCGTTGAAATGTTGCGCTGAACCACCCGTATGCGCCTGTAGGGCTCGCGAGGTCCGGCAGCACTGTCCAAAAGAGAGACATAGCATGGGGCATGGAGTGATGCATTCGCCGGAAGAAAAACGTCATGTAAACAGTGCGTTGCGCCTTCTTTTGCTCCTTTCACGGCTGGAGCTGAATGATGTACAGGCTGCAGAGGCTAGGGCGCTGTGTGACGAGGTGGAGGATTGGGAGGTCGTGTGCTGCGGGGCAAGGGATCGCTTCATTCTTCCAGTCGTCTATCAGCACCTGCGTAGGCTTGCTCCCCCTTCGCTTTGTGCCGAGCAGCTGGATCTCATGAAGCAGCAGGTCATGGCGCTGTACAGGCATAACCTGAATGTGATCACAGGCTTGAGTGAGATCCACCAGCAGCTGCTTGAGCCGCTGCTGATACCCTATGTCACCTTCAAGGGGCCATCGCTGGCGGTGTGCTACTACGACGAGCCCGCCATGCGCTTCTCTCGCGATATCGATCTTCTCGTTGCCAAAGACAGGATGGCCGAGCTGTTGGCCCTTGCGCTGGCGTCAGGATACACGCCGCTCGACCCCCAGGGGTTGATCAATGATCCTGAGAGCCTAGCTTTTGTGGCGCAGCACCAGAAAGTCATTACGCTGCTGTCGCCACGTGGGGTTGCCGTCGAATTTCACTCGCGCATCGACAACATCGGTACGGTTTACCAATCGTCAGATCTGATCAGCCGGGCAGAAAAGGCGCGAGTCGGCGGTGCTGATGTGTCCGTGTTGCCCCCCGACGAGCTCTTTGTCTACATCTGTTGGCATCACACCAAGCATTTCTGGTCCCGGCTGCATTGGCTGGTGGATCTCGATGCCATGCAGCGCCATCCGAGCTTTGATCTCGAGCGGGTGCTGGCCTGTGCTGCACGCCATGGCTTGACCGCTACCGTAGAAGTTTGCCTCAAGATGGCGGAGCTTTTCGGGAGGCCTGACATGGACCCGGAGAGCTGTGACGATAAGCGGCTTATCGAGCTTATGACACTCTCGCTGAATACCTTGCAGGGCGATCTTGACCTGGAGCATGCCTTGGGTGAGCGTAATGTAACGCCTGACTTTGCTTTTGCGTGGCAGACAGACCCTAGCCACCGGCTGCGCTGGAAGCTCCTGGGTTGGCTGCGAATTTTCCGACCTAGCTATGCAGACTATGAGAGCTGGCCGCTCTCTGCTCAGTGGCAATGGCTCTATCGCCCGCTTCGCCCGTGGCGGGAGAGCCGTCGTCGTCTGGCCCGTGCTCGTCAATGATTCGTCTATCATAGGAAGCGTCATGTTTTCGATTAACCGGTTGGTAGCACCGCTGGCTACCCTGCAGCGAATCTTTCCTATTCTATGGGCCAGCAGCCCTAGATGGACGGTGGTGGCCACGGTCTTGATGGCGGTAGAGATCGCTTTCGGGTTGGCGGTGCTGTTTCTTCTCAAGCAGCTTGTCGATGTCGTGACCACCATGCTCGGGAGCGGCGCCCCTTCGAATGGGATACAGGCGGTGCTATGGACGGTCGCAGCGACGGGGTTTTGCTCCCTGGGTTTCCTGCTGGCAAGAGGGTACTCGGGGCTGGCCCGTGAGGCGCAGGGACTTCAAGTTGCCGACGCTATCGATCAGGAAATTCACTATCGCGCCGTAAGGGCCGATTTGGCGTTCTACGAGAGCCCGCGCTATTTCGATACGCTTCAGCGAGCACGCCAATCAGGTAGCCAGCGTCCGGTTCAGGTGGTCAGTAACCTGATGATGCTGGTAAAGAATACTCTCATGCTGGCGGCTGTTGTGGTGCTGCTGGCTACGATCAACTGGATGCTCTTGCCGCTATTGGTCATTGCCATCGTGCCGGCACTGCTGGTTCGCGTACACTTCACGCGCTATCTCTATGAGTGGCAGCGCCGACGCACGCAGATGGAGCGCCGTGCTGGCTATCTGGACTGGCTGCTGACATCCGACATCAACGCCAAGGAGCTGCGTCTCAATCAGCTGGGCGATTTCTTGCGCGAACGCTATGTCGAGCTAAAGAAGACCATTCGCCACGAGCGCATGGCGATCACCAAGCGGCGAACAGGGGTGGAGATGATGGTCGCCGCGGTCGCGACCGCCGCCTTTTTTTCTGCGCTGGCCTATCTGGCATGGGAGACCTCCGAAGGTCGCAACAGCGTGGGTGAACTGGTGTTGTTCCTGCTGGTGTTTCAGCGCGCTCAATCCATGGGGCAGGAGCTGGTAGGTCAGCTTTCTAAACTGTATGAAGATCACCTCTATATCGGCCTGCTGTTCGAATTTCTGGACGTTCGTCCCGTCATTGCCGAGCCGGACGTTCCCAAGCGTCTGCCTGAGCGCATGCGTGAGGGCGTTAGCCTAGAGAACGTCAGTTTTCGCTACCCAGGCACGGACGTCGACGTGCTCAAGAACGTCAGCTTGTCGATTCGACCCGGGCAGGTTGTTGCTCTGGTTGGAGCCAACGGATCTGGCAAGACGTCACTCATCAAGCTGCTGTGTCGCCTGTACGATCCGACCTCGGGGCGCATTACTCTGGACGGCGTCGATGCGCGCGAGTTCAGCCTTGAAGAGTACCGCCGCGAGTTCAGCGTGATTTTCCAAGACTACGGCAAGTATGCGGACACGGTGCGCAACAATATTCGTTACGGCGATATCCGTCAGCCCGAGGATACCTCCCTGGTGGAGCAGGCAGGGGTCAAGTCGGGCGCGGATGCGTTCATACAGTCCCTCGACAAGGGCTATGATACCGCCCTGACACGCATGTTCGACGAAGGGCGTGAGCTCAGCATTGGCCAGTGGCAGAAGGTCGCGTTAGCGCGTGCTTTCATGCATCAGTCTGAAGTGATCATCCTGGATGAGCCGACCAGCGCCCTCGACCCGGGAGCCGAGTTTGACCTGTTTGCCAATTTCCGAGAGCGCATCGATCATCGCGCCGCCCTGGTCATCAGCCACCGACTATCGACGGTTCGCATGGCGGACTATATCTATGTGCTGGATGGCGGTGAAATCAGGGAGGAGGGCACCCATGACGACTTGATACGTCAGGGGGGAATGTACTGTGAACTCTTCAGCCAGCAGGCCTACCACTACCGAGAAGTCGAAGCCTGATGAGCGGGCTCTGCGGGATATTGCGCCTTGACGGAGGTCCCGTCGACTCGGCGGAGCTCGAGCGTATGGTCGCCAGGGCACCCTATCGTGGTTGCGATGGTATCCACTACCATTACCAGCCAGGATTTGGACTGGCCTGCCTGTCTCTGGATACCAGTCCGGATGGCACAGGCGCCTGCTGTCCCGTTATTGTGAGCAACGGCAAGGTCGTGTTCGGAGCGGATGCGCGACTGGATAATCGCGCGGAGTGCCTGCAGTGGCAAGCCAACCTGCCGATCCAGCGCCAGGCGCAGGGCGTTGCGGTGGACAGCCTGGCCGATAGCAGGCGCCCAAGGGCCGATTCCGAAGTGATGCTCGGTACAATACAGCATGACAGGGTAGCTGGGCCGGGTCGATTGGTTGGTGATTTCGCCTATGCGCTCTGGGATGCCACCACGCTGAGGCTGCGCTTGGCGCGCGATGCCATGGGCATGCGCTCTTTGTATTACCGTGTTGAAAAAGACCGCGTGCTCTGGTGCGATCGAGGTAGTGATGTCGTCGTAGCCTCTGTTCCTCTGTCTTTTGATGAGCCCTCCAATGCCTATGTGCTGGAGGGTATCAGCGCCGAGTTCTGGCGGCTTCTGATGTCTCATGGCTCTCTGGATCGGGCCGTCCAGACGCTCCTGGAGCGCTATCAGGTCGCCAGGACCCAGCTTGAGGCTGACCTGGCAGTTTTGGCTGAACAGATGTGCGTCGAGGGGCTGCTGGTTGACCGTGCCGCCTCCCCTTGCTTTGCCGGCAGCGTTGACCCGTGAGGCGCAGCGGTCACGAGAAAGCTCAATGTCAACTGCGTGAATTCGTGGTTCTGCTGTTTGTTTCCCTGCTGATTGTCATGCCAAATGCGCACTGGGCCGTTCCCTTGTTCGGCCTCCTGGCTGTGGTGCCGTGTGCGACCCTCCTCACCCTGCTGCCAGACCATCAGCGGCACCCACGCCGCCTGCCGGCACCTCTCGATGTCAACGATGTACTGTGCATCCTTGTGCTGCTTGCCTATGGGGCGCTCTGGTGTCTGGACATTTTTCTCATCAACAGAAATCAGTCGCTTAGGATGTTTTTCTCCCCACTGATCCCGCTGCCTGTTTGGCCGATGTTGGCTGCGGTGTTTCTGGTGTGGCTGCTGAGATACCCTCCGAGCCCGCGTGCTTTCTGGGTGGCGGTCTGTGCGGGCGCTGCAGGGGCCGGGTCGATTGCTCTTTATGAGCGACTCGTGCTTGGCAAGCTGCGGGCCAGCAATAGCTTGAACGCGATTCCTTTTGGCAATCTCTCTTTGCTGCTTGGTGCACTATCACTGCTGGCGCTGCTGTGGTGTCTTCGCCGCGGTCGAGCGCGCTCTCCCGCGATGGCCGGCATTGCCTTGCTGGCAGGGCTGCTGGGGCTGCTGGGGTCGCTGCTTTCAGGGACACGAGGCGGCTGGATTGCCCTGCTGTTTCTGCTGGTTATATGGTTTCGCGCCTCGCAGGGGCTGTTTCCAGCGCGCTGGAGGCATTGCCTTGCCGGCCTGGTTGCCTTGACGATTGTCGGTACGGCCCTTTTGCCCGCAAGTAACGTGGCGCCCCGTCTGCAGGTCGCAGTGGGCGAGGCTCAGGACTACCTGGCCGGTGATCCACGAGGCTCTGTTGGGCTGCGGCTGGAAATGTGGCGTGCCGGCCTATTGCTCTGGCGTGAAAAGCCGATTACGGGCTGGGGGGAAGGCGGTGCGATGTCGCGCCGTATCAGCGAGCTGATTGCCGATGGCCGTTTGACTCCTGACATTCGGCGTTTCTCACAGCTGCACAGCGATATCATCGATACGGCGGCTAGGCGTGGGGTGCTCGGGTTAGCGGCGCTGCTGATGTTATACGGGGTGCCCCTGTGGCATTTCTGGAAGCGATCACGCATGCCGCACTGCCCGGAGGTGCGGCTCATGGCGGGGGCGGGCATGATGGTGGGCGTTGCCTATATCGATTTTGGGCTAAGTCAGTCGATGTTGCGGGACCCTGTCGGCTTGAGCGGCTATCTGGGGCTGTGCACTGCCTGCTGGGTGGCCATGCGCACCCATGAGGCGTCGCAAGGCCAGCCATTCGTCCGTCGCTATGATCGTGGGCTATCGGGTGAGTCGAGCTGATGAGCGAAGCACGGCGGTGAGGCGGGTTCCAGGTCCGCGGCGTCCTCCTCCTGCAGCGCCCGCAGCAGCGCCTCTCGAAGAATCGGCAGGTGGGAGGCTTCCAGGTCCCGCGAGGCGGTAAGCAGGGTGAGTCGCCCGCGGCGAGCGTAGCGCATCAGCGGGGTCAGCCGCTCCGGCGCATCGCGCAGCTCGCCGCGGTAGCGCACGGCAAAGACGAAGGCGCTGATCTCGCCCTGGTGGTACTGGCGGCGCAGCACGGGACTGGGTGAGGCGTCCCGGTACCACTCGGTGAGTGCAAGACTCGCCTCGCTCTTGCCGCGCGGCCAGAGGCGGTCGACCAGCACCCTGGCACCGTCGTCCGCCTCGGCTGCCTGGTAGATGCGCTTGATCACGATGGCGTAGCTCATGGGGATGCCTCCTCGATCTCCTCCAGGGCCCGACGGGAGTGGGGCTGCCAGTGGCCGGGCAGGGCGGCGGCGCGCTCCAGGGCCTCTCTGGCGCCGGCGCTGTCGTCCTGGCCGCGCCTGGCCAGGCCCAGATTGAGCCAGGCAACGGCGAGCGCCGGCTCGGCGGTGACCGCACGTTCGAAGGCTCCGATGGCGCCCGGGGCATCACC
>ERZ1032852.385-NODE-385-length-10750-cov-10.892473_pt1 | contig 10750 bp, 10 predicted proteins | sample MGYA00516689_ERZ1032852 | MGnify/ENA primary metagenome ERZ1032852 (study PRJEB33719, sample SAMN04262499) | wastewater metagenome | biome: rural village; feature: composting latrine chamber; material: composting feces with ash | place: El Salvador | collected...
CCTGTTAAGAAACTAAGAGATTTGACCGACGGCGAAGGCTACAACGATGTGTTTGTATTTGCACCCGTTAAGCCCGTTGTGGAGCAGGGCGACGCTATTCTTGGCTTCGACGGCTGTCTAAACTTCTTTGCAGGACCCGACAATCCCAACTTCAGCGCATCACTCAACTTCTACAATGTACACTATGCTTATACTCACATCGTGGGAACTAGCGGTGGCAACAAAGATGATATGATTGAAGCACTCGACATTATGAGCAAAGGGCTCGACCCTGCAGGTTTGGTGTCGCACATTGGCGGACTTGACAGCGTAGCCGAAGCTACTCTGAACATCCCCAAGCTGCCCGGCAGCAAAAAACTAATCTACACCCATATCGATATGCCGCTAACTGCCATCACCGACTTTGCCAAGCTTGGCGAAAGCGACCCCTTCTTTAAGGCACTGGCAGAGATATGCGACCGACACAACGGTTTGTGGAGTGTGGAAGCAGAGACTTATCTCTTAGAGAATTACAAATAGACTAAAATGAAACAATTAGACATCAACTTAATGCATCCGGTGGAACAAATTAATGTGATCATCGGACGCATTTACCGTAGTGGAATGACCACTACTTCGGGTGGAAATATTTCTATCCGCGACGATAATGGTGATATCTGGATTACCCCTTCGGGTATCGATAAGGGCAACCTTACCACAAAAGATATCATCTGTGTGAAACCCGACGGAACAATCGTTGGCCCGCACAAACCATCATCGGAGCTGCCTTTCCATAGAGCTATCTATAAAAGTCGCCCCGAACTAAACGCAATTATTCACGCTCACCCGCCGGCACTGGTGGCATTCAGCATCATCGGGCAAGTGCCCGACACCAAGATTGTGCCACAGGCGCATGATATAATTGGTGATGTGGGCTTTGCGCCCTATGGCTGTCCCGGCAGTGAAGACTTGGGCGAAAAGATTGCCAACGAATTCAGAGGTAAAAGCCACAAGGCGGTGATTATGGAAAATCATGGTGTGGTGTTGGGCGGAAGTGACATGATGGACGCATACCAGCGTTTCGAAACGCTTGAGTTTTGCTGTCGCACCATCGTCAATGCCAAACGTCTGGGCAAGGTGAACTACCTGAGCGATGAGCAGGTGTCTCAATATGTAAATCACATTCCCGCAAAGATTCCACTATTTATGGATATCAAACACCCGTCCGACGAGCGCGCCATCCGCACAGATATGGTCAACATTATTCGTCGTGCGTGCGACCAGGGACTTATGATTTCTACCTATGGCACCGTGTCGGTACGCTGGAAAGATGATGACTTCCTGATTACTCCCCGCGGAGTGGCACGATGGGACATTATGCCCGATGATATTGTGCAGATCAAGAACGGAATGGCCGAGTCGGGCAAAACTCCCAGTCGCTCTGTAGCCCTTCATCAGCGCATTTATCAGATGCACCCTCACATCAACTCCATCATCATGACGCAATCCGTCAACCTTATGGCTCATGCCGTGAGCGGTTCTAAGTTTGATGTTCGCACCATACCCGAAAGCTGGATATTCCTGCAGGATGTTCCCAACATTCCTTTCGGACTGATACATAACAATATTGAAGAAGTGGCGGCAATGTTTAAAGACAACCGCGTGCTAATCATCGAAAACGACAGCGTGTTTGTTACCGGCGATAAGTTGCTCAGCACTTTCGACTATCTCGAAGTGGCAGAGTTCTCTGCCAACTCGCTTGTGATGGCTGCCAGCGTTGGCGACCTTCGCCCCATCGGCGATAAGGAGATTGATGAATTGCGAGTGGCATTCAATGTGAAGTAAAAGAAGAAAATACTATGTAATAGAAAAGGCAAACCATCATCGGTTTGCCTTTCCCAGCCACGTCCATTTGTGCCATAACCTCTCCAGCGGCCCCTGCTTATGACTTGCCAACCACCATTTGCAAAGATTAATCTGCAACACAGCAACTGCAATTCCGATAAGGAGACTCACCGTGAATCCGCTGACGGGGGCAAGATGAAGCCCGATGGGGAAGAAGATAAGAGCACCACCTTGTCGCTAAAGTTTCGGGCAAAGAACAACACCACGCCACTATTGCAAACAGCAGCAGCACATCCCCGGCGGGGAAGAAAGCGGCATTAATCGTGGCAAAAACCACCAGCAATATAGCCAGCACAGCAAATCCACGCAGTGCATCCACCACATCGATGCGCTGACTTTTCACTATTGGTTGATTCATATCAAACGTCTGTATTTTATTTTTTTTACAAAGATAGTATTTTAGTTCAATTCTCGTCGTTGGCATTTGCGGAGGGTGGGGGAGCCTGCTTCCCTTTTTTTTCGGGATTGTCTATCAGTTTGGTTTCCTTATTGTTTTTGGGACTTTCTTCCTGTTTCTCTTTTGGTGTTCTTTTCTGATTAGCATTAGTGCTTTCTCCCGTTTTGTCTTTTATATTTTGCTTTTCTTCGGGTTTAATCTCCTGATTGTTATCCTGCTTCTCTTCAGGTTTCTCTTTCTTCTTATCCTTACTCTTGGGAAGCTCCTTCTTCGTCCTTTTCCCCTTTGCCAACAGCAAATTGGCAGCCCTTGCCTTCCTCTTTTTGTTTATTGTCTTTCTAAATCTATGAATCTTGTGCGCATCTTTGATAATGCCCTCAATAATTTGGCAAACCTTGTACACCTCTTCGTTCTCGTCGGGATACAGCACCACCACACTGTATAGAGTGTCCAGCATCATTTTTAAATCCCTTTGGCACGCCCGTCTTCGCTCCTTCGCCTTGTGCTCATTATCTTGTTTGGCCTTCTCGCGAGCTATTTCCAGCTTAATAAGCTTTTCCTGATGGCTCAAAATTGCCTTAAACCTCTCATCGAGTGACAGCACTTTCAACGCCTCACTAATTCTCGGATCTGTATCGTATGGATGCTCCAGTCCCCAAATTGCATACATTTCATTCTCGGCATTGCGCGAACTAATATTCTTGCGATGCGGCTTTATCCACTGCACAAGTACTTTTGCCGCCTCCCTCTTCTCCTCCGTTTCGGCACGCTTCGAGCTGATTATCCCCGTCCTCATTGACGTAAGCATCCCCCGCCGCTCCTCATTCATCGTTTTGATTAGCTCCGTACTCTCACTCCACGTGGGCGCAAACAGATATTTGTTTAGTATCTCCTTATGTCTCCTGGCGTTTTCTATTGCCTTGTTGACGTGGTCAATGTCGATGGTGATGGTATCCACCGTATTGAATATTTTACTCAATAACTCTGTATAGTACTCATTGCTTAAGTGGTATGCAAACGCCATCTCAAACTTAAATTCTTTCATAGTTTGTTTCTTACAAGATTGTTAATTCAAAGATAGTAAAAAGAAGTATCACAACTCCATCCCCCCATCAGTAATAAACTTCTTCAGCAGCCCCTTCAGCCGCGCCGCCACCCTAAAACCCTTCACCGGCTGCCCCTCCGCCGCCTCAAAGTAGGCTTGCGCCTTTTCGATATCGGCAGTGGCACACAGCTGGTCGAAGCGACCAAACTCGTTGAGGTTGGCATCCGACAGACCCAGCGCAACCATGTTCGACAGCATTGCCCCGTCAACACCCAGCAGCTCAACAGCGCGCCGCACCTGCTCGCTCTTGGTGTGCATCTGATACTCCGTGATATATTCGCGCAGCGTCTTGCCCGGCGTCAGATTGGCATCGCCATTTTGCACATCGTGCAAAAAGAGATTGGCATACTTCTGATCATCCTGCGACAGGCTGGCAAACGAACTGTGCAGCTCGTTCAGTATGTCGCGCTTCTCCTCTTGGGTCAGTGCCTTATTGTCCAGCGACTTGAGATACTTCTCAAACCGCGAATTGATATAATCCGTATTAATCGTGTCCGTGTCGATGGTGGTCAGATAAGCATCGATATCGTAGGGCAAATCGCCCTCACCGTTAGTCTGCCCTCCGTCGCCGTCCGACAGCTCCTTGTATCGCTGCACCAGCGTCAGATATTTCTGCTGGTCGAGCATCATCACCACCGTCTCGCCCTTTACGTCGCCCGTGTCCGTTTCCGACTTAAAGGCATACCTCTCCTGATCCCACGTGAAACCCTGAATGCGTGCCGCCTGCAGAAAGCCGTTGAAGCGACTGAGCTGTCGGGCAAACTCGCCACACACCGCTTTGTCGTCGGGCAACCGCTCAAAATCGCTCACCCCCGCACGCTCAAACAGCAGCTCTATCTCCTCATATATCTTGTTCATCATGCTCAGATTGTAAGGCAGCTCATCCGCAAACAGACCCAGCGGCTTGTCGCCCGAATAGAGCTTCACAGCCTTTCTGATGTTCTCCTCCATGGTGTGCGGAAAACGATAGTAGCGAATGGTGCCAAACGGCTTTTCGGGACCAAACAAACGATTGGTGCGCGAAAACGCCTGAATAATATTCTGATACTCCAGCACCTTGTCAAGATACAAAGTGTTAAGATGCTTCGAGTCGAAACCCGTCAGCATCTGGTCCACCACAATCAGCAGCTGCAACTGCTTGTCAGGCTCTCTACCGATATACCTGTGCGGCTCCTTGTGCGCCAGCCGCGCAGCCAGGTCTTTCTTAAATCCTGCGTGAGTGCTCATCGTGTACCTCTGCCCGTATCGCTCGTTGTAGTCCTCAATGATTTCCACCAGTCCATCCTCCTTATACACCGTGTTGCCCTTGTTGTCGATATTGGGGTCAAAGAGCGCCGTCACTTTAAAATCCTTGTTCACCTCCTTAAACAAGCGATAGTAGGCAATAGCCTCCGCAATGCTGCTGGTGGCAAACAGAGCGTGAAACTTGCTGTTGTGGCTCAGCCTGTTCCAGTTTTCCATAATATCCTCCACCACAGCGTGCCGGTGCTCATCACGGTCATACTGCCCGCGACCTATCTCATCCTCAATGCCCTGCTCGCCCTCGGCAATCATGCGGCGCATAGGTACCTGCGACGAGTCCATATATTTATAGTAAATATCCTTTTTGGCCGGATTGTCCATCGCATCCTGCTCTGTGGCTGCCTGCGCCTTTTGCAGAGCCACTGCCCTCCGCAGGTCAATATCTTTGTAAGTCAGCACCTTGTATGTGTCAAAGCCCAGCACATTACCATCTCTGATGCCGTCGGCAATGCTGTAGCGGTGCAGCTCGTTGCCAAACACCGTGGTGGTAGTGTTTTTGCCAATGCTGTTTTCGTCGTGAATGGGCGTACCCGTAAATCCAAACATCACCGCCTGCGGAAACGTATGCTTGATACTTAGCAACATATCCCCAAACGTGGAGCGATGGCACTCATCTATAATCATCACAATGCGCTTGTCGGTTATCTTCTTCAGGTCGTGCCCCTTCAGCCCGCCTTCCTCGCCGTCGGTCACATTCTTCATCTTCTGTATTGAAGTCACAATCAGAGTATCGGCAGGGCTGTCGCTCTTCAGTTTCGATATCAACACCTGCGTATCCTCCGTGGCCTGCACCTCCTCATGGTCCTCCGCAAAGTTGCGATACTCCTGCAGCGACTGCGTGCCCAGCTCAATCCTGTCCATCAGAAAGATTACCTTGTCGGCATCCTTCGAGTTGGCAATCAGCTGAGCCGACTTAAAACTGGTCATCGTCTTGCCCGACCCCGTGGTGTGCCACACATATCCCCCTCGGTTGTTCTTCATGCTCCAGTCCGTCTTTGCCACCTTGTCCGAAATAGCGTTGGCGGCATAATACTGATAACTTCGCATCACCTTCAGAATACCGTCCGACTCGTCCGCCACCGTGTAGAAGCCAATCAGCTGATGCGCCATCGGAATGTTGAGCAGCGACGCCGCAAAAGCCCGCCACTGCATCACAGGCTCGTTGTTGAAGTCGGCCCAGTGAAAGCAGTAATCCTTGTTGAACACCCCGTCGGGACCCGGATTGGCAAAATAGACAGCCTCATCAGGCTCCATTGCCACAAATATCTGTATAAGCGAATAGATACCCGAAAACACCCCCTCGTGTCTGTACTTCTCAATCTGATTATAGGCCTGCGACACCGGAATGCCGCTCCTCTTTAGCTCTATATGAATAACCGGCATACCGTTTATGAGCAACATCAGGTCGCTCGCGCAGCAGGCGCAGCCCCAGCCTGATACTGTTCCAGGCGTTCTCGCCGCCGCCCACGGCGCCCGGGGTCTCCGCGATGCGCGCCGCGCAGAGGGCGTTGAGGGTCCAGCCCAGGGCCGCGATGCCCAGCAGCACCGCCAGGGCCAGTTCCCCTGGGCGGTCGCCGAAGAGCATCAGCACGGCGCCGGCGGCCAGGGTCACGGCGCCGGCCACGCTGCCGCTCCAGCCCATCAGGGTGCCGCGGCGCTGCTTGCTGATGGTCTTGCCCAGCACGTCCTTGGTGGCCACCGAGGAGAGCCCCCGGGCGAGCGACAGCGCCACCAGCACCAGGAGCACCAGGCCGCCGCCGACGCCGCCTGTGCCGAACAGCGCCAGCAGGGCGAGCAGGGCGGCGGCCACCGCCTGCAGCAGCCCGCCGGCCACCCAGGCCCACTTGCGTTCGGGCCGGAGACGAATGAAGCCCGCCACGAAGAGCTGGGGGAGCAGGGCACCGGCCTCGCGGATCGGCACCAGCAGGCCCACCATCCAGAGCGGCGCGCCGATCACCCCCATCAGCCAGGGCAGCACCAGGCGGGCGCTGGAGAGCTCGTCGGCGAGCTTGTTGCCCAGCGAGGCCACCAGGTGCAGGAAGAAGTTGCGCGGCTGCTCGTCGCAGGCCTCGTCCGGGATGTCCCTGCACATCCGGCTGTCCTCGTCGCCGGTCAGCCACTCGTAGAGGCGGGACTGGCTGATCTCGGGTGCGGCCATGGGGGCTCCTCGCTGCTAAGATAGAAGGCCCCATTGTCGCGATAGCAAGGTTGCCATGTCACCCATTCGGCGGCGGAAGACTCGTCTATGCGTCTGACCCCTGAGCAGGTCGCCATCATCCATGAGACGGTTGCCGAGGTGCTGGGCCAGGAGGCGCGCGTTTATCTGTTCGGCTCTCGGGTCGATGATCGTTGCCGCGGCGGCGATATCGACCTCTACATCGAGCTGCCGGTCCTGGCCGAGCGCCGCTCGCGACTGCAGGTGCAGCTGCAGCGCCGGCTTTGGGAGCGCCTGGGCCCCAGGCGTATCGATCTGCTGATTCGTGCGCGTGATGAGGCGCTGCGGCCGATACATCGCGATGCCTTGGAGCAGGGAGTGAGACTTTGACCACGACGGCCAATGCCATTCTGGAGGAGCAGCTTCAGGTGGCGGAACGCATGCTGCATCATCTGCACCGCTCCTGGGAGGCGGTTCAGCCCGATCTCCCCATGCAGGCGGATGGGGTGCGCTGGCTGGATGATGACGCCATCGACAGGCTGGACCTCTTCCTGAGCCGCTTCGGCAAGCTGCAGGACTTCATGGCCGGCAAGCTGTTCCGGGCGCTGGCGCGGGCCAGCCTGGAAGATACCGGCGGCGATATCTCTCTGCTGGATACCCTGAACCGCATGGAGAAGTTCGGTGTGCTGCTCGCCGTCGATGACTGGCTTGAAGTGCGCCAGCTGCGCAACGCCTTTGCCCATGAGTATCTGACGGATGGCGCCGCCATCGCCGAGAACATCAATGCGGCGGCACGCCTCTATCCTCTATTGCCGGACACCCTTGAACGCTGCCGCGACTTCCAGGCGCGGCACATTCTGAGGGTGTCTGGAAACGGTGACCCGTGACCCGGGACGGCCAGGCGATGCTCTACGGCCTGGGTGCGGTGGCGCTCTGGTCCACCGTGGCCACCGCCTTCAAGGTGGCGCTGGGCTACATGTCCCCCCTCGAGCTGATGTGGCTCGCGTCGCTGGTCTCCTGGGGGCTGATCGGCGCGCTGGTGGTGCGCCAGGGGCTCGCAGGGCAGGCGCTCAGGCAGGGCTGGCGCACCGCCGCCTGGGCGGGGCTGATGAATCCGGTGGCCTACTATCTGGTGCTGTTCGGCGCCTATGACCGCCTGCCCGGCCAGGAGGCCATGGCGCTCAACTACACCTGGGCGCTGGCCATGGCCTTCCTGGCGGTGCCCATCCTCGGCCAGCGGTTGACCCGCATCGATGTGCTGGCCGGGCTGGTCGCCTACTGCGGGGTCTGGGTGATCGCCACCCGGGGGGCGGTGTTCGACGTGGCCTTCGCCGACCCCCTGGGGGTGGCCATGGCGCTGGCCTCGACGCTGATCTGGGCCCTCTACTGGCTGCTCAACGCCCGGGACCATCGCCCGCCGCTGGTGGCCCAGTGGCAGAACTTCAGCGTCGGGGTGCCGGTGCTCACGGCGCTGCTGCTGGCGGGGCCGGGCCTTGAGTGGCACGGCTGGGCGGGGCTCGGGGCCGGGGTCTACGTGGGGCTCTTCGAGATGGGCATCGCCTTCGTGCTCTGGCAGCTCGCCGTGCACCGGGTGTCGCGCACGGCGAAGGTCTCCAACCTGATCTTCCTCTCGCCGCCGGTGTCGCTGCTGCTGCTCTTCCTGGTGGTGGGGGAGCCGATTCTTCCCTCCACCCTGGTCGGCCTCGTACTGATCCTCGCCGGCCTGGGGCTCCAGCAGTGGCAGAAAGCCCCGGCGCACGCGGCTCAGGAGAGCAGTTGATACTCGAAGACCACGCGTTGTGGCGTGGTCATGACGATTCGCCACGGCGTGCCTCGTGCCTGGCCTCGAGCCGCGCTATGAACTCCTCGGCGGTCATGCTCTTGCCGGTGGCTCGGCTCTCTTCGCCTAGCCGTAGCATTTCCAGCAAGGCTTCAGCCTGTTCCTTGCGTTCCTGCTGGTCCCAATCTGGATTATCCATGGTTCATCCCCTCCATCATGGGTTTCAGTGTAGGCCAGACGTTGTCGAGGATGAGCGGCTGGGCCTCGGCGGTGGGGTGGATGCCGTCGCCCTGCATCAGCGTCTCGTCCAGGGCCACGCCCTCCAGCAGGAAGGGCACCAGGGGCAGGACGTACTCCTCGGCCAGGCGGTGGTAGACCCCGGTGAAGGCGTCGCGATAGGCCTGGCCGTAGTTGGGCGGGATGTCGATACCCAGCAGCAGCACCCGGGCCTCGGCCTCCTGGCTCGCCTCGATCATGCGCCGCATGTTGGCCTCGAACTGCCCCGGCGGCAGGCCGCGCAGGCCGTCGTTGCCGCCCAGCTCGAGCAGAACGATGTCGGGGGCGTGCTGTCCGAGGAGCTCGGGTAGCCGGCTGGCCCCGCCGCCGGAGGTCTCGCCGCTGATGCTGGCGTTGACCACTCGCGCCTTTTCGTCGAGGCGTGCTTCCATCAGACTGACCCAACCCTCGTCGGCCTCGATGCCGTAGGCCGCGCTCAGGCTGTCGCCCATCACCAGCAGGGTGGGGCGTGCCTCGGCCTGGGCCACGCCGGCCACTGCCGCCAGCGTCAGGAGAAGCAGCAGGGCGGTGAATCGACGCAACGCAACCTCAGGGAATCCCTTCAACATGAACGATACCTCTCGCATGGACATGACGCCGATTCTACACGCCGAGCACCTGACCAAGCAGGTGAGGAGCGGCGACCGGCAGCTCACCATTCTGAGTGACCTGGCCCTCTCGGTGTTCCCCGGCGAGACGGTGGCGATCCTCGGCCAGAGCGGCGCGGGCAAGTCGACCCTGCTGGGGCTGCTGGCGGGCCTCGACCTGCCGAGCGGCGGCGAGCTCGAGATGTTCGGCGAGTCCCTCGCAGCGTTGGACGAGGATGGCCGGGCCAGGCTGCGCGCCGGCCGGGTGGGGTTCGTGTTCCAGAACTTCCAGCTGCTGCCCACCCTGACCGCCCTGGAGAACGTGATGCTGCCCCTGGAGCTCTCGCCCCGGGCCGGCACCGAGGCCCGGGCCCGGGAGTGGCTCGAGCGGGTGGGGCTGGGCGAGCGCCTGGACCACCTGCCCAAGCAGCTCTCCGGCGGCGAGCAGCAGCGGGTCGCCCTGGCCCGGGCCTTCGTCACCGGGGCCGAGCTGGTCTTCGCCGACGAGCCCACCGGCAACCTCGACCCGGACACCGGCGAGCGCATCATCGAGACCCTCTTCACGCTCAACCGCGAGGCGGGCACCACCCTGGTGCTGGTCACCCACGACCACGCCCTGGCCCGGCGCTGCGACCGCTGCCTGCGCCTCGACCACGGCGGCCTCGAGGTGCTCGAGCTCGACGAGGTGAGCCCATGAGCCTGACCGCCCTGCGCCTGGCGCGCTTCTCGGCCCGGGGGCTCACCCGAGACCTGCGTGCCCCCGACGTGCGCGCCCTCTTCGTGGCCCTCGCCCTGGCGGTGGCCGCCTCCACCATGATCGGCTTCTTTCTCGACCGTCTGGACCGCGGCCTGGAGCGCCAGGCCAGCCAGATCCTGGGCGGCGACCTGGTGCTGGAGCAGGGACGCCCCTTCGGCGCCGAGCTGCGCCAGACCCTGGAGGAGGCCGGCCTGGTGCTCAGCGACCAGGTGGGCATGGTCTCCATGGTCAGCCTAGGGGACGCCTTCCAGCCGGCCAGCCTCAAGGTGGTGGATCGCCGCTATCCGCTCTACGGCAGCGTCCAGGTGGAGTTCGGCGATGGGCCGAGAAATCTGGAGGCGCGGGAAGCCTTAGGTTTGGCCACTGATCTGGGCGGGTATGCCATTATGTTGGGTGGCACGAATGGAGCGCATCTGACTAGTTTTTCGTTTGTGGATCTAGCAAGTCACGGTCGGGCATGTGGACTGATGAATCCTTATTACACGGTCTTTTTCGCTCCGGCTATCG
>ERZ1032852.386-NODE-386-length-10739-cov-16.171659_pt1 | contig 10739 bp, 9 predicted proteins | sample MGYA00516689_ERZ1032852 | MGnify/ENA primary metagenome ERZ1032852 (study PRJEB33719, sample SAMN04262499) | wastewater metagenome | biome: rural village; feature: composting latrine chamber; material: composting feces with ash | place: El Salvador | collected...
GACGGCCTGCACCGCCTGGTGCAGGGTGCCGCCGAAGGCCACGTTGAGCTCCTGGCCGGCGATCATCGGTCATGATGCCGACCTGACGCGGGCCGCCGAACGCATCGCCTTCGGCAAGTGGCTCAACGCCGGCCAGACCTGCATCGCCCCCGACCATGTGCTGATCGAGGCCTCGCGGCTCGGCGACTTCATCGAGGCGATGCGCAAGGCGGTGAAGACGTTCTACCCCCGGGGCACCGCCAGCGAGGACTACACGGCCGTGCTGGGGAGCCACCAGCAGGCGCGGCTCGAGACGATGCTCGAGGAGGCCCGGGACCACGGCTGCCGGGTGATCGCCCTGGGCGAGCGCCTCGAGCTGCCGCGCGGTGGTGCCAAGCTGCCGCCGACCCTGGTGATCGACCCCCACGAGGGCCTGTCGCTGATGCGCGAGGAGATCTTCGGCCCCTGGCTGCCGATCGTCGGCGTGCGCGACCTCGACGCCGCCATCGACCATGTCAACGCCGGCCCCCGTCCGCTGGCGCTCTACGCCTTCACCGACGACCCCGGGCAGCGACAGCGGCTGCTGGAAACCACCCACTCCGGCGGCGTGGTGTTCAACGACACCCTGTGGCACAACGCCGTGCCGGCACTGCCCTTCGGCGGCGTGGGCGAGAGCGGCATGGGGGCCTACCAGGGCGAGGCCGGCTTCCTGCGCTTCAGCCTGGAGCGCAGCGTCTTCCTCCAGGCGCGACGCAATGCCGTGGGGCTGCTGAATCCCCCCTACCGCCGCTGGCTGCTGAGACTGCTGGGGCTCTAGCCACCTGCTGACCCCGAGGCGCTGACGGTCGACCAGGGCCTAAAAAATACGGAATAAAACTACAAATATCCTGAAAACCCGGCTAGAATGGCGAAGATTTCGGACTTTATTTTGGTAAACTTACCAAACTTACAACGATAGTGAGGTGCTCCATGGCCACGCCGACCCCCGTCCTGAACGCCACCGTCGCCGGCGTCACCCGGCGCATCCGCGAACGTTCCGCCGAGCGCCGCGCCCTCTACGAGGCACGCATGGCCGACCAGCATCGGCGTGGGGTGCATCGCGGCGAGCTCTCCTGCGGCAACCTGGCCCACGGCTTCGCCGCCTGCGGCGCGGAGGACAAGGGCCGCCTCAAGCTGATGAACAGCGCCAACCTGGGGGTCGTCTCCTCCTACAACGACATGCTCTCCGCCCACCAGCCGCTGGAGGACTACCCGGCGATCCTCAAGGAGGCCGCCCGGGCCATGGGCTCCACCGCCCAGTTCGCCGGCGGCGTGCCGGCCATGTGCGACGGGGTGACCCAGGGCCAGCCCGGAATGGAGCTGTCGCTCTTCTCCCGGGAGGTGATCGCCATGGCCACCGCCGTGGCGCTCTCCCACAACATGTTCGACGCCGCCCTCTACCTGGGGGTCTGCGACAAGATCGTTCCTGGCCTGTTCATCGGCGCGGCGCGCTTCGGCCACCTGCCGGCGCTGTTCGTGCCTGCCGGCCCCATGGAGAGCGGCCTGCCCAACAAGGAGAAGGCGCGCATCCGTCAGCTCTACGCCGAGGGCAAGGTGGGCCGCGACGAGCTGCTCGAGGCGGAGTCCGCCTCCTACCACAGCCCCGGCACCTGCACCTTCTACGGCACCGCCAACTCCAACCAGCTGATGATGGAGATCATGGGCCTGCACCTGCCCGGCGCCTCCTTCGTCAACCCGGGCACGCCGCTGCGCGAGGCGCTGACCCGCTACGCCGCCGAGCAGGCGATCCGCAACACCGAGGTCGGCGGCGACTACCGTCCCTTCTACCAGCAGATCGACGAGCGCGCCATCGTCAACGCCATGGTCGGCCTGCTGGCCTCCGGCGGCTCCACCAACCACACCCTGCACCTGGTGGCCATGGCCGCCGCGGCGGGCCTCACCATCACCTGGGACGACTTCACCGCCCTCTCCGCGGTGACCCCCAGCCTGACCCGCATCTACCCCAACGGCCAGGCCGACGTGAACCATTTCCAGGCCGCGGGCGGCATGAGCCTACTGATTCGCGAGCTGCTCGGCGCCGGGCTGATCCATGGCGACATCCCCACGGTGTTCGGCAGCGACCTGACCGCCTACACCCGGGAGCCCTTCCTCGAGGACGGGCAGCTGACCTGGCGCGAGGGCCCCACCGAGAGCCTCGACCGGGACGTGCTGCGCGGCGTGGCCGCCCCCTTCGCCCCCACCGGTGGCCTCACCGTGCTGGACGGCAACCTGGGCCGAGGGGTGATCAAGGTCTCGGCAGTGGCCGAGGAGCACCGGAGTGTCGAGGCCCCGGCGCGGATCTTCGAGGACCAGAACGAGCTCAAGGCGGCCTTCGAGGCCGGCGAGCTGGATCGCGACGTGGTAGTGGTGGTGCGCTACCAGGGCCCCAAGGCCAACGGCATGCCGGAGCTGCACAAGCTCACCCCCTATCTCGGCGTGCTCCAGGACCGCGGCTTCCAGGTGGCGCTGGTCACCGACGGGCGCATGTCCGGGGCCTCAGGCAAGGTGCCGGCGGCCATCCACATGACCCCTGAGGCCCTGGACGGCGGCCCCCTGGCGAGGCTGCGCGATGGCGATATCGTCCGCCTGGACGCCAATGCCGGCACCCTCGAGGTCAAGGTGGACGCCCACGCCTGGGCCGAACGCGAGGTCGGCGAGCCGCATCTCGACCACTACCACGTGGGCCTGGGCCGCGAGCTGTTCGCCGGCTTCCGCCACCTGGCCAGCGGCTCCGAGCAGGGCGCCTCGGTGTTCGGCGGCTTCGAGGCCGACGACCTGGCCCGCCAGGCCGGCCAGATCCACGACGAGGATGCCTGAGGGCCCACGGCAATGACACGACCCGCACTTATCGGGGACATCGGCGGCACCAACGCACGCTTCGCCCTGGTGACCCCGGGCGGCTTCGCGCCCCACGACATCCTGAGCCTGCCCTGCGCCGACTACCCCGGCCTGGTGGAGGCGGTACGCGACTACCTGGCACGGGTCGGCGCCACCGGCGACGGGGCCCCGCGCGAGGCCTGCCTGGCCTTCGCCTGCCCGATCCGCGGCGACCGGGTCACCATGACCAACAACCCCTGGTCCTTCTCCCGGGCCGAGGTCCAACAGGCGCTTGGTCTCTCGCTCTTCAAGGTGATCAACGACTTCACCGCCCAGGCGCTGGGCGTACCCCACCTGGGTGAGGAAGACCTGGTCGAGGTGCAGCCCGGCGAGGCGATCCCCCACGCGGCCCGGCTGGTGATCGGCCCCGGCACCGGCCTCGGCGTGGCCGGGCTCTTCCCCGGCCGCCACGCCTGGATCCCGCTGCCCACCGAGGGGGGGCATGTCACCTTCGCCCCCACCGACGAGCGGGAGCAGAACCTGCTGCGCCACTTCCGCAACCGCTACGGCCGCGTCTCGGTGGAACGCCTGCTGTGCGGCCAGGGGCTGCTGGACCTCTACCTGGCCCACTGCTCTCTCAAGGGAGCCAACCCCGTGCACGCCACCCCCGCCGAGGTCACCGCCGCGGCCCACAGCGACCCGCTGGCCCGTGATACCCTGCTGCGGTTCCTGAAGATCCTCGGCGACGTCTGCGGCGACGCCGCCCTGACGATGGGCGCCCGCGGCGGGGTCACCCTGTGCGGCGGCATCCTGCCCCGGCTGCGGGAGTGGCTGCCGCGGAGCCGCTTCTGCGAGGCCTTCGCCGCCAAGGGGCGCATGGGCCCCTACACGGCGGCGATCCCCGTGCACCTGGTCACCGCGCCCTGGCCGGGGCTGCTGGGCGCCGCCGAGGCCCTGCACAATGAAGAGGTTGAATGATGATTCCGCAAAGCCTGCGCACCCTGCTCGACGAGACCCGCGGCCAGCGCCGCGCCCAGTGGGCCGGTCGCGAGGTGTGGCTGGCCAATGAAGCCTGGGGAGAGCTCGCCGTCTCGCTTCAGGGCGCCCAGGTGCTGCACTTTTTACCCGCGCCCGAAGCCGCGCGAGCTGAAGGCTCCCGTCCCGCCGGTGACGACAGCGGCGGTTGGCTCTGGGTCACGCCCACACCCCAGAACCTGCCCGGCGCGATCCGTGGCGGCATCCCGGTCTGCTGGCCCTGGTTCGCCGATGACCACTTCGCCGACGAGTCGCCGGACCACAGCGGTCCCTTCCACGGCCCGGCACGCAAGGCCGAGTGGCGACTCGACGCCGTGGACGAGCACGAGGAGGGGGTGGAGCTGCACCTCTCGCCGCTGGAACGCCTGCACAGCCAGCTCGCGCCGCGCGTGGTGATCCAGGCCAATGCCCACCGCCTGCACCTGGAGCTGATCACCGAGCATACCGGCGAGACCCCGATAAAGATCAGCGGCGCCCTGCATAGTTACCTGGCGGTCAACGACGCCTTCGCCTGTCGGCTCGAGGGGCTGGCCGGCGCCCGCTATCTGGACAAGCTGGCCGGCTTCGCCGAGCGCGAGCAGCAGGGGGAACTGGGCGTGCGCGGCGGGCTCGATCGTATCTATCACACCAACGCCGAGCTTATTCTCGACGACGGTGCGCGCCGCCTGCGCATCGCCCGCCAGGGCAGCGACTCCGCCGTGGTCTGGCACCCCGGTGAGGCGCTGCCCGATGACACCCCCTCCGATGCCGGCCGGCGCTTCCTGTGCGTGGAGTCGGCCAACACCCGCCTCGACCCCGTATGGCTGGTGCCCGGTGCCCAACACCTGCTGGGCACCACCCTCTCCCTGGAGATCCCGTCATGATGCCCGTCATCGCCTTCGGCGAAGCGCTCGTCGATATGCTCTCCAGCCGCCTCGGCGACCCGGCCACCGACGAGATCGAGACCTTCACCCCTTACGCTGGCGGCGCGCCGGCCAACGTGGCGGTGGCCTGCGCCCGCCTGGGCGTGCCCAGCCGCTTCCTCGGCATGCTAGGCGACGACCACTTCGGTGAATTGCTGGCCCGGGAGCTGGCCGCCCACGGAGTCGACACCGCTGGCGTGGTGCGCACCCGGGAGGCGCGCACAGCCCTGGCCTTCGTCTCGCGAGACGCCGACGGCGAGCGCACCTTCGATTTCTACCGGCCGCCGGCCGCCGATCTGCTCTATCGTCTGGAGCACCTGCCGGCCGGCGTCTTCGCCGAGCCGGCCATCATCCACTTCTGCACCAACAGCCTCACCGAGCCGGCGATCGCCAAAACCACTCTGGCCATGGCCGAGATGGCCCGCCGCACCGGCTGCCTGGTCAGCGTGGACGCCAATCTGCGCCATAACCTCTGGGACGACGGGCAGGCCGACATCACCCTGGTCACCCGGCTGCTGGACGCCGCCGACCTGCTCAAGCTCTCCAGCGAGGAGCTCGACTATCTGCGTGCCGACCATCCGGAAGCGGCCTGGCTCGCCGAGCGCCTCGCCGCCGGGGTCAAGGCCATCGTGATCACCGACGGGGCCGGCGAGGTGGTGCTCAAGGGGGTGGGCCTGGAGAAACGGGTGGTACCGCCCAGGGTCCAGGCGGTGGACACCACTGCCGGCGGCGACGCCTTTATCGGCGGCCTGCTGGCCGAGCTCTCCGAGCACCTCGGCAAGGTGGGCATCGACGGCGACTGGCACCGCGACGCCGACTTCCTGGCCCGCGCCGTGGAGACCGCCTGCCGCTGCGGCGCCCACGCCGTGACCCGGCCCGGCGCCTACGCCGCCCTACCCACCCGCGAGGACCTGGCGCGCTTCAAGGGCTAGGCTCAAGGAAGCGAGCCCACCTTGACGAGGAGGCATCATGCGCGAGCTCCGCTGGGGCATCCTGAGCACCGCCGGCATCGCCCGCAAGGCGATGATCCCGGCGATCCAGGCTGCCCCCAACGCTGGCTTGCTGGCCATCGCCAGCGAGAGCGGCAAGGCCGGCGACGTGGCCGCCGAGTACGACATCCCCCGGCCCCACGACAGCTTCCGCCACCTGCTGGAGGATCCGGAGGTGGAGGCGGTCTATATCCCGCTGCCCAATCACCTCCATTCTCGCTGGGTGTGCGAGGCGGCCAGGCATGGCAAGCATGTGCTGTGCGAGAAGCCCGCCGCCCTCACCGCCGAGGAAGCTCGCAGCATGCAGGCCGTCTGCGACAAGGCCGGGGTAGCGCTGATGGAGGGCTACATGTACCGCCATCATCCCCAGCATGCTAGCGCCCGGGAGGTACTCGAACGCGGCGAGATCGGCGAGGTTCGCCAGGTGCGCGGGCTCTTCTCCTTTCCACTGGATCTGGCAGCGGACAATATCCGCCTCTCCGCCGACCAGGCCGGCGGCAGCCTGCACGATGTGGGCTGCTATCCCCTCGATGTGATCCGGCGGCTGCTGGGCATGCCCGAGGCGGTGACGCTGGTCGGCCGGGTGCCGGAGGCGCTGGGCGTGGATACCAGCGTCGGCGGCCTGCTGCGCTATGCCGACGGCCGCTTGGCGGAGTTCGGCGCCAGCTTCGAGCAGGCCATGGTCAACCGCTACGAGGTGATCGGCACCCACGGCAGCCTGCTGGTGCCCATGGCTTTCCGCCCGGACAAGCAGGGCGGCGTAGGCGAGCTAGTGATCACCGATGAGCAGGGGCGCGTGCGTCGCGAGGCGGTCTACGGCGACCAGTACACCGCCCAGATCGAGTCCTTCTCGGCCTGGGTACTGGACCGGGGGCCGGCCCCGGACGCCCCCGCCGAGCTCCACGACCAGGCCCGACTGCTGGAGTCCTGTCGCCGCTCGCTGCAGCAGGGTTGCACGGTCACCCTCGAGGCCCCGGCGTAGGTCGCGCCGAGCCCCCTACCGGACCCTCTGCCGCTCCGGCCGGCGCCAGCGTAGCCGGCGAGCGATCATCGTCTCACCAGGCCGATAGTCGCCCCGCGCTGCGGTCAGCGCGGCCTGCAGGGCCGTGGCAGCGATGCGCTCGTGATCCTGCACCGCCGAGTTGACCGGCTGCGGCAGGAAGTCCAGCAGCCGGCTGTCGCCGAAGGTGGCCAGGCGCAGGCCCTGAGGCAACCCGCCCTCCTCCAGCAGCACGTCGAAGACGCCGTCGAGCAGCGCATAGGAGGCCGTGACCAGGGCATCGGGCAGACCGTGGGCGTCGATCAGCTCGCGCAGCAGCCGTGCCCCCTCGTCGCGGTCATAGCGCTCACCGCTGGCGATGATTGCCTCGGCCTCGCTGTCCGCCAGGGCCCGTTCGAACCCCGCCCGCCGAGGTAGAAGCTCCAGCGGCGGCGACCGCCGGCGCCCGCAAGATCGTGGCGGTGACCGCCTGCCCCACCGGGGTGGCGCATACCTTCATGGCCGCGGAGGCCTTGCGCGAAGCGGGCAGGGCACTTGGCCACGAGATCCGCGTGGAGACCCAGGGCTCGGTGGGCGCCCAGGACAAGCTCACCGAGGAGGAGATCGCCGCCGCCGACCTGGTGATCCTGGCCTGCGATATCGAGGTGGACCCCACCCGCTTCGCCGGCAAGCGCCTTTACCGCACCTCCACCGGCAACGCCCTGAAGAAGGCCCAGACCACCATCGAGACGGCCCTGGCCGATGCCGCGGTGGAGAGCGCAGACGCCTCCGCCAAGGGCGAGGCACCGAAGGGCGTCAAGGAGAAGGGGGTCTACAAGCACCTGCTCACCGGGGTCTCCTTCATGCTGCCGATGGTGGTGGCCGGGGGACTCTTGATCGCGCTCTCCTTCGTGTTCGGCATCGACGCCTTCGAGCAGGAGGGCACGCTGGCCGCGGCGCTGATGCAGATCGGCGGCGGCACCGCCTTCGCCCTGATGATCCCGGTGCTGGCCGGCTATATCGCCTACTCCATCGCCGACCGTCCCGGCATCGCTCCGGGCATGATCGGCGGGATGCTGGCGGCCAACATCGAGGCGGGCTTCCTCGGCGGCATCCTCGCCGGCTTCCTGGCCGGCTATGTGGCCCTGGCGGTGGCGCGCCACGTCAAGCTGCCGGCCAGCGTCGAGTCGCTCAAGCCGATCCTGATCATCCCGCTGGTGGCAAGCGTGGTCACCGGCCTGACCATGATCTACGTGATCGGCGAGCCGGTGGCGGCCATCATGGCCGGCCTGACCAGCTTCCTGGCCGGCATGGACGCCACCAACGCCGTACTGCTGGGCATCCTGCTCGGCGCCATGATGTGCTTCGACCTGGGCGGGCCGGTCAACAAGGCCGCCTACACCTTCGGCGTCGGCCTGCTGGCCTCCCAGACCTACGCCCCCATGGCGGCGATCATGGCCGCCGGCATGGTGCCGGCCATCGGCATGGGCGTCGCGAGCTTCGTGGCCCGGAACAAGTTCTCCGAGCCGGAGCGCGAGGCGGGCAAGGCCTCCTTCGTGCTGGGGCTGTGTTTCATCAGCGAGGGGGCGATTCCCTTCGCCGCCAAGGACCCGCTGCGGGTGATCCCCGCCTGCATCGCTGGCGGCGCGGTCACCGGCGCCCTCTCCATGTGGGTCGGCGCCCAGCTGATGGCCCCCCACGGCGGCATCTTCGTGCTGCTGATCCCCAACGCCATCACCCCGGTACTGCTCTACCTGGCGGCCATCGTGATCGGCTCGCTGATCACCGGCCTGGGTTATGCGGCGATCAAGCGCGGCGCCGCCCCGGTGGCGGTGGGCGCTGCCACCTGAGCCCTCACCGACGGCACCACCCAGCCACAGGGCCCGGGCACCCGCCCGGCCCTGATGCTGTGTTCCATGGCGCTCGACTGGCTGCCGGCCCCGCCCTCCGCGTGGCGCATTGCGCCGGTCTCTCGCCCGGGCGACGAACACGAGAACGCCGGGAGGTTCCCCATCCCGGCGTTCACTGCAGGACCCGGCGGCAGGCCGGCGGATCAGGCCGCGTCGCGCTTGGCGTCGCTCACCGCCTGCATCGCCAGGGCGGTATCCAGCATGCGGTTGGAGAAGCCCCACTCGTTGTCGTACCAGGCCATCACCTTCACCAGGCGACCGTTCACCCGGGTGTGGTTGGCATCGAAGGTGGAGGAGTGGGCGTCGTGGTTGAAGTCGATGGAGACCAGCGGCTGGGCGTTGACCGCGAGCACCGGGGAGGCCTCGGCGGCCCTGGCGACGATGGCGTTGATCTCCTCCCGGGTGGTGTCGCGACTCGCGGTGAACACCAGGTCCACCAGGGAGACGTTGATCACCGGCACCCGCACCGCCAGGCCGTCGAGGCGACCGTCGAGCTCCGGCAGCACCAGCCCGACAGCGGCGGCGGCCCCGGTCTTGGTGGGGATCATCGAGTGGGTGGCGCTGCGCGCCCGGTAGGGGTCGCTGTGGTAGACGTCGGAGAGGTTCTGGTCGTTGGTGTAGGCGTGCACCGTGGTCATCAGGCCGTTCTCGATGCCCACCGCCTCGTGGAGCGCCTGGGCCACCGGCGCCAGGCAGTTGGTGGTGCAGGAGGCGTTGGAGACCACCTTGTGCTCGGGCCGCAGCACCTCCTCGTTGACCCCGTAGACCACGGTGGCATCGGCATCCGGGCTCGGCGCGGAGATCAGCACCCGCCGGGCGCCGGCCGCGAGGTGCTTGGCGGCGGCGGCACGCTGGGTGAACAGGCCCGTGCACTCCATCACCAGATCGACGCCAAGCGACTTCCAGGGCAGCGCCGCCGGGTCGCGCTCGGAGAGGATGGCGATGCGATCGCCGTCAACGCGCAGGCTCTGCTCGTCATGCTCCACCGGGAAGGGGAAGTGGCCGTGCACGGTGTCGTGGCGCAGCAGGTGGGCGTTGAGGGCGGGATCCCCCAGGTCGTTGATGGCCACCACCTGCACGCGGTGGCGATAGCCGTTCTCGTAGAGGGCGCGCAGCACGTTGCGCCCGATGCGGCCGAAGCCATTGATGGCAATCTTGAGGGTCATGGTTCTCTCCTCCCAGGCGGTGGCCCTGTTGTGATCTTGTCGTGGTCCGGGGGGGAGCCGGTCGGCGGAGGTGGCGACCGGTCGCCGCCCGACTTGCCCACGGGCTCGTCCTCTCCGCAATGTGCCTCAGCGGAGGGAAGGATTCAAGATTATTTTGGTAAGTTTACGTTCATAACGCTTAAAAACTAACCATTATCTGGGAGATGACACTTATCATGAACCAGATTTCCGTCCGATTGGTAGTAAACTTACAGATAACCCGCTATTCTGGACACCCAGCCCCTTGCCCCAGGAGACCGCGATGTCGAGCCAGCCTCACCACTCCTCCATCCATGACCCCATCCGCCGCACCAAGATCGTCGCCACCCTGGGCCCGGCCAGCGACCGCGAGGGCGTGCTGGAGGCCATGATCGCGGCCGGTGTCGATGTCGTGCGCCTCAACTTCTCTCACGGCTCGGCCGACGACCACCGCCGCCGCCTCGAGGCGGTGCGCGAGATCGCCGACCGCCTGGGCAGAAGCGTCGCCGCCCTCGGCGACCTCCAGGGCCCCAAGATCCGCATCGCCCGCTTCGCCGACGGCGCCGTGGAACTCGCCGAGGGTGCCCCCTTCGTGCTCGACATGGCCCTCGACGGCAACGCCGGCAACGCCGAGCGGGTCGGCTGCGACTACCAGCAGCTGATCGACGATGTGGTTCCGGGCGACCGCCTGCTCCTGGACGACGGCCGGGTGGTGCTGGACGTTACCGCCGTCGAGGGTCGCGAGATCCAGACACGGGTGGTGGTGGGCGGCAAGCTCTCCAACAACAAGGGCATCAACAAGCAGGGCGGCGGTCTCTCGGCGCCGGCCCTCACCGACAAGGACCGTGCCGATCTCGCCACCGCGGTGGCGATCGGCGTCGACTACCTTGCCGTGTCGTTCCCGC
>ERZ1032852.387-NODE-387-length-10733-cov-8.353905_pt1 | contig 10733 bp, 9 predicted proteins | sample MGYA00516689_ERZ1032852 | MGnify/ENA primary metagenome ERZ1032852 (study PRJEB33719, sample SAMN04262499) | wastewater metagenome | biome: rural village; feature: composting latrine chamber; material: composting feces with ash | place: El Salvador | collected...
ATGACCCAGAGGTTGAACAAAGTGGTGGATGCGCAGCGGCCGTCCAGTTAGCTCACGCGCAAAGATTCCGGCTCCCAGCTTTCGCTCTAAGAACAGTTCGAGAACCAGGAGCAGCTCGAGGGTCAGGCCGAGGAACACTTCGGGGACGCTTTGGGCGCGTAGTGCGCGCACTACGCGCCCAAAGCGAACGTCCCGACGCGCCCCGCGCCCGAAGCAGAGTGGGTTCACGCGCACCTACATAGGGTGGACTCGGGCGTCCGGCTAGCGGTTCCAGCAGGTCAAGGAGAGTAGCCGCGTTGCTTCGATGGGCAGCAGCCCATCGTCCAGCGAGCGCAGTCGCGCGTAGAGGTCTCTCATAGCGCCTCGGTCGGGTATGTGCTCGGTTCCGGCCGCGGCCTCGAGCACAGTTGGCGTCCCAACGAGTCTCATTGTTCCCACGTGCCGTCCTTCGGCGCGCAGACGGTCCAGGCGCCGGGCTTCGCGCTGCGCGACTGCGCGCCCCTGGCCGTCGTCGATCAGAACCCGCACGTTTGCGCCTTCCTCGGCGCCAACGACCGCGTGGGCGATCACCATGGTTTCACCGAGATCCCAACGGGACCTCATTCGGAGGTCCATCCCCTGGCCTGAAACGCGGGCGACAACCCGGGAGAGTTCGGGGGTGACATCGTCGGAGAGGATCTCCATGTACTTCGGCGAAAGTTTGTGAAGGACACGACCAGCCGCTCCGAACCGTTTGTCTCGGTGGGACTTATCCAGGATTTCGTCCCTGACGGTCTCAGGCGCGCTTAGCGGACCGAGCATGGCGATCAGCAGACGCTCACGGTTTATTGAGAAGAAGTTGAGCCCCGGCCCGGCGTCGATGATCGGGCGCTTGGCTACGTACGCCACTCTTCACCAGGGGTTTCCGGGAAGTCACTAAAGTCGATGGGCTCAGCGCCGAGGCTGTCGGCGGAGACTTCGTATGAGTCGAAGACGAGGGGCACCACCCCTGCCTCCTTCAACTCGGCCACGACTTGCTCAACTGGGACCTGCCGCAGGCTTGCGATAGTTTGCGCGCCCACAACGCCCTCGACGTAGCCCCTCACCGAGCGAGCCAAGAGGGTCTGTGGTGCCCTGGTCCGATTTGATGCTTCCTGAAGGGACTTGTATTGATCTGTCCATCCGAATCGAGTCGCCAACGCTCGACTGCTTTGTCGTTTCCACTCCGCCGCTGCTTCTGCAGAGATGTACCTGGACTCTCGCATGGCGATCACAGCAATCGCTGGGGAGACCAGGAAATGTTGAACGACGTTGGATAGGTCTTTGAGGGTCGCGTCCCTGCGTTGTCCGAGGAACTCTCTCAACCCCTCTTCGGGAATCAGCAGATGCCTCGCAAACGCGTTCGCACGAACCTCCCTAGGGTCCGACGAGGAGAGTTGTTCCCCATTCTCCCAATCGTCGGAGACCAGGTGACCCAACTCGTGAGCAAGGGAGCTTCGCTGCCGCATGGGCCTGTCGCTTCGCAGAACCCCGATGAAGACCGTTCCCGTCACAGGGTCTCGCACAGTCAGGCCGTGTTCATCGCCTGGAGCTTCGAGCACCGCAACATCACAGCCAATGGTGTTCTCGACTACTGCAACCAGGTCGCCTAGTGGCTGGGTGCCGAGCCGATACTGGCGCCTGAACTCGTCAGCAGCCCTCTTCGCAGCTTCTTCGCCCCGTGACACGGTCAGTCTCCGACCGGAATCGCCTGGTCGTCCAGGTAGGCGCTTAGCTCGAGGAACCCGGTCAGGCGTGCGCGCATCACCGGCATTTGCGAGCCGCCTACCGCCCGCGCAGCAAACTGGGCCCGGGACGTGACGGAGCTGCCGGTCAGCTGCGTGACCGTGTGTCCGGTGGCAGCGGCGATCTGAATGACCTCGGGCATCTTGGCTTCCCGATCGCCACTGAGGATTCGACTGATGGTTGGCTGCGAGATCCCTGTTGCTTTCGCGAGAGCTCGCTGTGACAAGCCAGCGTTGGAACACGCTTCTTGGATGAGTTCGTGTGTCTTGAGTTCCATCACCCCTCCTCTGAATCAGATTGTCTAGAATGATTCAAGCCTAACGCCGAAGACCCGCACAAGAGTGTGTCTCGGGTCGTCGGTTCTGTTCTTTGGTTCGGCCACCCCAGCGGCGACGCGTTCTCGGCCGAGTGTTGGGCGTCGCAGCTCAAGCCGGGCCTGGAGACAAGGACAGCACGAGGACGCTTTGGGCGCGTATTGTGTGCACACTACGCGCCCAAAGCGAACAGCCGGACGACGCTACTCGCGCAAGACAGAACGTCAGACGCACCCCTGGAAACCTCAGATCAGGCTCTCGGTTCCTCTGCCCAGGGCCCTTATTGACGGGTCTGCTCTCTGAGGGGGTAGATTGCGCAGAAATCTAGCCTAGATCACGCCTCCAGAGTAGGGTTGAGGCATGCTAATCGATTTCTCAGTAGACAACTGGGGCCCTTTTGCCGACACGGCTCAGTTCAGCATGGAAGAAACCAGAATCAGCGCTCAATCTGCCCTCACGCCGGAACGACAGCAGGCAGGTTGGACTAGCGGAATCAGCTCTGTCGCCGCATTGTTCGGTGGGAACGGCTCTGGAAAGTCGCAGTTCCTGGAGGCGTTGATGACGTGCTCGACGTTCGTGCGGGAAGGGCACGTGGAACCTTCGCTCATGAACCCGTCCGCAGCTCGCGGACGAACCAACGAGCCCACCAAGTTCGAAGTGGTCTTCGTAGCACCGGGCGCCCTCCAAGAGAAAACCGGCTACGAGTACAGGTACGCGCTGTCGGTCTTGGCAGGAGATGTGCTGGAAGAGGCACTGTTCTATCGTCTCCCCAGTGGAGGAAGGGAACGGCGCGTGTTCGAGCGGATCAGGAAACACGATGCGCCGACTGCAGGGTTCCGCCAGTTCGGGGAGTACCTGTACCGGTGGTCCACGCAGCTGAGGGGGCAGAAAGTGCTCACTGCCCGCCGAACCGGGCCCGCCGAGTTGTTCTTATCCAAGATGAGTAGCGAGGACGACACAGGCCTGGAGCCGGTGCTCGACTATTTTCGGGACTCCTTGCGCTTCTACCAAGCATCGGCGTTTGAGAGCGAGTTCGCCACTGTCAAGCAACGTCTAAGGGACCGCTCTCCTGAATACAGGGACCGGCTGGAGAAGTACCTGATGCAGGCAGACCTCGGCATTGCCGGGGTAATGGTTCGTAAGGTGTCTGAGGACGAGGTGGCGGCCCTCCGCCGAATGTTCGGCGATCTAGTTGCGCGTCTGCAACCCGGTCTTGAGGAAACGGACCAAGAAGAGGACATGGAGTCGGCCGTTGACGCGCTGGTTGAACAGCAGGCGTGGGGCGTTCATTTCCTGCACCACGGAGAGTCAGGTGCATCCTTTCCTCTCGCCCTTGAGCAGGAGTCGCGAGGAACCCGCGCGATGCTTGCGTTCGCGTCGGTCGCCATCGAGGTGCTGGACACGGGCTCGACCATGATCGTGGACGAGCTGGACTCGAGCCTGCATCCTTTGCAGGTGCGCCAGCTAGTCAGCCAGTTCCAGAGTCCTGCGAGCAACCCCAAACAGGCGCAGCTGATTTTTACGACTCACGACGTGTCCCTCCTGGTGGATCGCGCTGCGATGCCGCGTGTACTGGAGAGGGACCAGATCTGGCTTGTAGAGAAAGATCGGTCGGGGTGTTCGGAGATTTTCAGCCTCGCGGATTTCAGTCCGCGTAAGGGAGAGGATTTGCTTGGGCGCTATTTGCAGGGAGTCTACGGTGGGGTTCCTTATCCGACTCAAGTCTTGACGCAGCAGTCCGCATGAGCAGGCCGAATAGGCGCCGACGCCCTGCAAAACTACGCGAGAGACGTCCCGAGTTTGTGGTGTTCTGTGAGGGAAAGACGGAAGTCGACTACGTGAACTTTGTGCGCTCTGCCCTTCCCGAAAGGGCGGTAGCTCTACGTGCTGAGCAGCCTGGTTCCGCGAGGAAGACGCTGCACGAAGCTGCCGCTGCGGCCGTCGAGGACTTCAAGAAAGACTCGGATGATTTGGACTGGGCAGTCTGGATCCTATGCGACGTTGACGACGAGGGTCCCAAGCTCCTTGAGCTGGGAGCAGGACGGCGCAGCGAGACGTCGGCGGGGTGGGCGGTGAGCAACCCGTCCATCGCTGTCTGGCTCCTAATGCACAAAGAGCAGGTGACTCGCCACGAGCATCGAGACACGTTTGCGAGGGAGGCAAACGCTGCCGGCCTCCTTACAGGGAAGACCTACAAGGACTTGGTTCCGGAAGAACTCATTGGAAGGTGCGGGGAAGCCTGCGAACATGCAGAGAAGCTTCGTCGAAGGCATCTGGGGAATGGGACGTCGTTCCCGAACAACAATCCGTCTTCCAACGTCGACCGGATGCTGTTGAGCCTGGTCGAGATGTACAACAGAACACGAGCTGGCCGTGCAGCTCCCATTTCGCTGAAGGACCTTTACTGAGGCAGTCTCAACCGAGCTACGGGCGCGCACTGTGTCGCTTCACCACCCTGTTTGGACGCATAGTGTCCGCGCACGCTACGCGCCCAAAGCGGAAGAGCAGGGACTGGGTGGGCCGAGATCACGGCGGCCGGGATCAGGTGTCTGGTTCCAAGGCGCCGTTACTAGGATGGGTGTGACCACAGGAAACCCCGCGGCGCGCAGTTTCGCCCGCTCCTAGGAATGAGCCCTTGACCACCAACCTTGCAGCAGCGCGCGAACGCGACGTGACCGCACCGAACCGGCGCGCGGTCCTTTCAACCTTGCTGAAAGGGGAGAGGCTCTCCCGCATCGACATCGCCCGGCACACCGGCCTAGCGCCTGCTTCAGTCAACCGGCTTGCCGCAGGGATGATCGATGCAGGACTCATCGTTGAAGCAGGCTCTGACGAGTCCACAGGCGGACGCCCCTCCATGCTTCTCGCCTTCAACCCCGATGCCGCTCAAGTCCTAGCCTTCGACGTCACCCCGCAAGCGATCGAGGTTGCCACTTTAAATCTCCAAGGGCAGATCACCTCACGCAGCAGCCACCCCACCGGCGGAGCCCAGGGGCAAGAACTCGCAGACCATCTGGTCCAACTCGCCATCGACATCGCCATGGGCGGCCCTTCAGACAGTGCGACGGGGACGAGCGCCCAGGCGACCACAGAACAGGCGATAGAGCCAGCGCCAGAGTCAGCAGAAGCACCGCAAGCACAAGCCCCCAGGTTTGCAGCGATCGGAGTTTCGGTCCCAGGCCCGGTGGATGACGAGGGAGTCGTCACCGTCGCCCCCTCCCTTGGCTGGCAAAACCTAGACCTCAAAGCAATGCTCGAGCAAGCTCTAGGACAGCCGGTCGCGGTTGAGAATGACATGAACCTCTACGCCCTCGCCGAATGGACAGAAAGCGACAGTGGCCAAGAAGGCTCACTAGCCGTCTTAGGCGTCTACCACGGCATCGGCCTAGGCATCGTGGAGGCGGGCAGGATTTGGCGGGGGAGAGGTGGCGCAGGGGGCCAAATGGGCCGCATGTACATGGATCCCGCAGGTTTCGCCTCTAAGGGTCACGCCCAGTTCGGGCAGATGGAGACCCTGCTGGGAGCTAGCGCCCTGCGCGACCGAGCCATCCAAGAAGGCCTTATCCCCGAAACCTCCAAGACTGCTGACCCGCTGTTCCAGCTCGCCGCAGAAGCGAAGCCAGCCGACCTAAGCACCCAACCCGCTCCCAAAGCGGGAGTTAGGGGGCGCGCGCCCGAAACGGTGGTTGAGCAGTGCGCGCCCGAAACCCAAGCAGCGCCCGAAGCCCAAGCAGCGCCTCAAGGCGCGGAAGCTCAGGCGGCTCTAGCCTTTGTTGAGGGGGCCCTTGAGGGCTACGCCTTCCAGATCGCCAACGTCTCCGCGATCCTGGCCCCAGACACCCTTGTCATGGCAGGCCTCTTCCAAACCTGGTGGGAGCTGGTCATCCCGATCCTTGACCAAAAACTTGCGGGCACGGTCCTCCACGGCCCCGAACTGGTTCCGAGCAAACTACAGGGCGGCGCCAAACTAGTCGGCGCCGCCCTGTATGCCCTTGAGGAATCCGGTGGGATTCTAGCCCTAGCCTAGAACGGACTAGAACCACCAACCCATCGGTGGAGTGTTACCAGGTTGCAGCAAAGGGGTCGAAATCCTCCGAGACCGTCCCGATCGGCCCCGGGTTCGACTCCACCCGCACAAACTGCCCCAGCTCCACAGATTCCTCAATGGCCAGCAGCACGTCGAGCACGTGGAAGCCGAACTCGCCATTAGCCACATGATCCCTGTCTTCACGCACTGCGCGCAACATATCGAGCGCTCCAAGCCCTCTTCCGGACATAACACCGGTCATCTCGACGTCCACCACCTCCTGGACTGTCGGTTCTGGCGGAACGAACATCCGCTCCAGAGGCTTGATGACCTGGATGTCCCCACCGAACGTGTTCGGGTCAGGAAGCACCAGGGTGCCCTCGGTGCCGTGAAGCTCAACGACCCCGTGACGCAGCAGGGGACAGTCGGTGCTGTAGAGGCTCTCTGCGCTCCCGCCCTCCTCAAAGCTCATCAGAGCCATGACGGTTGACGGCACCTCGACAGGGAACTCGGTTCCCGCCTGCGGCCCCTCCTGCACAACCCTCTTCTCCTTACCCTTCAGCCCCACAGCCGCAACCGACTTGACGGGACCCAGCAGGTGCAGCAGAGCAGAGACGTAGTACGGCCCCATGTCCAGCAGAGGCCCCGCCCCCTTCGCGTATAGGAACGCCGGGTTCGGGTGGAACAGTTCAGGGCCCTGCCACTGCATCTGCGTAGTAGCAAACAGAGGCTTCCCAATCACCCCATCAGCAATCAGGCGCTTCGCCGTCTGCACGCCGGGGCCGAGCACAGTGTCAGGGGCAACCCCAACCCTCACGCCCGCAGCCTTTGCAGCATCCAGCATGCGCCGAGCTTCTTCCCGGTCCATCCCGATGGGCTTTTCGCTCCACACGTGCTTGCCAGCACCAATGATGTCCAAAGACACCGGAACGTGGGACTCGGGCGTCGTCAGGTTGATAACCAGCTCAACGTCGTCACGGCCGAGGACGTCCGAGGCCCCACCAAACGTCTCAATCCCATACTTCTCCGCTTGTGCCTGTGCCACCTGGGGCACCGCATCCCCAATCGCAACAACGTCGATGTCAGGGAAAGAGGCGATGTTGGTCAGGTACTGGTCAGAGATGTTCCCAGCGCCAATCACGCCAATCGGTACGGGGTTTTTCTTCTGGATCTTCTCCACCTTCTCTGCCATGGCTACGCCGTCACCTCGTCCAGGTAAACGCGGGATTCCTCCACAGCGTCCATGAGGGACTCCCCGGGGAAGTGGTCGAACTCCACGATCGCAACCTCCAAGTCAGGGGCAGCTGCGATGGCTTCTGCCAGAGGCACCACACCCGTCCCCGCGACCACCTGGTCCGCCGGCGGGTACTGTGCCACCAACTCCGGGTCCAAACTGCCGTCTTTGGCGTGAACGAGCTTCACCCGGTCTCCAAACTTCTTCACCAGCTCAACAGGGTCCACCCCGCCGCGCAGCACCCAGTACAGGTCCAGCTCAAGCAGAACCTCCGGGTCCAGCATGCTTTCAAGCAGCTCCAGCCCAGTTTGGTCCCCGTGCTTTGCCTCAAGCTCATGAGCGTGGTTGTGGTAGCCAACGCGAAGCCCGCGCTCCGCCGCCACCTTCGCCGCCGCATTCAGCCGGTTAGCAATGTGCTCGATCTCTTTCGGGTCGCTCCACAGTTCTGGGTCCGTGTAGGGCTCAATCACCATGGTCATCCCCAGCTTCTCCGCAGCATCAAAGGTCTCATCCCAGGTCGGCACCGACACCTCTGTCCCACTGCCATCCGGGTTTATGAACGACTCCGACACAATGAACGTGTGACCCGACGGCGCTTCCATCCCGTACTTCTCTAGCGCCGCAGCAATCCGGTCCGCGTTCGCCACAAAGTCATACGGCTCCACCGCGGTGTATCCGCGCTCTGCCAGCTCGGCAAACGTGCCGTCAAAGTCTTCTTCCAGTCCCTCACGGACAGTGAACAGTTGCAGCGATGTCTTCGGTGCCATGCGTGATCCTCCCTGATCTTATTTGCATGACAAAAATAACCTAAGAACGAGGGGAACGCAAGGGACGGAGCCAGCCGAACCAACCGCCGACCACATCCCCCAGTCCCGAAGGTCCCACGTCAGCGAGCGCTGCACGAGGAAAGAACCGAGCTGCCACTTTAAAGCGGCAATATGAGGAGAGGTTTCGCCTTCTTGGAGCGCTTCCCAATTGGTAGCGCGGCCCGGCAGTTGCGGGCATCGCCAGGCATTTCCTGCCTTGATGCCTGCGAATGCCACTCCGAGGCTTGGAACTGCCAACAAAGGAGAAGCAAATGAAAAACCACAAGGCAAACCAAAACCACAACAAAGCAACCCGGAGGAGCACAGGCCCCAGGATCCTCAGCCACAAACTTCCAGTCTGCGAGGCGACCGGACTAGATCGTTACCGCGACCGCCACCAAGCTAAGGCTGGCGCCCGGGCGGTCTGCAACGGCGAAACGCGGCAACGGGCGTCTTCCTACGCTTGCCCGGATTGCCGAGGCTTCCATCTTGAAGTCCGCTGGGCCTCCCAGCGCCGCCCAGTCCAAATGGATGCGGTGAGGCGAGAGACTGAGCCTCGGAAGCTTGTCCTTGTAGATATCGAGAACGTCACGGAAGGGGCGCGGGCTAGCTGTGCGGAGCTGTCCCGCTACTGGAAACAGCTCCGCCACGCCACACTGCGCCTGACCGCCGACGACCACGTGGTTGTCGGCGCAGCACTAGGCGTTGCATCGAGGTACCGCGACGTTGTCACCGGGTCCAACGTGAAGTGGGTTCTTGGAGCCAACGCCCCCGACGCGGCTGACTATGCGTTGCTTGCGGCTGTGAACCTCTTCGATGCGGCGAAGAAGTACGACGAGCTCGTGATCGTGTCAGGCGACCACGTCTTCGCGGAGCTCGCCAAGAAAGCCTGCGCGCTAGGGCTACGAGTCCGTGTTGTCACCAACCGCCCAGCGGGCCAGCGGTCACCGCTGTCGCGCGAACTCCGCGAAGCAGCCGACAGCTGCACATCGACCAGCTTCGGTTTCCGCTGGCGGGACGACAGCCGTCACCAACGGTCAGTGTCCGATCTGGGCAGAGTCGCCGGGCTGCCCCGCGCAGCCTAGAAGTCAGAGGAGTCTTCGAGCTCTCCCAGCCGGGTGCGGAGTTCCTGAGCGGTTCTCCGCACCTCTTCGGCACCCTCAGCATCTCCCTTGTCTTCGAGGTGCTGGGCGTGCTTTTCGGCGATCTGCGGAAGACCCCGCGCGTAGAACGCGCCGAGCCCCGCCGAGTCCGCATCGGGAAGGTCCGCCGCGGCGCAAGCCACGCGAAAAGCGTTCTCCCAGCTCTCTGCGGCAGCATGAGCCATCCCGAGAATCTCTTCCATTCCCGCACGGAGCTCGATCGCGCGGGCCCACATGACCTTCCTGTACGGATCGAGAGGGGCGCAGTTCGACAGCAAGCGCGACAGTTCCCCATGTTGTTCTGCCAGGTGAAGCGCGTCCGTGTACTTGCCACGGTCGAGGCAGCTCTCCATGGCAGCGAGCCCCAAAGAGACTCCCCCCACCAGAAGGCCTTCGTCAGGGTCCGGCAAACGGGCGAGTAGGTCGAGCAGGTCGGGCAGCGCTCCGAACTCGCTGAAGTCGAGCCCGTCGTCCTTGAGGGCCGCTCCCAAAGCCAGGGTTAGGGCGTCCTCCAACAACTCGCGAGTCTCCGCCGTGTCCCCGAGTTTTTCAACCGCCTCTGCGGCGACGCGTGTGGACTCAACTCCTGTGCTTGCGGCGTCCGAGTAGCGTGCGAGCTCGTATTCTGCACCGCCTCTTGCCGTGAGGGCTTCACTGAGGACCACAAGGTCTCCGGGCTCCCCATCGGATCCCGCAAGTCTTTCCGTGTAAGCCTGAACGACCTCGTTCATCACAGCGACCTGCACGTCCGCTGTCGGTTCCACTTCTAGCCAGTTTCTCACGGCTTGGTCCAAGCGGAGGGCCGAGGAAGTCGCGTCACCGCCCGGTCGAGACACCGCGAGCAACGCGTCGGCAATTTCCTCCAAAGCGCGATCCACGCCCAAAGCGTGATCGACATCGTCGGAGTCGTCAGATTCGTCCGTCTCATCCCAGTCCTCTTCACCGAGAAGTTCGGTGGGCCAGTTCTCGGGGTCCAGGCTCTCCAAGTAAGGGACCCCTGCTGCTACAGCCTCGCCGACGTTCCGAAGATACTCGGCATCCTCATTGCGACCTTCGAGTTCCAGATCGACCACCATGTCGTCGAAGAACTCTTCGGGGCGCCAGTCCGCGATGGCCGACATGATGGACCACTGCGTCGGAGCTTGACCGAGTTCGCGCTGGATTGAATCCGAGAGAAGCCCGCCCATGCCTTGGTCTGTCCCGGAGACGAGTCTGGAGATGGCTTCTTCTGGAACTCCTTGGTGGAGCAGGACTGACGAGAGGAGCGCGCGATCCCAGGGCGTTGAGAACTCAGCAGGATAGGTTTCCATGATGGAGATGCTGCGGTCCCAGTCTTCCTTTTCGGCTGCGATCCGCAGGAGCGCACGTAGCGGACTCCTGCGGACCTCTGATGCCAGCAGTGGGTTGTAGAGCGCTTCGGCTTCTCTATAGGCGGCTTCTAGCGCT
>ERZ1032852.389-NODE-389-length-10692-cov-20.065620_pt1 | contig 10692 bp, 7 predicted proteins | sample MGYA00516689_ERZ1032852 | MGnify/ENA primary metagenome ERZ1032852 (study PRJEB33719, sample SAMN04262499) | wastewater metagenome | biome: rural village; feature: composting latrine chamber; material: composting feces with ash | place: El Salvador | collected...
CCCCGCCACGGCCGCGGCCGGGCCGTGCTGGGGCTGCGCAACCTGGTACCGGCGGACTTCCTCGCCCCGCGCTTCGCGGCGGCCCACGCCGCGGTGCTCTTCTCGGCGACCCTGGCCCTGCCCGGCTACCATCGCGACCTCCTGGGGCTACCGGCGGAAACGGTCTGGCAGTCGGTGGCCTCGCCCTTCGCCGCCGACCAGCTCGAGGTGCGCCTGCGGACCGATATCTCCACCCGGCTGCGGGATCGGGAGGCCTCGGTGGCGCCCATCGTCGCCGAGCTGGCCGGCCAGTACCGCCGCCGCCCCGGCAACTACCTGGCCTTCTTCAGCAGCTTCGCCTACCTGGAGCGGGTGCGGACGGCCTTCGGCGAGGCGCACCCGACGATTCCCATCTGGTCCCAGGTGCGTGGGATGGGAGAGCCCGAGCGCGACGCCTTCCTGGCACGCTTCACGCCGGAGGGGAAGGGCATCGGCTTCGCGGTGCTGGGCGGCGCCTTCGCCGAAGGGGTCGACCTGCCGGGGGAACGGCTGATCGGCGCCTTCATCGCCACCCTGGGGCTGCCGCCCTTCGACGACTTCAACGAGGCCTTGAAGGCGCGGCTCCAGGCGCGCTTCGGCCGCGGTGACGACTACGCCTACCGGGTGCCGGGGCTGATCAAGGTGGTGCAGGCCGCCGGCCGGGTGATCCGCGGCCCCGATGATCGCGGCACCGTGGTGCTGATGGACGACCGCTTCGCCCGGTGCGAGGTGCGCGCCCGGCTGCCGGCCTGGTGGCGGCTGCCGGGAACGCCGGGCGGCGCCGGCGGTCCGACCCACACGACACGGCCCTGACGCGGGCCCCGAACAGGAGAGAGTGCCATGCGACTCAATGCCGACTTCGACCAGCGGGTGGTGGTCACCCCCGAGGACTACCGCTGGGTCGATTCGCCCATGGCAGGGGTCGAGCGGATGATGCTCGACCGCATCGGCGAGGAGGTGGCCCGCGCTACCTCCCTGGTGCGCTATGCGCCCAACAGCACCTTCCCGTCCCATGAGCACGGCGGCGGCGAGGAGATCCTGGTGCTGGAGGGGGAGTTCGCCGACGAGCACGGGGCCTATCCCGCCGGCAGCTGGCTGCGCAGCCCCCACCGCAGCCAGCACACGCCCTTCACGGGGGAGGAGGGCGCGCTGATCTACGTGAAGGTGGGGCACCTGCTGCCCGACTGACCGGAAGCGGTTACCGCCGCTCACAAAATGCTACCGGTGGCGATTGTTCGTTTCGCCGTTGCTGTGCTACCTCTATAGGCGGTATTTCGAAGAACGGCATCGCGCCGTCGGGCAATGGACAAGGAGAGGTCGAATGGGAATCGAGGTGGGTGGCCTGCTGGGCCTGATCTGGCTGATCATCGTCATCTGGGCCATCGTCAAGGTGGCCAAGAGCTCGGCCGGGGGGCTGGCCAAGCTGCTGTGGATCCTGGTGCTGCTGTTCTTCCCGCTGCTGGGGCTGATCATCTGGTTCCTGCTGGGGCCCAAGGGGTAGACAGGTTGCCGGTACGAGACGACAAGGGCCGCCTTCGGGCGGCCCTTCTGCTTCACATCGCCGCATCGCACTACCTGCGATGCCGGCTCAGTCCCAGCTCAGCGCGCCGCCCACCTGGTACTCGGTGACCCGGGTCTCGAAGAAGTTCTTCTCCTTGCGCAGGTCGATGATCTCGCTCATCCACGGGAAGGGGTTCTGGGCGCCGGGGAACTGCTCCTTCAGGCCGATCTGGGCCAGGCGGCGGTTGCAGATGAAGTGCAGGTACTCCTCCATGATCGCCGCGTTCATCCCCAGCACGCCGCGGGGCATGGTGTCCCGGGCGTAGGCGATCTCGAGCTCGGTGCCCTCGAGGAGCATCTGGGTCACCTCGTCCTGGAACGCGGGCGTCCAGAGGTGCGGATTCTCGATCTTGATCTGGTTGATCATGTCCACGCCGAAGTTCAGGTGCATGGACTCGTCGCGCAGGATGTACTGGAACTGCTCGGCGACGCCGGTCATCTTGTTGCGCCGGCCCATGGAGAGGATCTGGCTGAAGCCGCAGTAGAAGAAGATCCCCTCGGTGACGCAGTAGAAGGCCACCAGGTTGCGCAACAGCTCCTGGTCGGTCTCCGGGGTGCCGGTCTGGAAGTCCGGACGCGCCAGGGACTGGGTGTGCTTGAGGCTCCAGGCGGACTTGGCGGCCACCGAGGGCACCTCGCGGTACATGTTGAAGACCGCCCCCTCGTCCATGCTCAGCGACTCCACGCAGTACTGATAGGCGTGGGTGTGGATCGCCTCTTCGAAGGCCTGGCGCAGCAGGTACTGGCGGCACTCGGGGTTGGTGATCAGCCGATAGAGCGCCAGCACCAGGTTGTTGGCCACCAGCGAGTCGGCGGTGGAGAAGTAGCCGAGGCTGCGCTCGACGATGCGCCGCTCGTCCGGGGTCAGGCCGTCCTGGCGCTTCCACAGGGCGATGTCGGCGGTCATGTTCACTTCCTGGGGCATCCAGTGGTTGGCGCTGCCGTCCAGGTACTTCTGCCAGGCCCACTCGTACTTGAAGGGCACCAGCTGATTCAGGTCGGCGCGGGCATTGATCATCTGCTTGTCGTCGACCTGGATGCGCGCCGCGCCCATCTCCAGCTCCTCGAGGCCGGCGGCCACGTCGAGCTCTTCAAGCGACTTGCGGGCCCGGGCCAGGCGATCGCCCTCGGCCACCCGGTAGCTGCCGCGGCTCTCGGCAACGGCTTCGGCCGGCGGGGCAGGCTGCGGCTTGGCCGAAGGGGGCGGCGTGGGCGCGGCCTCGGTCGGCTGGTCGGCGACGGGGGTGTCGTCTTCGTGGAACTCTTCCCAGTTCAGCATCTTTGTCTCTCCCGATATGTGGTCCGGATGTCTGTAGGAGCCCGGCTTGCCGGGCGATGGCCGGGCCGCTGGCCACAGCGTCCCCGGGGCGCCTGTCGGCGCCAATCGCGCAGTGAACTGCGCTCCTACAGGCTTACAGCTTCCGGTTTAACGCTTTATTGGCAGGCCTCGCAGCCCAGCTCGTCGATATCGCCGGCCGAGGGAGGGCGCTGGCCGCCCTTGCCGGTGAGGAACTCCTCGACTCCCCTCGGCGCCGTGGCGCCGGCACCCGGTGCCTGGTGGCTTACCGCGTTGAGGGTGCTGCGCTCCACGGTGGATTTCTCCACCGCGGTGGCGCCCAGGGCACGCAGGTAATAGGTGGTCTTGAGGCCGCGCAGCCAGGCCATGCGGTAGGTGACGTCAAGCTTCCTGCCGGAGACCCCCTTGATGTAGAGGTTCAGGGACTGGGCCTGGTCGAGCCACTTCTGGCGGCGGGCGGCGGCCTCCACCAGCCACTTCGGCTCCACCTCGAAGGCGGTGGCGTACCTGGCCTTGAGCTCCGCCGGGATGCGCTCGATGGGCTGCACCGAGCCGTCGTAGTACTTGAGGTCGTTGATCATCACCTCGTCCCACAGTCCCAGGGCCTTGAGGTCGTTGACCAGCCAGGCGTTGGTCACGGTGAACTCGCCGGAGAGGTTCGATTTCACGTAGAGGTTCTGGTAGGTGGGCTCGATGGACTGGGAGACGCCGCAGATGTTGGAGATGGTCGCCGTGGGGGCGATGGCCATCACGTTGGAGTTGCGCATGCCCTGGCCGGTGACCTTCTCGCGCAGCGCCGCCCAGTCCAGGGTGGCGGAGGTGTCCACGTCGAGGTACTCCTCGTCCCGCTCCAGGCGCAGCTTCTCCAGGGAGTCGATGGGCAGAATGCCCCGACTCCAGAGCGAGCCGTCGAAGCTCGCGTAGCGGCCGCGCTCGGCGGCGAGATCCGAGGAGGCCTCGATGGCGTGGTAGCTGATCCGCTCCATGGAGCGGTCGGCGAAGGTCACGGCGGCATCAGAGGCGTAGGCGATCCCCTGGGCGTGGAGGGCGTCCTGGAAGCCCATGATGCCGAGCCCCACCGGGCGGTGCCGGAGGTTGGCGCGCTCGGCCTGGGGCACCGCGTAGTAGTTGATGTCGATGACGTTGTCGAGCATGCGCACCGCGGTGCGTACGGTGCGCCTCAGCCTGGCGTCGTCGAGCTCGCCGTCGACGATATGGGCGGCCAGGTTCACCGAGCCCAGGTTGCACACGGCGATCTCGTCGGCGCTGGTGTTCAGGGTGATCTCGGTGCAGAGGTTGGAGGAGTGCACTACGCCGGCATGCTGCTGGGGGCTCCTCAGGTTGCAGGGGTCCTTGAAGGTGATCCAGGGGTGGCCGGTCTCGAACAGCATGGAGAGCATCCGGCGCCACAGGTCCCTGGCGGGCAGCCGCTTGAAGAGGGTGATCTCGCCGGTGCGGGTCATCGCCTCGTACTCCTCGTAGCGCGTCTCGAAGGCGGCGCCGTAGAGGTCGTGGAGGTCGGGGCAGGTGGAGGGGGAGAAGAGCGTCCATTCGCCGCCCTCGAAGACCCGCTTCATGAACAGGTCCGGCACCCAGTTGGCGGTGTTCATGTCGTGGGTGCGGCGCCGATCGTCGCCGGTGTTCTTGCGCAGCTCCAGGAACTCCTCGATATCCAGGTGCCAGGTCTCCAGGTAGGCACACACCGCCCCCTTGCGCTTGCCCCCCTGGTTGACCGCTACCGCGGTGTCGTTGACCACCTTGAGGAAGGGCACCACCCCCTGCGACTTGCCGTTGGTCCCCTTGATCCAGGCGCCCAGGGCGCGCACCGGCGTCCAGTCGTTGCCGAGGCCGCCGGCCCACTTGGAGAGCAGGGCATTGTCGCGGATGGCGCTGTAGATGCCGTCCAGTTCGTCCGGCACGGTGGTGAGATAACACGAGGAGAGCTGGCTGCGCACCGTGCCCGCATTGAACAGGGTCGGGGTGGAGGCCATGTAGTCGAAGCGGGAGAGCAGCTCGTAGAACTCGATGGCCCGCGCCTCGCGGTCGGACTCGCCAAGCGCCAGGCCCATGGCCACGCGCATGAACATCACCTGGGGCAGCTCGTAGCGCACCTCATCGCGGTGGAGGAAGTAGCGGTCGTAGAGGGTCTGCAGGCCCAGGTAGGTGAAGGCGCCGTCCCGGGTGTGGTCCAGGGCCTCGCCCAGGCGCTCCAGGTCGAACTCGGCCAGCCGCGGGTCGAGCTGCTCGAACTCGATGCCGCGTGCGATGTAGGCCAGGAAGGCGGGCTTGTAGAGTTCGGCCATCTCCCGGTAGGTCGCCTCCTCGGCGATCTCCAGAAAGGCCAGCGCCTCGCGGCGCAGGTTGTCCTGCAGCAGGCGGGCGGTGACGTAGGTGTAGTCGGGCTCCTTCTCCACCAGGGTGCGGGCGGTCATCATCAGCGCCTGGGAGACGCCGTCGACGGTGACGCCGTCGTAGAGGTTCTTGAGCGACTCCTCGACGATGCGCTGGGGGGCGACGTTCTCCAGGCCTTCGCAGGCATCCTGCACCAGGGTATCAATGCGGCCCAGGTCCAGGGGGCGGGTGGAGCCGTCGGCCAGGGTCACGCTGAGCGTTGGGTGGGGCCTGGCGATGTCGCCCCCGGCGGCGGCGCGGGCCCGGGCGTGGGCCTCCCGGTAGAGCACATAGGCCCGGGCGACCTTCTGCTCGCCGGCGCGCATCAGCGCCAGCTCCACCTGGTCCTGGATATCCTCGATATGCACGGTGCCGCCGTCGGGCAGGCGGCGCAGGAAGGCCTGCTCGATGGCGGCGGAGGCCTGCTCCACGAAATCGCGCATGCGGGAGGAGACCTCGGCGCTGTCGCCCTCCACGGCCAGGAAGGCCTTGCGCATGGCCACGGCGATCTTGCCGGCATCGAAGGGCACCAGGTCGCCGGTACGCTTGATGACGCGCAGGCGTTGCGGGGCGGTGACGGTAACGGAGGGCGTGTCGGAGGTATCCATGGTGCCGGAAATCCCTGTCTGGTGGTGACGATAAGGCGGAGGTGCTATCCGCCGATGATGGCTCGACATACAGCATGTAGTGCTTATGGTAGATTTCGGCACAAGATAGTGTGTCTGGTCGCCTCCTGCAAGCGGCCGGCCCTGTGGTCGGCGGCGTGCCCGGCGGAGCCGGTGACCCCGGAAGACCCGGGCGGTTGGTCCCGGCGGGCTGTCGTCATGTGGCAACAGGCAGGCGGCTGCGGCGATTTCGGGTATCCTTTAGCCATTGGCGGTATGCCATTCGGCACCGTCTGACCGATCACCTGCCTGTCAGGATGGACCTTTAGGATGGACGAGACCCTGGAACCCCGGGAACAGGATCATGTGCTGATCATCGAGGATGACGAGCGCCTGGCCGAGCTGACCCGCGACTATCTGGAAGCCAACGGCTTTCGCGTCACGCTGGAGCCCGACGGCGCCTGCGGCGTGGAGCAGATCCTGGCCCTTCGCCCGGACCTGGTGATTCTTGACCTGATGCTGCCCGGCGAGGATGGCCTGTCGATCTGTCGCCGGGTGCGCGGCGACTATCCGGGCCCGATCCTGATGCTGACGGCCCGCACCGATGACATGGACCAGGTGCTGGGGCTGGAGATGGGCGCCGACGACTATGTGCCCAAGCCCGTGCAGCCCCGGGTGCTGCTGGCGCGGATGCGGGCCCTGCTGCGCCGTGCCGAGAGCGCCGAGGGCAGCGACGAGCCGCGGCTCAGCTTCGGCAACCTGGAGATCGACAGCGCCACCCGGGAGGCCTGGCTGGAGGGCGAGCGCATCGACCTGACCAGTGCCGAGTTCGACCTGCTCTGGCTGCTGGCCAGCAATGCCGGCCGGGTCCTGACCCGCGAGGAGATCTTCGCCCAGCTGCGCGGCATCAAGTACGACGGCCAGGATCGCTCCATCGACGTGCGGGTGTCGCGCATCCGTCCCAAGATCGGCGACGATCCCAACCAGCCGCATCGCATCAAGACGGTGCGCAGCAAGGGCTACCTCTTCGTCAGGGAGAGCTGATCCATGCGGCGGGTCCTGGCCGACAGCACCTTCCTGCGCGTCTATGTGCTGCTGGCGCTGGCCCTGCTGCTGACCTTCGGCCTCGCCCTGCTGGGCGTGGCGATGGTGGATCAGGTGCGTCGCGAGTACCACCGCGAGCAGCTCGCCGAGGTGCCCATGCGGCTGCTGGCCCAGCGCCTGGAGTCGCTGCCCGCCGGCGCGCATGCCGACTGGCTCGAGGCCCAGGCCCGGCGCCTCGACCTTACCCCCAGCGTATTGCCGCTGGAGACCCTGACGCTGGGGTACTTCTCGCGGCTGCGACTGGAGCGCGGCAAGGTGCTGGTCCAGGAACGCGAGGGACAGGGCTGGCGCCTGCAGAGGCTGCTGCCCGACGGCGAGCGCCTGCTGCAGGTGGATCTCGCCAGCCTGAGCGAGCAGCAGCTGCGCGGGCTCACCGAGCTGCTCGGCGAGTGGCTGGTGGAGGCGGCGCCGGGAGAGCGGCGGGCGCGGCTGGACCGGGTGGCCGGCAGCGGCGTTGCGCTGAGCCTGGGGGATGCTCCCCCGGAGGGACTGGATGCCTACCAGCTGGGCCGGCTGGTGGATGGCGAGGTGGTCATTCGCCTGTTTCCCGGGCGCTGGTCCATGGCCATGTACCTGGCGCTGGCCGGCGGCGGCGAGGCGAGCTGGCTGACCATCGGGCCGGTGCAGGCCTTCGACCCGGTGCCGGGCTCGCTGCAGCTGCTGGTGGCACTGATCCTGCTGGCCGTGCTGGGGGCCACCATCTATCTGCTGATCCGCGGGATCGAGGCCCGCATGGCGCGCCTCGAGCTCGCCGCCACGCGCATCGCCGCAGGAAGGCTCGATACCCGAGTCAAGGTGGAGAGCGGCGACTTCCTGGGCCGCCTGGGCATGGCCTTCAACGGCATGGCCGCCCAGGTGCAGCAGCTGCTGCGCTCCCAGCAGGACATGATCCGGGCCGTCTCCCATGAGCTGCGGACCCCGGTGGCGCGCATCCGCTTCGCCGTGCAGATGGTCGAGGACATGACCGATGACCCGGCCGTACGGCGTCAGCTCGAGGGTATCGACGGCGATATCGAGGAGCTGGACGGACTGGTCGACGAGATCCTTACCTATGCGCGGCTGGGCAGCGATGCGGTCAACGGGCGAGAGATGCAGGCCAGCCTGGTGGCGTGTCGCGCCATGGCCGAACGGGTGATCGCGGCCCTGGCGCCGCTCCACGGCCATCTCGACATCAGGCTTGCCGAGGGGCCGGAGGTGGAGGCCCTGGCCGAGCCGCGCTACCTGCAGCGGGCGCTGCAGAACCTGGTGGCCAACGCCTGCCGTCATGCCCGCCACCGCGTGGTGATTCGCCTGCGCGGAGAGCCGCGCCTGGTGCGTATCGACGTGGAGGACGACGGCCCTGGCGTGCCCGCCGGCGAGCGGCAGGCGATCTTCAAGCCCTTCGCCAGGCTGGATGACAGCCGCACGCGCCGCTCCGGCGGCTATGGTCTCGGGCTCTCCATCGTGCAGAAGGTGATGAGCTCCCACGGCGGCAGCGTCGGGGTGGATGACAGCCCCGAGCTCGGCGGCGCACGCTTCACCCTGCTGCTGCCCCAGCGGCCCGAGGGCAGGGCCACTACGCCGGCTTGATGCCCTCCAGCACCGCGAAGGAGGTCTCCCGGGCGGTGCGCAGGAAGTCCTCCATCCAGGGGGCCTGGCGGGTCTCCTCGCGGATCGCCGCAAAGAGCGTGCTCCACACCCCCTTCTCGCCCAGCGCCACCGCCTTGACGTAGTCCCGCTCCAGGTACTCGGTGAGCGCCCAGTTGGGCAGCGCACAGACGCCGCGGCCGCTGGCCACCAGCTGCATCATCATGATGGTCAGCTCGGCGGTGCGCACCTCCTTCGGGCGCACCCCGGCGGGCTCCAGGAACTGCGTGAAGACGTCCAGCCGCGAGTGCTCCACCGGATAGGTGATCAGGGTCTCCTCGGCCAGCGCCTCGGGGGTGACGAAGGCCCTGCCGGCCAGCCGGTGCTGGCGGGCCACCGCCAAGAGCCCCTCGTAGCGGAACAGCGGCTCGTAGTGGATGCCGGGCAGCGGCTGGGGGTCGGCGGTGATCACCAGGTCGAGCTGCTCCCGGGCCAGGGCCGGCAGCGGGTCGAAGTGATGCCCCCCCGGGATATCGATCTCCACCTCGGGCCAGTGGTCGCGGAAGTGGTCGATGGTGGGCATCAGCCACTGGAAGCAGCTGTGGCACTCGATGGCCATGTGCAGGCGACCCTGCTCGTTGCCGGCCAGGCGAGCCAGGTCCCGCTCCGCCATGCGCACCAGCGGCAGCACCTGCTCGGCCAGGGTCAGCATCCGCTGGCCGGCGCGGGTGAACTCCACCGGCCGGGTCTTGCGCACGAACAGCGGGTTGCCCAGCCGCTCCTCCAGATCCTTGATCTGGTGGGAGAGGGCGGACTGGGTAAGGTGGACCCGCTCGGCGGCCTCGACGAGGGAGCCGGCATCGCGCAGGGCGACCAGGGTGCGAAGGTGGCGAAGTTCCAGCATCAGTGTGAGCCGCTTTCATTTTAAAGATTAGAAAGTTTAGTTTGATTCACTCCTTGTGGCCAGCCAGACTCTGTTGAATTATTCATCCACATGGAGTTTTTCATGACTGCTTCTCATGTTCTTGGCTATCCGCGCATCGGCGCCGACCGCGAGCTCAAGCGGGCCGTCGAGGCCTACTGGCAGGGGAGCCTCGATCGTGACGGGCTGGAAAGCGCCGGCCGGGAGCTGCGTGCCCGCCACTGGGCGGCCCAGCGCGAGGCGGGGCTCGACCTGGTCACCGTGGGGGATTTCGCCTTCTACGACCAGGTGCTGGACCTCTCCGTGACCCTGGGGGCGGTGCCGGCGCGCTTCCAGGCTGAAGCGGAGGTGGCCGCCGGCGAGGTGGGGCTGGATACCGCCTTTCGCATGGCCCGGGGCCGGGCGCCCAGCGGTGAGCCCACCGCCGCCTGCGAGATGACCAAGTATTTCGATACCAACTACCACTATCTGGTGCCCGAGCTGCATGCCGGCCAGCGCTTCCGCCTGGCCTCCTCGCGCCTCTTCGATCAGGTGGCCGAGGCCCAGGCCCTGGGGCATCCGGTGAAGGTGAGCCTGCTCGGGCCGCTCACCTGGCTGTGGCTGGGCAAGGAGAAGGGCGAGCAGTCCTTCGATCGCCTGGCGCTGCTCGAGGCGCTGCTGCCGGTCTACGGCGAGCTGCTGGCCCGCCTTGCGGAACAGGGCGTGGAGTGGGTCCAGCTCGACGAGCCGGCGCTGGTGCAGGAGCTGCCGGTGGCCTGGCAGCAGGCCTATGAGGCCGCCTACAGCGTGCTCGGCCGTGCCCCGGTCAAGCTGCTGCTGGCCAGCTACTTCGGCGGTCTGGGGGATAACCTCGGCCTGGCGGTCGGCCTGCCGGTGGATGGCCTGCATATCGATACGGTGCGGGCGCCGGAGCAGCTCGACGCCGTGCTCGACCGCCTGCCCGCCTACAAGGTGCTCTCGGTGGGCGCCATCGACGGGCGCAACGTCTGGCGGGCCGACCTGGCCCTGCTGCGCGAGCGCCTCGCCTCGGCGCGCATGCGCCTGGGCAGGCGCCTCTGGATCGCGCCCTCCTGCTCGCTGCTTCACGTGCCGGTGGACCTCACGCGCGAGCGCGACCTCGACCCGGAGCTCGCAAGCTGGCTCGCCTTTGCCCGCCAGAAGCTCGACGAGACGGTGCAAAGATTGGCGGCAGTCAGAGGTAGGCTGTCGCTCTGCGCCGATCAGGCGGC
>ERZ1032852.390-NODE-390-length-10686-cov-6.138275_pt1 | contig 10686 bp, 9 predicted proteins | sample MGYA00516689_ERZ1032852 | MGnify/ENA primary metagenome ERZ1032852 (study PRJEB33719, sample SAMN04262499) | wastewater metagenome | biome: rural village; feature: composting latrine chamber; material: composting feces with ash | place: El Salvador | collected...
GGCGTGACCGTTCAGGCCCCTCACGCATTCATAACTTGGTAATTAAGGACCGGGAACCAAATTAAGGACCGCGAAGGACCTCCGGGCGCACTGGACCTCACCCGGACCCTCTCAGCATTCGTGCGGGCACATTTCCGCCTCGTCCGTCACTCTTTTGAGACTCGTCCTGGTGGGGTTCCAGCCACCACTTTGTAGCCGACCTGCAAGCCGTGTACGGAAGAAAAGTTCTAGCATGAACCAAGCGGCGCCTTGCGTGGGGTGCTTGTTGTGGTCCGTAAGGAGTGGGAGAAGATGGAACTGAGCGTCGAATGGCCAGGCGTACTTGATCCAGAAGTCTTGCAGACGAGTTACATCGAAGAATCCAACTGTCTTGCCGACGCCGCGAAATCTGGAAGATGGAGCGAGGTTCTTCAGTTACTTGACTCCAGTGTCAGGCTCAACGTCAACCAGTGGCGGATCGGCGGGAGCTCTTGGTTTACTGTGCTCCATCAAGCGGCTTGGCTGGGGGCACCCTTGGACGTGGTCAGAGAACTTCTTGACCGCGGGGCATGGCGTTCGCTGAGAAACGCTGCCGGTGAGCGACCCGTGGATATTGCGCGGGCACGTGGTCACAGCCGCCTGCTGAACACGTTGGCTATCCGCGAACCTGGCGAAGCCGAACAGCGCAAGTTCGCCGCCTGGGACCTGCACCTAGCGGAATTGATCGCAGAGCAGACCCGGAGATTGCCTCCCGTCGCTTTCCGGGAAGTCCCCACAGAAGTTATTGCTCTGGAAGGGCTTGAAGACCTCTGGTTTGCCTACCCGGGGATGTACGGCGGGTTCTCCCTGTCCATCTACAAGGACAGGCTCTTCGTAGAGAGCTGGAGTCGGGTTGTCGCGGGCTCCGGCCAGGCACATGTAATCACTGAATCCGGCTGTGCGTTGGTAGAGGAAGGCTTCGTTTAATCACGTCCCACCCCGCGGTTCAGTTGTTTACCCCAGCCAACCGTGAGCCACCCCGTTGCAGCGAAGCATGAGTTTCCTGGAGCTCCGGTATCTGGGGTTGGCCTGGGGTGGACAAATCAGCTCGAGGCTCAAGCCCCGGCAATGGTTCCTCGGCATCCAGTCGAGTCACACCCAGGTCAACCCTAAGTGACCTCCAGAAAGCTTCCTCCGGGTAGCGGACTACGCCGCGATCAATCGCCTACTCGGTCCCGGCGCCCTGGTTCGCTTCCTTGAGCCGGTTCCTTGCTCCTTTTCCGGACGGGAGACACAGTCGCCCTACCAGAACACTGTTCCCTGTCCCTGATGTTCCTCCCGGAGCTATCGGTGCACCCAAATCGTTTCACCACGCTGTTATCACGAACACATTAAGGTCAGCGAAGCACATCCGGTACAGGGAAGCACGGCGAGGACAGCGAGCGAGGAGCCGTCCAGGCCGCGCCGGGTTTGATTCCGGTCGGATCCGCCAAACCCACGGAAAGGACACCGTCGGTGAACCAAGCCTGCCCTAGCAAAAAGAGACGCACTCCCACCAGACATGAGTCCAGTAAGAGGGTGTCCCTCAGATTCTGCGGTCGGAGTCAGCGGAGCGTTGAACCGGCGTTGTTCGAGGTCGAAAGCAAATGGTTAGTCAGAACCAAGCGCTTGGATGGAAGCAAGTGCCTCTTAGCTGACAGAGCCCTCGCTACTTGTCGTCCTTGAAGCACAGGTACCAGTCCTGGCAGTCCAGGCCAGCTTCCTTAAGTCGCTCATCGACTCCCCCTACCGTCCGTGGCGGAGGAATGATCACGGGATCGCCCGGACGCCAGTCAGCCGGCAGCGCAACCTTATCTGCGTCATGCTTCTGTAGAGCCTGCAAGACACGCTTGATCTCATCGAAGTTCCGTCCGATTTCAAGCGGGTAGTACATGATGGTCCGAATCGTGCCCTTGGGATCAACGAAGAACACTGCCCGCACAGCCTGCGTATCCGACTGTCCTGGCTGAACCATGCCGTACTTGGAGGCCACCTCCATCTTGATATCTTCATTCAGAGGGAACCGAACCTTGAGGTCCTTCAGGTCCTTCCACTCGAGGCCTTCAGTTGATCGGAGCCACGCAAGGTGAGCGAACAGGGAGTCGATTGAGAGACCAACCAGTTCGGTATTCAACTCCTCGCGCAACTCATCTGCGATGCTCGCAAAAGTCATGAACTCCGTGGTGCAAACAGGGGTGAAGTCAGCCGGGTGGCTAAAGAGAATGACCCACTTGCCCTTGTAATCCTTGGGGAAGTTGATGACCCCCTGGGTCGTCACAGCAGTGAACTCCGGGGCCGGCTCACCGATGAGCGGCATCTGCGGCCGGACCTCTTCAACTTCGATTATTTCTTCTGACAAGACTACCTCTATTAGTAGTCTGCAACGGGAATCACCCGTGATCTAAACGTGCAGCCGAAACAACAGGAATCGGCGTTCGAGGGCTTCGCTAGAACCTCACCAACGGCGAGTTTCCAAGCCCCAGAGACACGAAGCCTCTGGAAAACGAAGCCCTACGATCCACCTCAGGATTCAGTAGAGAACTTTGCTCGAAGGAAGAGCCGGAGAGAGCATCGAAGGGGCGCGGCCGGCCGGACACCCGGTCCCGGTAAGGCCTCCTGGTTGCGAATCTGCGTGAACTACCGTCAGACCAACTTCGTGTCTACGTTGAATGCTTCGACCACGTCACGAAGTTCTTGACGGCTCAGCCCTTGGCCTGCACCGCCTGAAGCGCGATTGCGATTCTCGTACATGGCACCGGTTTCGACGTATTCGACCTTGTCAATGGCGGCGAGAGGGGAAGTGTCTGAGCGCACCATTATTCCGTGCTTTGACCACAGGACAATCTGGTGATCCTGCAGCGCTTCAACGTTGGCCTCCCCAAGCTGCTCCGACCCGGGAATCATGAACGGCAAGACCTTCACACCCTCAGGCACCTGCACGATTGTCTCCGGCTCCCAGCGGAAGATCGCACGGTTGAACTCCGCGTCGTTATCCAGTTCGGGATGTGGGAGAGGAGGACCATCTCTGGCGGCTGGGCGTGGGTTACCACCTGGAAGTCAACCCCTCGGCGAACCACCTGATCTTCGTGGACACCAAGGTGAGAGTTGGATTCAGAGGTCGGGCGGGTAAACGCTTTGGATGGCGGGGTGCACCAGGTTCCGGTCTTCCCATCCTCGTCCACCACGACCGCGGAAACGTTCGCCTCAGGATCTCCCGCAACGTCGCGCAGCCGGCAGCCCGAGCCCGTGACGAACACGGTCCACCCAGCCAGCCCCGGCACAACTACAGGCAGTTCGATGGCTTCCGTGAGCGGGAAAAAGTCCCGCAAATCTTCCGGAGTTTCCTTGATGGAAACGGAGATGTTGCCTGCTCCCGCTTCGCATGCGTCCATGTGATCAAGGCGGCCACCTGCCGCCCCCATTGAGGCAACGATTGCTGCCGCTGTTTTTGGATGTGTTGTCATGATTCCCTCTTCTCTTAATGTTTGTCTTGGTGTTTGGTAACGTGAAATGCCTTGCGCTAGCGCTCCGTCGCGCCGGGTTCCATCGGGGTCAATCGGATTGCGGAAAAATGCGCGCCTCCGCCTCATCCCAGGCGGCCAACCGACCGGGGTCGGGGACGTATTCCTTTCGTTTCTACCGATTTGTCTATCAACTGCCGCACCGCGCCAAGGTCGCCCTCGAGAGCGCCGATCGTCCTGAGTTGAATCGTGAGGTTCCCAATTGCGGTCCCCTCGACCGGCCCGGCAACAACGGGGAGCCCTGTCGCGTTGGCCGTCGATTGACATAGCAGCCCGTTTTGTGACCCGACCCCGACAATGTGTACGACGTCGATGCGTTTGCCGCTGAGGGTCTCCGCTTGCCGTAGCGTACGTCGATACGCGATCGCGAGGGATTCGGTCACAGTCCGGAGGTACTCTCCTTCCGTGCGCGGCTCACCTTGGCCCGTGGCGCGGGCAGCAGCGTTTATGCGAGGGGTCATGGCGCCTGGAGCAAAGAACGAGTCATCGTTGATGTCAACGACCGTTCGCAGCGCTGGAGCCTCATTTGTCTTGGCATCCAGCACCTTCCAGTCGGGCCTGATCCGCCACTCAAGCAGCAGCTCCTGTTGAACCCACAGTCCCGTTATGTTCTTCATGTAACGCACGGTTTTGTCGACGCCGAGTTCGTTTGTGAAGTTGAGTTCCCTGGAATCCTCGGACAACACCGGTTCGCGCAGTTCGACTCCTGCCAAAGACCAGGTGCCGGAGGATACGAAACCGAAGGTGTACCCGGGTTCACCCTCACGCGCGGGAACCGCGGCGACTGCAGAAGCAGTGTCGTGTGATCCGACCGCGACCAGAGGAGTGGGATCGCCGCCTTCCGTCCGCAGATCAAGGCCAGGACAGGCGATCGGGCCGATCACCGTGCCCGGCTCAACCAGCGGAGCAAGGAGCGAGTCTGCCTCGACCCCCAGTTCGCTTCGCAGGACATCCAGGATTGTGGGACTCCAGTTCCGAGTGCTGGGATCGATCAGCCCCGTGGTGGACGCATTCGTCACCTCGCACCTACGCCGTCCCGTGAGCCAGAACCCAAGCAGATCGGGCACCAGCAGAGACTGAGCGATTTGAGCCTGTTCCCTACCGCGGTCAGCGACCATTTGGTAGATCGTGTTGAACGGCTGATACTGCAGTCCGTTCAAAGAGTAGAGCGCGGGCGAGGGCAGAACGCTTTCAACCTGCTTCACAGCCTCTTCTGTGCGATCGGAGCGGTAGCACATCGGGTTCCCGATCAGGCACCCCTGGCCTTCCAAGAGCCCATAATCGACCGCCCACGTATCAATCCCGACTGCTTCGACCGGCCCTTCGGAGGCAATGCGAACGAGGGCTTCACTGATCTGCCCCCACAGAGAAAGGGTGTCCCATTGAAGATCGACCTGTTGGTCTGGTCCTTCTAAGCCGGGTCGGGGGACCGCCACAGCCCCGTTGGAGAACCGGGCGACCTCAGACACCTCCAGGAGCCCTTGCGTAAGGCTTCCAACAAGCACTCTTCCGCTGGATGCCCCCAAATCGATTGCAACTACGCGCCGCATTTCAGGCTGCCTCGTCCACTCATCCCACTTGCGCGCCCCAGGGAGCCTGCTGGCCCCCCACGCGTTCTTCGGCCACCTTTTGCGCGTAGCCGGAAGCCGCAAATGCGGCCATGGGATCGGGATCCAGCCCTTTCGCTTCGCGCAGTTCGGCAAGCATCGGGCGCACATCAGCGTTGTACGCGTCCATGAGAACCCCGTTGGCGGCGAGGACATCATGGTCATCTTGGGCCTGACGGAGAGCGTCACGATCGACCAAGAGCGCCTTCGCTGTGGCTTCCCGAACATTCATCGCGGAACGGATTTCTCCAGGGATCTTCTCTTCGAGGTTGTGGCACTGGTCAAGCATGAAGTTGATTCCGCTTCGACCGTCTAAGGCGCCGAAATCAACGATTTCGTTCATGATGCGGAACAACTGGAACGGATCCGCAGCGCCGACCATCAGGTCATCGTCGGCATAGAACCGCGAGTTGAAGTCGAAGGCCCCTAGGCGACCCGCACGCAACAGTTGGACCACCACAAACTCCACGTTTGTGTGGGGTGCGTGGTGCCCGGTATCCACGCAAACGACGGCGCGATCCCCGAGGTCCAAGCACTGCAGCAACGCAGTTCCCCAGTCAGGCACATCCGTGTGGTAGAAGGCTGGCTCAAAGAACTTGTACTCAAGCAGAAGTTTCTCTTGGTCGTTCAGCTCTGAGTAGATCGCCTGGAGCGACTCTGACAGCAGCTCTTGGCGACGAGACATCGAGTCTTGCCCGGGGTAGTTTGTTCCGTCCGCCAACCAAATCTTGAGGGTGTCAGAGCCGGTTTGGCGCATAACGTCGATGCACCAGAGGTGTGCGTCGATAGCCTTCTGACGAGCCCGGTCTGAGTTGGCAAGCGAGCCGAACTTGTAATCCTCGTCCTGGAACACGTTGGAGTTAATGGTGCCAATCTGAACGCCCTGATCTTCTGCATATGACGCAAGATCCGCGAAGTTCTCCACGTTGTCCCACGGAACGTGCAACGAAACCCGTGGCGCGATGCCAGTGTATTTGTTTACCTAGGCGGCGTCCGCGATCTTCTCGTACGCATCACGCGGGGTGCCCGGGGTGGAAAAGACGCGGAACCGGGTCCCCGAGTTCCCGAAAGCCCAAGAGGCCACTTCGATTGTCTGTTCTTCCAAGAGCCGACGGTTCTCCGCCGACAAATCGCTCAACTGTGCCATGGCTGCACTCCTATGTGTCGTTAGTTGGCCAGAAGATGAGGTTTGGGCGACATTCTCGGCTCCGACGCCGGCAATCCCGTCTCGCCCATCTTCGTTCTTGAATCGATTCACTACTAAGTGGGTACGAGGGCGCCGTCAATACCTCATGTAGTCGAAAGTGTTCAGCGTCACACAAGGGGCGCAAGGGGTTCGAGTGGTTCAGATCGGCGCAACCGCCGCCTAAACGTCACTTCCGAGGGGTGCTTACCTCCGTCGAGCGACGTGCAACCAGCTGAGGCTGGAACTCGCGAACCTGGGGCTGCCACTCATCGTTCTCCAGTGACCCGGCACTCTCCCCTACCCGATCCAAATGTGCCAGTAACAGCTCTGCGGCTGCGCGGCCCACCTCCCGGGCAGGTTGTCGGATCGAAGACAGCGGGACAGCGGAAGTCCCTGCAATACCTAAGGCCCAGTCTTCAGCGCACAGACAAACAAGCAACGTTTACGCAGCATGGTCAAAGAGCCCCGGAATCACGCCATTTACCAGATAAAATCGAATCATGACATTTGAATGGCCCGACGGTCTCACCAGCGCTGAGGTCGCGGAGCGGCGACCGCCGGAGCCCGAGCAAAAGGGCCGGCGAAAACGCACGAAGATCGCCGTGCCCCGAGGCAGCGTCTTTTCTGTCTTCAACCTGAACCTGGTGGGTCTGTCCTTAGTCCAATTGTTGATGGGCTCCTGGAAAGGCGCCCTGGTAACCACGTTCATGCTGCTGCTGAACACCACCATCCGCTTCGTGCAACGCCGCATCGCGGACAAGAGGATGGAAAGATTCCGCGATTCCCAACTATCCGAGTGCTCAGTCATCAGAGATGGGAAACTGACAGACATTCCGGTCGAGGACATCGTCGACGGCGACGCCCTGGTAACCGGTCCCGGCGATCAACTCTTCGCGGATGGGACCCTACTGGGCCCCGGGGACGTCGTCATCGGCGTGCCAGACACCGACGAAGACGCAGAACCTGGGCGCCACGGACTACATGAGCCCCGCGAGCTCCAAGAACGAACAGTCCACCCCGGCCAGCGCCTCACCACCGGTTCCGTTGTCCTTCGTGGTCGCGCCGTCTACTTCGCAGAACTCCCCGTCATCAAGACCACCAGCAAAGCTGCGGCCAAAATCGTGAAAGACCCGAAGACTCGGCTGGAAGTCACCATTACCCGCATCCTCACAGGCCTGCTGGTTGTCGTAGTCGTTTACCTGCTACTACTACTGGCCACCTATATCCGAGTCGACGTCGGCGAATACGGAGACGCCCTGCGGGGGGCAGCACCCGTCATCTTCAGCCTGATCCCAACCGGCATGTACCTGATGATCATGGTCAGCTTGGCCGCAGGCCGCGTGGAATTGGCCCGCGAGGGCGGAGTTGTGCGAACCGCGCAAGCCGTTGAAACCCTGGCAGAAACCGACATTGTCTGTTTCACGGAACTGGGCGCCCTGGTGGGCACGTCTCTCAACCTGACGCTGTGCGAGGACGAGTCTGGGAAGAAACCCTCCGCATCCAGGGTTCGGCAAACACTGGGGGACATTGGCCGCTCCGTGACCGCACAGTCTCCCGTCATCGGTCTGCTCCCCGATTCGTACGAGGGCAGCCTTCGCGTCGTCCAAGAAGAACATGACCAGCCGGGACTAGACGGCTGGTCCGCAGTCACGTTTGGTGAGAAAGATGCCTCGGGAACCTACGTGCTGGGACTCAGAGCAACCATCGAACCGAACCTGTTCTACCCGGTGTCCGTGCCTGTAGTCGAGGACGACGGAACCACAAAGAAGAAGCAGCTGGTCCTGGCTCACCGAGCTGACGCCGTCCCACTCAAAGACGAACGAGGCAACCCCCGCCTACCCGATCAACTGATCCCCCTTGGCGTCGTCACCTTCTCAGATGATCCAGACATGGACACCGCCGACCTGATCCGCCAATATCGTGAAGCCGGAGTCAGCGTGAAAGCGTTCGGTGGCAACGTCGAAACGGTACTCAGCCTGCTCCGGGCCGGCGGGATGTCCGCAGACGAAGTCAAAGAGATCGAAGGCCAGGGCACCATAACCGGCCAAGATCTGGAACAAATCCCCCAAGGCGACTGGGCCAAGGTGGCCCACGACCACGTGCTCTTCGGCGGCCTCACCCCCAGCCAGGCGGGCGACCTCATCAGAGTAATGCGAGAAGGAAACGACTCCGTGACGGTTGTGGGCGATGGAACGCATGACCTGCCAGCACTTGGCAATGCAACACTCGCCGTCGCGCAACCAACCAGCACCCAGGCAGCCGTCAGCCTGGCCGACATGGTCCTGACCGAAAGTGACCCTGGGATCCTTCTGCGTCTGCTCCGCAAGGGACAGAACATCATCAACCGGTTGCTTGACGTCATGAAACTGAACCTGACTCTGGTTCTCGCCACGGGGATTCTGATTCTGTTGGTCCGAGTCTTTAGCGTCGGCTTTCCTCACCTTTCTAGCCAGGGCTCGCTCATCTCCTTGCTCTCAGCCACCATCCCCTCCATTTACCTGGGCTTCTTCGGCAGGCCCCGTAAACCAAAAACGTTCAAAGTCAGTTACGCCAAGACTCTCCTGTCTTTCACGCTCCCAGCTGGGCTTCTGCTGGCCCTCGTCACATTAGGGGTCTACCAATTCCAAATCGCAACAACTGGCAGTTGGCGCACGGCGCAACTTGGAGTCACCTACACGCTGATCTACGCAGCCCTGGCGTTGAACTTGATCATCAGGCCTGAGCGCCGCTTCAATATCCTTATCTGGTCGCTCGCAATAGTCGCGATCGTATTGCCTTTCAGTTCCTTTGCCCGCTGGCAGTTCAAAATAAAGTTCATGAACCCCACGGACTACCTGGTCGTCCTGGTTGCGGTCATGGTGTGGTTCATCTTGACGTCACTGCTTTGGCGTTTGTTGGGGGTGGAGGAGAACGAGGCGCTGGGACGTGGTCGCGCCCGCGTGCGCCGCTGGCACACCTATTGGAAGGAACGCCGTCGCAGCAAGAAGCAAGGTGGCCCTGGCAAGCCCGATCACCGTGGAAAGTCCGAGACGGGAACCGCGACTGTCCAAGGCCACGCGACCGGGGAGCCGCCCAAACCCTGAGCAGTCCCGTTTACTGGCTGGCGTTTATGGTTGTTCGGCAGATCCCCTAAATCCGAACCAGTGCCTCGCACTAGCCCCTCAGAACATCCGCGGCACGTTGATCAGAGCATCCACCATTCTCCGAGGTCTTCATCCTCTCCATTGAGAATGTCCTCGATTACCTCATTCGTCTCTGCAACCGAGAAAAACTTTGGGTCATAGTCTTCGGGGAGCCATTCAATGACCTCAGCCGCGTACTCCTGATCTTCGGGGGCAACGTTCCCCACAAGCCAACCCAGGAGCTTCTCAAACGTCCATGGTCCCCCGACATCCTCTGGCGGACACGCCCTCCGCCCCGCCAGGCAAACCGCATCTGGAGCCCCCTCAACCCAAGGCTCAACCTTCTCCAAGCGAATCGTGTGAACCCACCCATCGCCGAAGTCATAATCCAAGTAAATTCGGTCACCGGGACGCTTCAAAACCTGGTCTAGACGCACGTCCTCTTCGAGAATCCCCTCGTACCCCTCACGGACCATCCACGGAGCAACAAATGGATCTGACCGCCAGGACCGCCCGCTGGTTCCCATCGCGAAATGATGCAAGTGGTAATCGGCCCAGCCCATCGCGCCAAGAACAATATCCTTGAACTCGGGCAGTCCCATGTCGCTAGCTACCCGGAGCCGACGCCACACCGGAGGCTTCATATGCTGGAGGTCAATGCGAACGACGTAGGCGCCGCGGCGCGATCTTTTAGGAAACAGTTTTGGGGCGTTCCAGTTGGAGTCCATAGTGGAACGGTACTGGATTGTTCTCTGAAATGGAGCCGCCTGCGGGAATCGAACCCGCGACCTTCTCATTACGAGTGAGACGCTCTACCGACTGAGCTAAGGCGGCACGCCGTTTCCGGCCGCTTTAGTATACATGCGCGGCGACGCATGTGAGTGCGTGGGACTAGTCGCAGACCACCCCGTCCTCGGGCAACTCACCTTTCAAAAGGAACGCGTTCACAATGTTTTGCACGCACTTTGAGGCACTCCGGCTGTAAGCCGTGTGATCCCACCCCTCCACCGTCAACAAGACAGAGTTGCCAATCTCACCGTGAAGGTTCTCCGCCATCACATACGGGGTCGCCGGGTCATGGGTGGTGCCGATCAAGAGCATCTCTGGGGCGTCCTCTGCAGTGATCGGCACCCTAGGCGTCGTTGACTGCACTGGCCACTTCGACAAGCCGGCAGACGCGAAACCGAAGTCCTCCCCCAAAATCGGGTAAGCCTCCGACAAACGCTCCGAGGCCGCCTCCCACTCCTCAGGTG
>ERZ1032852.391-NODE-391-length-10677-cov-10.326492_pt1 | contig 10677 bp, 10 predicted proteins | sample MGYA00516689_ERZ1032852 | MGnify/ENA primary metagenome ERZ1032852 (study PRJEB33719, sample SAMN04262499) | wastewater metagenome | biome: rural village; feature: composting latrine chamber; material: composting feces with ash | place: El Salvador | collected...
CTTCCGCGAGGGGCGGCTGACGCTGATCACCGATCGTGCGGCCTGGCTGACCCGGTGAACTTGCCGGGAATGGTCACCTCGGTGCCCTCGCCGGGAATCCAGATGCTGACGTCCGGATTGGCGCGCACGATCTCCTCGTAGCCGACGTTATGGCGGCGAGCGATGTCGATCAGGGTGTCCTCGTGGTCGTCCACGGTCACGGTGTAGACCTCGCCGATCACGTTGCCCTCCTCGGGCAGCGGGTAGTGGCCGCGGGGCCATTCGCGCTCCTCGTCGGCCTGAACGGCACCGGTCAACGCCAGCATGCCGGCCAGAAGCACGCTCATGGCCAGGGCCGACCACGTCCGGGGCTCGCCCCGCCAGCCGGGCTTGTCTCTCGATACTGCCATCTATATCACCTCGTCAAGGCATCCGCGGCCGCAAGGCCTCGGGATCATTATCGTGTCCGTAGTGTAACGGGGAGCACCCCGTCCCGGAGCAGCAAGAGTGTTGAGATTTGTCACCGGGCTCCCGGACGCCCGGCACCAGGCGCGCCGTCTCGGCACGTTGGCTCATAGCACCGGCGCCAGCAGGTACGAGGCACGAGCGGCCACCCGGTGCCAGAGCGGGTGGTGATCGATCTCATCGGCACGCATCCTTCTCGACTGGACAAAGTCACGCTCGAACATGGCTTCGACCTCGGCGGCGAAGCCGGGATCCATCACCAGCGCGGTGACCTCGAAGTTGAGACGGAAGGAGCGGTTGTCGAGATTCACGGTGCCGACCGCCGCGCCGATATCGTCCACCAGGAAGGCCTTGCCATGCAGGAAGCCACCCTCGTAGCGGTAGACCTTGACCCCCGCCTCGAGCAGCGAATCAAGGAAGGCGTAGGCGGCAAAGTAGGTCAGCGGGTTGTCCGGCCGCTCGGGAATCAGGATCCTCACGTCCACGCCGCTCAGGGCGGCCAGCTTGAGCATCGAGAGCACGCCCTCGTCGGGCACGAAGTAGGGGCTGGAGATCCAGATTCGCTCATGGGCGGCGTGGATCGCCTGCTGGATCATCAGGCTCGCGGTCTCGAAGCGATCCGCGGGCCCGGTGGGCAGGATCAGCACCGGCATGCCGTGGTGGCTCGGCACCACCGGCGCCCAGGGCAGTTCGGGCAGTGCCTCGGTGGCCCAGTGCCAGTCCTCGAGGAACACCAGCTGCAGCGCCAGGGCCGCCGGCCCCTCGATCATCAGATGGGTGTCGCGCCAGGGGCCGATGCGCGGATGGCCGTGCAGGTACTCGTCGCCGACGTTGAAGCCGCCCACCCAGGCCCGCTCGCCGTCGGCCACCACGATCTTGCGATGGTTGCGGAAGTTGAGCTGGAAGCGGTTGCCCGTGCCGCGGGTGGAGTGGAAGCGGTGCACCTGGACCCCGGCCTCCTGCATCGCCCTGAGATAGCTTCCCGGCAGCGCATAGCTACCGATCTCGTCATAGAGGAAGAAGACCTCCACTCCCTGCCGCGCCTTCTCGATCAGCCGCGCCTGCAGCGCCCTGCCCACCTCGTCGGCGCGCACGATGTAGAACTGCACCAGCAGATAGCGCTCGGCGGACTCGATGCCGGCGAACAGGCTCTCGAAGGTCGCCTCGCCGTCGATCAGAAGCTCCACCCGGTTGCCGCCGAGAAACGGCAGCTTGGCCAGCTGCTCGACGCCCACCAGGTGCTTGTCGCTGTGGGCGGCGGAGACGCCGTGGGCGCGCAGCTCCGCCAGCTTCTCGGCCAGCGCCTGGCCCAGCGCCGAGTCCTCATCGCGCCGCGCCGAGACATAGCCCTGGAACCGCGCACGGCCGAACACCCAGTAAGTGGGCACCGCCACATAGGGCACGGTGTTGAGGGAGACGATCCAGGCGATGGCCCCCTGGGAGGTCCGGCTCGACATCATCGCATCCAGTGATGAGGCCAGGCCCACCAGATGAGCGATGCCCATCACCAGCAGAATCCGGCGCCAGGGGCGACGTCGCCTTGCCTGAAGCGTCATCGGGAAGCGGCTTCCACCGCCGGCTGACGCCGCGACCAGCCGATCAGCGCCGCGCCTGCCACCATCATCGGCAGGGTCAGCGCCATGCCCATGGTCACCCAGCCGAAGGCGATGAAACCGATATGCGGATCGGGCAGGCGCACGAACTCAACGGCGAAGCGGAAGACACCATAGAGCAGCAGGAAGAGCCCGGAGATCAGCCCGGTGCGGCGCGGCTCGCGGGAGAGCCACCAGAGCACCGCGAACATCACCACCCCCTCCAGGGCGAACTCGTAGAGCGCCGTGGGGTGGCGCGGCTCAGGCCCCATATGCGGGAAGGGCATCGCCCAGGGCAGCTCACTGACCCGGCCCGGAAGCTCGTGATTGATGAAGTTGCCGATCCGCCCCGCCCCCAGGCCGATCGGCACCAGCGGCGCGATGAAGTCGGTCAGCGACAGGAAGCCGATCCGCTTCTTGCGCGCGAACAGCCAGGCCGCCACCAGCACCCCGATCAGGCCGCCGTGGAAGCTCATGCCCCCCTCCCAGAGTCGCAGCAGCCACAGCGGGTCGGCGAGCCACTGCTCGCTGCCGTAGAAGAGCGCATAGCCCAGGCGGCCGCCGAGCACCACGCCAACGGCGCTGTAGAAGATCAGGTCGCCGATGTCGTCGTGGGTCAGGCCCAGGCGATGCGCGCGCAGACGCCCCAGCCACCAGGCGGCGACGAAGCCGACCACGTACATCAGGCCGTACCAGTGAATCGCGAACGGCCCGAGGCTGATGGCCACCGGATCGATATTGGGGTATTGCAGCATCTCGTTCTCCTCTCGTGCATCCCCGGGGTGGCAAGCCCCCCCGGGGCGCCTCGGCAACAGGGGCGGCCTCAGCTCACGCGGATCGTCGCCATCATCCCCAGCTCTTCGTGCTCGATGATGTGGCAGTGGAACAGCCAGTCGCCTGGCTCGCGGAACACCATGCGGAGTTTCAGGCGCTGGTAGGGCGCCAGGTTGACGGTGTCCTTCCAGGCCAGCCAGGGCGCCTCGCGCCACTCGCCGTCGCCATCGCGGCTGGCGACCACCTGGAAGTGGGTGCCATGCACATGGAAGGGGTGGTCCATATGGGAGTTGTTGAAGACCTCCCACTCCTCCACCTCGCCGGCCCTGCCCTCGAAGAGGATCTCGTCCATGGCGAAGGCGCGGCCGTTGATCAGGAAATCTACCTCCGGGCGGGCGTCGCCAGCCTGGCCGGCCCCGTGACCGGCGCCAGGACCATGGGTGCCATGATGGCTGCCGCTGCCGCTGCCGCCGCCGTGGGCGGCATGGGGGTCACCGTGGCCTGCACCGTGACCTGCTCCATGGCCGGCATGGGGGTCACCGTGGCCCGCGCCGTGGTCGTCATGGCCCGGCATCACCTCGGTCAGCTCCACCCGACGCTGCACCGCCGGCTCGCCCAGCGGCTCGACGCGCCCCAGCCGCTCGGGCAGTGCGACGGCGGGGTGTACGCCCGAATTGAGAGTATGGATCGCCAGCAGCGGCGCGACCTGTTCCAGGTGGGGTGGCCTCTCGCCCATCCAGCCGCGCTCGTAGGGATGGCTGGCCAGCTGGAAGCGCCCCTCGGCCTGCTCGCTCACCCGCACCAGCAGGTCGGCGCGCTCGCCCGGGGTGAGCAGCAGCTCCTCCAGCGGCTGCGGCCGCTCGATCAGGCCGCCATCGGTACCGATCAGGGTGAGTTCGTGCTGGTCCAGGCGCAGACGCAGGTAGCGCCCGGCGCAGGCATTGATCAGCCGCAGGCGCAGGGTGGTGCCCGGCGCCACGTCCAGGCGCGGCTCGCGCTGGCCGTTGACCAGCAGCAGCTCCCCCTCGCGGCCGTTCATCCAGTCCTCGGCGGTATGCGGCGCCACCTCACCGTTCGCCATCAGGCGCAGGTCGCTGACCACCAGCAGGTGCTCCTCCACCTCCAGGGGCAGCAGATCCTGGGGCGGGCGCACCAGCAGCGCCCCCGCCAGGCCGTGGGCCACCTGCCTGGCGGTGCCCTCGTGGGGATGCGGATGGAACCAGTGCAGGCCCGCGCTGCCGGCGGGGAAGGTATAGCGGTACTGGCGGGACTCGCCCGGCGCCACCGCGTCCCAGGGGGCACCATCCTGGGCCTGGGGCACCGGCACGCCGTGCCAGTGCAGGGTGGTCTCCTGCGCCAGCTCGTTGATCAGGGTGATGTTCAGCTCATCCCCCTCGCGCACCTCGATCAGCGGCGCCACCTTGCCGTTGTAGAGCCACAGCCGGGCCTCGAACTCGTCGCCGAGCGACACCGCATGGAGGGCCGGCGTCAGCGCGCTGCGAAAGCGGCCGGCCGTCTCGCTCAGGTTGGCAATACGCGGCAGGGGCCGAAGCGGCGCTCCGCGCTCAGGGAGCGGCGCCAGGCCACTGGCCGAGGTGTGGGGATGCTTGCGAGCGGCGGCGAAGGCCATGTAACCGACCGATGAGAGCGCCAGTCCGCCCAGGGCCGAGTAGCGCAGGAAGTCGCGACGTTGCATTGAATTGTCCTCGAGTCATGAACACTCTCACTGCGGGTCGATCACCCGCAGTACCTTCAGGGGAAGCAGAGGTTCAGCGACGAGGAGGGCGTTCGAGGGAAGCAGGAGAACCTACGGGGCTACCGTGATCGAGCTCGTCCAGCGACACGGGCAGCCCGATGAGGGCCTCGGGCACCGAAGCCATGGCCGCCGCGCATTGAACGCAGGGCAGGCAGCAGGGAGAGGCCAACGAAGAGTCTGCTTCATCCGCGTCGGCAACGCCTACCTGATACCAGGAGGAGGCCTGTTCGGGCCCGACCAGGCCATCGAGGCAGGCGGCATTCCCGTGGTGGCCAATCGCCGCCACTGGCGAAGAGATGGCCATCAGCAGGGCCATGGTCAGGCAGAGCCACCAGGAGCAGAAGGAGCGGTGCATGGGGTAACAGAACGACCATTGCAGCAGTGATGGAAGAAGTATTCCACGACCTCCGGGATGCCAGCAACCCAAGCCCTGCACACAGGTTGACTGTCCGTGATTTCATGACATGCATCAATGGACAGCCGATGCCACTGGACTAGGGTAAGGACTACACCCGACCACTCGCGAGCCCCACGCCATGTGTCTTCCCACACCCGGCAACAGTGCACGATCAGGCCCATGTGGCCTGCCGCTGTGGCTGGGCATGGCACTCATGCTGGTTCTGCTGATGATCGTGTCTGTGTCCCAGGCGCATGCCCAACCCTGGGCGCTCCCCGGCCCAGCCGATCACCAGACCCAGGCTGACTGGGCGCTCGCTGTCGACGCCACGCCGTCCGAACGCCATCACGCGGCGCCGACCGAGCACCCCCACTGCCACCATGACCACGCCTGGCGCCCCGCCTCGGGCGTGCTGCCCCGCAGCGAGTCGCCGGATGCCACTCCCGACCCGTCGGCCCTGATCGCCTCCGTCGCCGGGCCATCCGTGCACCTCACCTCGGCACTTGGCCACCCCCTTCCTGGGCCCGCCTCTCCCCACACCGTTCCCCTCTACCTGCTGACACAGCGCTTCCGGTCCTGAGTCCTGGCTGGTTTCCCTGACACCCAGTCGTAGTCGCACGGCATTGACCTCTGTGCCGCACATAGCCGGAATACTGTGAGCATTGGCCCTCGACGGGACCAATCAGCAGCAAGGAGAACGATCATGAAACTTCGCAAGCAGACTCTCGCCCTCGGGCTCGCGCTGGCACTCGGTGCCGGTAGTGCCGGCGCCGCCCTCGCCCAGGGCATGCCGGACTCTCGACCCGGTCAGGGAAGCGGCATGATGGGAGGAATGATGGGCGGTGGCGGCCAGGGCGGTATGGGCCCCGGCATGATGGGGGGCATGATGGGCGGCGGCGGCCAGGGCGGCATGGGCCCCGGCATGATGGGAGGCATGATGGGCGGCGGCATGATGCCCTGCCCGATGATGGGCGAGGGCATGGGCATGATGTCGATGCTCGACTCCGATCAGCGCAGCCAGATGCGCGAACTGATGCAGGAGCACCGCCCGGCCCAGTTCGAGCGCAAGGGGCGCCTGATGAACCTGCGCGACGACCTGATGGCCGAGATGCACGGCGAACGTCCGGACCCTGAGCAGGTGCAAGAACTCCACGGCCGCATGGCCGAGTTGCACGGCGAGATGATGGCCGAGATGGTGCGCATGCGTAACGCCATGCACGACCTCATGACCGATGAGCAGCGCGAGCAGCTCCGCCAGGCGGCGCCCGCCGACGTGGATCCCGAGGACCACGATGCCCATCACTGATCGGCGGAGTCACTGAGTACGCAACATCAAGGACGGCCAACCCTGGCCGTCCACTAGGCGACAGCTGCAGGAGGCACGTGATGAGTGACACCAGGTCCAGAACGATCACCCTGACGGTACCCGGCATGGGCAGCGATCACTGCGCCGGCATCGTGCGCAAGACCCTCGAGCGCCTCGATGGCGTGAGCGAGATCCAGACCAATATCGCCAACCATCATGTCAGCGTGACGGTCGAGGAAGGCGGACCCGACGGCAACACCCTGAAGGGAGCCGTCGAGGGTGCCGGCTATGACGTGGCCGCCGTCAGCGGTGGTGGCCAGCAGCAGATTCGCCTGACGGTGCCCGGCATGGGCTCGGACCACTGCGCCGGCATCGTGCGCAAGACGCTCGAACGCCTCGATGGCGTGGGCGAGATCCAGACCAATATCGCCAGCCACCGCGTCAGTGTGACCATCGAGGCCGGTGGCCCCGATAGTGAGGCGCTGAAGCGCGCCGTCGAGGGGGCCGGCTATGACGTGGCCGCCGTGCAGACCGAGGAGCAGGAGGCGGGCGACGGCGACGCCGAGATCGAGGAGGCCTACCTCGCCCAGGCGCGCAAGCGCCTGATCATCGCCGGCATACCCGCCACCCTGATCATGCTGTTGATGATGCCGCACATGTTCTGGCAGCCGATCCCGGGCTACCTGGCCATCGTCGCCCTGCTGGCCTTCCCGGTGATCTTTCTCTACGGCGGCGCCGCCACGCACCGCTCGAGCTGGCGCTCGCTGAAGAACGGCACCTTCAACATGGACGTGCTGATCTCCATGGGCAGCCTGCCGCCCTACCTGATCGGCCTGGTCGGCTTCATTACCCCCATGACCTCGTTCATCGAGATGGGCGCCACCATCATGACCTTCCACCTGCTGGGGCGTTACCTGGAGGCCCTGGCCAAGGGGCGCGCCTCCCAGGCCATTCGCCGCCTGCTGACCCTGGGCGCCAAGACGGCCCGGGTGGAGCGCAACGGTGAGGAGGTCGAGGTGCCGGTCAAGGAGCTGGCGCCCGGCGACATCATGATCGTGCGCCCCGGCGACAAGGTCCCCACCGACGGCGAGGTGGTCGAGGGCGAGAGCCACCTCGACGAGTCCATCGCCACCGGCGAATCGATCCCGGTCTACAAGAGCCCCGGCGACAGCGTGATCGGCGCCACCATCAACAAGGAGGGGCGCCTGCGGGTCAAGGCGACCCGGGTCGGCGGCGACACCTTCCTCGCCCAGGTGGTGCGCCTGATCGACCAGGCCCAGGGCTCCCGGGTGCCGATCCAGGAGTTCGCCGACCGCATGACCGGCCGCTTCGTGCCGGCGGTGATCCTGATCGCCCTGGCCAGCCTGGTGGTGTGGCTGCTCATTCCGGACGCCCTGCGCCCGATCCTCGACTGGGGCGCGACCTTCCTGCCCTGGGTCAACCCCGAGGCCGCCACCCCGGTGCTGGCGATCCTGGCCGCCGTGGCGGTGCTGGTCATCGCCTGCCCCTGCGCGCTGGGCCTGGCAACGCCCACGGCGCTGATGGTGGGCTCCGGCATCGGTGCCGAGCGCGGCATCCTGATCCGCTCCGGCGAGGCGATCCAGACCTTCAAGGACGTCAAGGTGATGGTGCTGGACAAGACCGGCACCATCACCCGCGGCGAACCGACGCTGACCGAGGTGGTGGCCGCCGAGGGCGTCGAGGAGTCGCGCCTGCTGACCCTGGCGGCGAGCGTGGAGAACGCCTCGGAGCACCCCATCGCCCGGGCCATTGTCGACGGTGCCAAGGAACGCGATGTGACGCCCGGCGAGGTCAGCGAGTTCCGCTCCACCGGTGCCCGCGGCGTCTCGGGCCGGGTGGGCGACGCGAGCGTGCTGATCGGCAATCGCCGGCTGCTCGAGGAGGAAGGCGTGGCCGGCCTCGAGGCCCTGGATGACGCCATGGGCAAGCTCGAAGCGAAGGGGCGCACCGTGGTGATCGTGGCCGCCGACGGCCAGGCCCTGGGCCTGGTGGCCGTGGCCGATACCCTCAAGGAGGAGTCGGTCGAGGCCATCCGCGGCATGCATGCGCTGGGCCTGCACGTGGTGATGATCACCGGCGACAACGAGCGTGCCGCCCGGGCCGTGGCCGAGGAGGTCGGCATCGATGAGGTCCAGGCCGGGGTGCTGCCGGAGGGCAAGGTCGACGCCATTCGCGCCCTGCAGGCGAAGCATGGCAACCACGTGGCCATGGTGGGCGACGGCATCAACGACGCCGCGGCGCTGAAGCAGGCCAACGTGGGCATCGCCATCGGCGCCGGGGCGGACGTGGCCATCGAGGCCGCCGACGTGACCCTGGTGCGCGGCGAGCTGACCGGGGTGGTGGAGGCCATGCACCTCTCGCGCGCCACCTTCGGCAAGATCGTTCAAAACCTGATCTGGGCCAGTGCCTACAACGTGGCCGCCATTCCCATCGCCGCCGTGGGCCTGCTGCACCCGATGATCGGCGTGATCGCCATGACCGCCAGCTCGCTCTCGGTGATCGGCAACTCGCTGCTGCTCAAGCGGGGCTTCACCCGCGCCAACCCGCAAGGAGAGAAGACATGAACCGCCTGCACCACGCAATGATGACCGCCTGCCTGGTGCTGATGGGGGTGGCCATGCTGATCGTGCTGTGGCGCGGCAACCCCTTCGGCACCGGCACCTGGCTGCTGCTGCTGCCGATGGGGCTCTGTCTCGGCCTGCACCTGTTCATGCACCGCCACAGCCACCGAAACGATGAATGACCCGCGTCCTCGTTCCCGCTTCGCGATTCGCCCGGGAAGTTGCCTTGGATCAATGCAGCTCGAGCCACCAAGAGGCAAGCTGAAGGCCTGACTCAAGGGAGTTCCTCATGCACCGGCTCATTCGGACATCAGCAACACAGCGCACAGGAGGCCGCCTGCTGGCCCTCCTGCTCGCGCTGCTGTTGGCGGTGACCGCGCTGTCGAGCCATGGCGCCATGGAGAGCCACCAGGCCGATTGCGGCCTCGTCGCGCAGGTACAACTGCTCGACGCTGATACCCCGGACGAGCACCGCTGCGCCAGCTGCGCCGCGCTGCCGCCCTCCATCGACCTGGCCACGGCTGCCCCTCACTTCCCGGCCCTCGCCCCGGCGCTGGCCGTGATCGCCCACCGCCCCCTGCCCCCGCGGCGCCCTCCCAGAGCCTGATCGAACGAAGACGGCCCGGCCGTCGGACCGCGACACCGTTCGCTGCGACACCGCTCGCATTATGGTTACGTTCCTCAGGAGTACATCATGTCTATCCGTTTTTCATCGGCCGCAACGGCGCGCCAGGCATTCCTGCCTTCCTCATTGACGCTCACCGGCAACCACCGGCTCCTCGGCTGGCTCATGGCCGCCGGGCTAGCCCTCTCCACTATGCCGACACTCGCCGACGCGGTACCGGCGGGCACGGTGGTTACCGCCAACGAGCGTGGTGCCTCTCTCACCCACATCAACCTATCGAGCGGCGGGACCAGCACCCACGCCATGGCCATCGCGCCCCACAACGTTCAGATCAGCGATTCCGGCCGCTACCTGATGGCCGTGGGGGAGCCGGCAGCCGACGACCACGGCCATGGCCATGACGGCGGCCATGCCCACGGTGATGCCCCCGGCAAGCTCAAGCTCTACCCCTCCCATGACCCGAGCGGCGCTCCCCTGGCCAGCATCGACGTGGGCAGCCACCCGGCCCATGTGGTCAGTGACCGGGAAGGCCGATTCGCCTTCGTCACCAATGCGGGGGACAACAGCGTCTCGGTCGTGGACCTGGAGGCAAAGGAGAGCGTGGCGACCATCGCCACCGGTGAGTATCCCCACGGACTGCGTCTGAGTCCCGATGGCCAGGAGCTCTATGTGGCCAACGTCCTGGATGGCAGCGTATCAATCATCGATGTCGAAGCGCGGGAAGAGGTCGCTCGCCTGCCGGTCGGCCAGGCTCCCGTGCAAGTGGGCTTCACCCCGGATGGCACCCGGGTCTTCGTCTCATTACGGGACGAGAACCGCGTGGCCGTCATCGACACCAACCGCCGCGAGGTCGTCGAGCGCATCGAGGTGGGCCGGCTGCCGATCCAGGTACACGCCACCCCGGATGGACGCTACATGCTGGTGGCCAATGAGGGCACTGAGGACGAGCCCGATAACCGGGTCTCGGTCATCGCTCTCGACAGCCTGGCGGTTGTGGCCACCCATGAGGTCGGTGCCGGTGCCCACGGTGTTAGCGTCGATGATTCCGGGCGCTTCGCCTTCGTGACCAGCCTCTATGACGACAGCCTGTCGGTCATCGACCTGGAGGCCGGGACCGTGATCAGCCGCTATGACACCGGCCAGGGTCCCAACGGCGTGACCTGGGTAAACCACTGAGAGGAGCCAAGACCATGATGACTCA
>ERZ1032852.392-NODE-392-length-10677-cov-5.285069_pt1 | contig 10677 bp, 11 predicted proteins | sample MGYA00516689_ERZ1032852 | MGnify/ENA primary metagenome ERZ1032852 (study PRJEB33719, sample SAMN04262499) | wastewater metagenome | biome: rural village; feature: composting latrine chamber; material: composting feces with ash | place: El Salvador | collected...
AAAAACGCTGCACTCGAAACTGCCGAAAATGCTGCACTCTTAATTACCGTTTACAACTAATGAGAGTTTTATAGATTTCCATTTAAAGTATATATTAAACAAGTGAGTTTTAAACTTGTTTCCAAATGGAGAAGATATGGGACATAGGCTGTTCATGATAATGATCGGTTTGTTCACACTGCTTATATCATTTTCTAATGATGATGATAGGTTAATCTATTCTGTTTATCCTCATGCTAAAGAACATAGACGATTGATTATATGCCTTATATAGTTAGGCGAAAAACTTTTTCACATGTATTAGTTATTGAATGTATCAATAACTAAGTGTGATTGATATGATTTTATTATCTTTGGTGTATCAAAAAAGTACACAAATAAAACACTTATTTAAATCCAAAAGCAAATGAAAAAGATGAATGCCGAAGAAATCAAACGGCTAAAACACAGTGAAAACCAAAAGAAGATGACCACCGTAGCAGGTGCTCCCGTTGGTAACAATCAAGATTCAATGACTGCAGGACCACGTGGTCCGATGATGCTACAAGATGTGTGGTTTCTGGAAAAACTTGCGCATTTCGATCGTGAAGTGATTCCTGAGAGACGTATGCACGCCAAAGGCTCAGGTGCGTTTGGAACATTCACCGTAACGCACGACATTACTAAATATACTAAAGCAAAACTATTCTCAGAGATTGGCAAGCAAACCGAAATGTTTGTACGCTTCTCTACCGTTGCCGGCGAGCGCGGCGCTGCCGATGCCGAAAGAGATATCAGAGGTTTTGCAATGAAGTTTTATACCGAAGAAGGCAACTGGGATTTGGCAGGAAACAATACTCCAGTTTTCTTCTTCCGCGACCCGCTTAAGTTTCCAGACCTGAACAGAGCTGTTAAGCGCGACCCACACACCAACCTGCGCAGCCCCAACAACAACTGGGACTTCTGGTCGAGTTTGCCTGAAGCTCTTCATCAGATAACCATCACGATGAGCGACCGTGGTATTCCACTGAGCTATCGCCACATGCACGGCTTTGGCAGCCATGCCTACAGTATGATTAATGCCGACAATGTTCGTCACTGGGTGAAGTTTCACTTCGTATCACAACAAGGCATCAAGAACCTGACCGATATGGAAGCGGCTGAGCTGGTGGGCAGAGACCGTGAGAGTCATCAGCGCGATTTGTTTGAAGCAATTGGCAATGGTGATTATCCAAAATGGAAAATGTATATACAGGTGATGACCGAGGAGCAGGCTGAAAATATGCCTTACAATCCTTTTGACCTGACTAAGGTGTGGTACAAAAAGGATTTCCCGCTTATCCCCGTTGGTGAATTTGAATTGAACCGCAATCCTGACAATTACTTCCAGGATGTGGAACAGGCTGCTTTCAATCCGGCAAGCATTGTGCCGGGCATTGGATTCTCGCCCGACAAGATGTTGCAGGGGCGACTATTCTCTTATGGTGATGCGCAGCGTTATCGACTGGGTGTAAACCACCATCAGATTCCTGTGAATCAGCCAAGAGGTGCAATGCATCTTTACAACTCTTATCACCGCGACGGGCAGATGCGTGTTGATGGCAATCAAGGTGCCAATCTTCATTATGAGCCAAACAGCTACGGATTATGGGAGGAGTCGCCCGAGCATAACGAGCCAATTCAAAAGGGTGGGGATGTGAAGCGCTGGAACTTCCGCGAAGATGACGACAACTATTATGAGCAGCCCGGTAAACTGTTCCGCCTGATGTCGCCCGAGCAGCAGAAATGTCTGTTTGGAAACACAGCAAGGAATATGGGATGCAGCGAAGACAAAATCAAAATCCGCCATATCCAAAACTGCTACAAAGCAGATCCTGCATACGGCAGAGGCGTTGCTGATGCTTTGAAGATTTCGTATGCCGATGCTGGAATTGAATGATAAGACTGAACTGACCTGGGCAGGTCTGTTTATATAAATAATAAAGCCGCACGGAATAGGTTCTGTGCGGCTTTTTCATTTTATTAAATGCTTATTATTTCCAATAATTATTTGCAGCTGCCACTGTTTGGAGCTCAATGGCAACTACCTGTGATGAAAGTATCAGCAGTTCTGCATCTTCTGCATATTGGCCACGGAGTCTCTTCTTCACTTCAGGGTCTTTTTGAATTGCGCCGATTGTTTTTCTCGCCATTGTTATGGCTAATTCTCTTCCCTCCTGTGGAGTTGCGGTGATTAGGCTTCCAAGCCATAGGTCTGGATTGTCAACAGCAGGTGCTGTGGCTTCAACTGCAGGTTGAGTACTATTTGTGTCTTGTGCAACTTCTGTTGCGGGTTGGGTACAGCTCATGAGCAACCCAACAAGCATTGATAAAAATAAAAATTTCTTCATTTGTTTAATCTTTTATTTGTTAAACGTAAAGCAATGTGATTTTGTTGAAATTATTTTGACTTCCTGTAATTCATCAAAAAGACAATCATAACTCCCAGGTTTGATAATCCGGTTAATATAAAAGTTATAAGTGGAATAAAGCCAATAATGGCCCCCAGAATGACAAGTATCTCCAGTAATAGAGTTACAATAAACATTATAAGAAAGAATGTTTTATATTTTGCTTTTGTCATTATGTAAAGAATTAAATGCCTTTCTTTATCTGCTTACACAGATTGATAGTTCACAATTTCTCAAAATAGTTGCAAATTAAGCAATCGACTAAAACATCTTTTGGAGTTTCTTAATAGTCTCTACAAAGGTGTCGATCTCCTCAAACGTGTTGTAAGGGGCAAAAGAGATACGCATTGTACCCTCAATGCCGAAACGGTGCATTAGCGGTTCGGCGCAGTGGTGACCTGTGCGGATTGCGATACCCATACGGTCGAGCAGTGTGCCCATATCGAAGGGGTGGATGTTGTTGATGAGGAATGAGATGACGCTGCTCTTGTCGGCGGCTGTTCCGATAAAACGAATGTTTTCGATATCGGACATCTTATCCATTGCGTACTTCAGCAAGCTATCTTCATAAGTTGCTATTTTGTCGATACCTATATCTGAAACATAGTCTAAGGCTGTGGCAAGAGCTACCGATCCAATGTAGTCGGGTGTGCCCGCCTCAAACTTGAAGGGTAATCCGTTGAAGGTAGTTTTCTCAAACGACACTGATGAAATCATCTCGCCACCACCATGATAGGGTGGCATTTTGTCCAGCCATTTTTCTTTACCATATAGTATGCCCATACCATTTGGGCCATAAATTTTGTGTCCTGAGAAGACTAGGAAATCACAGTCAAGTTCCTGTACATCGATATGTGTGTGCTGAATAGATTGCGCTGCATCAATCAGCACAGGGATATCGTATTTGCGTGCTATTTCTATAATTTTTTTTATGGGATTGATAGTGCCCAGCACGTTGGAGATATGAATTACAGATATCAACTTGGTGCGTTCGGTAATTTTCTTCTCAAACTCCTCAATAATCAATTCGCCGTCATCATTGATTGGAGCAACCTGTAGCTTAACACCTGTGATGTCGCCCTGCAGTTGCCAGGGGACAATATTAGAGTGGTGCTCCATTGTGGTGATTAGTACCTCGTCGCCCGGTTTGCAAAACCTGCGACAAAATGACGAAGCAACTAGGTTGATGGCTTCTGTTGTGCCTCGGGTAAATACAATCTCGTTTGAAGAGCTTGCATTGATAAACTCCTGCACTGTCTTGCGTGCATTCTCATGACTGTTGGTGGCCTCCTGACTGAGGTAGTGGACGCCGCGATGAACATTGGAGTTGAGGGTATAATACATCTCGCTTATTTTATCCACTACAATGCGTGGTTTGTGTGTAGTAGCAGCATTATCGAAATAGATAAGTGGTTTGCCGTAAACTTCGCGGGACAGAATGGGAAAATCTGAGCGTATATTCTTGATGTTCATCTTTAATTATAATAAATTGAGTTTAGAAAACCAGGGTGAAGCATTGTAAAATACTCACCCAAGTTAGCTAAACTCAAAAATGATTTTTATTTACAAACTTCACAATTGCCGCAACGCATAAGTTCGCCACGGAATCTCTTGTCGATTAGCATTTCCAATCGTTCGCGAAGTTTTTCAATTCTTACCATGTCAACGACGTCTTTGGTGAATGCCACCATAAGTAGCATCTCAGCCTCTTCTTTGGGTATGCCTCTAGCTTGAAGATAGAATAGAGCATCATCGTCGAGATGTCCTGTTGTCAATCCATGAGAGCATTTAACATCGTCAGCATATATTTCAAGCTGTGGTTTTGAGTACATCTTGGCACTGTCCGACACCAGCAGGTTTTGATTATTTTGATATGCAAGGGTGCGTTGTGCATCTTTTTCAACCATAATCCGACCACAGAACACACCTGTTGCACGGTCGTCAACGGCATATTTAAACAACTGATTGCTGTGGCAGTCGGGTACGGCATGGTCAACATATACAAAGTTGTCAGTATGTTGCTCTTTGTCATTGATTACCAGACCTCCAATATGCACTTCGGCATGCTTTCCGATCAAACGAGATTTGAAATCGTTGCGTGTCACTCCGTTATGAAGTGTTAGTGACGATATGTTTACGTGAGAGTTATCTTGCTGGTCAGAGAAAATTTTGTTGATTTTCATTGTCTTGGCAGAGTTCTCTTCCAACTCATAGAAGTCAACTTGTGCATCTCTGTCTGCATATATCTCTGTAACCTGTGTAACGGCAAAGTTTACGTCATCTACTGCATGGTCACACACAAGTAGTTTCACCTGTGCATTCTTTTCAGCTATAATCAGTATTCGTCTGTTCGCATTCAAATCAACATCGCTTCTCAATATATTGATTAGCTGGATGGGTTGTTCGATAACTACATTTTCGGGCACATAAATCACAAAACCGTCTTGTGCAAACATGGTGTTGTATGCAACAACGCCGTTGTCTGTATAGTTAGCTATTTTGGCATAATGCTTTTTGAATACTTTGGAGTGAGTTTCCGAGAACTCCCTCAGGCTTCCGATAAATACCTTTTTGGGAATAGTTTCTTCTTGCCTTCCTTTATCGTAGTAGCGATCGTTGATTAAAAAATAAAGGTGAGTGTTGAGATTGGGTATATCACATTTGAATGCTTCATAAGGATTAACAGGTATGGTCAGGTTTTTGATGTTCAATCCGAAGTCGGCATCAAACATACGTGACACATCTGTGTTTTTATAATCCTCAAGTTTTGATGTTGGAAATCCCAATCTACTGAACGTTTCAAAAGCTGCATCGCGATGTTTGTTTAGTCCTTTGGAGGAATTGGCATCAATATCGTTCTTGTAGTTTTTGAATAGTTCGATATATTGTTGTTCAATCATTGAATATTTGTTTTTTAGTGATTTACAATCCAGTCGTATCCTTTTTCTTCCAATTCGTGTGCAAGTTCAGGTCCGCCTGATTTGATGATTTTACCTGCGCTCAATACATGTACTTTGTCGGGTTCGATATATTCCAGCAGTCTCTGATAGTGTGTGATAACAATAACTGCTTTGTTTGGTTTGTGAAGTTTGTTTACTCCTGAAGCCACGATACGCAATGCATCAATGTCCAGGCCTGAGTCTGTCTCATCTAATATTGCAAGTGATGGGTCGAGCATTGCCATTTGCAGTATTTCGTTTCTTTTTTTCTCTCCACCCGAGAAGCCTTCGTTTACCGAACGGCTAACCAGCTGACTGTCGATTCCAAGTAGTTCACGTTTATCGCGCATCAGTTTTAGGAAAGCAGATGCTGCTATTGGCTCTTCACCTCTGTATTTTCGTTGCTCGTTGAGTGCAGCACGCATAAAGTTTACCATGCTTACGCCGGGAATCTCAACAGGATATTGAAAACTGAGAAACATACCTTCCTTTGCGCGTTCGTCAGGCTCAAGCTCAAGCAAGTCTTTGCCTTTAAATTCAATGCTGCCTCTTGTAACTTCAAACTTTGGATTGCCTGTCAACACCGAAGCCAGCGTACTCTTTCCAGAGCCGTTTGGTCCCATGATGGCGTGTATCTCTCCCTCATTAATTTCCAGATTAATTCCCTTCAGAATTTCTTTATTCTCTACTACTGCATGTAGGTTCTTTATTTTCAATAAGTTTGCCATAAAATATATATTAAAAAAGAACGGCAATTTCCCTTGTGCCGTTCAGTGATTTTTCGTTGTTCTGTAATTTTGTCAGTGTTTGCTGTCTGAATAACAATTATTTCTGATAAATGTTTACTCGATTACCCTAAAATAGTCTAAAGCTGACTATCTGCTTTTTTTATCTTTTTGAACAGGTCGGATGCAAAAACAAAATCATTAAGTTTCTCGTTTTGAGTATCCATAATATTTGCTTTTGTGCCCTTCCATTCCAATATCCCTTCGTTTAGGAATAAAATGTTGTCTCCAATATTCATCACTGAGTTCATGTCGTGCGAAACGACAATTGAGGTTATCCCCAAATCATAGGTAATGTCTGCTATCAACTCATCAATCACCTGTGAAGTTCGGGGGTCAAGCCCTGAGTTGGGTTCGTCATAGAATATATACTTTGGGTTTAGTGCGATGGCGCGTGCAATGGCTGCACGTTTCATCATTCCTCCCGAAATTTCAGATGGATAAAGATTGGCTGCTTCAGAAAGTCCCACACGCTCCAAGCAAAACTGAGCTCGTTTCTTTCGCTCCCTCAGGTTTTTCCTGGAGAACATATCCAATGGGAACATAACGTTTTCCAACACAGTTCGAGAATCAAACAGCGCTGAGCCTTGAAATAGCATCCCCATATTTTTCCTCAAGAGCTTAATTTCTTTGTTGCGCATATGCATTAGATCTTTCCCGTCATACAATATTTCACCTGCAGTAGGCTTTATAAGCCCAATCATGCATTTAAGGAGAACGGTTTTCCCTGATCCGCTTCTGCCGATAATCATATTAATTATTCCATTTTCAAATGAAGTGGAAATATTGTTAAGAACCACTCTGCCGTCAAATTCTTTTATTAAGCCTTTTATCTGAATCATATAATCTATTATCCTACTAACTGTGTGAAAGCCAGGTCGGTTATAAGTATCAAAATGTTGTTTATAACCACTGAGTCAGTACTTGCCTTACCTACTTCTATTGATCCCCCTTTTACATTATATCCGTTGTGGGCAGATACCGATGCAATTATAAATCCATAAATCATAGATTTAAGAATTGAATGCCATATAAATCTTTCGCGGAAGAAATATTGAATACCGTAAACATAGGTTGACACAGGGGGAATACCTGTTGCCGAACAAATGACATATCCCCCAAATATTCCAAGGAACATACTTATTGCCACTAACACAGGCATAAATAGCACAAATGCTGATATTTTGGGCATGATAAGATAATTGGCAGAGTTGACACCCATTATCTCCAAAGCGTCTATTTGCTCAGTAATACGCATTGTGCCCACCTCCGATGCTATGTTGGAGCCCACTTTGCCCGATAATATCAAACACATGATGGTGGATGAGAACTCGAGTAGAATAATTTCGCGCGATACAGCTCCAACAGTGAAACGAGGCAAAAGCGGAGAGTCAACATTCAGAGCAATTTGCATAACAATGACCGCTCCGATAAAAAAGGAGATAATCATTACCAGCCAGATAGAGTTAACACCCAGTTTGTAAACCTCTTTTGAGAACTCTTTGAAGAACTCGCGAATCCTGTCAGGAAATGCAAGCGTACGCTTCATCAGCTTCACATATTCTCCAACACTATCCAATGCACTAACAATGCTCATATACCAGTTTCTCTTTTGTAGCTCACAAAGATATACATTTTTTTTTCTTTATCTGTTTGAAATAGTAGCGGCCAGGCCTAAAGAATATAAAAAACAAACCGAAGTACTAAAAGTTTGACTTCGGTTTGTATGATTTGTATTTAGCCTTACAGGTTTATAGACCTTTTACTACCAGTAGTGGAGTGTCTGAATGGAACAACATTCTGCGTGCTATTCCTGGGTTGAATATTCGTGTAAACAACCCTCTGCGTGAGCTTGACATTGCAATCAAGTCAATTTTATTTTCTTTTACAAAGTCTTCCAACACCATTTCCAGCTGTTTGTTTCGATCCAGTAACTGATATTTAATGCTTAAATCGGGATATTGCTCTTTCAGGTATTTTTGAGTTCCTGAGAGTTTTATTTCATCCCACACATCTCCCTTTTTTGCCATGTGAGCCAAATTAACGGTCACCGGATATGGGCTGAAGAAATTCATCATTATATCAAAAGCCTTAAATTCACGTTCTCTGAAGTTGGTCAGGAAACCAATATTTTTAATTTGTGCAATATTTATGTCCTTCGAGTTTTCGGGTATTGCAAAAATAGGAGTTCTAGAGCCATCTATAACTTCTGCCGTTACACTTCCAATCAGATCCAGGTCTTTGGCGTTGCTGCCTCTTGTGCCCATCACGATTGCTTTGGGGCGCTGTTTTTTAGAATAACTTATTACCTCTTCTTCGGGAAGACCCTCTGCCAAAATATGTGAGAATTCAACATCAGGAATTTCCTTTTTAGCTATCCTTTCCTTGATTTCATCGACCAATCCTTTCATTTCGCCTTCCATCTTCTCTTTTATATCTTTGTAGTAGTCCCTGTCGGATGTTTGAATTGCGAATGAGTCGCCAAACGGAACTGCCATGGGATACGAAGGAGTGTAGAATGAATGCAGCAGCATTACCTTGCAATTGAGATCTTTTGCCAGATTGAATCCAAACTCACACGTTTTCATTGTATAGTTCGAGAAATCCACAGGGATTAGAATCTCGTCTTTGAGCATAACGCTCTCTATATCTTCCTCAGACTCTACGTGCGATGTAAAATCAACCTGCTCTATGATAGTCAAAGCTCGTGGTAAATCACTTTCGTTAATCCTTACCCTTACATTACCGGGAACAGTAGGCTGTATTATGCTAACACCGTGGATAACGGCAGGAATACCTTCTGATTCGAGTATTGACTTTAGTATCAACCCTTTTTCATAGGAATGTATGGCTACGGTAACTAAATTCTGTTCATGTTTGTTTGAGTTTTTGTTGTCTTTTTCCATACTTTTTTCTTGTTGATTAAATTAGTGAAAACCTAAAAAAAATCCAATATTCTTAATTTGTGGAATATTGGATTTCTCTTCTTATTGCTTAACTATTTTCCTGCTCACCGTCATCAGAGTCTTCCTCTAACTGTGAACCCGGGTAATCGTCAAGCCCCAGAATATCTAAAGCTTTGTCAAAGATGGTGGAGTCGTCAAGTACAACAATTCCGCCGTCAGGTCCCGGTTCAATATGAACACCGATACTTTTTCCTTCTTTATAATTGTATCCACCAAAATAGTTTCTTACAGTTTCGGGCGATAGTCCCAATTCTTCTGCTATACGATGGATACTTCCGTCAGGGAGCTGGTCTTTCAAAGCTCTTAATTCGTTAAATGATAGAGTTCTTGCCATGGTCTCTTTAATTTAATTATGATTTGTATTAATTAAGTTCGTTAATTATGGCAGTAAACTTACTCATTATTTTATAAAGAAACAATTTTTAGACATAAAAAATCCTTTTTTCCCCTTAGTCTACTATTTAAACAAATACTAATGTGGTATTGTTGAGAGTAGAGGGCTGAAAATAATGATGAACAGCAGATATGAGGCTATTACTATGCCTACAGTTCTGGCTCTGCCCTTGTTGAAAGCGTACTCCTGCTTCTCGCCTGTTTTGTGGTACAGATATCGTCTTCTTATTAATGCAAACAGTGTGAAAATAATGAGTCCAAGTATGAGTCCTACAATTGTGCCTCCTATAATGTCTGACAGAAAGTGTACTCCAAGATATATTCTGGAATAACTATTGAGTGCGGCCCAGGTTAAAACAGGAATACTTACCCATCTGTTTGCGTACAGTCTGGTGAGAAAATACGCAGCACCAAAGCTATTGGTGGCATGTCCCGAAATAAAACTAAATCCACCTCCACGATAGCCTTTTACTGTGTCAACAACATCCTTGAAGTCCGGATGATTTCCGGGACGAAGCCTCTGAAAAATCTCCTTGAATATGGATGAGGAGACCTGATCGCAGGCTACAAATACCAGTGCAAGTGCCACTACGGTTAGTATAGCTTCTTTGAGCGGTCGTTTGTAGAAAAACATAACCGCAAGAAACAGCAGCATAGGAATCCAGATATATCTGCCTGTTATGGTCCAGAAAATATTATCCAGAAAAACAGAGTCACTTCCGTTCAACGATATGAACAAATCTCGCTCAATAGGCAATAAACGCTCTATAAATTCTTTCATTCATGTAATTATTAGGTTTGGTTTGTTGTATGTGCTTATATTGTTTCTAAATTCTCTTTGGATGTCCACCCAACGCTCCCGTTGGCAATCTCAATCTCAATCCAGTTACCGTCTGTTTTGTTTATTCTTACCTTTGTCCCCTCGTGTAGTCTGAACAGTTCCTGGCTGTTTGCGTCAGGCGAAGTCATTATTGATGCTGACGCTGACATTATTATCCCCGTGTTTCTATTAAGTCTGTTGTTCTTTTGGTTAAATGCGAAGCCATTGGCTATTAGCATAAATACGAAAAGCACAAGTGCTGCATAAAACCCTGTTTTCCTTATCCATATCTTCTTTGTGAAAAAGTAGGCAGTAATGGCAAGCAGGAAAGCAATAAACAAACCT
>ERZ1032852.394-NODE-394-length-10658-cov-18.812977_pt1 | contig 10658 bp, 8 predicted proteins | sample MGYA00516689_ERZ1032852 | MGnify/ENA primary metagenome ERZ1032852 (study PRJEB33719, sample SAMN04262499) | wastewater metagenome | biome: rural village; feature: composting latrine chamber; material: composting feces with ash | place: El Salvador | collected...
GGTGTCGCCGTGCATCAGCCAGTCGGCGTCCCGGTGGCGGCCGATGCCCCACTCGCCGGCTTCCGGCGGGCGGGTGGTGAAGCTGTCCTGGAAGGGCAGCCGCTGCTCCGGCCAGGTGTTGGGGTCCTCGGCGTTGACCACGGCGTGGCGGGCGCCGCGGAAGATGCCGAGCTTGGCGGCCCGGTAGCCGGCCATGTCGCCGTGGCGGTCCAGGTGATCCTCGGAGAGGTTCAGGAAGGCCACGCTCTCGGCGCCCAGCCGGGGCGTGGTCTCGATCTGGAAGCTGGAGAGCTCCAGCACGTAGAAGTCGGCGTCGGGCTCGTCGGCGAGCAGGTCCAGGGCCGGGGTGCCCAGGTTGCCGCCCACCGCCACGCGGCGCCCCGCCTCGCTGGCCATCTCCCCCACCAGGGTGGTCACGGTGGACTTGGCGTTGGAGCCGGTGATCGCCACGATGGGCGCCCGCGCGGCACGCACGAAGAGCGCGATCTCGCCGACCACCAGCGGCTCGCCGGTCGCCTCGCGAAGGCGGCCTTCCAGGGCATCCAGGCCCGGCGTGCGCGGGTCGATCCCGGGGCTCACCACCACCTCCTCCACCTCGGAGAGGTCCAGGGCGGTCAGCGGCCCGCAGTGGATCTCGACCCCCGGATGGGCGGCATGGAAGTCATCCATGCCCGGTGGCACGGCGCGGGTATCGGCCACCATGTAGGGCACCCGCTGCCGCGCGAGGTGGCGACAGATGGCGCGCCCGGAGATGCCGAGCCCGACCACCAGGGTGACGCCTTTCGGCACCTTGACCATATGCTGCTCCTTGCTCGCGTGGGCGGTATCGGGCTCAGCGCACCTTGAGGGTCGCCAGGCCGATCAGCACCAGCACCACGGTGATGATCCAGAAACGCACGATGACCCGCGGCTCCGGCCACCCCTTGAGCTCGTAGTGGTGGTGCAGCGGCGCCATGCGGAAGATGCGCCGCCCGGTCAGCTTGTAGGAGCCCACCTGGAGGATCACCGAGACGGTCTCCATGACGAAGATCCCCCCCATGATGAAGAGCACGATCTCCTGGCGCACGATCACCGCCACCACGCCCAGGGCAGCCCCCAGCGCCAGGGCCCCCACGTCGCCCATGAAGACCTGGGCCGGGTAGGTGTTGAACCACAGGAAGCCCAGGCCGGCCCCGGCGATGGTAGCGCAGAAGACCGCCAGCTCGCCGGAGCCGGCAATGAAGGGAATCTGCAGGTAGTTGGCGAAGACGGCGTTGCCGCTGGCGTAGGCGAACACCGCCAGCCCCATGGCCACCAGCACGGTGGGCATGATCGCCAGGCCGTCCAGGCCGTCGGTGAGGTTCACCGCATTGGAGCTGCCCACGATCACGAAGTAGGTGAGCACGATGAAGAAGACGCCCATGGGCAGCACCACGTCCTTGAACAGCGGGACGATCAGGCTGGTCTCCACCGGCGAGGCGGCAGTGACGTAGAGCAGCACGGCGGCGGCCAGGCCGATCACCGACTGCCAGAGGTACTTCCAGCGCGCCGGCAGCCCGCGGGGGTTCTTCTCCACCACCTTGCGGTAGTCGTCCACCCAGCCGATGGCACCGAAGCCCAGGGTGACCCCCAGCACGATCCAGACGTAGTGGTTGGCCAGGTCCCCCCACAGCAGGGTGCTGACGGCGATGGCCATCAGGATCATGGCGCCCCCCATGGTAGGCGTTCCCGCCTTGGAGAGGTGGGTCTGGGGGCCGTCATCGCGCACCGCCTGACCGATCTGGCGCTCGACCAGGCGGCGGATCATCACCGGGCCCAGCCACAAGCAGAGCACCAGGGCGGTGAGGGTCCCCAGGATCATGCGCAGGGTCAGGTAGTTGAAGACATTGAAGGCGCTGAAGCGTTGCGCCAGTAGGTCAGCCAGATAGAGCAGCATGTAGTGCGTTCACCTTGATCGATCCCGGCGCAGCACCGCCACCACCTGCTCCATGGCGGCACTGCGCGATCCCTTGACCAGCACGCTGGCGCCGGGTGGAAGATGGTTGAGGGCGTGGCGCACCAGCGCCTCGCGCTCGTCGAAGTGGCACCCGCCTGCGCCGAAGGCGAGGGAGGCGGCCCGGGCCGCCTCGCCGCAGGTGCCGAGGAAGTCGATTCCCAGTTCCCGTGCGTAGTCTCCGATCTCGGCATGCCCGGCCATGTTCTCCACCACGCCGAGCAGGGGCAGCCCCCGCTCCTGGCAGAAGCGCACCGCCTTGAGGCTGTCCATCAGCGCCACCTCCTGAGGGGTGGTCGCCAGCAGCGCGGCCACGTCATGCCCCTCGAGCAGGTCGGCCAGGGTGATCAGCTCGTTGCCGGTCCCCGGCGGCATGTCGATCACCAGGAAGTCCAGGGGGCCCCAGTCGAAGGAGCCCACCAGGTGGTGCATGAAGTCGTGCTTGTAGGCGTCGCGCCAGACGATGGGGGCCTCATCGGTCTCCATCATGAAGGCCAGGGAGCCGACCTTCACCGGATGCTCGACCTCGGGGGCCGTGAAGGCCCGCGGGGTCAGGCCATACTGGCCGAGGCGCACGCGATCGCCCACGAAGCCGAAGAAACGGCTCTGGTTGGGGCCATGGATATCCGCATCGGCCACCCCCACGCGATAGCCGCGGGCGGCGAGCCCGGCGGCCACGTTGGCGGACACCGTGCTCTTGCCCACGCCACCCTTGTTGGCCATCACCATGATGATCTGGCCGATCTGCCCCAGGCGCGTCTCCAGCAGCCGCTTCTCGTGGTGCCCCTTCTCCAGGCGGCAACTCGGCTCCTCCGGGCAGAACTGGCAGGCGTGGCCGCGGCCGCAGTCCTCGGGCGCGAGCGCCAGGGGGTCGGGCGACGCCCCGGCATCACGCCGGGGGCCCGGGTCACGGGGGGGAAAGTGGGAAACCGACATGCTGTTCACTCCTCTGCCATCCGGGCGGCGTCAGTCGCCGCTGCCGGTATCCAGCAGAATCCAGGTATGGGTAATGCGCTTGTTGCCGTCGCGCTCGTGGTCGCTACCCTGCCAGACGGCGAAGGAGACCGGAACCGGCTCACCGTCGAAACTGATCTGGTAGTCGCCCTCGACCTCCAGGGGGCGGGACATCACCACCTGCCATTCGCTGTCCTGCGCGATCTCGCGCTCCACGTAGGCGGCGGCGCCGGAGACGTCCTGCTCGGGCAGCTGGGTGGCGCTGCCGAAGCCACCGGCGGCGAGGTTCTCCACTTCGGCCAGGTCCGCCCGCCAGTACCAGATATTGACGGGCTTCTCCGGGCCGGAGCCCATCATGTAGGAGGTGTCCTGGCCGTTCAGGGCAAACTGGATGGCGGCGCCGTCGCTGAAGCCATCCACCGTGCTGGCCCGATCCTCGCTCTCGTCCTTCCAGCGCAGGCGCACATAGAAGCGCTCGCTGGTGCGCGCCACCTGGAAGTAGAGATGCTTGCCGCGGGCGGCACCGTCGTCGAAGCGCAGCTTCACCGACTCATGCACCGGCGGCGCCGGCAGCAGGTGGGTGCGGTAGAGCGGCACGCGGTTCCAGATGATGTCATCCGGGTCGTTCTGGCTGCGCAGGAAGATCTGCTCGGGCAGGCGCACCACCTCGACGGTGTCGCCCGGCTTCACCTCGGCCACGTTGGGGTTGGCCTCGGGGTGCTCGGCCCAGGCGGAGGTGGCGGCGAAGGCCAGCCCCAGGGCCAGGGAGCTGCGCAGCATGGGTCGCAGAATCATCACAAGTCTCCTCACAAGGGGGCGGTGAGCCCCCAGGGGCGCCGCGTGGTCAATCCCACAGCGAACGCGAATCGGCAATGGAATGGGCCACGGCGTCGCCGGGCTGCGGCGTGGGCCCCACCTGGTCGATGAGGGCCGCCTGCTGCTCGGCCACCCAGCCGGGCAGCACCTCGACCAGGTGCGCCAGGGTCGGGTCGAGCCCCTGGTCCCGAGCGTCGGCGAAGCGCTCGCGGATCGCCCCCAGCAGCGGCCCCAGGTAGCGGGCGATGAAGTCCCGCTGGGCGCGCCGATAGGGGGCCGGGTCACGCCCGCCGCTCAGGGCCGCCTGCTCCAGATGGCAGAGCAGGGTGCAGAACTCGAGCATGGCCACCAGATGGTCAGGCTCCTCCGCATGGCCCTCGTCGCCCTGGGCGGCCTGCAGCCCGAAGTGCCCATAGAAGGCCTTGACGTTGAGCAGGTAGCTGCCCTGGCTCTCGCCCTCGAGCAGCGCCTCGTGGGCGCTGGCCACCAGGGGCACCCGGGGCCTGCCGCGCCTTCCCTGCAGGAAGGTCGCGGTATAGCCCACCTGCAGCGCGGTGAGATCCTCGCTGGGCGGCAGCACCGGCCAGGGCTCGCCGGTCAGGGTCTGCCAGGCGGGGGCCAGGGCCGCCGCAACGCGCCCCTCTTCCAGCGCCTGCTGGGTCTCGGCCAGCGGGTAGCCGAACAGCGCCGCGGCCAGGCGGTAGATCGTCTCCCTGGCCGCCAGCCTGTTGCTCTCGTCCGTCGCAGGGGCTGCGGTCACGGTCATGGCGTCTCTCCCGGTCTCAGCTGAGCTTGAACATCTCGGCATGGTTGAAGCCGATCAGGGTATCCATCAGCTCGCTGTCGCGGCCTTCGGCCTTGGCCTGGCGTTCCCGATCCAGGGTATCGAGCACCTCGCCGGTACGCGGTCCGAACAGGCTCTCCAGATACTCCAGCGGGATCCGCTGCTCGTCCAGGGCCCGGCCGTCGGAGGCGTACTTGGAGGGCGACATGGGCGGCACGTAGAAGACGTTGGGCTGGGTGCCCCACTCCGCGTGCAGCGGCAGCGCCACCTTGTACTTGTTCACCAGCAGGTGGATGGGCCCCTCCTCGTCGTCCAGATAGCCGATCCAGCGGATCCGCCCCACGCACTGCTGGGCGCAGGCCGTGGGCAGCCCCTTCTCGATGCGCGGATAACAGAAGATGCACTTCTCGGACTTGGAGATCTGCTCGTTGAAGTAGACCTTCTTGTAGGGGCAGGCGTTGACGCAGTAGCGGTAGCCCCGGCAGCGCTCCTGGTCCACCAGCACGATGCCGTCTTCCTGGCGCTTGTAGATGGCGTTGCGCGAACAGGCGGCCAGGCAGGCGGGGTTGCTGCAGTGGTTGCAGAGACGCGGCAGATAGAAGTAGTAGCTGTTGGGGTAGTCGCCCTCCCCCTGGTCCTCGTCCCAGTTGGCCCCCCAGGTGGGCTTCACGTTGGGACGCAGCCAGGGGTCGGTCCCGGTCATCAGGGCTTCCTGGTAGTTGTACTCCCAGGGAATCCCGTAGTCCTCCTGGCTGGGCTGGCGACCCAGGCGCAGGGCGCCGTCGGCATCGAAGCCGCCGCCCATCTCCTGGTAGTCCCGCGGATAGCCGCGCCCCGGCTGGCTCTCCACGTTGTTCCAGTACATGAACTCGCGACCGTTGCGGTTGGTCCACATCAGCTTGCAGGCCGTGGTGCAGGTGTGGCAGCCGATACACTTGTTCAGGTCCAGCACCATGCTGAGTTGGCGTTTGACAGCCATGGCAATCTCCTATTAAACGGCCCGCGGGTCGGCGATGGCTTCGGGCTTGGCCAGCTCGATGTCGAAGCTCGACTCGTGCAGCAGCTGGTTGGCGTTCCACATGGCGTACTTGTAGGTCAGGTGGCCCCAGCCGCCGACCAGCTCCAGCGGCTGCAGGAAGGTGGCCATGGAGTTGTTCATCGGCTTGCGGTGAATGTACTGATGGGGCTCCCAGCCGTGCTCCATCATGATCGAGTGCTCCGGAATGCTGGGATAGAACTTGGCCTGGGCAAAGAACTCACCGGTGGAGTTGAACAGCCGGACGGTATCGCCATCCTTGATGCCGCGCTCCTCGGCCAGCTTGGGGTTGATGTAGATGTTGGGCTCGCCACGCTGCAGCCGCAGCATGTGCTTGTTGCTGCGCCAGTTGGAGTGGATCCCCCAGCGGGTATGGGGCGAGTAGAAGTGCAGCGGGTACTTCGATGCCTCCGGGCCACCGTAGAGGCGGGCCGTGGGCACGGTGGAGTTCAGCTTCATGAAGCGCGGATGGTCGACGTAGAAGGTCACGCGCCCGGTGAGGGTGTCGTAGGGCTTCTTGTCGGCCGTCTGGGCCACGAAGGGGTTGTAGGGTTCATCCTTGAGCAGCGGCTGGTTGCCACCGGCATGCTCGTTCATCACGATGAAGCCCCGCTCGCCGGCCTCCTCCAGGGAAACCCCGTCGAACTCCGGGGAGTTCTCCACGATATAGCGACACACGTCCTCTTCGGTGGCGAGCTCACCGTTGCGGGTGAAGTCATCGTGGATGGTGTGCAGGTCACGGGTCTCCTCGCCGTCCTGGATGGGACCGATGTCCCGGGCGACGGCGCGCTCCTGAATCTTCTTCGTCAGCAGCGCGATGATGTCCCAGTCGGGCTTGGACTCGCCCACCGGCGGCACCGAGCGGGTGAAGATGTTGCAGAAGCGGTGATAGCCCTGGGTGCGCAGGTCCCACGCCTCGTAGTGGCTGGCGGCCGGCAGCACGTAGTCGGCCCACTCGGCGGTGGAGTCCATGCGCGTGTTGACGCAGACATAGAGCTCGCTGGCCTGGCGCAGGTGCTCCTCGCGGTACTTGTCGGCAAACTTGTTGCGACGGAAGGTGTTGTCGGCGATGGAGATCATCCCCTTGATCTCGCCGTAGTAGGGCATCCATCCCTCGTCGATGGACTCCTTGATCATCTCCTCCATCTCGTCCAGGTCGAAGCCGACGCGCTCCTTGAGCTTGGCATTGTCGAAGTGCTGGCGTGCGCCTTCCATCATGCCGCCGCGCAGGAACTCGCCCAGGCCGCCCGGCTCGTAGCGAGCGGACTTCTTGCCCTCGAAGGTGGCCACCTCGGTCCACAGCGGATGGTTCCACGCCACCCAGGAGGTATCCAGGCCGCCGGTGCGGCCGCCATGGCCGGTCAGCGCCAGGGCCAGGGCGTAGCTCCAGCAGGTGTAGAGGCAGTTGGAGTAGCTGGAGGTGATATAGCCCAGCATCACGATGGCCTTGCGCGCCTTGGCCAGGTGGCGGGCCTCCTGGCGCACCACATCGGGATGGATGTTGGTGGTCTCGAAGGTGGCCTCGGGGGTGAACTTGGCCGCCTCCACCTTGACCTGCTCGAACACCGTGGTGACGGCGATGCCCTCGACCTCGACCTCGCCCTCCAGGGCCGGATCGATGCCGTCAAGCGCCAGGGTCTTGTCATCGCTGCCCATGGAGCCCCTGGCCTTCACCGCCTGGCCGCTGTTCAGGTCCCAGTGGTAGAAGACCTCGTCGCTGCCGCCCTCGACCAGATCCACCTCGCGCAGCATCCGGCCGTTGTCCTTGCGCACCAGGATCGGCAGGTCGGTCTGCTCCTTCATGAACTCCGGCTGGTAGAGCTTCTCCTCGAGGATGACGTTGACCATCGACATCGCCAGGAAGGGATCGGAGCCCTGGTTGATCGGCATCCACAGGTCGGTATGGATGGCGCTGGGGTTGAAGTCCGGCGAGGAACTGGTGATGCGCGCGCCGTTGTACTTGGCCTCCCAGATGTAGTGGGCATCGGGGATACGGGTGGCGTTGGGGTTGATCATCGCCAGCATGATGTAGTCGGCGTCGAACCAGGCGTCCGAGGTGAAGCTCTCCAGCGGCGTGCCGTAGGCCAGGTGGGCGCCGGTGAGCAGGTCCCCCACCACGGTGAAGCCGTCCAGCTGGATGCCGCCCACCAGCGAGGCAAAACGCTGACCGGCAGACTGGCGCACCATGGTCTGGTTGCCCGAGCCCTGGTGGGTCTTGAGCTTGCCGGGGCCATACTTCTCGAAGATGTCGATGATCTTGTCGGCGATCTCCTCGGTGGCCTGATCCCAGGAGATGCGCTGCCACTTGCCCTCGCCGCGCTCGCCGGCCCGCTTCAGCGGGAAGCGCAGGCGGTCGGCCTCGTACATGGCCGTGGAGTGGATCGCCCCCTTCTGGCAGCCCCGCGGGTTGGCGTCGGGCACGTTGGGGTTCACCTGGGGGTACTTGGCGATCTGCTCCTCGCGAATGACGATGCCGTCCTTCACATAGACGTTCCAGGCGCAGTTGCCCATGCAGTTGATGCAGTGGGCGGCGTGGCCCACGCTGTCCCAGCTCCACTCGTTGCGGTAGAGATCCTCCCAGCTGCGATAGGGGTACTCGCTGGCCAGGGTATCGCCCACGGGCTCCAGCCGGTTGAGCGCCCAGACATTGCTGCCGCTGAGCACGGCGCCGGCGGTCCCCGTGAGGCCCAGCCCCTTCAGGAAATCGCGCCGCTTAAGCTTCCACATCCCCATAACACTCTCCTCATCCACGGCGTCTGCCGACGGCCTTGACCCACCGATCGTGCCGCTTGCTGTTTACCGCCAGGGTTCAACGCCTACTGCTGGCTGTAGTAGGCCGCAATGTCGGCGATATCCTGGTCGCTCAGGTTGGTGGCCTGGGGGGTCATCACCGCCGACATGCCGCCGCCCCGCAGACCCTCGCGGTAGGACTTCAGCGACGACTCGAGATAGGCGGCGGACTGGCCCGAGAGGCTCGGATAGATATCGGCGGTGGCCTTGCCGTCCGTGCCGTGGCAGGCCACGCAGGTGGTGATCTTCTCGGCACCCGCCTCGGGGTCACCCTCGGCGCTGGCCACACCGGTGACCGCCATGCCGCCCGCCAGCAGCGCCGCCGCGGACGCCTTGATCCAATGGTTCATCCTCTCCCCTCCTGGCTTGAAACGTTTAAGAAACGTCAAAACAAAGCAGAATAACAGTCAGCTGCCTCAAGATTAGGTCGCGGTTAACCAGACCCTACCAAGGTTGAACAGGGGGAACCAGCGTCGGAAAAACGAGACATTGACCAACGTCAATTCCCCCTCCTGTACAGTAGACAAGCGCCCCTCTTCTGGCCATCACCAAGACTGATGTATGAGACCGCGGTGATAGCCGCTGAGTTGTGGGGGGCTGGGCTCCTCGCCCCTACCCCTCCGCGCCCAGGCTGACCTCGAGCCGGTGCCCCACCTCCTGCGCCCAGGCCAACAGCGTCTCGCGCAGGGCCTCCTGGGCCTGGCGTTCGCCGTGGACCAGGCGGATATGGCGCGGCGGCTCGCGCATGCGGCGCACGAAGTTGAGCAGGTCGCGGCGATCGGCGTGGGCCGAGTAGCCAGAGACCGTCTCCACCCGGGCGCGGATCTCGATGCGCTCGCCGTCGAGTTCCACCCAGCCGCCCCGAGGCCCGTAGCGCTGGATATCGCGGCCCGGGGTACCCGCCCCCTGGTAGCCGGTGAAGAGCACGCAGTGGCGCTCGTCCCCCAGCATGCGCTTGAGGTAGTTGACCACCCGGCCGCCGCTCACCATGCCGCTGGCGGCGATCACCACCGCCGGGCGGCCGCTCTCGGCGAGATAGGCCAGGGTGCGTTCATGTTCCTCATGGGAGCTAACGGTATAAAGGTTCTCGAAGCTGAGCGGATGGCGCCCGGCCCGCAGCCGGCGGTTGGCCTCGGCGTCCCACCAGGGCTTGAGCTCCCGGTAGACCTCAGTAAAGCGCGCCGCCAGGGGCGAATCGACGATGATCTCCAGCGCCCGCCAGCGCGCGCTTTTCGCCCGGTGGGTCAGGGTCTCCAGCTCGTAGAGCAGCTCCTGGGTGCGGCCGATGCTGAAGGCGGGAATCACCACGCTGCCGCCGTTGGCCAGGGCCCGGTCGATGGCCGCCTTGAGCCGATCGCGGCGGTGGCGGCGATCCTCGTGCTCGCGGTCGCCGTAGGTGCTCTCCAGCACCAGGGTGTCGCAGCGCCAGGGGGGCCTGGGCGCCGGCAGCAGCGGCGAATAGGGGGCGCCCAGGTCGCCGGAAAAGAGCACCCGCTCGGCCCGGCCGCTCTCGCGCTCGAGCAGGTCCACCTCAACATAGGCCGAGCCGAGGATATGCCCCGCCCGTTGAAGGCGCACCCGCAGGCGGTGGCGGGCGTCGTCCACCAGGGTGTGCCAGGTGCGGTAAGGCAGCGGAGCAAGGCGCCCCTCCACCTCGGCGAGAAAGCGCTCGATCAGCGCCCGGTCCCGGGTGAAGCCGACCTTCAGGGCATCCTCCACCACCAGGGGCAGCAGCCGGGCCGAGGGCACCGAGCAGAAAATCGGCCCGCGCCACCCCGCCGCCAGCAGGTAGGGCAGCCGGCCGATATGATCGATATGCACGTGGGTGACCACCAGGGCCAGCACGTCCTCCACGGGGAAGCGCACCTGGAGCTGCTCGAAGGCGTCGACGCGGTCGGCGTCCTGGCCCTGGAAGAGCCCGCAGTCGATGAGCAGCGCGCGGTCCTCGGCGATCTGCAGCCGATGGCAGCTGCCGGTCACGCCGCTGGCGCCGCCGTGATGAAGGATCTGCGGGAATTCGGTCATGGCGCACGGCCTCCCTGCCGAGGGTGGTCGTTTCACTATAGCCGCTGTGGCGTTCGGCAACCCCGCTGGGCGGCTTCGCCGCCATTCGCTCGGCGGAGCCGATCTCCCACCAGTGGACCCAAGCTCCAGGAGTCATCACGCTGCCACAGAGGCTGTTGCTACTGGTAGGAGCCACGCTTTGCGGGGCGAAGGGGCGGAGGCCACTGCAGCGTTAAGCAACACCACCGGGCGGCTTCGCCGCCATTCGCTCGGCGGAGCCGATCTCCCACCAGTGGACCCAA
>ERZ1032852.396-NODE-396-length-10620-cov-8.145386_pt1 | contig 10620 bp, 9 predicted proteins | sample MGYA00516689_ERZ1032852 | MGnify/ENA primary metagenome ERZ1032852 (study PRJEB33719, sample SAMN04262499) | wastewater metagenome | biome: rural village; feature: composting latrine chamber; material: composting feces with ash | place: El Salvador | collected...
TAACCACCCCACCGGTCAATATCGCAATGTCTTCGAGCATCTCTTTCCTGCGGTCGCCAAAGCCTGGAGCTTTCACGGCAGCGATCTTGAGCGATCCGCGCAGGCGGTTCACCACCAACGTGGTCAACGCCTCGGAGTCGATATCTTCCGCGATGATCAATAGCGGTTTCCCGGTTTGGATTCCTTTTTCGAGAATAGGAAGCAGGTCCTTGATCGCGGAGATCTTCTTGTCGTGGATCAGGATGAGCGGGTTTTCAAAATCCACCTCCATCGCCTCGGTATCGGTCACGAAGTAGGGAGAGATATAACCGCGGTCAAACTGCATACCTTCTACCACGTCCACGTAGGTGTCGGTACCCTTCGCTTCTTCAACCGTGATCACCCCTTCCTTGCTTACTCTCTGCATTGCTTCAGCAATCAGCTTGCCGATGGTTTCGTCGCCGTTGGCCGAGATCTTGGCCACGTTCTCGATCTTTTTCAGGTCGTCGCCCACTTCAACCGCTTGCTCTCTGAGGCTTTCCACTACTTTCGATACCGCTTTGTCGATACCGCGCTTCAGGTCCATCGGGTTGGCACCGGCGGTCACGTTTTTCAGTCCCACGCCAATGATCGATTGAGCCAACACGGTAGCCGTGGTGGTTCCGTCACCGGCGTCGTCGTTGGTCTTGGAGGCCACCTCTCTTACCAGCTGGGCACCCATGTTCTGGAACGGGTCTTCCAGCTCGATCTCTTTTGCCACGGTCACCCCGTCCTTGGTGATCTGGGGAGCACCGTATTTCTTATCGATGATTACATTGCGGCCCTTGGGTCCCAACGTTACTTTAACGGCATCTGCCAATTCGTCCACGCCTTTCTTGAGCAGGTCGCGGGCATCCATGTTAAATTTAATCTCTTTCGCCATTTTTATTTCGAATATTTATTGTTGTTTTTTGTTGGTCGAGACGGGATCCGGTTATTCAACCGGGGTCTCGTTCAATCCATGTTGATCTACTGGTCTGTTTAAGAAAGGATTGCTAAAATGTCAGACTGACGCATGATAAGGTATTGCGTGCCATCGATTTCGATTTCTGTGCCCGCGTATTTCCCGTAAAGTACCTTGTCGTTCGCTTTCACGACCATCTCTTCGTCTTTGGTCCCTTTACCCACGGCGATCACTTCGCCCTTAAGCGGTTTTTCTTTTGCTGTATCGGGAATAATGATTCCACTCACTGTCTTCTCTTCTGCAGCTGCCGGCTTCACCAGCACTCTGTCTGCCAATGGTTTAATTTTCATGTTGACTAAAAATTGATGTTAGTTATAAAAGTTAGTTGATATCTAATTGACACTACCACTACAGCGAATTCTGTGCCAAATTTAATCGACCGCTTTTTCGGGAGAAAAAAATATTCTTCAACACCAAAACTGACACGTCTCCTGCCAAAATTACAGGTAATCCTTTTAAAAACGCGTTCACCGCGGCCATTTTAATAAAAGACCTCCTTCCCATAGTATGAACCAAGAAATAATTTGTACTTTTGAGGCAGAGAGGCCATCATTGGATGCCATTGACGGGTGAGTACACGAGTAAAAATTTGAATATCATGGCAAGAAAGAAGAAAAATAATCGCGGGGTGTACCTTATCGCTTTGCTGATCGTCACAGCCGGGCTCGTTGCCTACTTCGCGATAAGGCCCCACGGCCAACAAGCAAGTTACACCACCACCGAAGCACTGGATATCCCGTATGTCAAAGGAGGCGAGTTGTCATTCATTGATAAGGAATCACTTGATACCCTGGCGACAATCGATATCGAAATTGCCGACGACAACCAGAAGCGTGCACGGGGCTTGATGTACCGCGCGTCGCTCCCCGCAAATGGAGGGATGCTTTTCATACATGACCGGGAGGAGGTGCAAAGCTACTGGATGAAAAACACCTATATCTCGCTGGACATGCTTTTTATTGATAGCAACCGCGAGATCGTGACCATCCACCCCAATACCTCTCCCTCCAGAGAGTGGAGTTATGCCTCTACCCAGCCGGTACTCTACGTGCTTGAAGTGAACGCGGGCTTCTGTAACCGCCACGACATACAGACGGGAGACCGGGTTCATTACACGTTGGCCGACTGACAAAAGGGCGAATTAACCCCGCGTTTGCTTCAAAAAAACGTCAACCCGTTGTTTTCTGTAAAAAAAAACGTATTTTTACCCGCGGAACGGAGACTCTATAAAAATTACACGTATGGAAAAAGATTTCATTACCGTTAAAACGTTCGCCTTCCCTGCCGATGTAACCATCGTGCAAACCTATATGGAGATGAGGGGAATCGACATATATATGAAGAACCTGGTTTCAAACAGGTTGGCATACACGTTGGGCGACATAGAGATGCAAGTGAAGGCTTCTGACTTCGAAAAGGCGAAAGCGGCGTTAATAGACGGGGGATTCTCGAAACCCGAAGATTTTATAGAAATCGAGGATTAAACAATTATACTCCAGCACGTTTACATGTTAGATCAAGCAGACAAAAAAAATATCCGGTATAAATACATCCTTATAGGTTTAATCCTTTTCCTGGGGCTAATCATCTTCCGGTTTACCCGCCCTTACATGAGTGGATTCCTTGGAGCGGCAACGCTATACGTGATTGTCAACGGGCAACAGAAGTTCCTCACGGGGAAACTAAAGCTCAAAAAATCGCTGAGCGCCTTGCTCATCGTGCTGGAGGTACTGATATTTATTCTTCTCCCTCTCACCGGGATCACGTTTTTGGTGATCGATACCTTCTCGGGAATCACCATTACCCCGGAGGCTATCCTGCGCCAAGTGAACGACTTTGTTGACGCGCTCGAGGAACGATTAGGATTTAACTTCTTCACGCCGGAAAACTTGGCTATTATCCCGAGGGCAGGCTCCAATATCCTGCAGTTACTGGGCAACAGCGCGTACTCCCTCGTGATTAATATCGTGGTAATCCTTTTCGTGCTTTATTACATGCTCTATAGCAACAGTGAATTCGAGCAAGCTATCCGGGAGATACTCCCCTTTAAAGAGGAAAACAAGCAGATCCTCGCGGAAGAGACACGGCTCATCATCCAAGCGAACGCCATCGGCATCCCCCTCCTCGCGATCATACAGGGCTTCTTTGCCTACATGGGATATCTCTTCTTCGGGGTGGAAAGCGCGATCCTGTATGCCATTTTGACTGCCTTCGCTACCATACTGCCTATTATTGGTACCACCATCGTGTGGGCACCCATTAGTATTGGCATGATGATCGGGGGCGATGTAGTGAACGGCATCGGCCTCCTGGTCTATGGCTTCTTTATTATAGGTGGGGTAGACAACGTGGCACGCTTCTTATTGCAAAAAAAGCTGGCCGATATTCACCCGTTAATCACCGTGTTCGGGGTCCTTATCGGGATTCCCATGTTTGGTTTCTGGGGCGTGATCTTCGGGCCGCTTATCCTATCCCTGTTTATCCTGTTCTTCAACATGTATCGCCACGAGTATGTTGCCGGATCCAAGGCCCAGCCGCGGGTAACCACCCGCCTCAAGTCGCCAAAAATGAATCTCCCCGGGTACGACACTGTCAAGTCCAAAAAGAAGAAAAAGAAGAAAAATGTGCCTGAAAGCGAATAAACTGCTGCTCACCTCACTTGCCCTCACCCTGCTCATCCTGCTGCCGGCTTGCCATTCGGGAAAAAGGCAGGAACACGCGCTAACAAGAGAAGAACTCTCGTCCACCGAAACCATCCGCTACGCGAAAGGCTTCGAGATTGACCACGCGGGAGAATATACCCGGGTAACCGTCTTGAATCCTTGGAGCGATTACGCGGAACCGTATGAGACCTATTACCTGTACACGGCCGATTCGGTCTTATCCTCCTTGCCCGCGAAGGGAGTAAAATTAAAAATACCAGTCACCTCCCTCACGGTGAATACTTTTTCTTATTTCGAGTTTCTACACTTGCTGGACGAGTCGGATGCCATTACCGGGGTAACCGATGGATTCCGGATATATAACCCGGGTATCTTGCAACGAATGAAAGAGGGAGAGATCATCGACTTGGGCGACCCGTTTCATCCCGATGTGGAGCGAACCATGGCATCGCGGCCCGACGCGATCATCAACTCCGCCTACGCGCAAGTAGACCGGTATAGCGAGCGGCTCTTGCAAGCGGGCTTTCCCGTGATCTACTCGCTGGAGTGGATGGAGACATCGCCCTTGGCACGCGCGGAATGGATCAAGATGATTGCCGCGTTTTTTGATAAGGGGACACAGGCCGATACTATTTTTAACAGGATCGAGCAGCAATACATGGATGTACTGGAGAAGATAGAGGTAACGGGTAAGCAGTCGGTGATGGCGGGCGACCTCTTCCAGGACACGTGGTACGTGCCGGGGGGCAACAGCTTTAACGCGGAGCTATTCCGAGACGCGCAACTCGATTATCGATACAGCAACAACGACGAGAGCGGCAGCATCGGCCTCGACATCGAGTCGATACTCACCCAGTTCGGGAAAGCAGACGTGTGGTTCGGATGCGATGTAGACACCTACGCGGAGCTGGCCGAGAAAGACAGCAAGTACCTGCTTTTGCAAGCGGTGAAGAACCGGAAAGTATTCAACAACCACAACCGCGTTACCCGGACGGGGGGCAACGACTATTTTGAAAGCGCGATCGCTAACCCGCACTTGATACTGTCCGACTTGGTGAAAGCGGCTTACCCGCACGTGCTGCCTGACCATTCATTCACTTATATAAAACCATTGGAGGAACGGGGTGCACATGAAAAGAAATAACTCCTTCTTGTTCCTGCTGTTAATCGGGCTGGTGCTCGCGGCTTTCGTGGCCGACCTCTTCACCGGCAACGCGCCCATCTCTCTACGAGAGGCGTGGGCAGCCCTCCTCGGTTCATCGGGAGATGCCATTACCCACGAGATCGTTCGTAATTACCGACTCCCGAAAGCAATCACGGCAGTCATCGCCGGCACGACCCTCTCGGCCGCCGGCCTGCTGATGCAAACGCTCTTCCGTAACCCGCTCGCGGGGCCCGACGTGCTGGGCGTGAGTGCCGGGGCAGGGCTGGGCGTGGCGCTCCTTACCCTGCTCGGTGGCACGGTGGTATACCCCTTCATCGCTTCCATGGGAGGCTTGGCGCAGGTGATTGCTGCCATCACCGGGGCCGCGGTAGTGCTGTTCCTTATACTGGGGGTCTCTGCCCGCATCAAGGACTCGGTCACCATCCTCGTGCTGGGAATGATCTTTGGTTACGTGGCAAGCGCGGTGGTAACCATCTTGCAAAGCTACGCCGATCCCGACTCGCTGAAGGTGTTTGTCACGTGGACTTTCGGAAGCCTTGGCAGCGTTACCTGGGATAAGATGCCGCTACTGCTTGCCCCGGTGATCCCGGGAATCGCGATCGCTTTTTTCCTCATCAAGCCATTGAACAGCCTGCTTTTAGGAGAGCACTACGCTGCCAGCACCGGCCTGAATATCAAACGAACCCGGTTTATCATCATCGCGATCGCGGCCATCGTCACCGGGACGGTTACCGCCTTCACCGGCCCCATCGCCTTCGTGGGGGTGGTTATTCCCCATTTTGCCCGGGCCCTTTTCGGTACCGTGAACCACAAGACAGTCCTTCCCGCTACCCTCTTGTTGGGAAGCCTGCTCATGCTGGTATGCGACATCTTGTCGCAAGTCCCCATCGCGCACCGGACACTCCCCATTAACGCGGTGACAGCCCTTTTCGGGGCTCCCATGATCGTCTGGATCGTCCTGAAAAGAAAAAAGATATAACTCTTTGGCACCGTTTTTGCACTTATCCGCGTGTAACACGTGTAATAACGGAATAATTATCGCGAATATAATCCGGCATTTTTTTATATGATTTTTAAGCGTGTCTGTTTCATGCAATTTAAAATAATAGATTATATTTGTATATATATAGGGTTTTCCCACACGGAAATCGCGAGTGAGCTCCCGTTTCCCTTCCAGATTTCACTATATTTGTAATCATTTAAGTAAAAGGAAAGGCAAGAGAATGGATAATAACTTTTCACAGCGGGTCAGGGACATCATGGCTTACAGCCGTGAAGAAGCCGGACGACTCCAAAACAACTATATAGGGCCGGAACACCTCATGCTTGGTATCCTGCGCGATGGCGAAGGAAGAGCCGTGCAGGTGCTTCAGGATTTTGATATCGATCTGAATTCGCTCAAGGCTTATATCGACTCCCACGTGCGAACCATTCAAGAACCGTACGATGGGACTAACGAAGTGGTCATCAACAAAAACACCGAGAAGGCGCTAAAGATGAGTATCTTGGAAGCAAGACTCACGAAAAGCAAGGAGACCGACGCGGAACATCTCCTATTGGCCCTTTTGAAAGAAAAAAATACCCTCATCAACGATATACTCACCCAGTTCCAACTCGATTACTCGAGCGCGTTCCTCTATATCAAGAGCATCATCGACAACCAAACCAAAGAGGACGAAGGCGATGATACCGAGGTACCGCGAGCGGGTGCCGACTTCACGGAGGATGACGACGACATGGGTAGTAAATCGTTCAACCCGGGCGGTGCTCAAGGCAACCCCTCCCAAACCAAGGGAGCCGGGTCGGATACCCCCGTGCTGGATAACTTCGGGACAGACATCACCCGTGCCGCCCTCGAAAACCGGCTCGACCCGGTGGTGGGGCGCGAGAAAGAGATCGAACGCATCGCGCAGATATTAAGCCGGCGCAAGAAGAATAACCCGGTACTTATTGGTGACCCGGGCGTGGGTAAATCGGCCATCGTGGACGGGCTCGCGCTTCGTATCATCGAGAAGAAGGTCTCCCGCGCGCTGTTCGACAAGCGAGTGATCGCACTCGACATGGCATCGATCGTGGCAGGTACTAAGTATCGCGGCCAGTTCGAAGAACGCATCAAGGCCATACTGAACGAGCTCTCGAAAAACCCGAACATCATCCTGTTCATCGACGAGATACACACTATCGTGGGTGCCGGCGGCGCCGCCGGCTCGCTCGACGCGGCCAACATGCTCAAGCCGGCACTGGCCCGCGGCGAAATACAATGCATCGGTGCCACCACGCTGGACGAGTACCGGAAGAATATCGAAAAAGACGGGGCGCTGGAACGGCGTTTCCAAAAGGTGATCGTGGACCCCACTACCGCCGAGGAGACCCTGCAGATCCTGCGCAATATCAAGGAGCGGTACGAGGAGCACCATAACGTGCGCTATACCGACGAAGCGTTGCAGGCCTGCGTGAAGCTGACTGACCGGTACGTTTCCGACCGCACCTTCCCCGATAAAGCCATTGACGCGCTCGACGAAGCGGGTGCCCGGGTGCACATCTCCAACATCGTGATCCCGGAAACCATCGAGCAACTGGAAAAGGAGCTCAAGGTGGTAGAACAACAAAAGACCGACGCGGTAAAAGCGCAGAAGTACGAGTTGGCTGCCAGCTTCCGTGACAAGCAACGCCAACTGTTGCTCGCGCTGGAAGCAGAAGAAGAGCGCTGGCAAAAAGAGATCAAGGAAAAACCGGAGATCGTGGATGAAGAGAAGATTGCCGAAGTGGTAGCGATGATCTCGGGAGTGCCCGTGCAACGCATCGCGCAAGCCGAAGGGCAACGACTCTTGGAAATGAAAGAACTGCTCCAGAACAAGGTGATCGGGCAAAACGACGCGGTAGAGAAGATCGTGAAGGCGATCCAACGGAACCGCGTGGGGCTCAAGGACCCTAACAAGCCCATCGGCACGTTCATGTTCCTGGGACCCACCGGCGTGGGGAAAACACACTTGGCCAAGAAGCTGGCCGAGTTCCTGTTCGACTCGTCGGAGAACCTGATCCGTATCGACATGAGCGAGTACATGGAGAAATTCAACGTGTCGCGGCTCGTGGGAGCACCTCCGGGATACGTGGGCTACGAAGAGGGAGGACAACTCACCGAGAAAGTACGCCGCCGCCCATATTCGGTGGTACTGCTCGACGAGATCGAGAAGGCACACCCCGACGTGTTCAACATCCTTCTCCAGATACTGGACGAAGGGCACGTGACCGACAGCCTCGGGCGCAGGGTTGACTTCAAAAACACGATCCTGATCATGACCTCCAACATCGGTACGCGGCAGTTGAAAGACTTCGGACGCGGCATCGGGTTCAACACCAGCACCGACATGACCGACGCCGAATATTCACGAGGCGTCATCCAGAAAGCACTGAACAAGGCATTCGCGCCGGAATTCTTGAACCGGGTAGACGATATCGTGATGTTCGACCAACTCAGCAAGGAGTCCATCTACAAGATCATCGACCTGGAACTGACGGGTCTTTACAAGCGCATTGGCGACCTTGGCTATCATGTTTCGCTCACCGAACCGGCCAAGGAGTTTATTGCCAATAAAGGCTACGACGTGCAGTTCGGGGCTCGACCGCTCAAGCGTGCCCTCCAGAAATACGTGGAAGACGAAATGGCAGAGATGATCCTTCGTACTGGTATGAAAGAGGGAGACACCGTTCTGGTGGATTTCGACAAGGAGAAGCAGCAAGTAGTAATAAAGAAGGTAGAGGAAACGGAGAAGGTAGTATAACATTCCGTGCTTTCCTAACTAGTATATCCCCCGTCTCGTGCAATAGGTAAGCTTTGCACGGGACGGTTTGCTTTAATCAGCAGCTATCCGCGACGGGTAGAGGAAGAGTTCCCGCGCATATTAATAAGAATGTACACGATTTGCATTTAGCAACTTGTATACTATTATATAAAAACGAAATATGAAGAAAATGAAGATTGAAGTTTGGACCGACATCATGTGTCCATATTGCTATATAGGCAAGATCCATTACGAGAAAGCCCTTCAACAGTTCGAGCATGCTGATGAAGTTGAACTTGAATGGAAAGCGTTTCAGCTCAACCCGGATCTCCCCGATAAAGGGAACGGGTACCCCGTGAAGGAATACCTAACCCAAACGGCCGGGTATCCCGAAGAGAGCGTGAACCAAATGTTTGAAGGTATTAAGCATTTGGCGGAAAGCGCGGGAGTGACATTTAATCTCTCGAACGCCTTAGCCGCGAACACACGCGATGCACACCGGCTAATCAAGCTAGCAGCCACGAAAGGGAAAGACTCCTTCGTGCTCCAAAAACTATCAAAAGCCTATTTTGAAGAGGCAAAGGATTACAGTGATTTGGAATTGCTTGTTGCCATCGGGAAAGAGGCTGGGCTGGACGAGACATCCATACGCTCGATGTTCGACAGCGACGATTACCTGTACGAGATAAAGCAAGATATGCAGGAAGCTGCCAACCTGGGTTTTGATACTGTTCCCACCTTCCTGATCGACGAACGGCAAGCTATCGTGGGATCTGAACCGGTAGATCTTTTCCTCGAGGTACTTAACAAGGCCTACAACGAGTGGGAGAACAGGACCCGAACGGAAGAAAAATCGGGATTAGAAGTAACAAAGGGTATGTCGTGCAGCGCGGATGGGATGTGCGAGATTTAACCTTGAAAAATAACGCGCCATTGGTGGCATTGTGCTATCTTTGCCACACTGCCATCAAGTGGGGCAGCTAATAAATTAAGTTTAAAATAGCAGTGCACTATATGGAATATTCACGAATCACCCCTAACGATGCAACACGGTGGGAAGCCCTTTGGAGACTCTACGAAGAGAGTTTTCCCAAAGCGGAAAGAAGAAAAAAAGCAGACCATCTTCGCGCCGTTACCGACGAGCGATTCTACCCGTTGTCGGCCTGGGAAGGGCGTGAACTTGTTGGCCTGATGTTCTTCTGGGAATGGGACCGCTTCCGTTACTTGGAGCACCTCGCCATAAACCCCGGTTTACGGGGACAAGGTTATGGATCGCGGATGCTTCGTGATTTGCGGGACTCCGAGCACACCGTCATTCTCGAGATAGACCCGCTTATCAACGAGTTATCCGTGCGCAGGTTGCAATTCTATGAACAGGCAGGTTACACGCTCACCCCGTATCGTTTCGTGCACCTCCCCTACCGGTTAGACGCTAAAGCACAGGAGTTGCTTATCTTGAGTTATCCCACGATGATTACCAAGGAGCAGCACAATAACTTCACGCGATTTCTCAACGAGGAGGTTATCCGGTATTGTGAAGGGTACCCGGTTGAATAGCCGTTCATTAACATGAGAGGGGCTTCACGGATCGAGGATGGTTTTCATAACCCGAAACGTTTGGTTCACCATCAACGCTTCCCTTTTCGATCGCGGATGAATAGGATAAACAATCACCGTGACTCGGTTATCATCCTCCATCTTGAGATATCCACCCAACCCCCATGATGCCATCCGGGCGTCGGTCCTGAATTTCAACACGTGATTTTCCCGGTCAGAAAACGAGATAATCCATTGTCGGTCGATTCGCTGCATCACTTCGTCGAACGGGTTACCGGTACGCCCTTTAAACGAGAAAACGGCTTTTTTATGGCCGCGGAACGAGGGAGGATCGCGATCATCGGACTCCATGTAGTCTAGCCGCTTGGAAAAATAAAGGGTAAGAAGCCCTGGGGGAATCATACCGACGATAAAAAAAACGATCGCGGCCTGAAATACATTCACTACTATCCCCCACAATAGATATACTAC
>ERZ1032852.397-NODE-397-length-10615-cov-5.781250_pt1 | contig 10615 bp, 6 predicted proteins | sample MGYA00516689_ERZ1032852 | MGnify/ENA primary metagenome ERZ1032852 (study PRJEB33719, sample SAMN04262499) | wastewater metagenome | biome: rural village; feature: composting latrine chamber; material: composting feces with ash | place: El Salvador | collected...
CGATGTCCATACCGGCATATTCGTTGATTCTTTCAATCAGATTTTCTTTGTTGAGCAGCAGTTCTGCTCTCAGTACGGCCGAGGTGAGCTGTACATAGAGTATGTTTCTTCTGAAATATATGTTTTTGGTGTAGAGTGAAACTCCTTTGCCCAATAGCTCATGCCATGCCTTCACGGCACGGTGTTCAGCTCTTTGAGTTTTTAGTCTGGGGTTGTCACTGAAAAAATCAGCCAGTATGTCGCCCAATGGTTTGGAGTTTCTTTTAATCATGTCCTGTCTTCTTTTTTTTAATCTTAATTCTTCTCACTTCTCATTCATCACTCATCTATTGTATCCTTTCGATGCTTCCGTCACTGACATTATATATATGGTGACTGTTGCCCATTCTTTCCAGAATTTTGTCAAATGATTCGCGGTTGGTGTCGGATATGAAAATCTGCCCGAACTCGTCGCCCGATACCAATTTTACAATCTCTTCCACGCGGTTTGCGTCCAGCTTGTCAAACACATCATCGAGAAGAAGTATGGGGGTGCGCTCGCCAGTCTTGAGCAGGTAGTGAAACTGTGCCAGCTTCATCGAAACAAAGTATGTTTTGTTTTGTCCCTGTGAGCCTACCTTTTTGATTGGGTATCCATCCAGCAACATTTCCAGTTCGTCACGATGAATGCCTGAAGTGGTGTGCCCAATGGCAATGTCTCTGCGGCGTGTTGATATTAGTCTTTCTATGTAGTCGCCTTCGCTTAGCTGCGAGAGGTATCTGAAAGAAACGTTTTCGCCTGACTGGCTTATTGTTTTATAGAATCTGTTGAACAGAGGGGTGAATTCTTCTATAAATCTTTTTCGGCGGTTGTAAATCAGTTCTCCCTCTTCTGCCATTTGCTCTTCCCATATTTGCAGCAGGGTGAAGTCGATCTGCTGATCGTCCATCTTTAATATGGAGTTGCGCTGCTGCAATGCTTTGTTATAGCGAATCAGTGATTGCATATATGGCTTGTCGAACTGCGATATGGCTACATCCATAAACTTGCGTCGTTCTTCGCTCCCTCCGTGAATGATGTCGCTGTCTGCAGGTGATATCATCACCAGCGGTATAAATCCGATATGGTCGGATAGTTTGTCGTAATCTTTTTTGTTTCTTTTGAATTGTTTTTTCTGTCTCCGCCTCAATCCGCAATATATCTCTTCCTCTTTCTGTCCGTCGGGCTGATATTTTCCCTGAATCATACACACATCGGTGTCGTGCTTGATGTTTTGGCTGTCGATTGGGTTGGTGTAGCTTTTACAAAAGGATAGATAGTAAACTGCATCAAGCAGATTGGTTTTGCCCATACCGTTGTCGCCCACAAAACAGTTTATTTTGGGAGACAGGTCGAGTTCCACCTGTTCGAGGTTTTTATAGTTGATTATTGAAATATGTTTGAGAATCATCTAGCTGTGCTGTGCTTTATTTTTAATTTACTGTTGTTGTGAAGTTGTTTATTCTTCTAGAATGAATTGTTGAAGTTCTTCGGGTGTCACATTAATCTTGAGTCTGCCTTCCTGTGCATAGGATATTTTTCCTGTTTCCTCGGAAACGATAATAACCTTTGCATCTGTTTCCTGAGTAATACCCAGACCTGCACGGTGGCGTAGTCCCAGACTCTTGGGTATGTTGGGGTTTTGTGATATGGGGAGGATACAGCCTGCTGCTCTTATCTTTTTGCCTACTACAATCATTGCGCCGTCATGAAGAGGACTGTTTTTGAAAAACACATTTTCGATAAGACGAGATGAGATGCTTGCATTGATTAATTCGCCTGTTTGTTCATAGAGACTTAGCTGTATATCTTCCTGCACTACGATTAGTGCTCCGGTTTTGGTTTTTGACATGTTCATGCATGCCAATGCAATAGCTGTGATATGGCTTACGTCTTTCTGAGTGTCTGCCTGAGGCACAAACAGTTTTGCCACAAATTTCCATCCTTTCTTGGAACCGAGTGACATCAGGAACCTGCGAAGCTCATCCTGGAATAGTATGACCAGCAGTATGAGACCAATATTGACAAACTGATCGAGTATAGACCCCAACAGCACCATATTAAATACTCTGGAAACGAGTACCCAGAATACCATGAACACTACTACGCCGATAAACAGAGGACGCATACCGGACACTTTCACCATCTTAAACAGATAGAAAAGCAGTATTGCGACAAGAAAAATATCTATTATGTCTTTTATTCCGAAATGTTCAAGCATAATGGATTACTATTTATGTGGTTTGAGAACTTTTTCTGTAAGTTTTACACACTCGACTGCCTCTTTAACATCATGGACGCGCAGGATATTGGCCCCTGACAGTAACGAAAGTGTGTTGAGCACCGTTGTGCCGTTCAGGCTCTCTTCTGCTGTAATACCCAGAAGTTTGTATATCATTGTCTTTCTTGATATACCAACGAGAAGCGGTGCTTCAAAGATATCAAAATATTTTAAATTACTCATCAGTTCGTAGTTTTGGTCAACAGTTTTGCTGAACCCAAATCCCGGATCGATGATTACGTCGTTGACTCCAAGTGCATGAAGACGGGCTTTCTTTTCGGACAGGTAGTAAATGATTTCCTGAATCAAACTTTCGTAATCAGTATGTTGCTGCATGGTTTGTGGTGTGCCGCGCATGTGCATAAGTATATAAGGAACCCGAAGTCGTGCAACGGTTTCGAACATTTTACTGTCCAGCTCGCCGCCCGATATATCGTTTATGATATTGACTCCATATTCCTCCACGGCTTCCCGTGCTACATCAGAATAGAATGTGTCAATTGAGATGACTGCGTCAGGTACCTCCCTACGTATTGCTTTGAGCATAGGAGCTACTCTTTCCAGTTCCTCTTTTGCAGTCAGCATTTTAGAAGCAGGGGATGTTGACTGTCCGCCGATGTCAATAATTGTACCTCCTTCATCAATAATTTGCTGTGCTCTTTCAACAGCCTGTTTCTCTGCTGAGATTCGGCTTCCGCTATAGAAGGAGTCGGGAGTTATATTGGCTATGCCCATCACTATAGGTGTGTCGAGGTTGAGCAATGTGCCGCTTATGTTGATAAATTTAGTCAAGATATTTAGTTGTATTGAAGTTGTAAATCTAATGTTTTGTTTTGATTTATCCAAAAAGGGAGTTCTTAAACTTCAGAATTGTCGTTTCGTGTAGGGTAGTCAATGGTGTAGTGCAATCCACGACTTTCTTTTCGGGCCATTGCCTGTTTGATAACCATATATCCAACTTTGATTATGTTTCGCAGTTCACAGATTTCGCGAGTGACGCTTGAGCGCTGGAATAAACTTTCTGTTTCTCTGAAAAGGATGTTGAGGCGGCTCATAGCGCGTTGAAGTCGTATGTCTGAGCGAACAATTCCCACATAGGATGACATGATTTGGCCTACCTCTTTATAGCTTTGGGTAATGAGTACCATCTCTTCGGCTGATGTTGTGCCCTCTGAATCCCAGTTTGGTATGTTGTCCTGAAAAGAATGTTCTCGGAATATGGGGAGTGAGTGCTTTGCTGCAAAGTCTGCAAAGACTACTGCTTCGATAAGTGAATTGGATGCCAATCGGTTGGCGCCATGCAGCCCCGTGAAGGCGCATTCTCCATTTGCATAAAGTCTCTTGATGCTGGTTTCGCCGTTGAGGTTTACCTCTATGCCTCCACACAGATAGTGTGCTGCGGGTGCCACGGGAATCATCTCGCGACTGATGTCTATTCCAATGTCAAGACATTTGTTGTAGATGTTGGGGAAATGATTTTTGATTTCTTCAGCTCCTTTGTGCGTTACATCCAGATAAACATGGTCGTCACCACGTGTTTTCATTTCTGTATCGATGGCACGTGCAACGATGTCGCGTGGTGCTAATGAGAGTCGCGGGTCATATTTGTGCATAAACTCTTCGCCATCTTTGGTTTTGAGTATTCCTCCGAAACCGCGCATTGCTTCTGTTATCAAAAATGAAGGGCGAACGCCGGGGTGATATAATGCAGTAGGGTGGAATTGGACAAATTCCATTCCTTTGATTTTGCCTTTGGCACGAGATACCATGGCTATGCCGTCGCCTGTTGCCACGAGGGGGTTGGTTGTTGTTTTATATACTGAACCAATGCCGCCTGTTGCCATCATTGTGATGCGTGCCAGAAACGTGTGCACTTCGTTTGTGTGAAGGTTCTGTACGTATGCACCGTAACACTCTATTCCGGTTGTGGAGTTGGTTACTACTTGTCCCAGATGGTGTTGAGTGAGTATCTCAATTGTGAAATGGTTGTCAAATACGTCTATGTTTGGGTGACTTCTGATTGTCTTCATCAGACTGGTTTGAATTTCTGCGCCGGTGGTGTCTTTGTGGTGAAGTATTCTAAACTCCGAATGGCCGCCTTCTCTATGCAGGTCGAAATTGCCTTTTTCATCTTTATCAAACTCCACTCCCCAGCTGATCAGCTCTTTTATCTGATGTGGTCCTTCTTTTACCACATGTTCCACAACGTCACGGTTGCAAAGTCCTGCGCCTGCATCGAGTGTGTCTGAAATATGTTTTTCGAAATTATCCCACGGGTTGGTGACAGACGCTATTCCTCCTTGAGCATAATATGTATTGCCGTCTTCAAGCGTTGTTTTGGCAATAATTGCAACTTTGCCATGGTTTGCCACTTTCAGGGCGTAGCTCAATCCTGCTATGCCGGAGCCTATAATCAGGAAGTCATATTTGTGAACCATTTTCTTATGTAAATTTAATATGCAAACTTACACAATAATGTTTAAACTCGTTTGATAAGTTGGATTAAATGATAAAACGAAAAAGAGTTAGACAGCTGAGTATATTACTGTCTAACTCTTAAATATGTTGTTAATACGGCTTTTAATCTTTATTTGTTCAGATTAAAAGTTTCAGATCTAGAAAGGATATTTACCTTCCTTGGCTCCCTTCAGAATACCATCCATTGCATAGCTGTCTTTAATTTCACCTGTGTTGCGATTGACCACTCCCCCTGTGTCCCAATAGAAGGGCACCAGTCCGTGATTCTTTGCCTCGCGTGTAACGGTCTCGTCATAGATGTTGCGCGATTTGTTGTGAGCCTCTTGATGTTCTCCCAGTCCGGTGCGTCTTGTTATAGCTCCATATTCTCCGAGGATAACGGGAACTCCTTTGTCAACAAACTTTGTTTTCATCATTGTGAACAAAGACTTCATTTCGTTTTCGTCGCCCGATGTTGCGTTTCGGTCTGATCCGCTTACTGCGTATTTTCCCCAGAAGTATGCCATTTTGCCCCAACTATCATTTTGATCCTCCTCTAAAAGACAGAATGTCCATGGGTTATAGTAATGCACTTCCAGCATCAGGCGGTTCTCAACAACGTCGGTCGGCATTTCTCCAAACAGATTATTGGTAGTTTCTATATCGGTGTTTGGACCCTGTACAATAAGATTGCGTACTGCATTGTTTCCACCTGTGGCACGTACGGCATCAATGAATGTTTGCAAGTAAGACTTCAGTACAGTCATCTGCTGCGCAGTGTTTACGTTTGGTTCGTTTGTTCCTGCAAAGAGTAGATGCTCATCGTAATGCTTAAGTTTATTGGCAATTTGTGTCCAAAGTGCGTGTTGCTTTTTGTTGTTTTCTTCTTGCTTGTCAGTGTTGCAGTTTTCTTCCAGCCAACCACCATCCCAATGAATGTTGACAATGGCATACATGTCATTTGTTACACAATATGCAACTACCTCGTTTACTCGTTCCAGCCAGCTATCCTTGATTTTGTATGTGTCCTGGTCTTCAATATACTGGTCCCATGCAGATGGAATGCGTATGGCATTGAAGCCAAGTGCTTTTATCTGTTTGACATAGCTTTCTGTAACCTTTGGATTTCCCCATGCAGTTTCGCTTCCTGTTGCTTCGAGTGTGTTGCCAATATTCCAGCCGGCATACATTTTGGCTGCAAGTGTCATTGCATCACTTTCCATACCTTCGTCAGGTAGTTCACCAACAAGCTGGTTTATTGTTATGGTTTCTGTCAGGTTGCCTAATGTGAGTGTAATGGTTCCGGTACGAGGGCTGCCATAATTGGGCAGAATGCTGAAAGTCAGCGTTTGCTCGGCCATGGCGGCTCTACTGGTTGTTTCGGTAATCCAGCTGTCGTTGCAGGTAACGCCAACATTGCCGTTGGTTGTCATTTTTACTTCAATAGTTGCACCCTCTCCGGCTACATTATCGAATACATTTTGGCTTACGATAAGACCGTCGGCAGCTGTTTGCACAATATTGACGGTTTTAGTGATATTGCCTCCTTTTATTGTAATCGTTGTGGAGCGATCGCTGGTGGCGGTATTGGCGTCAACAGTAACTTCGAATCTGTAAACAACATCTGAAGCAGATGAAGCCGGTGCCACATGGCACCAGCTTTTATCATTACTTTCGACCTCTAACGTAACATTTGATCTGACTGACAGAATCTCGCTACCTCCCGTCTTTGAGAAAACCATTTCTGATTTTGACGGTTCCACTTCAGGTGTTGCTGGAGTGTCGTCACTCGAGCACGAACCCATATAAATGAAAAGCGAGAGCAGCAGAGGAACAGTTATCTTTTTGATGAGATCTTTCATTCTGTTTTTATTATAAATGTTATCTGAGTGTTAAGTTAATATTTACCGGGAGTAATAACCTTATTGATTGTCACTCCTACCTTGGTAGGATCCACAAGGTCTGCCCACAGATTGTATAGTTCAATGGTCCATACCACTGCACCTTCGCTGTTTCCATTGAGGTAGGTATATACCTGATATGTTCCGTCACCGGTAACGTTGGCACTTCCATAACCTGCACCGCCCCAGTAGCTTGGATCCCAGCTTTCAGCTGCGTAGCTAAGTTCGGTAAAGTAGTTTTTAGAAGCTCCCTCTGTAAGATTTCCGTCAACACCGTCGAGTGTGAACTCAACAAGCATCATACCGTTGAACTTCATACTGCTGTTGTAAGCACCTTGCGCAGCTCCACCCGATTCGCCATACTCATTGTAGATTTCGATACGGCCATCTACTCCGTTTCCATCCTTATTGTTGAAGTTTACAATAGAATGATTTACTTCCTGCTCTACATCTGTATCCAGTTTGATAGAGTTAACTTCTACTCCAACTTTATCCCAATCTTCAATGTCGGCACCTAAACCTGCAATATCAACACAGAACACAACGGCTCCGTTTGCCTGAGAGGTAACCTCCATCCACACGGTGTAAGAACCGTCACCGGTTACCATTGCTTCATATTTGCCCATGTTTAAATCGGACCAGTAACTTACGTCTGCGCCCCAGGTAGGATCGGAGTACTCAAGACCTGCTACATATGAGCCGACTGCACTACTCTTAAGATTGTCTGTAATACCTGTAAGAGAGAATGAAACAACCATGTTGTCGGAAAACTTGATTGCGTTGGGATCGATAGGTGGATTGCTTCCGGTAGATCCATATTCGTTGTAAATCTCTATGCGTAGTCTTCCATTATCTTCTAAATCTCCAAACACGATTTTGCTTGTTTCGGGGTTTACTTCCGTCTTGGCACGAACAGAGCGCAATGATATTCCCAAACTGCGCTTGGAAAGACCACTCTTGGCTGTTGAGTTGTTGAATGTCAGAGTTGCGGCGTAATCGCTGTTGACTGAGCTGACATTTCCGCTCCAATAGTAACCGCTTCCATCACTGGTAAGCTCTTCACCATCTCTGTAACCTGCGGCAGGAAGGAAAATGCTGTTCCCGTTATTTGCTGTAAACTGCATACCTTCCACACCATCGATAGTTGTCCATGTTTGAGTAGTATTATTAATCAATTCTGATATCTGAGCAGCGGTAGGCATAGAGCTTTTCATAGGTGAATCTCCATCAATAGACAGATTGTAAATAATGTCATTGCTGCTGCCTGCAATATCTGAAGAGGGATAGTCGTCCGGTCTGGTTGAGGTAAGCATTGCAGTCTGATCGCCGTAACCAAATAGTGTCCCGGCCTCAGCTTCTGTGTCGGCTCCAATGTTGTTTTTTGCCCACAATACACTCAGCCCCAAATCTACATATTCCATCTCCTGAACTGTAGTTGTGAATGTTTTGGTTTCTCCGTAAACATACCCGCCACCAACTTTTGCAAAAGCTGCATAATAGTAGGTTGTACCGGGCAGAAGCCCTTCAACGGCAGAAAGACTGTGAGTTGCACCTGATGTGATACCCTCTGATGACAGAGATAATTTCACACCGGTTTCGAGGTTTTCAAGCCCGTCTGTACCTGTTATATCAGCAGATAATGTAGCTTTGCTGCTTGTGATATTTGTTGCTTCCTTTGTAGTGATCACAGCATTGGTAGCTACAAATGACTTAACATCACCGTATTTTGTTACTTTATTTTGCAATGTAACATATGTTGCGTAATAATAGGTGGTGCCTGTGGTCAATCCTGTAAGAGTTGTTACCACATTGCCATTCTCGTCCACGCTGCCCGCTTTCCTGCTTCCGCCGGTGATGGGGTCTTCGTTGGTGCCGTAGTAGGCACCAACACTGTAAGAACTTGAAGAAACCAGGGAAAGGTCTTTTACCGTACCTGTAACTTCGGCTGAGACAGCAGTCACACTGGCAGCTCCTGTAGTGACTTCAGAAATGATTTCACCGGTTCTGATGACATAATCATCATCTGCATCACACGAAGTGATGAACAGGCTTGCTGCCAGTAAAAGAACACCTGATAAATATTTTATTTTCATACTATTATCTTGTTTTTAGTTATCATTATAAATAGCAGTTTCATTTACTCATCTTCGGTAATGAAAGGGTTGCCGGTATCCATCTTTACTGTTATGGTAACTGTCAAAGAGGAGTTGAACATATACTTTGGTGCATCGTCGGCATTTGCTCCCCATGGATTGAGAATATAGCGACGAGCAGTAGTTGGATCATCGCCTTCTACCCTGTCAATCATTTCGTCATCAAAGTCAATGCTTGTTCCGTCAACCTTGATGTCTTTTATGACTATATCGATATTGGGATTGTCTTTCAATATCTTGTACATGTCAAGGTACACTCCATATGGAGAGTCGTTTGAACCTTTTATCTCTAATGTATAATCACCATCACCTGATATAAATATGGGATCAGCTTCTAGAGTATCCCAGTTGACGTCAAAGAAGTTCAAAGTTGTTTTGTATGATTTAGGAGCATCTCCACCAGTCTTAACTACAAAGTGATAACCCATGTACTGGTACAGATTACCCTGGTCGTCATATTCCTTGCTTGCCAGCCAAAGATCGGTTAGTCCGCCATTAAGGTCGCTGGTTTCATAGGACATGATACGTAGGGTTTTGTCGGCATTGCTCTTAAATACTGTTCGTCCATCACTTGAAAGAGTTATTTCAGGAAGGGCTTCATTGAATGTATAAATACCGTCCTTGCTTAAAGTGTATTTACCTGAGTGTCCGACTCCTGAAATATCTGTAAGTGTGTATTCACCTGTACCGCTGTTCATAACAAGGGTTATATCTTCTATGCCGCCGGCCGGAGATATATTGCTAATTTTCTTGATACTACCATCGAGATTGCACCAGTCAAAGGGTGTGTCGTCAGAAAGTATGTAGGTGGTAACCAAATTGGTTTTAGGTTCTACATAATCTCTCCAATCGTCCGGGAGTGTTATTTCGGGAGCTTCTTCCTCACCCGGAACCCAGTTTTCGTAATATTCTTGGCTGATGAAATTATATACTAAGAGACATGCGCCTTCACCTGATAATTCAGCATCACGTAGCGCGGCCAGCTGTAATGTGTTTTCGGTAAGCGACAATATCTTGAGATCTCCCCAGTCTATAACAACTCCGTCACGATCGATATCGTGTAGAGGAGAAGCATCGGTCATCTTCATGGTATGATCGTTTACATCGAGCATATAGGTGCCCTTTTCTGTTGCTCTGCTTGAGATGGTTTTGTGCTCCACAACTACATTGGCTCCGTCCATTAAGTCGAAAGTCATTGATCCAAAGTCTGCGGCTGCCATCATCCAGCTGTTACCCGGCCAGTCGGCATCCCAGTTCCAGGAGTCACTTCCATCAGGTAGCGTTACACCATTTGTTACTGTTTCCCAACTGTCATCTGTTCCATAAAAGAATAGTGGACCCACAAAGTAACGGCTCAATCCATTTTCATCGAGGTCAAGATACCATGTTTTAGAATTACCTACGCCACCTGAAAGTAGTCGCCACAATTCGTTGCTTACAAATTCAGCATAGAAATCTTTAATTGTAAAGGTAGTGGGTTCTCCATAAACTACCCCGCCTCGCGTTTGCACGCCAAATTTAACCTCGTATGTGCCCGGAAAGGCAATGTTGAGTGTTATTTTCTGTTTTTGGCTTCTTCCCTGAGGGTGTTCCCAAAGAGCTGTGTAGGACGCTCCCATCTTGCTCTCCAAATAAACAATGTTGGGGTTGTTGGTGTCATGTGTGACAGTATATGCCAATCCTTCCACCAAGTCGTCCGGTGTTACATCCTTTGTTCCCAAATCGTACTGATCGGGTGAGCAGGCATAAAATAACATCATTACGCTTGCTACTAATATATATGTAAATGATTTAAGTTTCATAT
>ERZ1032852.398-NODE-398-length-10585-cov-18.700095_pt1 | contig 10585 bp, 10 predicted proteins | sample MGYA00516689_ERZ1032852 | MGnify/ENA primary metagenome ERZ1032852 (study PRJEB33719, sample SAMN04262499) | wastewater metagenome | biome: rural village; feature: composting latrine chamber; material: composting feces with ash | place: El Salvador | collected...
CTGGACGAGCATGACGTGCGGGTACGCTACCTGCACTCGGACATCGATACCGTGGAGCGGGTGGAGATCATCCGCGACCTGCGCCTGGGCAAGTTCGATGTGCTGGTGGGCATCAACCTGCTGCGGGAGGGCCTGGATATTCCGGAGGTCTCCCTGGTGGCGATCCTCGATGCCGACAAGGAGGGCTTCCTGCGCAACGAGCGCTCGCTGATCCAGACCATCGGCCGGGCGGCCCGCAACGCCCACGGCCGCGCGATCCTCTACGGCGATCGGGTCACCGACTCCATGCGCCGCGCCATGGAGGAGACCGAGCGGCGCCGCGCCAAGCAGATCGCCTTCAACGAGGAGCACGGCATCACGCCGACCACGGTGACCCGTTCGGTGGCGGATATCCTCGAGGCCGCCCAGGCCCCGGGGCGAAAGGGCAAGGGGCGCCGCGGCGAGCGCAAGGTGGCGGAGCCGGAGACGGCCTACGATCCGGCCAGCCTCTCGCCGGAGGGGCTGCGCAAGGAGATCGCCCGCCTCGAGGACGCCATGTTCGAGGCGGCCCAGAACCTGGAGTTCGAGGAGGCCGCAAGGCTGCGAGACCGGCTGCACCAGCTGAAGGAGCGCCAGCTGGCGCTGGGGTAGACGACTTCACGGTTTCACGAGGGCGAGGCTTGCCTCCGGATAAGCCCCGATGGAGGCAGCCGGGGGGAAGAGATTGACAAGGAGCCCATATGCCTGAAGGCCCCGAGATTCGTCGCGCCGCCGACCGCCTCCATGAACAGCTGGCCGGGCGGCGGCTGGAGCACGTCTGGTTCGCCTTTCCCGAGCTGGCGCGGGAGGCCGATTCGCTGGTGGGGCGGCGCGTCAGCGCCGTGGATAGCTGGGGCAAGGCGCTGCTGACCCGCTTCGACGACGGCCGGGTGCTCTACTCCCACAACCAGCTCTACGGGGTCTGGAAGCTCCACGACGCCGAGCGGGAGCCGGATACCGAGCGCTCCCTGCGAGTGCGCCTGGTGAGCGAGGGGAGGGCGGCCAGCCTCTACAGCGCCTCGGATGTTTCCCTCTGGCAGGAGGAGCGTCTCCAGGAGCACCCCTTCCTCTCACGGCTCGGCCCGGACCTCCTGACCCACGGCGTGACCGTCGAGCAGGGCATGGCGAGACTCGTCGAACCGCGTTTCCGGCGCCGGGGCCTCGGCGGCCTGCTGCTGGACCAGGCGCTGTTCGCCGGCATCGGCAACTACCTGCGCTCGGAGATCCTCTTCTTCGGCGGCCTCCACCACAGGGCGAGGCCCGGAGACCTGGATGAGGCGGCCCTCGAGCGGCTGGCGCGCAGTGTCCTCGAGGTCACCCGCCAGGCCTACGAACAGGCCGGCGTCACCAACCGCCCCGAGTGGGCCGCCGCTGATCGGGCGCGGGGCGCCACCCGGCGGCGCTGGCGCTTCGCGGTATTCGAACGCGACGGCCTGGATTGCCACGCCTGCGGACGGATCATCGAGCGGGCCTCCGTCGCCTCTCGGCGGCTCTACGCCTGCCCCGGCTGTCAGCCGCCGCCCTGAGCCGGTCCGATTCGGGCCTTTTCTCCAGCATACTTTTTTATACCGTTATCTATCTTCGCGAAAAGACTAAGCCTGGCCGAGGCGCCAACAATGTCAGCCATCGCCGGGGTGGGGTATAATCCAGCCCGCTCGAGCCCGCCGGCAGCCAGGCTGCCACCCGAGAGCGGGCATGCCGATAACGCCAAGGAGTCCCTTGCCCATGACCGTGATTCGTCAGAACGATCTGATTCAGAGCGTCGCCGATGCGCTGCAGTACATCTCCTACTACCACCCGAAGGACTTCATCGACGCCATGGCCCAGGCCTACGAGCGCGAGGAGAACCCGGCGGCGAAGGACGCCATTGCCCAGATCCTGATCAACTCACGCATGTGTGCCATGGGCCACCGTCCCATCTGCCAGGACACCGGCATCGTGACCGTCTTCCTGCACGTGGGCATGAACGTCCGCTGGGACGCCGAGATGAGCCTGGATGACATGGTGAACGAGGGGGTGCGCCGCGCCTACCAGCTGCCCGACAACGTGCTGCGCGCCTCGGTACTGGCCGACCCGGACGGTGCCCGCAAGAACACCGGTGACAACACCCCGGCGATCATCCACCACAAGATCGTGCCCGGTGACACTGTGGAGGTCCACGTGGCCGCCAAGGGGGGCGGCAGCGAGGCGAAGTCCAAGTTCGCCATGCTCAACCCCTCCGACAGCGTCGTCGACTGGGTGATGGAGCAGCTGCCGAAGATGGGTGCCGGCTGGTGCCCGCCCGGCATGCTGGGCATCGGCATCGGCGGCACCGCCGAGAAGGCCATGGAGATCGCCAAGGAGGCACTGCTCGATCCCATCGATATCCAGGAGCTGCAGGCCCGCGGTGCCTCCAATCGCGCCGAGGAGCTGCGTCTCGAGCTCTTCGACAAGGTGAACAAGAGTGGCATCGGCGCCCAGGGCCTGGGCGGCCTGACCACGGTGCTCGACATCAAGGTCAAGGACTACCCGACCCACGCCGCCAACAAGCCGGTGGCGATCATCCCCAACTGTGCCGCCACCCGTCACGCCCACTTCACCCTGGATGGCTCCGGCCCGGCGGCGCTGCCGGCACCGAAGCTGGAGGACTGGCCGGAGATCACCCGCGAGGCGGGGGATAACGTCAAGCGTGTCGACCTCGACAGCGTGACCCCGGAAGAGGTCCAGACCTGGCAGCCCGGCGACACCCTGCTGCTCAACGGCAAGCTGCTGACCGGCCGCGACGCTGCCCACAAGCGCATGGTCGACATGATCGCCAGGGGCGAGCCGCTGCCCGTGGACATGAAGGGTCGCTTCATCTACTACGTGGGCCCGGTGGACCCGGTGGGTGACGAGGTGGTCGGCCCGGCCGGTCCCACCACCGCCACCCGCATGGACAAGTTCACCCGTACCATGCTGGAGGAGACCGGCCTGCTGGGCATGGTGGGCAAGGCCGAGCGCGGCCCGGCCGCCATCGAGGCGATCCGCGACAACAAGGCCGTCTACCTGATGGCCGTGGGCGGCTCCGCCTACCTGGTGGCCCAGGCGATCAAGAAGTCCCGCGTGGTGGGCTTCGAGGACCTGGGCATGGAGGCCATCTACGAATTCGAGGTTGAGGACATGCCGGTGACCGTGGCCGTGGACAGCCAGGGCACCTCGGTGCACCAGACCGGCCCCGCCAAGTGGAAGGAGATCATCGCCGAGCGCGCCTGATCCTCTCTCCGGCTCCCCCTCAGCGGCCCCGCCATCTGGCGGGGCCGCTGCCGTTTGGGTATGCTGTAGAACGCTGTTTCTTCAGGGAGAGACCATGACATCCTGGCTGTTCGGACTGGCGATCTTTATGGTGCACCTGCTGGGCATCCTGTCGGCGGTCCTCGCGCTGCTCTCCAGCCGAACCTCCCAGGGCGCCATCGCCTGGATCCTCTCCCTGATCACGCTGCCCTATGTGGCGGTGCCGGCCTACTGGATCTTCGGGCGCCCGCGCTTCTACGGCTACGTCTCGGCCCGCGGGGAGCGCGACAGCGTGCTGCGCCGGGTGCTCGCCCGCTATCGTCACCAGGTCGAGCCCTACCTGGCCGATGCCCGGGACCCCGACGTGCGCGCCGTGGAGCAGCTGGCCCAGATGCCGCTGACCAGCGGCAACCGCGCCGAGCTGCTGGTGGACGGGGAGGCCACCTTCGCGAGCCTCTTCGACGGCATCGAGCGCGCCGAGGAGTACGTGCTGATCCAGTTCTTCATCGTCCGCAACGACGCCCTGGGCGTCGAGCTCAAGCAGCGGCTGCAGCGGGTGGCCGAGCGCGGGGTGCGGGTCTACTTCCTCTACGACGAGGTGGGCAGCCACAAGCTCAACGAGGGCTATCTGCGCGACCTGGCCGCGAGCGGCGTGGAGGTGAGCGCCTTCCGCTCCTCGCGCGGGTTTCGCCACCGCTTCCAGCTCAACTTCCGCAACCACCGCAAGGTGCTGGTGGTGGACGGCCGCGAGGGGTGGGTCGGCGGCTTCAACGTCGGCGTGGAGTATCTTGGCCAGCACCCCCGGCACGGCCCCTGGCGGGACACCCACCTGAAGCTCACCGGCCCCAGCGTGCTCGGCCTGCAGGAAGCCTTCTGGGAGGATTGGCACTGGGCCACCGGGGAGGTGATCACCCTCGCCTGGACGCCGCAGGTGACCTGCCACGAGTGCCACAAGGTGGTGATCGTGCCCTCGGGGCCGGCGGATCGCCAGGATACCGCCGGCCTGCTGGTGCAGCACGCCATCCACAGCGCTCGGGAACGCTTCTGGGTGACCAGTCCCTACTTCGTGCCCGATCAGGGGGTACAGGACGCCCTGCGCCTGGCCGCCATGCGCGGGGTAGACGTGCGCATCATGATCCCGGAGCGTCCCGACCACCTGCTGGTGTTCCTGTCGGCCTTCTCCTTCCTGCCCGACATGCTCCGGGCCGGGGTGAAGGTCTACCGCTACCAGCCGGGCTTCCTGCACCAGAAGGTGATGCTGATCGACGACGCGGCGGCCAGCGTCGGGACCGTCAACCTCGACAATCGCTCCTTCCGGCTCAACTTCGAGATCACCGCCTTCCTGCCGGATCGCCACTTCGCGGCCCAGGTGCGGCTGATGCTGGAGAAGGACTTCGCCGACTGCCGGCGCATCAGCCTCGACGAGATCACCTCGCGGCCGCTGTGGCGCAGGCTGCTTTCCCGGGCCGCCTACCTCCTGTCCCCCATCCAGTGATACATTACGGTTTCACGATGGCCGACGCCTCGGCCCCGCCGCCATCCTCGGATCGGGAGACCCCGTGAACCTCGAGACAAAATGGCTGGAAGACTTCGTTGCCCTGGCCAACACCCGCAGCTTTTCCGCCTCGGCGCGGCAGCGCCATGTGACCCAGCCCGCCTTCAGCCGCCGCATCCGGGCCCTCGAGCAGGCGGTGGGCGCCACCCTGGTGGATCGCTCCACCACGCCGGTGGACCTGACCCCGGAGGGCCAGCTGTTCTTGGTGACCGCCCGCAACCTGGTGGAGCAGCTCAACGAGAGCCTCGGCCACCTGCGCGGGCTGGCCATCGCCAACGAGGCGCTGGATATCGTCGCCGCCCACTCCCTGGCGCTGAGCTTCTTCCCCCCCTGGATCTCCCGGCTCCAGCAGGGGATCGGCGAGCTACCCACCCGCCTGGTGGCCATGAACGTGGGGGAGGCGATCCATGTGCTGCGCGAGGGCAAGTGCGACCTGATGCTGGCCTACTACGACCCCTACGCCAGCATGCAGTTGGACCCGGAGGTGTTTCCCTCCTTCTCCATCGGCCAGGTCAAGATGCTGCCGGTGAGCCTGCCGGACGAGGAGGGCAGGCCGCGCTTTCCGCTGGAGGGGAGCGAATCGATTCCCTACCTCGCCTACACCCAGGGCGCCTTCCTGGGCAGCAGCGTGCGCATGCTGCTCAAGAACGACGCCCTGCGCCTGCGCCTGCGCACCGTCTACGAGACCGCCATGGCCGAAGGCCTCAAGGGGATGGTGCTGCAGGGCATCGGCATGGCCTGGATTCCCGACTTCTGTATCCGCGACGAGCTCAGGGACGGGCGCCTGGTCCGGGCCGGGGGCGAGGAGTGGGATGTGCCCCTGGAGATCCGTCTCTATCGCTGCTCCCTGGTGCACAAGCCCGGGGTCGAGAAGCTCTGGCGGCAGATGCAGAAGTTGCCCCGCGATTTCCTCCAGGCCTGAAAAAGGTGCGATTTCCTGCTGCGCTCGATAGCCCGGCCCCCGGCGGATCGTCGCTATCCTCATGTAGGCCACTACACTCCGGTAGCTCCTCTTCGGCGGTGACTGGCCCCTCATCGCTCGCGATGGAAATCACATCCTTTTCCTGAGCTAGGTGCCACCGAAGTCGGCGGGCAGCCCCAGGAAGTCCTGGATGATAAAGAAGTGGTCCTCGAAGAGCGCCTCCGGGTCCAGGTCCGCCAGTGCCACCCAGCGGGCGTGGTCGCCCCCCTTGACTGGCTTGAGCCGGGGGAGCTGCTGGTCGGGGGTCAGGGCGAAGTAGAAGGCCTCCGCCAGGGTGCGGCCCCGCCAGCTGCGGTGGGGTTCGTCGAAGAGCCGCTGCCCGCGCAGCGACCCCTTGAGCACCGGTTCCGGCACCTTCAGGCGCACCCGCTCCCGCAGCTCACGCAGGCAGGCATCCAGCAGCCGCTCGTGGGAGTTGATGAACCCGCCCGGCAGCGCCAGCAGCCCCTTGCCCGGCGCTGCCGTGCGGCGCACCAGCAGCACGTGCCCTGACTGCACCACCACCGCATTGACCGTCACGAAGATGGGCGGGTAGGGCGCCTGGGCCCAGGCGCTGCGGTACTGGTCCAGCAGGCGCTGCTCCTCGATCAGCTGGCGATAGTGGTCTCCGGCACAGAACCCCTGCACCGCGCTGACCACCCCCGGCGGCAGGTCGTGGGCCGCGCCGGTGGTCAGGTAGTCGTCGGCGGAGGAGGCGGAGCGAAACAGTCGCTCGCGGATCTGGCTCGCCGAGATCCCCTCCACCAGGGGCACGCTCACCGACTCCCACTGGGGGAAGAGCGACAGGTAGTAGCTCGACTGGCCGCGGCTCGCGCCGATCAGGCCGATGCGCGGCAGCCGCGCGCTGTGGGGGCTGGCGATATCGCGCACCTTGCGCTGCACGTCGCGCACCCAGACGTCGTTATTGTAGAGGGCATCGAGCAGCGGCACCACGGCGAGTCGGGCATTCTCGTCGTCGTCGAAGGCGCTGCGCAGCATGCCCCGGCGCTCGTCGAATCGCCAGGGATTGCGCAGGGAGCGCGCCTGCCAGGAGGAGCCCACCAGCACGATCACCTGTCGCGCCCGCTTCAGCGCCTCGTGGATCACCGCCAAGTGGCCCAGGTGTGGCGGCTGGAAGCGGCCGATGAACACCAGGCAGTCGAAATCGAAGGCGTCGGGGTCGGTGTCCGGGCAGGCGGGCATGGTGTGTCCTGGGGATAGGGGCATTGGCGGCCCATTATGGTGGGCCCGCCGGGGGCATGCAATGCGGGGGCGGGGCGGCATCGGAGAGTCGATTCGCGTATCCTTGAGGCATCACAGGGACGCGGGGAATACCATGATTGACCTGAAGAAACTCTCACCGGCCGGCCTCAGGGCGACGCTGCTCTTCTGGTGGAACGTCACCCACGGTGCCATCCGACTGTGGCTCGAGCGCAACGCCTTCAGCTACGCCGGGTCGCTCGCCTTCTACACGCTCTTCTCCCTGGCCCCCACCATGATCATCGCGGTGACTGTCATCGGCCTGGTGATGGGAGAGGATGCCGCCCAGGGCCAGATCGTCGCCCAGCTGCAGGACACCATGGGGCACGACGCCGCCGCCGCCATCGAGCAGGCCGTGGCCAGCTCGCGCATCGAGGAGTCGGGCCTGCTGCCCACCCTGCTGGGCTTCGGGGCCCTGATGGTGGGTGCCACCACGGTCTTCGCCCAGATGCAGTTCTCACTCAACACCATCTGGGGCGTCACCGCCCGTCCCAGTGCCAACAGCGCTCTGGTCTTCGTCAAGAACCGCCTGCTGTCGCTCACCGTGGTGCTCTCCATCGGCTTCATCCTGCTGGTGTCGCTGATCCTCGGTGTCATGGTGCGCGCCATGCTCCAGGCCGCCGACGAGCTGGTGCCCTATGTGGGCCTGCTCACCACCACCGCCGAGTTCCTGGTCTCCCTGGCGGTGATCGCCGCGCTCTTCGCCACCATCTTCAAGGTGCTGCCCGATGTGGTGCTGGCCTGGAAGGACGTGCTGGTGGGCGCCGTGGTCACCGCGCTGCTCTTCGCGGTGGGGCGCTCGGCGATCGCCATCTACCTCTCCCACACTGCCACCGCCTCCACCTACGGGGCCGCCGGCTCGGTGGTCATGATCCTGCTGTGGGTGTATTACAGTTCGCTTATCCTCCTGTTCGGCGCCGCCTTCACCCGCTGCCACCTGGACGAGCGGGGCCGCCCCCTGGTGCCGCGCAATACCGCCGTGGTGGTGCGGCGGGAGCTGATGGACGCCAGTCAGGGCTGAGACCCGTGACTGGTAAGAGGCCGGCATCATGCCGGCCTCGTCACGCTCGGGCGGGGCGCCGCGCGCAGCCGGCCCGATGGGGACCCTGCAGCCTCAGCCGCGGCCGAAGCGCTCCCGGGCCATGGCGTCGGCGACGGTCGCGGGGCTGAGCCCTTCCCGGGCGGCGCGTGGGAAGAGCTCGTCCAGGGTGACACCGACCCCCTCGATATGGGCCATCACCGCGGTCCGGTCGTAGTCCTCCCGGCGCTGCCAGGCGATCTCGATCACACCGCCGGCATTGGCCACATAGTCGGGGGTATAGAGGATGCCGCGGGCCATCAGGCGCTCGGCCATGGCCGGCGTGGCCAGCTGGTTGTTGGCCGCACCGCACACCACCTTCGCCTTCAGTCGCTCCACGGTGCTGTCGTTCAGCACCGCCCCCATCGCACAGGGGGCAAGGAGATCCACGTCGGCATCGAAGATCGCCTCGGGGGCCACCGCCTCGGCGCCGAGCTCCTCGGCCAGGTGGGTCAGGGCCTCCCGATTGACGTCGGTGAGCACCAGCTCCGCGCCGGCCGCGTGGAGGTGGCGGGCGAGGTGTGCCCCCACGTGGCCGACCCCCTGGATCGCCACCCGGAGCCCCTCGAGGTCATCGCGCCCCAGACCGTGGCGCACCGCGCTCTTCAGCGCGCAGAAGACGCCCCAGGCGGTGAATGGCGAGGGATCGCCGGATTCGCCGTCGGCGCGGCGCAGGCCGCCCACGTGGGCGGTCTCCTCGGCGATCACCTGCATGTCCGCCTCGCTGGAGCCGGAGTCCTCTGCGGTGATATAGCGCCCGCCCAGGGACTCCACCAGCCGGCCCATGGCGCGCAGCAGCGCCGGCGTCTTGTCGGTATGCGGGTCGGCAATGATCACCGCCTTGCCGCCGCCCAGGGGCAGGTTCGCCATGGCCGACTTGTAGCTCATGCCGCGTGAGAGCCGCAGCACGTCGGTGAGGGCCTCCTCCTCGCTGGCATAGGGGTAGATGCGCAGTCCGCCCAGGGCGGGGCCAGGGTGGTGTCGTGAATGGCGATGATCGCCTTGAGGCCGCTTTCGGGATCGCAGCCGAAGAGCACCTGCCGGTGGTGGTCGAACTCGGGATGATCGAAGAGTGGCATGGCGTAGACTCCCTCGTGAGGATTCCTGTCGAGATTGTTGTTGTCGACTGCCCGGTGGGGCAGGGGGCGGTGACAGGGCTTGTGGCCCGGCGCCGCTATCGAGAAGATGACAGGCTGGAGCCCGAAATTCCAGCAAGCTCAGGAGGTGCGAGATGGAACAGTGCTGCGTGAAGGCCGTGGTGACGGGCAAGGTGCAGGGGGTCTGGTATCGGCGGGCCACCCAGGAGAAGGCGCTGCAGCAGGGCGTCACCGGCCATGCCCGGAACCTGGCCGACGGGCGCGTCGAGGTGCTGCTGTGCGGCGGCCCCGACGCGGTGAAGGCGGTCAGCGAGTGGCTCTGGAGGGGGCCCGAGAAGGCCAGGGTGACCCATGTGGAGCTGGAGGTGGTCGAGACCCACGTGCCGGACGACTTCCGTACCGGCTAGCCCAGCACCTCGGCGATCCAGTCGCTGACCGCGTCGCCCCTGGCGTCCAGGCAGACCTCCACCGGGGGCGTGCTCGACCAGCGCTGCTGGGCGTAGGCGCGCCCCTCCGGGGCGAAGAGCGTCTGCCCCTCGGCGATGCCCTCGGTCACCACGTTCAGGTGGCCCCGCGCGGTGGTGAACAGCTCGGGGCGCAGCAGCCAGGCCAGGGCGCAGCTGTCGTGGGGGCAGCAACCGTCGATGCCCAGGAACGCCCGGTAGAAGTCCCGATAGAAGGCGTAGCTGCCGGCCAGCACCCGGCCAAGCTCCCCTTGGCCGGCCTCGATGCGCGCCATCTGCTCGGCGGTCAGCACGCAGCGGTGGGTGGCGTCGAGGCCGACCAGGGTCAGCGGCCAGCCGGCGGTCAGCACCCGTCTTGCCGCATGGGGGTCATTGAACATGTTGGCCTCGGCCACCGGGGTGACGTTGCCCCCTTCGCGGATCGAGCCCCCCATCACCACCACTCGCTTTACCCGCTCGACGATGCCGGGGTCGAGCTGCAGGGCAGCGGCCAGGTTGCCCAGGGGGCCGACGGCCACCAGGGTCACCTCCCCGGGGCGAGCGTTCACCGTCTCGACGATGAACTGCGCCGCGCAGCGCGAATCGGAGCGGCCGGTGACGGCGGGCAGCGGGATATCCCCCAGGCCGTTGCCGCCGTGGATATGGGCCGGCGGGGGGAGGCGTGTCTTCGCGAGGGGCGCCGCTGCCCCCTGGGCCACCGGCACCTCGTCGCGCCCGGCCAGCTGGGCCAGCAGCAGGGCGTTGCGGGTGGCCACCTCCACGTCGACGTTGCCGAAGGTGGTGGTGAGGCCCAGCAGTTCGAGCTCGGGGTGGCCGTCTCTATAATCACGCGTAATTTATTGCCCGATGATACCGTATACAAAAATACTCAAAATAGCGATCGGAATCACGTAACGCAATAGG